>SL_4KL_010_BRINEDRAFT_10000228_pt1 | contig 27797 bp, 21 predicted proteins | sample SodLak_010_BRINE_2_FD_10664 | JGI IMG/M metagenome (IMG submission 10664) | reverse complement strand
ATGGATATTAGTGCGCAAATCGTCCTGACGGTGTTGATGGGGGTTTTCCTCGTCGCCGTCGCCACGTGGCTCACACGGATCGAAAACTGGCGATCCTATAGTCCCGTGGGTGGAGGTGGCTCTTTTGTCGAGGAATCAGGCTACATCGAGGAGGAAAAGCCAGCCGGACTCATTCGCTGGTTAACAACCGTCGATCACAAGGATATCGGTATTCTGTACGGTCTCTACGGGATTTTTGCGTTCGTTGTTGGTGGGCTGATGGTCGTTGCCATGCGGATCGACCTCGTGACGACCAACTCCCTGATGGGTACGGAAATGTACAACTCGCTGATGACGAGCCACGGGATCACAATGCTGTTTCTGTTCGGAACGCCGATTATTGCAGCATTTGCCAACTATCTGATTCCACTGATTATTGGGGCCGACGACATGGCGTTCCCACGGATTAACGCGATTGCCTTTTGGCTGCTACCGCCGGCGGCACTCCTGATCTGGGCGGGCTTTTTCGCCTACCCGCTGGGCTGGTTCGGCCCGGCCCAGACTGCCTGGACGATGTACACGCCACTGTCGGCTGGCGTCGGTGGTGATGCGGTTGGTGGTGCGGGCGTCGATATGATGCTGCTCGGACTCCATCTGTCGGGTGTCGCCGCTACCATGGGGGCGATCAACTTCATTGCGACTATCTTCACCCAGCGTGGCGAGGAGGTCACCTGGGCGAACCTCGATATTTTCTCCTGGACGATTCTCACCCAGTCGGGACTCATCCTCTTTGCGTTCCCGCTTTTGGGGAGTGCGCTTGTGATGCTGCTGGCCGACCGGAACTTCGGAACCGCCTTTTTCCTCACTGACGGCGGGTCGCTGCTGTGGCAACACCTGTTTTGGTTCTTTGGTCATCCAGAAGTCTACATTCTCGTTTTGCCGATGATGGGAATTGTTTCCTACGTCTTGCCGCGGTTTGCGGGCCGACAGCTCTTTGGATTCAAGTTCGTTGTTTACTCGACCCTGGCGATTGGTGTGTTGTCGTTCGGTGTCTGGGCCCACCACATGTTCGCTACGGGCATTGACCCACGCCTTCGGGCTTCCTTTATGGCAGTCTCGATGGCGATTGCGATTCCTTCGGCAGTCAAGACGTTCAACTGGATTACGACGCTGTGGAACGGCCGGATTCGTCTTACGACGCCCATGCTGTTTTGTATTGGCTTCGTTTCGAACTTCATCATCGGCGGCGTCACTGGGGTCTTTCTGGCATCGATCCCGGTTGACCTCGTCCTCCACGATACGTACTACGTCGTCGGGCACTTCCATTACATCGTGATGGGGGCAATCGCGTTTGCCGGTTTTGCAGGTATCTACTACTGGTTCCCGCTCGTCACTGGACGGATGTATCAAGCCAGCCTCGGGAAAGCCCACTTCTGGCTGTCGATGATCGGTACGAACATCACCTTCTTTGCGATGATTCTGCTGGGCTACGGCGGCATGCCACGACGGTACGCCACCTACCTCCCGCAGTTTGCCAGCCTCAATCAGATCGCCACCGTTGGTGCACTGATTATCTTTGTCGGCCAACTCATCTGGGTCTGGAACATGGTCACCTCTTGGTTCGAGGGCAAACGCGTCGAAAGCGGCGACCCATGGGACCTCGAGAAAGACGGCGTCAACACTGTCGAATGGCAGTGGTTCAACCGAAAACTCGAAACCCAACTGGCAACTGACGGCGGCGAGGAAAGCGAGGAGGTTGCTACTGATGGCGGCCAGTCCTCGACAGCAGAAAGCAACGACGAGTAATCGACGCGCCTGTTTTTGCGGATGGCTCTCAGCGTGTACTGGCTGAAAAAAATATACGCGCACGAGTGGTCTATCGCTCACGGTGTTTCCGGTGGATACGAATCGGGTAGGGGGCCTGCGGCTCCGAACTGGGGGACGGTTCGGTTCGCACTACCCGAAAGAACAGACACCTCAAGGTGTGTTGTCTTGCACTCAAACTATCCTTTTCATTAACCGAGTGACAGCCACTCGAACCAACCGTTGCCTACATTACCAGGACGATACCCGTCACGAACATCATGAGGGCAATACCGCCCAGTACGATCCCCAGCAGGTCTCTGTCGTCCATACCACCGCTTCGAGAGGGGTCTGCAAAACACCGTCGGTCGAGGGTCGAAACCCCTAATTTGATGCCACCACATCGTTGGATTGTGTCTTCAGGACTTCGAGGCCAGCGCGTTGTCGTCGGACTGTACTGTATCATTGTGGCCTTTAGCGGCGTCGCTGGCTATCTGGCAGCAACCGTCGTCGGTGAAATCGACGCCCCGCAGTTTTTGTTTCTCATCGAGTTTCCCGCAACACCGCTGGGGCTGGCGGCCTACGGCGCGTTGACAATTGGTCTGATTCTCGGTGTGCTGCTTGTGTCGGTGAAAGTCGTCTCCGAGCGCGTCGACGATGCCTCGCCCGGTCTCGACGACCCAGGCGACGATACGTAATTCCTCGAGGAAGTATACAGCCGTCAGCGTACTCACGTAGCTGTCTGCTCTAAATTGTAATACTGTATTGTAAACCGAGTTCTGAGGTACATTCGTCAACGTAAATCGGGATATGCCTAGATATTAGTGTATGGTAATGGTATACAACCTCATGGATTTCCCATCACCAACCGCCGCCGACTCACTCGAGATCACTCCGTCTGTGATTGCTGGCGGCTTTGCCTTTGTTGAGCGAGACACTCGGCTGTATATCGATACAGACAGCCACGAGCGTGGCTCGAGAGGCGCGTTCTATCCTGCCTACACGGACGACAGCCATACCGATCGGCATGGCTTTTTCTGTGGGGCCTGCCAGAGTGCCGCCGTCGGCATGGATACGATGGGTCGGCTCGCCTGTTCGGACTGTGGGAACGAACGCAAGCCGACACAGTGGGATGCTGCGTATTTGTAGGTAGTTCTCAAAACGTGGATTTATATCGCTGTCGTCACGACCTGACGGTATGGCAGACGGGCGTGTCCTCGCGGTCGCCGGCGCAAAAGGTGGTGTCGGAAAAACTACCACCGCAGTCAACCTTGGTGTTGCACTTGCGGATGCTGGCCAGACGGTCGCTGTCGTCGAGATGGATCTGGCGATGGCCAACGTCGTCGATTTCTTGCAGTTCGAGCCCAACCGAACGCTCCACGACGTACTTTCTGGAACGGTGACGACCACCGACGCTCTCTATGCGGTCGACGAACGGTTCCATGTCCTTCCTGCGGGCACTGAACTCGCAGATTTCAATGCGATCAACGTCGCCGCGCTTGCACCCGTGGTCAGAAGCCTGCGGCCGGCTTACGACTGGGTGATTCTCGATACGGCAGCCGGTGTGAGCCCCGAGACGATCTATCCACTTCGAATCGCCGACGAAGTGCTTATTATCTCGACGCCGCGGGTGGCTTCGATCCGAGATGCAAAAAAGACAATCGAACTGGCCGACCGAGTCAACGGTACCGTCGGCGGTGTCATTTTTGTCCGATCTGGTTCAGGGAAAGCCCCGCCACCGGAACGACTGGCGAGTTTTCTCGGTACAGAACTCATCGGCTCGGTGCCCGACGATCCAACCGTCGCCAAAGCCCAAGATATGAGTCAACCCGTCTCGACGTACGACCCTGAAAGTCCGGCCGCCAACGCCTACCAGAAGGTTGCCGACTCGCTTATCCTGTCGGCTCCGGATCACGATGACGCCGACGAGGTGTTGGGTACTGGCGGCGTGAGCGACCTCCAAAACGCCGAGCAAATCGCTGAATCGGCCGCCAGTGCTGATCCTGATAATCTCGATGGGAAAACCCGACCACTCGAGGGCGACGAACTCGATACCGGCGAGGCCGACGACGGCGGCTTCGAGTTCGTCAAACGCAAAGGCGATTCGTCGTAGTTCGTCACATCGAATTGTGGTCTGGTCTGGTTGTGTCGACGACCAACACGGGGATAGAGGTTTTTTTGATCACCCGCTGTGTGGTACTCCCCAAAAGGAGTCGGCTGATACCACTGTGGCCGCGTGAACCCATCACGATCAGATCGATATCGTTCATCCGGGCGTAGTTGATAATCTCGGTGTGAGGCCGTCCGGCTCTGATCGATTGGGTAGCCTCGATGCCGGCCTCGTTGGCTGTCGCTACGACATCATGTGTGGCGTTTTTGCCTCGAGTGGACGCCTCGGGGTGTTCGTCCAGTTGTCCGGCCTCGAGTTGCTTGATCGTCTTGGAGGGAACGGCATGTGCCATTGCATCAGTATCGATTACATGCAGTGTGTGGATCTGTCCCTCACAGAGGTCTGCGAGGTCGACTGCGTGGCTACTTGCGGTTCTGGCAGCGGCGCTGCCATCTGTCGGAACGAGAATGTTTTGATACATACGGGCTCCGGAGTCAGAACAAAGGGTGGCCGAGACGTAGGGTTACTCACCAGATACTGTCCGAAACATACAGATCTACAACACCGTCGGTCGACGAGCGTATCATTGTTACCGGCTTGTCGCTGCCTCGAGTGACATGAAAAACCCGAAGTAGGCGGGAACACCGGCGAGCAAACACAAATATAACGCCCACCACGGCGCGCTCACGAAGACGAAATCGAACAACAGCGAGACAACTGCAACCCAGACGACCGCGAACAGTAAATCGTAGACCATCCCCTGTTTATGCTGTTGGGCATGCTCACGAAGTCGCTCAAGAAGGCTCATCGGAGTCGCTCCGGGTCGTGATCTCGTGGGTCGTTCATATCGGATCTCCTGTCGAGTCGTGGTTGGTTGTGTGCCAAAACAGGAGTGGGTCCAGTTTCACTCCTCGATGCGTTCGTAATCGATTACGAGCACGGGGACATGGGTCGACCGAAGCGTTCGTTCGGTAACACTCCCGAGCAGCGCCCGCCGGACACCCGAACGGCCGTGGCTACCCATCACGATGAGGTCGGTATCGTTTTCGGCGGCGTACTCGGCGATGACCGAATGGGGTCGACCGCCCGCGTGGCGTTCGACTGCCTGCAGGCCGAGGGCTTCGGCCTGCTGTTTCACGTATCCGGTTGCTTCCTCGGCATCTTCGCGGAGCTCAGACATGCCCTGAAAGTTACCCTGGCGGATCCGGTCGACCTGTTCGGTGCCCAAACTGTAGTTGACTGCCTCGACGTCGGCGACGAACAGTGCGTGAACCTCCGCACCATACTTGTCGGCGAGGTCGATGGCATGGTCGACGGCTGCGTTGGCGACTCTACTTCCGTCAGTCGGAACGAGTATGCGTTCGTACATTGGTTAATCGTCTGCGGGTGGTGTCTTGTGGGTTTTTTCGGCGACGATATCTGCTGCGGTCTTGTCTTTTGGCATTGGATCGGGACTGTGGCACTGCCGAACCATCATCTTTGTCCGCTCGGGTGGTTCGTCGGTCACAATCGAAACCACGATCATGATTGCCAACACGAGTGGCGTCGCAACGAGTGCCGAGCCGATTGCGGGCATCCAGGTCGTCAGAAGTTCGATTCCCCAGCCGTCACCGCCGTTGACGAGCCCGAAGTTGCCCTCGTTGAGCATTGGGATGAACCAGAGTACAAGCCCTGAAACCATCCCGGCGAGCGCGCCTTGGCGGTTGGCGTTCTCCCACCACAATCCGAGGAAGAACATCGGGAACAACACGATTGCGGCCAGCGAGAACGCAAAGCCGACCAGTGCTGCAATCGGTTGTTGGGGATCAAGCGCGAAGATGATCGTCAACACGCCGATTGCAATAATGCTGAGCCGACCGACAAGCACCTGCTGGCGCTGGGTTGCGTCTTCGTTGATGATGTTGGCATAGATATCGTGAGAGATGGCCGACGAAGCGGCGATGAACAGCCCTGCAGTTGTTGCGACGGCGGCAGCGATTCCGCCGGCAGCCACCAGCCCAACGAGCCAGGTGGGAAGCCCAGCCAACTGTGTGGCCAATACGACGATTACGTCGCCTGCGGCGCCCGTCATGCCGGGATCACCGTACACCGCGCCGATCTGGTCGCCGTACAAGGCAGTGCCGAACGCTGCAAACGCCGGTGCACTGAGATACAGCAGACAGATGAAAAACAGTCCCCACGTACACGACCAGCGAGCGACCCGTTCGTTTTGGACCGTATAGAATCGAACCAACACGTGCGGCAGCCCACAAGTGCCAAATACGAGGCTGAAACAGGTTGCAATCCACAGGTAGTAGCTTCCACCCGCGAACGGATCAGAGAACTCCGCGCTGAGGTCGTTTATCAGCATCCCGTATTCAATCTGCGGCAACACCGTCGAATATCCCGCCGACCAGCCGGTGACAAGCAACCCAGCAAGGAACGCAACAATGAGGATGGTGTACTGCAGAACCATGTTTTTCGTTGCACCTAACATCCCCGAGAGCGCCAAGTAGCCAATGGTAATGAGCATAAACAGTGTCATCATGGCCTGGTAGGCGCTGAGTCCGCCCAGTGGGACGACGGCGGTAATGTCGCCAAGAACGTACATACCGACCAACCCCATCCCGCGGGCCTGTCCGAGTGCGTAGACGAAGCCGATGAGAAACGTCGTGACCGCAGCCAGTGCGCGTGCCGCGTCGGAATTAAACCGGTCGCCAACGAAGTCCGGCGCGGTGTATTTGCCGAAGCGACGCATCTGGGCGGCCATAAAGATGAGCAGGATAAAGTAGCCAGTCGTCCAGCCGACGACGTAGGCCAGCCCGTAGACGCCCGATAGGGCGATCACTGCTGCCATCCCGAGATAGGAGGCCGCGGACATCCAGTTTGCGCCGATAGCCATCCCGTTTTCGACGTTGCCAATCGAGCGGCCGGCAACCCACATATCCCCGGTGTTGGCGACTTTGTAGAGGTATCCAACGCCAAGGAACAGCAGCATCATACCGACGACAGTCACACCGGGAATGAGTTTGAATGAAATGTCGAGACCCTCCGGAAGCAACTCCTCTGATTGAGCCACAACCGGTGTCGCCGACAGGAGCCCGATCAACATTACTCGAGGCCTCCGTCAGCCGTCGCAATCTCCTCGCTTGCGGTTTCGGTAGTGGTCTCCATCTGTTCGATGCGCATCTGTTCGATACCGTACTTTTCGTCGAGCTGGTCGCGCTTGCGGGCATACCATACCGAAAGCAGCAGTGCTGCGCTTGGCGCACCAATCGCGATCAGAAAGTAGTGCAGTGGGAACCCGATGGCTGGCATCGTTGTGGTCATCAGGTCTGGAGCGATGCGTGTCGCCGTAATCGGACCGAACGTCGTGACGGTCCAAACCGCAAACCCGAGCCAAATGATTTGCAGATGATCCCGCATGAACGGGGTTGCTGGCTTCAATAAGTTGATTTCGACGTCGAGATAATCGATCTGTTGTTCTTTTTCGACATCAGTTAGTTCGCCGTCTGTGTCTCTGCTATCGGACACCTCGGATGAATGTTCGTGAGTGTCAGTATCTCGCATGGGATTGTTGTGTTAATCATGATGATTTCATAGTGATCATTTCTCACCACAGAGTGAATGAATTCGTATGAAATCGACCGCCTGAAAGTTGCTATTGGTTAGTTGCTCTGTGCTTTTTGTTGGATTTCAGAGACGACATCCGGGTTTCGGAGCGTGCTCGTATCTCCCAACTCGTCGTTGTTGGCGATGTTCTCGAGCAGTCGGCGCATGATTTTACCCGAGCGTGTTTTGGGAAGTTCAGGTGTAAAGACGACCGCTTCTGGTCGTGCGATCGGGCCGATGGCGTCTTCGACGCCGGCAACGATTCGCTCGCGAAGATCCTCGTTTTCCTTGTAGCCGTCCTCAGTGATAACGTACGCATAGACGGCTTCGCCTTTGATCTCGTGGTCGCCGCCGACGACGGCGGCCTCGGCGACACCTTCGACGCCGACGATGGCAGATTCGATCTCCATTGTCCCGAGGCGATGGCCCGACACGTTGAGCACATCGTCAACTCGGCCCAACACCGTGATGTAGCCGTCACCGTCGATTTTCGCACCGTCTTCGGGGAAGTACACCCAGTCTGCAGAGTCATCGCTGTCGGTGTTCGAATACTCTCGCCAGTATTCGTTGATAAAGCGGTCGTCGTTCTGATACAACGTTCGCAGCATGCCGGGCCACGGTTTGTTGGCGACGAGATAGCCTGCCTCGCCCGCAGCCACCGGACTCCCGCGTACATCAACTACGTCTGCGCTTACTCCTGGAAGTGGTGGGCCGGCGGTTCCGGGTTTCATCTCGCCGATAGCCGGCAGCGTCGTCAGCATCATACCGCCCGTCTCGGTCTGCCACCAAGTATCGACAACCGGACAGGATTCCTCGCCGATGTGTTTGTAGTACCATTTCCAGGCCCGTGGGTTGATTGGCTCGCCGACCGTCCCGAGCAGCCGCAGACTCGAGAGATCGTGGCTCTCGATGTACTCGGTACCCCACTTCATAAAGGAACGAATTGCGGTCGGTGCCGTATACAGTTGGGTGGCCTCGTATGTCTCGATGAGCTCCCAGAGACGATTGCGATCCGGATAATCCGGTGTCCCTTCATACATCATCGTCGTTGTTCCGAGCGCAAGCGGTCCGTAGACGATGTACGAATGGCCCGTGATCCAGCCGATATCTGCCGCACAGAAGTACGTATCCTCTGGTTTGACATCGAGTACGGCATGAGACGTCCAGGCGGCCCACGAGAGATACCCACCCGTGGTGTGTTTGACACCTTTGGGTTGGCCGGTGGTGCCCGAGGTATACATGAGAAACAGCATGTCCTCGGCATCTCGACCGATCGGTTCGACGGTCGCCCCACGATGTTTCTCGAGGAGTGTGGCGTAACTATGGGTCTGTTCGGTCCAGTTGTGCGGTATTTGATCTTCTTTTGCCAAGCGCTCGACGATGACGGTATCGACACTATGAGAGACGTTTGCCAGTCCGTCGCTGGCCTTGCTGAAGTGGTCGAGTGGATCTCCACGCCGGTAGTAGCCATCACAGGTGACCAGATACTCCGAGTCGGCGGCCTCGAGCCGGGTTCCAAGCGCGTCGGCCGAAAAGCCCGCAAAGACGACCGAGTGCGGCGCGCCGATCCGCGCACACGCCAACATCGCAATTGGCAACTCCGGAATCATCGGCAAGTACAGTGTTACGACATCGTCTTCTTCGACGCCCAACGCTCGGAGTCCTGCTGCGAACTCGTTTACCTCGCGGTGTAACTCGCTGTAGGTATACGTGCGGTTGTCCTCGTCGGTTGGTTCGCCAATCCACTCGATGGCGGGCTCGTCGCCACGACCTTCGAGATGCCGATCCAGACAGTTCGCCGAGGCGTTGAGTTCGCCGCCGACAAACCACTCATAGAACGGCGGGTTGCTGTCGTCGAGAACCTGGTCGTAGTCGTCGGTCCACGACAGGAGATCTGCTGCCTGCTCGAAACACCTAGGCCAGTTGTCCTCGAACTGTTGGTAGATCTCGGGGTCGGTGACGTTCGCCTGCTGTATGAACGATTCGGGGGGATCGAAGGCGTCCTGTTCGGCCAGTCTGGCCTCGAGTTCAACGTCTGTCTCAGACATACGCTGTAACTGTCTGTATTGTCAATGATAAACCTACGCCACAGTTTCAGAATACTGATAGATAAAACTGGACAACAGACGGCCGTTTGTATCAATGGCTTTATTCAGTTTGGTAGTTGTATTCCGATACTACTGAGGCGAATGATCGATATCCAACCCGACAGAGAGCCGATACTCGTGTTTGATCCCGCCAGCGACGTCGTCGGCTCCGATCAGTCGCCGTTTTATAATGCGCTGTGGTCAGCGTTTGATGTCGATCACACCGATGCCGTCGAGACGCTGCAAGAAGACACCACCATCCAGCAGTACAACGCGGTCGTCTACCGCTGGCGGAGTGGTGTTGTCGGCGATGTAACGGCGATTCTCGAGGAGTTACCCGAGGCGTTTTCGATCCCGTTTGTCGTTGCCGGCCCGGACAATCCCACCGCAGTCCGTAACGTCCTTGTGACTGCTGCAGATGGCTATATTCCAGCCGATGCCGGGGCGGCCAGCGAACTCGAGGCACGGATTGACACCGAAACACCAATCACCCAAACAGCGGGCGCAGAGTCGGTCGATACCGCCGCCCTCCACGGTGCGATTGTCGAACAGATGCAGGATACTGCCTGGGTGTTCGACGCCGAACTCCGGATCAGCTACGTCAACGACCAGGTCGTCGATAGGATCGGCCTGTCAGCAACTGATCTGATTGGCCGCTCGCTGCGAGACGTCTTCGAGTGGTCGCTGTTGGATCTCGAGACGTACGCTGCGTTCGAAGCGGGGTTGACTGACCTTTTGACAGGCGACCGCGAGAAGTTTCGCACACAGTTGTCGTTCGATCCTGCCGATGTGCCGGCGTATACGACTGATCTGTTGATGCGACCCTACCGCGATTCCAGCCGAGAGGTTGTCGGGATCGTCGGCGTCGGAAGGGATATCACCGAGCAGTTGGCCGAACAACGCCGGATGGAACGGCAGAACGATCTGTTCCGACAGGCCCAACAGTTGGCGACTATCGGCGGGTGGGCCTGGGATCTGACCGACGATTCGATCGAGTTGACTGATGAAGTCTATGAGATCTACGAGATCGACGACGACTTCGATGCGACGATTGCCAACATTCTGCAGTATCATCCCGACCCAGACGGTGAGGTTCGAACGGCGTTTGATCACCTCCGAGAGGGCGAGGCCGTCGATCTCGAGGCACAACTGCGAACCGCTGATGGGAAAAAAAAGTGGGTTCGGATTCATGGCTCACCAAAGTACGACCGTGGCGACGTCGTTGAAATCATTGGCTCAGTCCAGGATGTCACCGAGCGTCGGCATCTCGAATCACAGCTTCGGAAAAACGTCGAGTCGCTCCGACAGCTCTATGAGATTTCGACCGAGACCACACTGTCGTTTGCCGACCGGATCGACCGCGTGTTGGCGATGACCTGCGAGCGGCTGGGTCTGCGGTATGGCTTTTTGGCCACCATAGATGAGTCTCACAAGGAACTCATTGCCATCCACGGCGACCACGAGGGGTTCGAAAGTGGTCAGACCATCCCATTGGACGGAACCTACTGTGCGGAGACGGTCTCTCGTGAGTCACTGTTTGCGGTCGAAAACGCCGCCGAAGACGGTTGGGACGGCTCACCGCCAGCCGACAATCATGGGTTAGACTGTTATCTCGGCGGAAAAATAACCGTTGACGGCCGGCTGTACGGAACGCTCTATTTTGCGGACGACCACGGCCGCACCGAGTCGTTTACCGAGACCGAACTCGCGTTTGTTGAGGTGTTGACAAAATGGGTAAGCTACCAACTCGAGCGACGTTCGACCGAGTCGAAACTCCGGGCGCTCCAAGAGATTACCCGCGAGTTTCTGACTGCTGATGACGCCTCGGCGGTCGCCGAGTTGGCAATGGATGCTGCAGACGACATTCTCGAACTCCCGTTGACGGGACTGTGGCAATACGACCCTGAAGACGATGTGTTGTTGCCAGTCGATCAGACCCAACAATCTGACGTGTATTTCGACCACCAACCGGCCTTCGAGTCCGGTGATGGACACATCTGGAAGGCGTTTGCGATGAACTCGGTGGTCATCGTCGATGACGTCCAATCCGAGCCGAACCGCTATACCCAGGATACTGCGATCAGATCCGAGATTATCGTTCCTGTCCAGTCGTATGGGGTGTTGGTGACCGCAACGCTCGAACAACGGGAGTTTTCGGACCTCGAGGTCGATCTGTTGCGCATTCTGGCGACGAGTCTGAGCGCGGCGATGGTTCGGGTCGAACGCGAAGCCGAACTCCAACGACAGAACGAACGTCTTTCGGAGTTTACCGGCTACGTCTCCCATGATCTGCGAAACCCGCTGAGTGTCGCCCAGGGGTACATCGACCAAGCTATCGAAACCGGCGACACCGAGGTGTTGTCGTCTGTCGAACGTGCATACGACCGGATGCAGACATTGATCGACGATATGCTTCTGTTGGCGCGCAAAGGCGAAGTAATTGATCTCATGGGGCCGACTCGAGTTCATACCGTTGCCAAACGCGCCTGGGAGGCCGTCGAAACCCGCGATGCCGAGTTCGAAATCGACGGCGAGGCCGTAATCGAAGCCGACGCCCCGCGGCTCCAACAGGTCTTCGAGAACCTCTATCGCAACAGCATCGAACACGGCGGCCCTGGGCTGACAGTTACTGTCGAGTGTACTGACTCTCGGATTAGTATCGCTGACGACGGCTATGGCTTCGAGGACGACCCACCGGAACTGTCCGCCGAAACCCGAGAGTCGGAATCCGGACTTGGGTTGGCGATTGTTGCCAAAATTGTCGACGCCCATGGCTGGGAGATCACCGCAACCAACGGCGAAAACGGCGGTTCACGCTTCGAGATTACCGGCATCGAGCCTGCAACACTTCCGAAGCCAGATACCTCCGAAGACAACTCGAAACCGTAATTCAGATCACCTAGCCGAAGTTTTCGACTTTTGTATTTTCGGGATCGCCGCCTGCAGCCTCGATTGCGGCGGTTGCTTTCTCGACGAACGTCCCAAAGCCGTAGACGAACAGCTGTTCGTCTTTCTGTCCAGTGAGCACCTCAGCAACGCTGCCGGCAATCTCGCTGTCAGTAATCGTCACACTCCCACCTGCCTCTCGAAGCGCCGAAAGCCGCTTTTCGTGGGCTGGGTTGTCGTCCTGATAGACGATTGCGACCGACCCACCATCAGCGAGTGCCCGTTCTCCGATGCCGACCGCTGGGCCAACTCCCGGTCCGCCGGCAAGAACGACGACACGAGATTCTCCCTCGTAGTAGTCCGAGCCGAACGGGCCGCTCATCTCGAGGGTGTCGCCAGCCGACAGCGCGGCCAGATGTTCGCTGAACGGGCCGCTTTCGTCGGGGTCGATTCCGATTGTCACCTCGAAGGTATCTTCGACATCTGGCGACGAGAGCGTATAAAACCGCGAATACGATTCGCCGTCGATCTCGGCGGTGAGCTTAACGAACTGGCCGGGGTCGGCTGCAAACCCGCTGGGTGTCTCGAAGCTGATTGCAACCGTCTGTGGGCCAACGTCTTCGGCGTGGGTAACAGTAACCGTCGCGTCCATACAGTACCGTTGGTACTGTGGACTAAAGGGTTCTTCTTTCGTGCTGAGGCGGTGTCTCATGGTTGTTTATGACTCACAAACTACAACAATTGGATATACGGTCAGTTGTAATCAATAGCTGTTTCACAATAGCCCGGAATGTCGCCATTGTCCCTTTCAGAAGCCTTATGATTTACCATTAGAAAACGAAGTTACTACATGCCTGCGGACTTCAACTGGGCCATTGGCGGCGAGGCTGGCGATGGCATCGACTCTACGGGAAAAATATTCGCACAGGCGCTCTCGCGGTCGGGCAGACACGTGTTTACCTCGAAGGATTTCGCCTCACGTATCCGCGGCGGATACACGGCCTACAAGATCCGCACGTCACTCGAGCCCGTCCAGAGTGTCGTCGATCGTCTCGATGTCCTGATCGCGTTGACGCCCAGAGCCATCGAAGAGAATCGCTCGGAGCTTCAGAAGGGCTCGGTGATTATTTATGACGGTGAACGCACCACGATGAAAAACGCTACCGTTCCCGATGAGATGGTCGGGCTCGATGTCCCGTTGAAGCGCCTGGCCGAAGAGGCCGGTGGGGCAATCATGCGAAACGTCGTCGCTCTCGGGGCGGCGTGTGCGGTCGCCGAATTCCCAATCGAGAACCTCAACAGTGCACTCGAAAAACGGTTCGGCTCGAAAGGCCGCAAACTCGTCGAGAACAACATGGAGGCTGCCCGCGCAGGCCGCGAGTACGTCACCGAAAACTACGACCAGTCTTTCGAGTACGACCTGGAGACGACCGACAACGATTACATCCTGATCAACGGCGACGAAGCCATCGGCATGGGTGCGATTGCCGCAGGCTGTCGGTTCTACGCCGGGTATCCGATCACACCGGCGACCAACGTGATGGAGTACCTCACGGGTCGGATCGAACGCTACGGTGGACATGTGATTCAGGCCGAAGACGAACTGTCGGCGATCAACATGGCACTCGGAGCCGCACGGGCGGGTGCGCGGTCGATGACCGCGACTTCGGGGCCGGGCATCGATCTAATGACCGAAACGTTTGGGCTTGTCGGGACGACCGAAACACCGCTTGTCATCTGTAATGTGATGCGTTCAGGCCCGTCGACAGGGATGCCGACAAAGCAAGAACAGGGCGATATCAACCAGATGCTGTACGGTGGCCACGGCGAGATTCCACGCTTCGTGCTCGCACCGACAACAATTGCGGAGTGTTTCTGGAAAACAATCGAGGCGTTCAACCTGGCCGAAAAGTACCAGATACCGGTGTATCTGACCGGTGATCTGGCACTCGCGGTGACCGAACAGACGTTCCCACCGGAGGCGTTCGATATGGACGCCGTCGAAATCGACCGCGGGAAACTCGTCGACGAGGAGACGATCGGCGAGTGGCAAAACGAGAAGGGTCAGTTCAAACCCCACGCACTGACCGACGACGGCGTGAGCCCACGTGCGGTGCCCGGCACTGACGACGGCGCGCACATGACGACCGGCCTCGAGCACGACGAGTTGGGCCGACGAACCGAAGACGGCCAGATGCGGATCAAGCAGGTCGACAAACGGAACAGAAAGGTCGAAACCGCCCAGGCCGAAGAAGACTGGAGTCCCCGCGAGTTTGGCGACCCTGATAGCGAGACGCTGGTTGTCTCGTGGGGTTCGAACGAGGGTGCGATACTCGAGGCGATAGACATTCTCGAAACAGACGGGATCAAAATCAGGTTCATCTCGGTGCCCTACATCTTCCCGCGGCCGGATCTCTCCGAGGAGATCAACAGCGCCGAGGAGGTGTTGGTCGTCGAGTGTAACAACACCGGCCAGTTCGCTGATCTGTTAGAACACGACGCGCTTGCTCGAGTCAAACGCATTAACAAATACAACGGGGTNCGGTACAAGGCCGACGAGTTGGCAACAGCAATCACGGACGCACTTGCGAACACCGAGGTGACAGCATGAGCTCAGAAGTACGCTTTACGGATTTCAAATCCGACAAACAACCGACCTGGTGTCCCGGCTGCGGTGATTTCGGGACAATGAATGGGATGATGAAAGCACTCGCCAACACCGGCAACGATCCCGACAACACCTTCATTGTAGCGGGAATCGGCTGTTCGGGCAAGATCGGCACCTACATGCACAGCTATGCGCTGCATGGTGTCCACGGCCGTGCGCTTCCGGTCGGAACGGGTGTTAAACTCGCCAACCCTGATCTCGAGGTGATGGTCGCAGGAGGCGACGGCGACGGCTACTCTATCGGTGTGGGTCATTTCATCCACGCCGTTCGGCGCAACGTCGATATGACGTACGTCGTCATGGACAACCGGATTTACGGGCTGACCAAAGGCCAGGCCTCGCCCACCTCACGTGAGGACTTCGAGACATCGACAACGCCCGAGGGGCCGAAACAGCCGCCCGTCAACCCGCTTGCACTCGCGCTTTCTGCAGGTGCAACGTTCATCGCCCAATCCTTCTCGTCGGATGCGATGCGCCATGCCGAAATCGTCCAGGAAGCTATCGAACACGACGGTTTCGGCTTCGTCAACGTCTTTTCGCCGTGTGTAACGTTCAACGACGTCGACACCTACGACTACTTCCGGGATTCGCTGGTTGATGTCGCCGACACTGACCACGACCGGGGGGATTACGACGCTGCCACAGAGCTGATTTTGGATATGGAAAAAGAGTATCAAGGCGTGCTCTATCAGAACGAGGCCGCGCCCTCTTACGAACAGGCCCATGGCGTCACCGAGAACATGGCTGAGATTCCTGACGGCCCACCAGAGGACGCGATGGATCTGGTTCGAGAGTTCTACTGACCGCGTCGGCTAAAACGTCAATATTGTTGAGGATAGTTTTTTCTGGATATCAATGAAACAGTACACTGCACAATGACTATTCTCTGGCTCGGAGAGGCGGAGTCGACCGATATCGATGCAGTTGGCGGAAAAGGGGCCTCACTGGGAGAACTCACCGACGCTGGGCTTCCCGTTCCGCCCGGTTTCGTTGTCACCGCCGACACCTATCGCAGGTTCCTTCAGACGGCGGGCATCGAAACCGAACTGTTCGAAGAGATTCTGGCCACCGACGCCGACGACTCGGTTGCAATCGCCGAAGCCGCCCGCGCCGCACGGGAGTTGATCCGCGAGACATCGGTTCCCGAGACAGTTCGGGACGATATCATCGCCGCCTACCGCGAACTCGGCAGCCAGACGGCCGACCGCGGCGAGCCGTTTGTCGCCGTCCGGTCGTCGGCAACCGCAGAAGACCTGCCGGATGCCTCCTTTGCGGGCCAACACGAGACGTTTCTCAACGTTACCGAAGCCGACCTTATCGACCGCATCCGGGAGTGTTGGGCCTCGCTGTTTGCCGAACGCGCCGTCCACTACCGAACCAATCAGGGCTTTGACCACGAGACGGTCGACATCGCGGTTGTCGTCCAGCAGATGGTCGACGCAGAGAAATCCGGCGTCCTCTTTACCCGGCATCCTTCGAGTGGCGACCGGCAGATGATCGCCGAATCTGCCTGGGGTCTCGGCGAAGCCGTCGTCTCTGGTGCGGTTTCGCCCGATCACTACGTGATCAGCCCCGAGACGGCGACCGTCGTCGAATCAACGATCACTGATAAGAAACAACAGATGATCAAAGACCCCGAGACGGGCGAAACCACACTCGAAGCCGTCAGCAAAGACAAACGAACCACGCGCGTGCTCTCGGATGCAGAGATCGAAACCCTGGTCGATCTCGGCACCACCGTCGAAACCCACTACGGCGAGCCACAGGACGTTGAGTGGGCCATGGTTAACGGCGAAATATTCATGCTGCAGTCCCGGCCCATCACGACGATCAGCGACACAGAGGACAACTCGGCGGGCTCGAGCGATGAGTCTGCGCCGGCCGACGACGAGGGCGTGCTCGTCCAGGGAGTAAGTGCGAGCCCCGGACGGGGCTCTGGAGAGGTTCGGATCGTCAGAAAACTCGACCACCTCGATCAGGTAACCGAAGGCGATATCATCGTTAGCAAAATGACGATGCCGGATATGGTGCCAGCGATGAAGCGCGCATCCGCAATCGTTACTGACGAGGGCGGGATGACCTCGCACGCCTCGATTGTCTCCCGGGAGATGGGCGTGCCGGCGGTTGTCGGCACCCGCGATGCCACGCAGGTGCTTTCGGATGGACAACTCGTGACGGTCGACGGCGATATGGGTGTTATTCGGGCTGGTGGGCCGACCAAACCAGACGAGCCGGCGATCCAGCCCGACCCTGTCGAGTCGGTTCGCCCACAGACGCCTGTCAAACCGATGACCGCCACCGAGGTCAAGGTCAACCTCTCGATTCCCGAGGCCGCCGAACGCGCTGCAGCAACGGGAGCCGACGGCGTCGGACTGTTGCGAATCGAACACATGGTGATCTCGCTGGGCAAAACCCCCGAACAGTACATTGCCGACCACGGCAAGGAGGCCTACATCGACGAACTCGTCGACGGGATTCGGACAGTCGCTGAAGCGTTTTATCCACGACCAGTTCGTGCTCGAACACTTGATGCGCCAACCGACGAGTTCCGCGAACTCGAGGGCGGATCCGACGAGCCACACGAACACAACCCGATGTTGGGCTACCGCGGTGTTCGCCGCAGCCTCGATAAACCCGAGCCGTTCCGGTGTGAGTTGGCCGCGTTCAGCCGGCTGTTCGATATCGGCTACGACAACGTCGAACTCATGTTGCCGCTGGTCAACGACGCCGAGGACGTCGAACGGGCCAGAACACACATGGAGGCCGTTGGCATTGACCCCGAAAAGGCTCGCTGGGGTGTGATGATCGAAACGCCGGCCAGTGCGCTGCTTATCGAGGAGATCGCTGAGGCGGGTATCGATTTCGTCTCCTTTGGAACCAACGACCTCACGCAGTACACACTCGCGGTCGACCGAAACAACGAGTATGTCGTCGATCGGTTCGACGAGCTGCACCCTGGTGTGCTGTCGCTGATCGAATCGACAATCGAACGCTGCCGTGCGCTGGGCGTCGACACCAGCATCTGCGGACAGGCAGCCTCGAAGTCCGCGATGGTACAGTTCCTTGTCGAAGAAGGTGTGAGTTCGATTAGCGCGAACATCGATGCGGTCAGAGACGTCCAACACGAGGTCAAACGGGTCGAACAGAAACTTCTGTTGGACTCGGTTCGCTAGAAGATCCCGACGATAAACGCCAACCCAACCGCAACGAGGACGACTGCGGTGAGCGTTGGCAAGTAGGGCGTGTACTGTTCGATTTGTTCCCGGTGGTGTTCGTAGCCGGCGATCAACAGCAGTGTGGGTGCGAGAATCGCCGCAATTACTGCCAGCGAGTACAGCAGCATAAGCTCGAGACAAAACGGCGTGCCAGCACAGATCGCCAGAATCTGAATCGGTTCTTCGTGGGCGAATCCGAGGACGAGCGCAGTGACCCCGAGCGTCAGCAGTCCCTCTTCGGCGTGTTCTCGGGTGGGATGCATATGGCCGCCGCCGGGAAGTCGACCCCGAATGCCGCCGAGGAATCCGGTCGGTTCGTCATGGCCGTCGTGATGGTCGCTGTGTTCGTGGCCGTGGTCGTCGTGCGTATGCTGTTTGTGATTGTAGCCGTCGTGGTTGTCGTGACCCTCGCGGTATTCCTGATTGTGGTCGCCGTCTGTGTCGTGATCATGGTTGTGGTGGCTATGCTGGTCGGCAGCGTCGTGGCTGTGGTGCTCAAGGTGGTCATGATCGTGCTGATGGCCGTGGCCGCCGCTTGCGTACTCATAGATACCGAGTGCAATCAGCATGCTCCCGGCCAGCGGTTTCATCCACGGGCCTTCGGCGAACGCCGCAAAACTGGCAAACCAGAAGTACGCAACCACGAGCGCAATACTACTGATGAGATGGCCGACACCCAAAATCAGCGCGGCGACGGTGCCACGGAGCCACTTTCGGTCGTACCCCAGCGCGTAGGTCGCCGCAATCGGCCAGCCGTGATCCGGCAGAATGCCGTGAATCACTCCAAGGCCCATGACCGCCGCGATGAGTCCGAGATCCATACCGAACCGTCGGGTATCTGCCCCTAAACCGGTTGTTACTACCTGATTCGGGGTTCGGTAATAACGACACTGCGAGCCGAGCGTCTCGACACATCGTTCGGCTCACCCTGATTCGGCTATCGCTGGTTCATCCCGGTTAGCCCAACTCAAGATGAGCCGAACAGGGTGAATCAACTCGAGTTGATGTACCGTGGTTCGGCCTGTTGATTGTTTCGCATATGAATTATTTCAGTAATATTGTTTCGAAACAAAATCTCAACGTTGATACGCTGCGGTGGGCAACATCACCACATGCGAGGCAAGCGAGAGTTAGACGAAACCGACATCAGGATCGTCCAACTGCTGGCAGAAAACAGCCGACGCGCCTTCAGTGAGATCGCCGACCACGTGGGGCTTTCGCCGCCGGCAGTCTCCGAACGCGTCGATCGACTCTGCGAGCAGGGTGTTATTCGCGGTTTTAGCATCGCTGTCGATCGCCAGCAGCTCAACGCTCGAACGCCGATTCTTCTCGAGTTTCAGGTAACACCACCACACGCCGAGTCAGTGTACACCCAACTGAGCCGAACCGAAAGCATCGAACACGTCTTTCAGACTCACGACAGCCGTGTCATCGCACAGGGACACCCACCAACGGTCGATCTCAGCCAGTGGCTCGAGGCGACCCTCGAAATGACTCACATCTCACAGTTTGATATTAGCCTGCTCGATAAACAAACCTGGAGTATGCAGCTTGCAGACTCGGAGTTTACTGTTTCGTGCGTTGTCTGCGATAATACCGTCGACAGCGAAGGCATCCGAACGGAGTTCGATGGCCAGACGAAGGCCTTTTGCTGTTCGTCCTGTCTCGCAGAGTATGAAACCGAGTACGACGCCCGCCACTCGCGGGTCAACTGACCGTGAGTTTGGATTCTAAATAGTTCGGCTCACAAACCCGCAGTCTGTTAATAGAAACCCGCTTGAAACAAGAGCCCCTCTGTTAGCCTAGGTGATTCAATCGTGATATCAACGATCTCTATATCGGGCATGTCGTGTGCGACCTGCGCCTCGGCAGTCGAAGAGAGTATAACCGCTCTCGAGGGCATTGACTCGGCTGATGTCAACTTCGCAACCGACGAAGCCACCGTCGAGTACGACCCACAGCAGGTTGGCCTCGATGAGATATACGACGCTATTGCGGCTGCGGGCTACGAACCTGACCGCCAGACGACAACAGTCGGCATCGCTGGGATGTCGTGTGCGACGTGTGCATCGGCCGTCGACGACCACGTCTCGACACTCGCCGGAGTGTTGAGCGTAGATGTCAATGTTGCCACCGACGAGGCAACTGTCTCGTTTAACCCCCACGATACGACTCGAAACGCGGTCTATGATGCCATCGAGACTGCCGGCTACGAACCCGACCGGCCGACAGAAGGCGACAATCTCACCGAGGAACGCGAAAGCGCAGTCGAACGCGAACTCCGAACCAAACGCAACTGGACGATCATTGGTGGCCTACTAGCCGCGCCGTTCTTGTTGGTGATGGTTGATATGTTCGTGCCGGGCTTTCTGCCCGAGACCGTCTTTGGCCTTGAGACCGGCTGGTATGAGTTCATTCTCGCCACAGGGCTGATGGCAACACTCGGCCGACACTTCATCAAGGGAGCCTACGCCGCGTTCGTCAACAACCGACAGGCCAACATGGATACACTGGTCGCAGTCGGCACCTCGGTAGGGTATCTCTACAGTACGGGTGTCCAACTCGAGTGGATCGTTGGCGGACTCTACTTCGAGGCTGTCGCGATCATTCTGTGGTTTATCTACGTTGGTGTCTGGCTCGAGGCGCGCTCGAAAGCGCGGGCTTCGTCGGCACTTCGTGAACTCTTAGAGATGCAGGCCGACGAAGCAACGCTCATCCGAGATGGCGAGGAGGTCGTCGTTTCAGTTGACGACATCGAAGTCGGCGAGGTAATGAAAGTTCGACCGGGCGAAAAGATTCCAACAGACGGCATCGTAGTTGAGGGCCACAGCGCGGTCGACGAATCGATGGTGACTGGCGAATCAGTCCCTGTGGAAAAAACTGACGGCGACCAGGTCGTCGGCAGTACGATCAATGAAAACGGCGTCCTGCTAGTCGAAGCAACGAATGTCGGCGAACAAACCGCGATCCAACAGATCGTCAAACGCGTCAAAGAAGCACAGGCTCGCCAACCAGACATCCAGCGTGTCGTCGATCGCGTGAGCGCGTATTTCGTGCCTGCGGTCATTCTAAATGCGCTCGCCTGGTCGACGCTGTGGTTCGTCTTCCCCGAGTCGCTCTATAGTATCTCGGCCGCACTCGGCGGTTGGCTGCCGCTGCTCGAGCCGGTCGGCGGTGGACCGGTCGTTGGTGGCGTGCCGGTCTTCGAGTTTTCGATTGTCGTGTTGGCCTCCTCGCTGTTGATCGCCTGCCCTTGTGCGCTGGGGTTGGCGACGCCGATGGCGACGATGGTTGGATCGACAATCAGTGCAAAAAACGGTGTCCTGTATAAAGGTGGAGATATCCTCGAGAAAGCTCGCAATATCGACGTGGTCGTCTTCGACAAAACCGGAACGCTCACCCACGGCAACATGGAGCTAACAGACGTCATTCCGGTTGGAGACGCACCCCAGGCCGAAACAGAGCGGGTGGCTGATGGAGGCGTTATCGAAACCCGAGACCTCGAGCGAGCCAGCGCCGACCAACCCAGCGAGGAGTTCGTCCTCTCGGTTGCGGCGAGTGCGGAATCGGGCTCCGAACACCCACTGGCCGAGGCCATCGTCGAGGCCGCAACTGACCGCGGTCTCGACTTGGAAACTCCCAGCGAGTTCGAGAACGTCCCCGGCCACGGGATTCGGGCGACGATTCCAGCCGGCGAAGTGTTGGTTGGCAACCGCAAACTGCTGGCCGACAACGGCATCGATTCCACCCCGGTCGAAGCAACGATGGAACGACTCGAGCGAGCGGGCAAAACCGCCATGTTAGTTGCGCTTGATGACAAACTACTGGGAGTTGTCGCCAATGCCGATACTGTCCGCGAACGCGCGAAAGAAACCGTCGATCAACTGCAGACTCGTGGCTATGAGGTACTGATGTTGACCGGCGACAACGAACGCACCGGCCGAGCAGTCGGCACACAACTCGGGATTCCCGACGTCAACGTTCACGCCGAAGTGTTGCCCGAGGACAAAGCCGACGCCATCGACGAGATTCAGGCCGACGGCTCTCGAGCGATCATGGTTGGCGACGGTGTCAATGACGCACCCGCACTGACGACCGCCCACGTTGGCGTCGCTATCGGTTCGGGAACGGATGTCGCCATCGAGAGCGGCGATATTACGCTGATGCGGGATGATCCGAAAGACGTGCTCAAAGCGATGCGGATTGCGNATGCGACGATCTCAAAGGTGCGACAGAACCTCTTTTGGGCGTTTGCCTACAATGCGACGCTGCTGCCGATTGCTTGGATTGGACTGCTCAATCCCGCGCTTGCTGGGATCGCTATGGCCGCCTCGAGTGTGTCGGTTGTCTCAAACAGCCTGGCGTTTATGCGATGGGATCCACACGACGAGTACGTTTTCGTCCCGCTCAGGCCGTTCGTCTGGTTGTCGCGTCGGCTCGGCTGATTACAGTACGACGACGAACAGCACGAACGCTCCCAGAATCGACAGCGTCAACAGGATCTGGACGACCGACGAGGCCAACACCCCCGCGGCAGTGTATGCCGACCGGCGGGCGGCGGTTTCGATTGCTGTGCCCTCTTTTAGCTCGAGCAGAAAGACGGTACCAACAACGCCGACGATAATTCCGATTGGGCCCATAACGAACAGCAACACCAGCCCGCCGACCGTCGAGGCGACCAGTACCTGATTCGACGAGCCGCTGGCTTTCGCCGCAAGCGGCCCGCCGAGATGCTCGAAGACGACCGCCAACAGTGCAGTCAGCGTCAACACCGTGACGACCAGCGGCCCAACTGGTTCGCTGCCGAACAGCACGTACGTCCAGACGCCTGCCAGCGAGAGGAGTCCCGACGGAACCAGCGGCACGACGCTGCCGACGACACCGACGACCAGCAGCGCGAGTGCCACGACTAACACGAACTCGACCATACTGGTCTGTCGTCGCTTGGCCGGATAAGTGCCACGTCGGCCGACGTCCACGGCTTGTTTGCCGCTCGGACGACTCATCGCCTGCCGGATGTTTTTATACCAAAACGACGCTATCTCGTCGTGATTCGTGTGACTGGTCTCGACTATCGGGTGTGTGTCTGTGTCGTTGGCTTTCTTGTGGTTGTTGGTATGGCTCCCGTCGCCGGGTCAACGCCACTCGCAGAGCCCGTCCACCCGGCTTCGACGCCTGCGACGACAGACGGGACGATTCTCGAGTTGTATCCGAATCCGACGACCGAACAGAACCACGGCGAGTACGTTCTTGTTGAACTCGACACACCGGGCGAATGGACACTCACCGACGGCCAACAGACGGCCGAACTCCCCGAGGGCCCCGGAACCTACGCCGTCAGTCGCCACCCGAACAACACAGCCGCACACACCAACGAGCAGATCATCGAAACCGAAAGTCACCTTCGCTTGGCTGTCTCTGGTGATCGCCTCAAGCTCAAACGAGATGGCCAGGCCGTTGACACTGTCAGCTACGACCACGCCCCAGAGAGTCACCGCTGGCACCACGACCGCGAGCCCAACTGGCAGCCCGATGGCTTCGAGCCACGAGAGCCGAAAACCGTTGAGGACAAACCTCTCGAGGCGTTTGTCCTTCCGGATGCGACCGAACCGACACTTGAGACGCTCGCCGAAGCCGACGACCGGCTGTATCTGGCAGCCTATACCCTGGAGTCCGAACGCGTTGTTGAGAAGCTCATTACTGCCGACGAGCAAGGCGTTGATGTGGCGGTGCTCGTTGAGGGCGGGCCGGTCGGTGGCGTCTCAACCAACCAGGCAGCCAATCTTGAGAAGCTCACCGAAGCCGGCATCAGCCCGCAGGTGATGACCGGCGAACAGACCCGCTTTCGGTACCACCATCCGAAATATGCGGTTGTCGACAACCGGGCAGTTGTGCTCACCGAAAACTGGAACCCCTCGGGCATAGAGGGAGCCGAGAACCGTGGGTGGGGTGTGGTCGTCGAGTCGTCGAAGGCGGCCGATGAGGTGGCCGCCGTCTTCGAGCACGACGCCAGTTGGGACGACACTGCCGATTGGGCTGACGCCCGCGAGGAGATCGATACACACGAGTATGAATCCGCCAGCGGTGAGTTCGACCAGCACCACGCGCCCAAAACTACGACCGCCGAACAGCTAACGATCCTGACCGCCCCGGATAACGCTCTCGAGGAACTGGAACGGAAGATCGATGCAGCCGACGACCGGCTGGTTGTTGTCCAACCTCGGATCAGCGACACCGATTTTCGATTGCTCCAGGCAGCCATACGGGCGGCCGACCGTGGCGTTGAGGTCCGGATTCTACTGGGCAGCCAGTGGTACGACGAGGCTGACAACGAACAACTCGCAACCGAACTCCGAGCGCAGGCCGAAGCAACCAACTCGTCTTTGGCGGTTCGACTCGCCGAAGACACCGATCGGTTTGGCACGATCCACTCGAAAGGAATCGTTGTCGACGATACTGCAGTCGTCGGCAGTCTCAACTGGAACAACAACTCAGCAAAAAATAACCGTGAACTTGCCGTTGCACTCGAGGATCCAGCAGTCGCTGACTACTACACCGAGGTGTTCGATGGCGACTGGGAAGCCGACGAAATGCAGGACGATGACGACGAGATCCCGGTCGGTGTTGTGCTTGTGAGCGTTGCTGCGGCCGCCGGGACGGTACTCGTCCTGAAGCGCCGCCTCGAGTTCGCCGAGGCCGCCTCACAACAGCAGTCGTTATTCAAGCGGGGCAGCCGTCGAGAGTGCTTCATCAAGGTCAGCTTCGGTCATTTTCTCGACTAACAGCTCGATCACCGACTCGCGGCGGCCTTTGACGAACTTGATCGACCCAACGACGAGATGCCCGCCACCGGAGACACCGGCTCCGGGGAGTTCCTCGTTGAGTTCGGTGACCATTCGCGGAATGTCGAGCCGCACACCGTCGGATCGAAGCACAGCGAAATCAGGCCCATAGCCGATGGTGATTACCGGCTCGCCCGTCTGTTTGACTTTCCGGTCGTGGAGATTGCCGGTTGTTTTGCCCGGTGCAGGATACCTAAATCGGTGGGCGAAGTTATCCAGGTCGACTCGGTAGAGGTGGGCATCCGACTCCAGCCGTGCGTGTTCGACATGCGGTTCGACCGCCTCGAGTTGCCGCTCGACGTCGCGTTCGGCACGCTCCGAGAGGAACTCGATAAGCCGAAGATGGCGTTCGGCATCCTCGCAGCCAACATCCAGAACATCCGTCACGAGCGTTTTGCCCTCGCTGTAACGAAGCCAGTGGGCAGCATAATCGAGTGCCTCGCCAATGTCCTCGAGATGACCCCGGTCGTAGCCCGCCTCGCCGGCGAGTTCGACATACTGGTTCATGGCGTTGGCTTTCGAACGATCCGACAGTCCGGCGACCGCTGGGACGTGCTCGAGGTCTTCAGAAATCGAGGGATCGATCAACCGAGCGAGTTCGACACACATCATGCCCGTCGTGATGCGGTAGTCTTCGCCGTACAGATACGGGTTGACGTGGGCATCAAGCAGCGGTTCAACCGCTTCGGGGTCGGGATGGTGATGGTCGATGACGGCAATCGGAATGTCGTAGTGGGCCAAATTCTCATAGGCCGGCACGTCCTCTTCGGTCGAGCCGTTATCAAGCATCAACAGGAACGGAAGCTTCTGGCCGTGTCGCTTCTGGCCCTCGAGGGCAAAATTGAGATCGCGGGTGACATCCTCCATTTCGTAGTATGGGGCTTTGCTTGGCAGGCGTTTGAACAGATGCCGTGGGGCCTCGGGGTCACCATGAACTTCCGCAATCAGATTCTCGAGTGCCAACTGGACTGGGGCGGCCGCACACATGCCGTCACCGTCCGCGTGGTGCCGAACACGGATTGGCCGACCCTCCAAGACAGTCTCTCGAAGGAGTCGGGCAACGCTTTGGAGTTCATCGAAAATGGGCTCGAAGGCGGGCCACTCGATGAGTGGCTCGATATCTGCGGGTTCGGCCCGCTCGGCCAGTGCGTTTTGGAGTGACTCGCTGGCGTTGGCTTTGGACTCGCCGTTGAGAATCGAAAGCGAGTCGACTTCGATCTGTCGGGCGTCGTGATGGGATTCAACGCGGCCGCTTACTCTGAGCATATCGTCGAGTTCGGCATCTGGGTAGGCTCTGACGCCGGCTTCTTCGAACGCTGCGGCGCTGATAATGCCGGTGCCGTCGTTGATGTGGAAAATCGTCGGCCCGCCGGTCTGTTTGATCTGGACGACCGCACCTTCGATAGTCGCTTCGCTGCCGATTTCGAGCGTCGCGATCTGCGTAATGTCGGGTTCGTGGTCGAGTATTTCGGTACGGTAGTTTTCGATATCGGGAACATCGAAGGCAATATCACCGTTTTCTTTCAGTTCCTCGAGTTCGACGACCAGTCGGTCGCCAACGCTGTAGTTGCGGTCGAGATTCGATTCATGGACTAGACCGGAAACGGAGTCGGAGATGTCGACGAACACACCGTAGGCAACAACACCGTTGACTACAGCATGGTAGTTGGCACCCTCGGTAATGTCTGTCAGCGTGCAGTCGGGTGCGAGATCGTAAACGACGGGACGCGAATCATCCCGCTCGCCGGACTCCCCGGCGGTATCGTCGGTCATACCCGCTCTTTGGGAGACCGACGTGTTAAGCTTGTTATCTTCGGCCGGCCGTTTTATGACTTGCCGACAGTACACCAATGGTCCATCGACGGCGCACTGATGACGTACTGGCGGCTCTACGTTCCGGAACGCGTATATGGTCGCCACCCTGAATTTCGACAATGCGGCTCTTCAGATCGAGCGAGATTCTTGGCATTGCCCGCGAGACCCTGGAGTTCGCGCTCGAGGCATCCGAAGAGAGCCATCCAAACGAGTACATGGGCTTTCTGCGGGCCGAAGACGCCCGAAAACTCGGGCTTGAGAAAACAGGCCAAGTCATTACCGACGTACTCGTCATTCCGGGTACCGAATCGAATCCGATGAGCGCGACCGTCCAGTCGAATATGATCCCCAACGACGTGAAATCGGTTGGCTCGGTTCATTCACATCCTAACGGCGTGCTTCGCCCCAGCGATGCGGATCTGGCGACGTTCTACAAAGGCGATGTTCACATCATCATCGGCGCACCATACGAGTGGGGCGATTGGCGTGTGTTCAACAGCAACGGCAAGCCACGCTCACTCGAGGTGCTGGATGTCCCGCTTCCCGAAGAGCAGTTTTTTGATTTCACCCAAGCAGACATCGACGAGGAACTATGAGCGAACCAACCCGTGCGGTCGCCCAGGGGACGTTCGACATCCTGCATCCGGGTCACGTCCACTATCTCGAAAACGCGGCGACCTACGGCGATGAACTGTATGTCATCGTCGCTCGCAGCGCGAACGTCACCCACAAAGCCCCACCAGTGTTGTCCGACCACCAGCGACTCGAGATGGTCAGCGCACTCGGCGTGGTCGACGATGC
>SL_4KL_010_BRINEDRAFT_10000227_pt1 | contig 27801 bp, 34 predicted proteins | sample SodLak_010_BRINE_2_FD_10664 | JGI IMG/M metagenome (IMG submission 10664) | reverse complement strand
CCACCATCACATGAACGACCGCCGCGGGTTCGAACTCGAGGGGGCGAACGATCGAGAGCGAGTGCTGCCGATGACCCATCGGTTTTAGTTCTCGAACGCCTTTCGCCGCCAATGGACGTCTTTGGTCTCATCGGCAATCCGGTCGGACACTCGCTGTCGCCACCCATGCACGAAGCCGCCTACGAGGCACTCGACCTCGAAGCACGGTACGTCACGTTCGAGCCACAGCCAGACGATCTCGAGCACGCCCTCACGGGTGCGGCTGCCCTCGGCATTTCGGGACTCAACGTGACGATTCCGTTCAAACAGGACGTCCTCGAGTACGTCGAGGCGGACGCACTGGCCAGCAGAATCGGGGCAGTCAACACCATCGATTTCTCCGGCGACGTCCCGACGGGACACAATACCGATGCGATCGGTGCCGTTCGCTCCCTTCGTGAACACGACGTCCCGCTCGAGGGTGCAGACGCCGTCGTCGTCGGTGCCGGGGGAGCCGGACGGGCAATCGCGTTCGGCCTCGCGGATGAAGGAGCGTCGGTGACGATTTGCAATCGGACGGCGTCCAAGGCACTCGCACTCTCTGAGGACGTGCCGGATGCCAGCGGCGGTGGCCTCGAGGACCTCGAGGGGGCTATCGCCGACGCAGACCTGCTGGTGAACGCAACCAGTGTCGGCATGGAAGCAGACGAGACTCCAGTTCCGGCTGGCGCTCTCCACGAGGACCTTGCCGTGATGGACGCGGTCTATCGACCGCTCGAGACCCGTCTGCTTCGCGAGGCGCGTGCCGCCGGAGCCACGACGGTCGACGGTGCGTGGATGTTGTTGTATCAGGGAGTCGAAGCGCTCGAGCGGTGGACGGGCGAGACGGCTCCTGTCGACTCGATGAACGACGCGCTCCGAAGCCGACTCTGAGGACTGTCTCGCGGAGAATCCTGTCCGCCATCAGACGACTTTAAGTATTGGAGGCATCTACTTTCGCACAATGGGACTCCTGCAGAAGCTTCGGTCGCTGCTCGGACTGGAGAGTGACGACGACACGAGGTCGCCGGCTCGAGACGTCAGCGTCACCGTCGAGCGCGAGCGTGAGGAAGACGCCGGTGGATCGGGCGAGACAGATGCCGACAGTGGGGCAGAGACGGAGGAAACGGCCCCCCTTGTGGAGGAAGCCGAGGGCGATGACGAAGAAGGTGAGGAGACTGATGAAACAGGGGACGATGACGGCGAGGCAGGCGATACCGATGAAACCGAGGATGACGAAGCGGTAGCGGCTGCTGAAGACGGTGCCGACGAGGAAGCCACAGACGACGAGGCGGAGACGGCCGCAGCTGCCGAGACGACAGCCTCGAGTTCGACCGACGAACTGACTGACGTCCCCGAAGAGCCGGGGGAAGCAGCAGAACCCGCCGAGGCGACGGGTCCGACGAGCACTGACGCCGAGCCGGAAGTCGAAAAAGAGCCTGCACCGACGGAGAGTGAACCGGTCACCGTAATCAAAGGCATCGGGCCGGCCTACGCCGACCGCCTCGAGGGGGCGGGCGTCGAAACCGTCGCGGACCTAGCGAGCGCAGATGGCGAAACACTGTCCGAAGAGACCGATATCTCGGCAAAACGGTTGCAGGGCTGGATCGACCGAGCGAAGGTTCGCTGACCAGCTTTTTTCTACTCGAAAAACCGCAAGAGCGTTACCCCACCGACCCCTGGTCCAGCCATGAACGAGCCACGTGTCGTCACTACCGAAGCCGATTTTCGCGCTGCCTGGGAGGGGCGTTCGGACGGCCGTGACGACCGGGGCCCCGCTCGAGCCGTCCGGATTCCCGTGGAAGTCCGCCTCGAGGTCGACGATCCGTTTCGAGCCTATCGCCGCGCTCGAGACGGTCCGGGTGGCGTCTTTCTCGAGACGACCGGTGGGCAATCCGGATGGGGGTACTTCGGTGTCGAACCAGTCGAACGGGTGACCGTCAGTCCCGAGGCGGCAGTGTGGGAACAGAGGGATACGACCTCGATGACCGAGGCTGAAGAACCGTCCGGAGCGGCCCTTTCGACCCCCGAACGCAGCTCGCCGACGCTCGCCGCACTCGAGGGACGCCTCGAGGCGACGACACTGCAACGAGGGAACTGTTCGGTTCCCTACCCGAGCGGGGCCATCGGCTGGCTCTCCTACGATATCGCCCGCGAACTCGAGTCACTCCCGGAGACGACCGTCGACGACCGGGAGTTACCCCATCTCGAGGTTGGGATCTTCGACTGCCTCGCTGCGTGGCAGTGCCCGACTGACGAGGGGCCGGTCACGCTGCACATCACGGCCTGTCCAGTACTCGAGGAAGACGACGGGTCGCTCTCGAGTGCGGAACTCCGGGATGCCTACGCTCGAGGGCGTGCGAAGGCACGTTCGCTGGCAACGGCCATCCAGGCAGGTGACGAGACCGTCGGTGACCCACCAGTCGACTCCGCGGATGCGGCCTTCGAGAGCACCTGTGACAGAGCCGCGTTCGCCGACCGCGTGAGACAGGTCAAATCATACATCAGGGATGGCGACACCTTTCAGGCGAACATCTCCCAACGACTCGTGGCCCCCGCAGCAGTCCACCCCGTGGACGCCTATGCTGCACTCAGGACCGTCAACCCAGCGCCGTACTCCTGTCTGCTCGAGGGACGGAGCGTTGATCTCGTGAGTGCCAGTCCCGAACTCCTGCTCGAGCGGGATGGCTCCGTGTTGTATACGGAACCCATCGCCGGCACGCGCCCACGTGGGGACACCCCGGACGCCGATGAGGCGTTTGCCACGGAGCTGCTCGATGACGAGAAAGAACGAGCCGAGCACGCGATGCTCGTCGACCTCGAGCGAAACGACATGGGGAAAGTGTGTGCCTACGGGAGCGTCGACGTGACCGAATACCGCCGGATCGATCGGTACTCCGCCGTGATGCACCTGGTGTCACTGGTGACCGGTGAACTCCGCCCCGAAGTCTCACTGGCGGAAACCGTCGCGGCAATCTTCCCCGGCGGGACGATCACCGGCGCACCGAAGCCACGGACCATGGAGATCATCGACGAACTCGAGGATACCCGTCGGGGGCCCTACACCGGTGGCGTTGGCCTCTTTGGCTTCGACGGCCGGACGACGATCAACATCATCATCCGGACACTGGTCCGCCACGAAGACGAATACCACCTCAGAGTCGGTGCCGGCATCGTCCACGACTCCGATCCCGAACGTGAGTACGACGAAACGCTTTCGAAAGCCCAGGCACTCCTCGAGGCCATGGACGCTGCCCTCGGCGAACAGACACGGGTCGGCCTCGAGACCGAACTCGAGGTGAGTGGGGATGACTGACGAGACGATCCTCGTTATCGACAACTACGACTCGTTCGTCTACAACCTGGTGCAGTACGTCGGGGCCGTCGCCGACGAGGTGATCGTCCGCCGGAACGACGCGATTACCGTCGATGAGATCCGCGCCCTCAAGCCAACGGGCGTGATTATCTCTCCGGGGCCGGGAACGCCAGCAGAAGCCGGCGTGTCGATTCCGGTTTTCGAGGCCACGGAGGTGCCGATTCTCGGCGTTTGTCTCGGCCATCAAGCGTTGTGTGCAGCCCACGGTGCCCCGGTCAGGCACGCCCCGTCTGTGGTCCACGGGAAGCCCTCGGTGATCGAGCATCCGGGCGAGGGCCTGTTCGATGGACTGCCCGAACGGGTACAGGTTGGCCGGTATCACTCGCTGTCAGTCGAGCGAACCGCGCTGCCGTCCTGTCTCGAGGAACGGGCCAGTACGGCCGACGAACGGGACGTCCTCATGGCCGTTCGTCATCGTGAACACCCCCACTTTGGCGTGCAGTTTCATCCGGAAAGTATCCTCACCCGCGAGCACGCAGACGCGGCAGGGACGGAAACCGGAGCGCGGCTTTCACTGGCCGTCGGACAGCGGATGGTACGCAACTTCTGTGTGATGGCACGCGAGTACCAGCAGGCAACGCGGACAAACCCGTGACGGAGGCGAACTCGTGACTGATACTCCCTACTACCACTGTAACGGCGAACTCGTGCCCGCGACGGAGGCGACGGTGTCTGTGGACGACCGTGGCTTTCGGTACGGCGACGGCGCGTTCGAAACGCTCCGGGCGTACGGCGGGACGATATTCGAATGGGACGCCCACGCTGAGCGCCTCGAGGACACCTGTGAAGCCCTCGGACTGGATCACGGCCACAGCCGGGCCGAACTGGCCGAGAGGATCAATGCCACCCTCGAGGCGAACGAGCTCGAAGAGGCCTACGTCCGGCTGTCGATTACGCGAGGCGTCCAATCGGGCAAACTCACACCAAAGCCGATCACGGAGCCGACGGTCGTGGTTGCCGTCAAACCCCTTCCCCGTGGCGGCCTCGAGGGTGTACCGGTGTGGGACGGCCCTGCATCGATGCAAACGGTGAAAGTTCGCCGGATTCCGGATGCCTGTCTCCCTGCTGGGGCCAAGACCCACAACTATCTGAACGGGATTCTCGCCAGACGCGAACTCCACGACGCCGACGAAGCCCTTGTCCGTGACCTCGAGGGATACGTCGCCGAGGGGACCACGAGTAACGTGTTTTTCGTCGACGAGGAGGGGCTCCACACGCCGACAACACAGGTGGACGTCCTCCCTGGCATCACACGGCGCGTCGTCCTTGAGTGTGCTGAAGAGGCCGGGATTCCGGTCACCGAAGGCTGGTACCGTCCCGTCGACGTCCGTCAAGCGGACGAGGTCTTCCTGACGAATACGACGTGGGAGATCAGGCCCGTCGCGCTGGTCGACGGAATCGAGTTCGACACCGACGCCGCACCGGTGACAGCGCTCCTTTCCCGCTTGTACGCCGAACGAGTCGAACAGGCCTGTTACTGACCGGTTTCAGGATCGCACGGGCGATGAGTCACGCAGGAGTATCCGTTGGACGTCCGCACACTCGAGGACGAAGTCAGCGCCGAACGCAGACGCCGGGGTCTGAAACCCAGAAGGAGCCGTGCCAGCCAACGTTCGTTGGGCCGCCGAAACAGCTGTATCGACCGTCAGTGCGTACGGGTTTGGCGTCGTCAGTCGCCCGCGAACGGCTTCACCATCCCCGGAGACTTCACCCCAGATAACTGCCCGGCCGTGGGCCAGTTCACGGCCATCCGGGCCATCGACGAACCGATCGACTGCCCACTCGAGGCCGCGCTTGACTGGTGGCGTCCCAGCGAGGCGCTCGAGCGGCCTGGCGAGTGAGAGGGTCCGGATCGCCCGCCTGGAGGTACCAGCATAGACCCGCACGGTGTCGATGCCGGTGCTGTGTGGGGCGGTGACGACGTCACCCCAGGGGAGCAAGACGGCTGGTTTCGTTCCGACGTCGGGGCCGAAATCGATCTCGCGTGTCTGTCCGTCCGGGACGGAGACGAGTTGCCCACCCCTGCGGAAGACGCGTTCGCCGCCGAGCCCCTCGAGGAGGGTTTTGGCGGTTCCGCGAGAGAGGGAACTGGTCGTCGCAATGGCGAGTGCGAGTTCGTCGGGGGCAGGGTGGCGGTCGGCGAGAAACCGTGCCAGACAGTCGGTTGGAACGACGTCGAATCCGACTCCCGGCAACAGGGTACAGGCAGCCGCGTTCGCCGCTTCGTCCATTCCAGCGAGCCGGTCGAACACCCGAAACTCACCCGTGATGTCGAGGTAGTCGGTTTCAGCATTGAGACACGCTTTTGCCATCGGCACTGCCGTGTGGACGAACGGACCCGCACAGTGACAGACCGCGTCGTACGGTTCGAGGTGGCTCGCAACCGTCTCGGGAGGGGCCTCGAGGTCGAACACCTGATACTCGAGGCCGAGTTCCGTCGCGAGCTCGCTCAGACGGACACGGTCTCGGCCGGCGAGGACAGGTGAGCCACCACGCGCAACGGCCTCTCTGGCGATCAACGAGCCGGTGTAGCCATACGCGCCGTAGATACAGAGACGGTCCATACCAGTCGTTCGGTGCCACTGATCGTAAACCCCCTCAACTGACCGTGCCTGCAGTCACTGAGGGGACCGTCGTACCAACGTCACGAGTCTCGGTTCCGCAACGTTCAGGGTTGGGTCGTTCATACCATCGGACATGTGCGACGGCGAGCCCATGGTCGAACTCGAGTCGGTGCCCACGGAGACGACGCTGGTCGTTCGCGTTCGTGACGGTGACGGGGATGAACTCGAAATACTCCTCCATCGCATCGCCGATAAGGTGACCGCGTGGGAGAACGCCTGCCAGCACATGACCCACGTCCCCATCGACAAGGGTGACGGGGCGACGATGCGTGACGGCGAATTCGTCTGCCAGAACCATGGTGCCTATTTCGACGCCGAAAGCGGGCTCTGTACCTTTGGTCCCTGTGAGGGTGCGGTGTTGCCTGCGGTGGACGTCACCGTCGAGAACGGAACCGTCTACCTCACCGACGACAGCTACGATTTCGTTGGCCCGGGTCCCATCGAGCGCGATCCGACCGACCTCGGTTCGAAATCCAACGTGGAGTTTTGATCGCTACGTCGTCGGTCGACAGACGGCTACGATGTCACGTTCCTGATCGTACTCGAGCAGCCCCACCTCGACGAGTTTCGGCAGGTGGTCGTGATACAACGAGATATACACGTTCGCGATTCGTTCGGCCGAGAGTTCCGTAATCGGTCGGTCGTCCTCTCGCTGGGCTACCTCCTCGGCAGCGTCCGGCAGTGTCAGCTCACGTTCGTGGTTCGTGAGGACGTCGAATAAGAGACGACTCCGATGGTCGGCGAGGGCCTCTAGGGTCTCGTCGATCGTTTCGGTGCGCTCATCGCGATGGTCGAGCCACTCGAGGAGGGCGAGTGAAAGGGCTCGATGTGTCCCCTCCTGTGTCGAAGCCCCGGTCATGGAGCACCCGTAAGCGAGGAGCGTGGTACCGTTTCCAATCGGTCGGGTGACGGGGACCCTCGAGCGAGCTGACACCATCGACCCTCGAGCCTCTTGAAAACGTCCGTCGCAGGCGCTCGAGGGCAGTTCACTCGACAGTTCATATTTCACCGTCGCCTCGAAGCGTGATATTCGTGTCGACTTAGTTTCCGGTTATCGCCTCACCAGATACTCATCGTTTTTGAATCGTAAAGACCGGCTCGTCGACGGCTTCGCTCTTACAATCGGGGCAACGCGAGGGGACGTTCAACAAATCGTCGAACGTATCGAACGCACACTCACGACAGGTTGGCGGGGCGACGAGAAACTCCTCATCCGCGGGCTCGAGCGAGCGCGAAACGTGCTCGACGTGTGAGAGGATTGCCCCGGTCGTCAGATCGAATTCTCGGGCCAGGGCACTCGGCGTTGCAGGTTCTGCTCGGAGTGCCTCAGCCAGGCGCTGTCGTGTCGTTTCGTCGGCTTCCCGCATACCCTCGCTAACGGGTTGTGACCCTAAAATCTGCCTGTCCTCGCGTAGATATTGCCGCGTATGGCCACATTGCACGCCGTATGTCTCGCAAATTCGAGGCTATCACTCGGGATACTTCGGCTCACGCTTTTCGGCCCGCTCGAGGGCCGTCTCCACGACGTCCTGTACGTCGCCGGTGAATACCTCGCCGTGGCCCGCATAGAGGTGTTCGACGCCGTCAGGGAGGCGCTCGAGCAGGCGCTCGATGCTCTGGATCAACGTCTCTCGAGACTGTCCAGGCATGTCCGTCCGTCCGAAACTCCCGTAGTCGAACGCGCCGTCGTTGTGGACGACGACATCACCGCTGAAGAGCGTGGTTTCCGAAACGAGCGAAACGTGGTCGTCAGCGTGACCTGGCGTGTGGACAACCTCGAACGACTCAGTGCCGATCGTGACCGTGTCGCCATCCTCGAGCGGGGTCGTCCGTTTGGGGTGTTCGGCAGCGGCGTACACCTCGAGATCGGGGCCAAACGCATCGACGACTGCCTCGAGTTGAGCGACGTGATCCCCGTGTTGGTGCGTGATGATGACTGCCTCGAGGGTATCTGTGTGTTCGCGGATGACATCGACGACGCCGTCCATTGCGCCGGGGTCGACGAGCGTCGGGCGTCCCTCGGGGGCCAGAAATGCGTTACACGTGAACTCCGTTGCGTCGGCGGTGACGTGATGGACGTCCATAGGGGTTCTCCGTGCGCGCAAGGCAAAAGCGCTTGTCTCGGACAGCCGTTTGATCGGAAGAGACGAATGCGCTGAGAGGGGCGTCGGCGGCGGCGTATTATAATAACGAGTGAAACGATGTACACACCCTCACAGCGAGAGGGTTTGAAACGGTCTATCACCGGTTCTGAGCGAGGGTATCGTGAGGGTGTGTGCAATGACTTTCAGTGGCTATTATAAGTAAAAAACGCATCAGCACCATGGTCGTCCTGCCAGGCGAACGCGAACAGTCGTCTGGCCGGGAGCCGCACGAGTTGGCGGCCGTCAGTCGCCTCGCCTGTGGCCCCGTTCCATGCGACGGAATCGGCCCAGAACTGACTATTCGAGCCACGTTCGAACGTATACCCTGGATTTTCGAATGCGTGTATACCGTCAGTGGTGGCGAACACCACGACGTCAGTTCCGGCGACCCTTTCATGGACGACACCACCTGCATCGACCACTCGAGGGAGCGGAAAGCCGACAGCCTCATCGTCCACCTCGATTCCCAGGACGACGGTTTTCGGCTCGATGTCCTCCCGTTCCCAGGTTCGCGTATCGGGATTTCCACGGTGTGCCGCCAGACCAAACCCATCGCCGTCAAAGTACCCAGCGTACGGACGGTCATCGTAATCGATCACGGCTGGCGTGTCGTCATCGCTCGCTGCCTCGCTCCGTGCGTCCTCGAGCGGCTGGAGAACGAGGCCATCCGGATACTGTTCGCGGAACGAGTCCCACGGCATCACCGCGCCTGGGCGAGCGCGTAGCTGCGCTCCCGCATACTCGCCATCGATGCACGTCCCCGCGGACTGTTTCCACTCGGAATCAGTCTCCCGGTCGTACATGACGAGATCATCGTCGGCAAGTTTTCCGCTCACACCGAACGTGAGCGTCTGCCCGTCGATCCGCCGGTCGTAAACCACCGCACTGGCACACAGTGGACACCAGGTGACGGCAATCGGTTCGGTCTCGTCGACGGTGTCGTTGACGATCTCGTGATAGTCGAGTATTCGGAGCGGATACGCCTTCGGTGGTGAGGCATCGAGGACGATCACGTTGTCCTCGCCATCACCGTCATACGCCGTGCCGAACGTCGGTGCATCGAGACTCGGAATCGCGTCTTTCGGGATGACCTGTCGAACGTTCACGGCCGCATTGATCCGACTCGAGCACATAATACCATCGCTCGCTGCAGTGAGAAGGATGCTGGAGGTCGATGCCCGGTAGAAAGGGAGCGGAGAACAAGGTCTAGCTGAGTGACCGTGTGGGTCATGTTCACACGACTAACGTGACACTTATGTGGCCGTGAAACCCATATATGAATGTATGGGATTCGGTAGCTACGACGAATCCGAACAACGAGATGTCGACACGGATTTTGACGAGCAAGATGCCGTGCAGACCAGTGACAACGACCACGAGGGAACCATCCAATTCGAAAACGGCGCCTCGAGCGACGAACTGCTCGACCGTCTCAAAGAGATCAAAGGTGAGTGATCGCCTCGTTCTAAGCGTCCGACCGTGAAACCGGGCGTCCGAGCGGTCGGGATCGCCGAGTCGTACACCCCTGGGGCCGAGGAGAGTACCCTCGCCGCCGCCGTCGTCCGCGCTGATCGCGTCCTCGACGGCGTGGCCTACGGCCGCTGTACCGTCGGCGGGCTCGATGCGACCGCCTCGAGTATCGAGCTCCTCGAGCGTCTCGATCGGCCCGACGCTCGTGTCTGTCTTCTCGGCGCCGTTGCCCCCGCGTGGTACAACCTCGTCGATATCGAGGCCATCGCCGAAGCCACTGGGATACCCGTCATCGCCGTCACATTCGAATCGAGCGACGGGCTCGAGGATGGCCTCGGGGACGCGTTTTCGGGAACCGAACTCACCGCACGACTGGACCGATACCGAACGCTGCCACCACGGCGAGCCATCGAGCTCGAGGCAGGACCCGATACCGACCGCAGGGAGAGCGAAACGGTGTACGTCCGTACTGCTGGTCTGGAGCGAGCGGACGCCGACCGGTACGTTCGGGCGTTCACTCCCGTTGGTGGCCGTCCAGAGCCGCTTCGCCTCGCACGGTTGCTCGCTCGAGCGGCTGATGACTTGGGAGCAAACGAGAGCCCGATCACGGATACTCCGTGAATACGTGTTCGAATAGACCCTTGAAAGCGAGAGACCGGCGCAACGGTTTTCCTGTCGGCGGTCACACAAGGAGGTATGCACGTCCTGTTGGGACTCGAGGGAAGTGACGAGTCGGTAAAGACACTCGAAACCACGCTCGAGCGGGCCGAGGAAGCGGGTGACGAGTTAGTGATCGGTGTCGTCGAAAAACCCGAGGCAGCACGCTCGACCGACGAAGTCGTCGACCTGGCAACGACGGCTCTCGAGGATGCTGGTATCGAGGCCGACATCCACGTCCTCGAGGGCGACCCTGGCAGCGAGCTCGTCTCACTGGCCGAAGCTGAGGACGTCGATCAACTCGTAATCGGCGGTGGAACGCGGAGTCCGATGGGGAAGGTTCGGCTGGGCCCGGTCACCGAGTTCGTGCTCCTAAACGCGACGATGACGGTCAAACTGGTTAGATAGTATGCGTGAACCACATTCCAGAACCTATCCGGACGAGCGCGCTGGGCCGTTTCCAGCGCCGCCAGCAACGTACACTGACCCGGAGGGCCGACAAATCGAACTGGTCGCCGTCGACCAACACGAGAGACCAGAAGAGACAGACATCACGGATCTTCCGCTCGAGGCCCTGACCGAGATGTACGTCCAGTTCGACCCGGCTGATCGAGCCCAGGGCATTCCTCCATCTAACGAATCGCGAATTAGAAACTGGCTCGGTCCACTCCTCGAGAACGGTATTAACGTGATCGCCGCCCACGACGGGGTCGCGATCGGCCACGCGACGCTCGTTCCCGACACCGACGATCCGAGTTCGCTCGAGTCGTACGACGACGTTGAGTGGGAACTCGCGATTTTCGTCCTCCAGGAGTACCAGCGAGGCGGAATTGGGACACAGTTACTCGAGCATCTCCTGGGTCACGCATGCCACCTCGGCGTCGATCACGTCTGGTTGACTGTCGAACGGTGGAACGGGCCGGCGATTGCGCTGTACGAACGGGTCGGGTTCGAACTCTGTGGCGCCGAGAGTTTCGAACAGGAGATGGCGATTCGACTGTCCTGAGGGGGCCTGCGGAGTGGGTGGACAAGAAACGATTAACCCCCTGCCCAACACAGGCCGTGACATGCAACGCTACGATCTCGTCTACCAGCTTTACGATGAGTTCGACACGAAGACACTCCGAGAGTACCAAGAGTTCGTCGACCTCTTCCCGCCTGTCGATTCCAGGGTCGCCCTCGAGCACTGGCAAGACGCCAGTGATGAACTCGAGGAACGGAAAGACGAGATCCGGTCGACGTTTGCTGCTGGTGAGACGTTCGCCGAGGTCGCCTCACGAACGACACGCGATCAGGCCTTCACCGCGCTCGATCTCGAGACCAAATACGAACGTCCGGTGAACGTGTTGGTGCTCGACGTCGACGAAACCCTTCGATCAGCCGGTGGGACCGACAACGAAATTCCCCGAGAGACCTTACACGTGTTGACGGAGTTCCACGACGCTGGTGTGCCGATCGTCATCTGTACCGGCCAGACCCTAGAAAACGTCAAGGGGTTTGCAATACAGGGGCTGGGGAGCGAAATCGTCCACTCAGGGTCGCTCTCGATCGTCTACGAGGCCGGGAACGGGGTGTTCACCCCTGGTCACGGTGCTGACACGAAACAACTCCTGTACGAGGATCTCGATGACGAAATTCGTGACATTTTCGACACACTCCGGGCAACCCTCTTGCCCGAGGCACCGGAACCCCTCCGGCGGGGCTGTCACCTCCAGGGAAACGAGTTCAACGTTACGATGAAGCCGAATTACGAGACCGCCTCGAGTGAAGCCCGCTCGATCATCGATCAGGCACTCGTCTACATGATCGACGTTCTCGCTCGAGCCGTTGGTGGCGCGCTCGATGTGGGCCCCGCTATGGACGAATCTACGGTCGTCGAAGCCACACGGGCGTTTTACGCGTCCGAGGACCCCGAGATACGGAGCGTCCTCGAGCAACGTGGCTCCTATCCCGATCGGTCGCTCGAGGACGTCCCCGACGAACTCACCTCGATCCTCGAGCGGATCGACGTCGCCTACTACGAAGCCGATGCGGCCGAAATCGGGAGCCTCGAACTCAACAAGGTCGCCGGCGTCGAACGCGCCCTCGGCGTACTCGGCGTCGAGGAACCGTTCGCGCTCGTCATGGGTGACTCAAAGAGTGACCTCCGGGTGATGGAGTGGGCCCGACAGAACGATGCTGGCATCGCGGCCGCCCCCGAGCACGCCTCTCGAGACACCCTCGATCACGTGATCAGATCCGACGAACTGGTGTTCGACCGCGGAAAGAGCGTCGACGTGTTGCGAACGGTCTACGCCCTCAATCAGTTCGCCCGCCTCGAGTAGCCACCGTCCGTTCGGGATAGTGACGGCGTCGCTCCACGGCGCGTGCCCGTCGGTCCATATCCCACTGTTCGAAGAGCCCGTACTCGGTCATGGTGTCCATGCCAGCGATCGCTGCCGAGAGCGTGAGACCGATCAATGGAATGTCGGCGACGGAGATAATCACGTCCGCACGGATCACCGCGCCGTCACGCAGGAGTACGTCGAGGACGTCGACGATGGCGTCATCGGATCGAGTCGGTTTCATGCTGGTCCCTCCTCGTCGAACGTCGGTGCGAACGAGAACGGTGGCCAGGGACCTGTAAACCGGACCTCGAGGCCGGGTTTGGCCGCGACTTCGTCGAGGGCGGTGCCTATCGTGGACGCTGCGTCGTCGTCTGCAAGCACCGAAAAGCGACAGATAGAGTCACCGTCACTCATCTCATCGGTTTCGAAGACCCCGCCCAGGTCGACCCCCGGGCGCCGTTCTAACTCGTGAACCGCATCTGCATGGTCCGCGAGTGTCGACTGCAGTTCGTCTCTGACCGCCGTATGGCGAGATTTCCGCAATCGTTTACAGCCCTGTTCGACCTGTTTTTCGAGCAGGAAGGCCCGGCCCTCGGAGGCCTCCGCTGCTTGGGACTGGAGGGCAGCGAGTTCGGGGTCTCGAGCGAGGAGCGTTTCACGGGAGGGTGGTTCCCGCTCGATCACGTCGATTCGGTATTCCCACCGCCCGGCGATGGACTCGAGTGCGTCGATCAGTAACTGCTGTTGCTCGCGGAGCCAGTGACGGACAGCGTCGTCAGTCCCCCGCAAGATTGTGTGAAATTGAAAGGGGAGTGGGGTGCCGAACTGGTCGCCTGCAGCGTCAATAACCCGCTGATGATTGACCACCCAGCGCTTGATTTGGCGCATGTCGTCGGTATCGTAGACGTCAGTACAGTCGTGGACGACGGCTGCCGGCGTGGGTTCCGAACTCTCTCTGCTTTCGTTCCTCGCGTCAGATTCGATCGGCATCAAACGAACAGGTTCGTCTTCGAGCCCGGTCACGTCGAGTGTGGGCGTACTGGCAGCCAGGTCGCGACCACTCGCATCCACCACGCAATACACGTACCGTCCGTGTTCGAGACTCGGCGGTTGATGCTGCTCAGGAGCCATCATCATCACCGCCGATGACGGCCTGGCCGGGGTGCTCGAGCGATTCGGCATCGACATCGAGTCTGGCGATGGCATCCTCGACGAGGCCGTCGAGTTCCATCCGTAGATCGTCGACGCCTTCTTCGATACCCTCGTCGGTTTTGAGTTGCTCGATTTCGGCTTCGATAGCAGCGAGTTGCCGACCAAGTCGGTCGACTTCCTCCGGAGAGAGATCGGGTGACTCCATTCGGCGGACGGCTTCGCGTTGCATCGCCTCGAGGAGGAGTTCGACGACGGTGATGACGAGGGTCAAAAGCCCCTGTCTCGTGTTTTCGCCGTCGCCGACGTCGATACGTGTCATTGGTCCTCACCTGACTCGTCCCCATCTGACTCGTTGTCACTTGCCTCCTCGTCGGCACCGGTGCTCGAGGACGAGTCGGCGTCGGACGCTGTATCCGCCTCCGCACTGCCATCGTCACTGCCGTCACCACTCGAGTTACCGTCATCCGTGCCAGTTTCGGGCTGTTCAACGGTGGCTGCTGGCCGCTCCTTCCCGGTGACGTTGACACCGTGGACCGGGGCGATAGGAGGGGCTGATCGCTCCATCTCCGCCAGTTCCGGATCGCCAACTGCCTCCGCCACGCGTCGCATATTCGTCCCCTCTGGGAACTCGAGGCCATACTTCGCTGCCGTTTCGAACGACGCGATCGCTGCGCGGACCTGAATCCCAAGCAGCTGTGTGTCACCGATGGAGACCGCAATGTCGGCGTTGATCACGATTCCTTTGTCCAGGAGCATCTCCAGGACGTCAGCGAGGTCAGACTGTTGGCGACTTGGCTGGACAGCATCGACCATTAGCGCTCACCCCGCTGTCGCTCACGCTCGATTTTGAACCGACGGCCGTAAATCCGCCGACGCGCCGGAGCCGTCGAGTGGCGTACCGATGTCGGGACGGTCGAATACAGGCCGTCGCTGCCGAGGTCAGCACGGTCGACGGGCATTGTCGACGCAGCCGTCGGATTTCGAGAGTTCGTTCCACGGTCGGTCCGACGCATCCGTTCACGATTCCACTCATAGACGTTTTCGAACGTCTCGTGGGCCTCGAGCAACGCGCTTCGGACGGCGTCGATCGCGTCGATCGCTCCCTGTTGGATTGCGACCTGAACGTACTCGGGATTCTCGAGTGGATCAGCGTCCAGTCCCTCGAGAGCGTCTTCGCCGTCGAACTCGAGGTCCATGCCCAGTCCGCTATCGTCATCGTCCCCGCCGATGGCGTCCGTCGCATCGGCGAGTTCGCGACCCGATTCGACCAGGTCGACGAGTTCACTCGCGTTCCACGCCTCGATGAGGTCGACGGCGTCGAAGAGGGCGGTCACGTCGACAGCGCCCCCGATGTCGCCCTCGGAGAGCGACGAAAGGACCTCCTCGTCTTCGACCGCCTCGAACACGTCGTCGCCGTCGACCGCAGATTGGAGTTCCGAGAGGTCGACGGTCTCGAACACATCACCGAGTTCCTCTGCAACGGTCCGAAGAGTCTCCAGATCGGTTTCAACCGCGTCACACGTCTCGGCATCGAGCGCATCGAGGCTGTCGACACCTTCGAGATGGTTGGAGACTCCTTCGAGGGCCGCCTCCCCACGTTCGACCGTCTTACCGAGGTCGGTGCTTCCACCATCCGCCGCAAGGGATGGGGTCATGATACCACCTCTGCATCTGTCGGCTCGACAGATACGGTGAGAATATCGTTGTTGATCATTGCTGTTTCCTTCGTTTCGGACCAGGGAACGTCGATGCTGGCGAGAACACGGTCCTCAACGGCTACGATCAGTTCTTGCGCCTCGAGCCCCACCCGGATATCCGCAGGATCCCTCCCTGCAACGTCCACAACGACCTCGAGCGCGTCGTCAGTTCGGTGGGTCGTAACCGCGGTATTGGGCGGTGAAGAGCGAGACTGAGAGCGAGATGAAGGACTAGTCATATCCGAAAGCGACCCGATCTGTACGTCGAAATCCACCTTGCGTGAGTGGGGTGTGCCAGCTGGTCGCCTCCCTGGAGAGTCACGCACCGAGGTATCGGTCGACGCCCCACGTGCTTCGAGTGCCTCGAGTAAATCGAAGAGACGCCCGAGCATCTCACCACCCGGGGAGTGGTCTCGTTCCGGGTCCTCATCGGGATCACGCTCTGGGCCATCCGAACCGGGTTCTCGAGTCACGTTTTCACCTCCACGCGACCACTCGAGAGTTCCTCGTGCACCTCTCGAGCGAGTTCGATGTCCGCATCGAGTGCCTCACGCTGAGACTGGTATTCCTCCTCTGTGAGTTCGCCGAGTTCGTACCGAAGGCGGAGTTCCTTTCGTTCGTTCTGGAGTTCTTCGAGGTCGTACAGTTCGTTGAGGGCGAGCGTGTGCAGCGTTTCGACTAAGCCAACGAAGGGCCGAATCAACAGATCGTCGACGATGATCGCCGCGATAGGGGCGGGACGGCTCATCGTGATGCCCCCACCTGGATGTCGACGAAAGAGTATGGCGCGTATGGGCCGGTGTAGCGAACCAGCACCTCGTCTGTGGTGTCGGCTACGGCGGCTACCGCCTCGTCGAACTGTTCTTGCTNCGCTCGAGGGACGAGATACGACCGGTTGAGCAAGAGACGGTCGCTATAGCGGTCGTTTTCGACGTAGTCCGTCGCCAGTGGATCGAGTTCAGCCGAGACCGTTTCCTCGAGCGGTCCCGACTGGATCGACGTTTCGGGTGGTCGAACGAGACTGACACCGAGTTCGATCTGGTCTTCGACACCGTTGAGCGCTCGTCGGAACGCCCCGCGGCCACCACGGAGGACGTTCTTCAGTGCTCGCTCACTGTCGAAGACCATTCCGAAGCGCATCGGCACGACCGTTCGGCCGTCGCCCTCGAACATGAGCGCACGTAACACCGCGTCGTGGCGTCTCGCGTCTTCGTCGGTCTCGGTCGGTTCCCGGTCATCGATCGGTGAGGCAATCGCTGCCACTCTCCCATGTGAAACGGGATAGAGGCGTTCTGCCCCGTGCACCCCCGCCGCCTCGAGTACTGGTTCTCCGTCTTCGCTCTCGTGGTCACTGGACGGGTTCGGCGTCGAGGGGCTACCGGGCGTCCGCTCGTCGTCCGCCCAGGTTTCTGCCCCCGAGAGTCTGCATGGAGTGGCTTCTCTCGAGGAAACAACGCCGTAGACGTAGTGGTACGCTTCGCTCACGCTACTCCCCCTTCGTCGGTTGCCATTCCCGCCTCGATGCGTCCTGTCTGTAGCGTGTCGTGGCTATTCATAGATGGCCTCCCTCGGCCCGAAACAGCGATTGCAGTACCGAGTGTTCGGTGAACGTTCGAGGGCGGCGTGGGTTATCGTGGTGCTTGCAGGTGCAGTCATGGCTGTGCAAGGATGGAAAACCCCTGTGAGCCGCCTCCGGAATCCTTAATGGACTGTCCGGCAAATTTTACGATCATGTACGATGATGCAGAACTCGAGGATATTCGCGAGGCCCAGGCCGAGTGGGAGGACGAAACCCTCGAGCCAGTCCTCGAACGGTTCGGCGAGCGAAACGATCGGTTCGGGACCGTCTCGAACCTCGAGGTCGATCGTCTCTACACTCCCGAGGATGTCGCCGACCTCGAATACCTGGAGGACCTGGGCTTTCCGGGCGAAGAACCGTACACTCGAGGACCGTATCCGACGATGTACCGGGGCCGAACCTGGACGATGCGGCAGTTCGCGGGGTTCGGAACGGCTGAGGAGACCAACGAGCGGTTTCACTACCTGATCGAACAAGGCCAAACCGGCCTGTCGACAGCGTTCGATATGCCAACCCTCATGGGGCTCGATTCTGACGATCCGATGAGTGATGGCGAGGTCGGAAGAGAGGGCGTCGCCGTCGACACCCTCCGGGACATGGAAATCCTGTTCGACGGCATCGACGTCGGTGACGTGTCCACGAGTTTTACAATCAATCCCTCCGCCGCGGTCATCTACGCCATGTACGTCGCACTGGCCGACCAGCAAGGCGTTCCCCGCGAAGACGTACGGGGGACCCTCCAGAACGACATGTTCAAGGAGTTTATCGCCCAGAAAGAGTGGGTAATCCCGCCAGGGCCTGCGCTCAAGCTCGTCACCGACGTCGTCGAATTTAGTACCGAGGAGACGCCGAAATTCCACCCGATTTCGGTCTCTGGCTATCACATCCGCGAAGCCGGTTCCACGGCGGTTCAGGAACTCGCGTTCACCCTCGCCGACGGCTTTGGCTACGTCGAAGACGCCATCGACCGTGGCCTCGAGGTCGATGAATTCGCTCCCCGGCTCTCGTTTTTCTTCAACTGTCACAACTCGTTTTTCGAGGAAATCGCGAAATTCCGCGCCGCCCGGCGCATCTACGCCCGCGTCATGGACGAGTGGTACGACGCCGAACGCGCCGAGTCCAAACGACTCAAGTTCCACACCCAAACGGCCGGCCAGTCACTCACAGCCCAGCAACCCATCAACAACGTCGCACGGGTGACGATTCAGGCGCTTGCCGGTGTGCTCGGCGGCACCCAGAGTCTCCACACCAACAGTTTCGACGAAGCACTCGCGCTCCCGAGCGAGGAGGCAGTCAGAGTTGCCCTCCGAACCCAGCAAATCATCGCCGAAGAATCGGGTGCCGCAGACATCGTCGACCCACTCGGCGGGAGTTTCGCCGTCGAAACGCTCACGAACGAAATAGAGCAGCGGGCGATGACCTACATCGAACACATCCGTGAGAAAGGCGACGGCTCCGTCCGTGACGGCATCCTCGAGGGCATCGACGACGGCTATTTCCTCCGTGAGATTCAGGAAGCCTCCTACGAGTATCAAGAACGCGTCGAACGTGAGGAGGAAGTCGTCGTCGGCGTCAACAAGTTCACCATCGAGGAAGATACCAGTCCCGAAATTCTCCACGTCGACGAAACGGCTCAGGAGACCCAACTTGCCCGCCTCAAGGAGACCAAAGCTAACCGGGACGACGCGGCTGTGGAGGCGGCCCTCGAGGAGCTTCGAGGGGCGATCGAACGTGACGAAAACACCATCCCGTACATCGTCGAGGCAGTCAAAGCGTACACGACGATGGGTGAGATCATGGAGGTGTTCGAGGCCGAGTACGGGGCGTACACCGAACAGATCGGGTTGGCCTGAGACGGACGTCTCTGACGGTGGGGGCCGTTACGCAAACGGCGATGGGAGGAAAAGTAGGCCTCCGTGATCGATCTCGGGTGATCGCTGACCGACGAACGCGACTCGTTGTTCATCCCCACGCTCGAATTCGAAATACGTACGGACCTCGAGGGGCTCGTCATGGGTCAGTGCGAGCAGTTCCCCGGGGGCGAACCGGTAGCGATTACCTGGGCTCCCATTACCGTCATCTGGTTCCACGTAGTGCTCGTACACGAGGAGACCACCCGGTTGGAGCGACTCGATAATGTCCGAGAGTCGGCCACGACCATCGAAATTGCAGATCGTCACGAGATCGTACGCTCGAGACGGAAACCCGTAGCTGTCGACATCGGCGAGAATCCAGTTGATCTCTCCCGCTGGCGTGGACGGCCCCCCACGTTCTCGAGCGTCCGTCAATATCCGTCTCGAGATGTCGATCGCATCGACGGTCCACCCCATCGATGCCAGCAAACCGGCGTTTCGTCCACCGCCCGTGGCCACGTCGAGGGCTCGACCGGGGCGACACTCGGTGGCGACGGTCTCGAGCAACGGCGATGGATCGGTCGGGGAGCGATCCGGGTCCCGATTATAGTTGGCGTTCCAGCGCCGCCGTTCGTCTCTGGTCACACCTACCCAATCGCCACCGACGTACCTAAAGTGAGGGCACAAACAGTCCGCCAGTTAGGCGTCGAAATCAGCAATCGTCGGCCGCTCGAGATGGCCCGGGAAGTCTCCGACCGGTGCCTGCACTTCGTCACCGGAGGCCATCTCTTTGACCGTGATTTCATCGTTCTCGAGGTCGCGCTCGCCAACGATCACCGTCGTGTCGGCGTTGATCGAATCGGCATAGCCGAGTTGGGCCCCGAACGATCGTCCGGCGACGTCCGTCTCGACAACGTGGCCGCGCTCGCGTAAGTCTCGGGCGATGCGTGTCGCCTCCTGGCGCGTGTCACCGACGCTGAGGATGTAGTAGTCAGTCGTAATCTCCTCGGCGGGCCAGACACCGGCGCGTTGACAAAGCAGCGAGAGCGTGGCATGACCCGGTGCGACGCCGACGGCGGGCGTCGGCTGGCCGCCGAAGGATTCGATCAGGTCGTCGTATCGGCCACCACCGAAGATCGACCGGGAGACTTCACCCGTCGAATCGAAACACTCGAAAACGACGCCCGTGTAGTAATCCAGCCCTCGAGCCGTCTCGAGTGAGATGGTACAGTATTCCCGAGCACCAAAGTCCTCGGCGGCCGCGAGGACGGCCTCGAGGTTCGCGACGGCATCGGTGACTCGGTCGGTATCGGCTGCTGCAACGACGGCCTCGAGGTCACCCGTTGCGATCAGGTCCGCGACATCCTCGGCGTCTCCCGGTGATAGTCCCGCGTCGACGAGCAGTCCGTGATACTCTCGTTGTTCGAGTTTGTCCGACTTGTCGACGGCGCGGATAGCCGCGTCCGTGTCCACGTCGGGGTCGTAGCTCTCGAGCAGGCCCCCGAGGATGTCGCGGTGAGAAACCCGGAACTCGAAGTGCTCGCCAGTGAGCCCGAGTTCGGTCAGCGCATCGGCTGCCCAGGCCAGAATCTCGGCATCTGCTTCGGGTTCGCTCGAGCCGAAGATATCGACGTTAGTCTGGTAGAATTCGCGCTGGCGACCCTGCTGGACCTGTTCGTAGCGCCAGAACGGCCGCGTCGAGAACCACTTGATCGGCTTCGAGAGCGCCTGCTGTTTGGCGACGACCATCCGTGCGACCGTCGGTGTCAGTTCCGGGGTGAGCGCGACGTGGCGACCGCCCTGATCCTCGAACGCGTACAGTTCATCGACGATATCGTCGCCGCTTTTGTCCGTCCACATGGCCGCCCGCTCGAGCGCCGGGGTCCCGATCTCACGGAAGCCATAGCGTCGTGCGGTATCCTCGAGGGTGTCGATGGTCGCCCGTCTGGCAGCCATCGCACCCGGGTAAAAATCCTGAAAGCCCTTGATCCGGTCGTACATAGAGAGGGGTTTGGCGACGGCACACTTCTAAGTGTCCGTTTGGGGCGATACACGAGCGGATGACTACCGGTTAGGCGTCCACTCCTCGCAGGCGTCCATATCGTCCATCGTCTCGTCGAACTGGCCACAGTAGGGGGTGATCCCGCTCGAGGTGCGGACGTAATCGAAGTGTGTGCAGTTGCCGCAGTACCGGTCGGTTGGGGTCGGTTGTTCGGGGCCATCGACGATGAGGCCGTCCTGGCCATCACCCGTCCCAGGATCATCCAGCGGTGACTGGATGTCCCGGCTGACAGCACCGCCGTCACTCGCGGGGGCACTGACCGGGTTGGGGGCAGGTGAGGAGCGACTGGATGATTTGTCGTTCGTCTGGGTTTCGACCTCGCCGTCCGGTGTCGAACCAAGAAACCCGACACCGCCGAGGCCGCCACCTTCCGATTCGACTTCGACCACCTTCGTCTGATTTCGAAGCGTGACGTTCATCTCGAGCATGCCACCGGGATCGTTTCGAGTTTTGAAGTTGACGACGCCGGTGAACAGACACCAGAGGGCAGTGAAGAGCCCGAGCAGGTAGACGGCCGAAACGTACAGCGTGTAGTTGTTGCCGTGCCCACGCCAGTCACTGGGGTACGCTTGCCAGAAGAGGACGACCCCGAACAGACAGATACTGGTGCCGATAACGGCAGCCGCCTGTACCCGCCGGCTGGCCGGCAACACCGTGAAGACGCCCAGGAGAGCCAGTGGAACTCCGGTCCCGGCGAGCACACCTGCCCACAATACAGGCCCGTAGACCGGATCGCTGAAGCTCTCGGAAAAGAGCGTCGTCGTCGAGATGAGAACGGCGATCACTGCCAGTATCCCCCCGATGGCGACGAGTACCGTTCCGGCGTACAGCCGCCGGAGGTTCGTTCCCCCCGTTCCACCGTCGTATACCTCCGTCAGGCTTGTCATACGCGATGTCATGGTCTCTGTCCACAAAACAATACGTCAGACATAGGTCATACACCCGACTATTCTGGTAACTGCGGAAACGAAAGCTTGAATCAACGGGCTTGCAAACGCTCGAGCATGAGTGATGAGGAAGACGATTCCGGCCCGGTTGTCGAACTCGGCGAGGAAACACCCGTCGAGGGCGTCCCACTGGCTCGCGTGACCTCCCGGCTCCACTGGCCCATCGAGAAGAGTGAAATCGGTCGCCACGAAGGCGATGCCGAGATTCGAACACCCGACGGCCCACAGACCATCTCGACCATCCTCGAGGACATCTCCGAGACGTATTTCCAACGTCGTCAGGAGTTCGAATCACACGTCCGTGACGTGATTGGCACTGGTCCGGTCGGCGTTGCTGGAGACGGTGGCTCGAGTACGGCGGCACCCGAATCTGATGTCGAGGACGCGGCGGACGCTGGTGAAGGCGACGGTGCAGAGACCGACGCCGATGAAGACGCTGGCGCCGATGGTGCGGTGGAGGCCCCGGAGTCAGAAGAGGACGACGACGACACACCGACCGACGAATAGAACCGTGGAGCGCCTCGAGGGGATCACACCGGGGCGTTGGGTGCGCCGATGGCTTTCGAACCGTTCGTGGTTCCAGAAGTCGTTGCTCGTCGGCGCAATCTTGACGCTCCTCTGGATGAGCTTCGTCCCCTCCGAACTCGAGCGACGGGTGGTTTTTGATACGGTCGTCTTGATCGTCGGCCCGCTCGCACTGGGCGTGACCCACGGCCGCCACATCGGCTGGAATATCAATCGTATCGCGATCCGAAACGGTGTCTTGCTTTCGCTGTTCGTCCTCCCGTTTTATCTGATCGGGTCGACACTCCCCTCGATCAGGACCTACTATCCGATGTGGCAGACGACGCTGGCTCCCGCCGAGTTTCTCCCACACGCGGTTCAGTTGTTCATCCTGGCACTGGCTGCTGAAACCTACTACCGAGGGTTGCTCTGTGTCGGTGTCAAAGAGATCGGCTTCAAAGCCGTGTTTATCAGCCCCATCGTCTACATGATCCACCACGCCTCGAAACCGCCGATCGAATTCCTGCTCTCTGGACCGACGGACGTCCTCTTTGGGGCCGTCGACTACCACTCGAATTCGATTTTACCCTCGGTCCTCGCCCACGGTGCTGGCCTCGTGCTCCTCGATTATCTCGTCCTCCGGGATCCGCTGTTCGACCCGACCCCGGCCCTCCGATACCTCGAGTGGCTGCCCGTCGCATTGTGAGAGGCGGACAAGGCCCAAACCCCACGGCGTTTTACTCCTGGGCTTCCAACCACCCCCATGGCGCTTCCAATCGACCCGGCGGCGATCGACGACGAGGATATCGGCGAACACCAGACGACCCTCGAGATGGATCACACGGACGCGATCGAACACGTTAGGGCGGCCTGCCTCGAGGTCGGATTCGGGATTCCCGTCGAGTTTTCGCCCTCGGAACTCCTCAACGAGAAGGTCGACGCCGACCGTGACCCCTACTACGTCCTCGGAGCGTGCAATCCTGCCGTCGCCGATCGGGCACTCGAGGAGACCCGTCGGATCGGTGGGCTCTTTCCCTGTAACGTGATTATCTGGGAGGAAGAGCCGGGCGTCCAGCGCGTCTATCACGTCTCCATCATGAGAATCGCACGCCTGGTCGGGATCGCACCGGATAACGAGGGATGGGACGCCATCATCGACACCACCGGCGAGCTCGTTGGAGAGTTATTCGATACCCTCGAAGCGGCCTGAAACAGCGCTTGCGTTCTCAGCCAGTGACCGTTCAGTGTCAACACTTATGACCGTGTCCCGTCAGCTACTGGCATGAACGTCCGCACGGCCTTTTTCGGGCTGTTGCTCGCTATTCTCGGCTACATTGCCGCACTGATGGTGCTGCCGCTGTTTCCCTACGTCGTTGCGGCCTGTCTCCTGGCCTTCGTGCTCTTTCCAAGCCAGCGCCGACTCGAGGGCCGTCTGGCGTCGACGCCACTCGAAGATCGGATCGCCTCGAAACTCGTGGCACTGGCATTGACCGGGTTCGCCCTCGTCGCCGCCATCATCCCGTTGGCCGTGTTTTCGGTAATCCTCCTCCAGACGGTGGCTTCCTTCGTCAATGATTTCGACGGTCCGGCGGCCGTCGAGGCGCTCCAGGAAATCGCCCTCGACCTCGGGTTCGATGACGTCGCCGAGAATATCGACGAGCAACTCTTTTCGAACGTCGAAGAAGAGGTGCTCACTGACGTCGTCGACTTCCTGGTTGGAGAGCTCCTGCGGCTCGTGAATATGAGCGTCGAAATGGGTCTTGGCTTGCTCGTCCTCGTCTTCTTGCTCTATTATTTGCTCGTCGATGGCGACACGTTCGTGGCCTGGGTCGGCCACGTCGCCCCACTCGAGTCGAGCGTGCGCGACGAACTGTTCGACGAAGTGAACGTCGTGACGTGGGCCGTAATCAAGAGCCACGTGCTCGTTGCCCTCGTCGAAGGAATTCTCGGTGGGATCGGTCTCTGGCTCGTGGGAGTGCCGAACGTCGCCTTCTGGACGATGGTGATGGTCATCGTTTCGTTCCTCCCCGCGATCGGTGTCTGGTTCGTCTGGGGGCCCGCAGTCGGCTACCTGCTCTTGACTGGTGAGGTCGGTGCTGGCGTCCTGTTGTTGCTCTATGGAATTGCCGTGCTTTCGGTCGTCGACAACTACCTGCGGGCGATTTTCGTCGACCGACGCTCCGGACTCCACCCGGCCGTTGTCCTCATTGGCGTCATCGGCGGGATCTACCTCCTTGGCATCATGGGGCTGTTCATCGGTCCAGTCCTCCTCGGAGTCTTCAAAGCCGCACTCAACGTCTTCGGTGAGGCCTATGGCGACCTCGACGAGCGAGAGGCACTCGAGAGTACCCCCGGTCCGACGACCGAGCCACAGGGCGTTGATGCCGACCCCGTAGACGGGGACTGAGAGGACCGGGTAGACCAGTGGAATGGTCGATCTTTGCCAGTCTCGACAGGATCGGTGTGTTATTTTGACGGCTCGAAGGGACCAGTTTGAACGCCGATACTCGATCAGTGTAGGCGACACAAATACACATCACCAACATCCGCGAGCGACGCGAGCGGTTCCCCGCCGAAGCGGACAAAGTCCGCGAAGGCGGCCTTTTTAGCGTAGATTTTTGCGCCGGGTGGTTCCGAACGAAGTGAGGAATCCCGAGGCGGAAAAGGTACGTTGGCATCTGTACTGAACGGTTTGTTTCGTCACAAACGTATGAACCAGACGCCACCAGCGTGCGCCACTCGAGTGGCGCGTTGGAGGGTGGCCAGTCGTGGTGCAACGGGACCATATCAGCGAGCGGTGAGCGTGCGCGCGTGCACCACTGGAACGATCGAGGCGCACTCGAGACGGTCACTTACGTATTACAGTACGTCGTGTACCTCGCGTCGAACTCCCGTTCTGGGGGGTCCTGAAAGTGTGACCCGCCGTCCTGGGCCGTGTAGGGACGTTCCAACACCGCCAGGAGGTCATTGAACGTGGTGAGGTCGCCCGTCTCGAGATACGCATCCAGTGCCCCTTCGACCAGGTAGTTGCGGGGGATATATCGCGGGTTGGCTTCCTGCATCAACGTCTCGTCCAGGCCGACGGCAGTCAATTGCTCCCTGAGGTGTTCGAATGCGTTCGTTGCAAACACCGGATCATCGAACGTCCCAGGTGCCTCCAGCTCGAGGAACGTATTCGTATAATCTGCGTTCGAGCGGCGAAGCCACGCGAGGAATTCATCGACGAGCGCGTCTTCGCCATCTGGTTTAATTCCTAGTTTCTGTCGCATCATCGCGTAATATCGCGCGTCGAACCGGTCCGCGAATTCGTCGAGGCGGGCCTCGAGTTCATCGTAAGTGAGTGTAGATCGTGTACATAGCGGTTGGAGGGCCTCCGCGAACCGTTCGAGGTTCCACCGCAAAATGTCGCGCTGGTTGCCAAATGCATATCGTCCCTGTGTATCGATCGAGCTGAACACGGCCTCCTCATCGTAATAATTCATGAAGGCACAGGGGCCGTAGTCGAACGTTTCGCCATCGACACTCATATTGTCTGTATTCATCACGCCATGAATGAATCCGACACGCAGCCAGTCAACGACCATCTCGATCGACGATTCCATGACTGCATCGAAAAACGCCAAATATGGGCGATCGGCTTCCTGGAGCTCCGGATAGTGTCGCTCGATGACGTAGTCGGTGAACGGCTGGATTTCGTCGGGTGTCTGGCTGGCGACGTACTGGAAGGTCCCGTACCGGATGTGGCTGTTCATCACTCGAACGAGGATCGCCCCGGGTTCCGTGCGTCGTCGCCTGACTGTCTCACCAGTTTCGAGGACCGCCAAGCTTCTCGAGGTGGGTATCCCGAGATGGGCCATCGCATAGGAGTACAGATACTCCCGCAACATCGAGCTCACCGTTGCCTTTCCGTCGCCTCGTCTGGAGTACGGCGTTCGGCCGGCCCCTTTCAGTTGAATATCGTACCGATTGCCATCGTGGACGTGTTCGCCGAGGATCATCGCCCTCCCATCGCCTAAGAGGGTGAAGCTCCCAAACTGGTGGCCGGCATAGGCCTGGGCAATTGGTTCTTCCAACAGCTCTTGGCCGGCCAGGATGTCAGCGGTGAGTGCCGCGGTATCCAATCCAAGCTCGGCACAGAGTGCTTCGTTTAGGAGGAGCACGTCAGGACGCTCCACGCGCCTGGGCGTGACCCTCGAGTGAAGGGGCGAGGCCCTATTTTTATACCTGGTGTCGAATGAGAACGGCATCTGTTACCGTAGAGGAGTGTCCCGCCCCGTTTATCACTGTTGTCCGCGGAATGTGTAACCCCCGGTCGACCGGAGCGGTGTGTTCTGCATAACATCTTCCAGCCATTGTGGTGAGCGATGGAACGCGGCAGTCCCACCAGCTGTCTGTCTCTTCGATCTGTTCTACAGACTCGAGTGAAACCCCGTCACCCACAGCGTTCCACCCGAGTTACTCGAGGCGAACGTCAGTGACGTGTATCCGTCCCCGCGTCCCCTCCCACTCGCGATCGTACTCGAGGGAGATCCGTCGGTCCATGTGTGGCCCATCGACGACGAAGGTCTCGAATTCACCACCCTCCCCGAGGAGGTGGACGCCGTACTCCTCGTTCAATGCCTCGAGGTCCTCGAGTGCCTCGGCGTCGAGCGTCCGGCCGAGCCAGGATTCGTCCAGGCCAGCGGCAGCGACCTGTACGATCAGGATTTCGAAGCCGGCCTCGAGCATCTCGTCAGCGAGTGTTCGTGGGTCTTCCTGCCAGAGCGGGGCAAAGAGATCACAGCCGAGTCGCTCACACATCCCTTCGATACGACTCGTCTGGAATTCGCTTTCGACCGCACCGGCAGTGACGCCAGCCACGCCTCCCGGAAGTTCGTCATCGAGGTCCGAGAGGGCGGCCTCGAGTGGCTCGAGTTCGCTGTCACCCTGGGTTCCCGAATCGCGAGCTGTCTCGGCATCGAATGCGTCGGGTTCGACGTCGACGAGCGGAATCCCGATGCTCTCGGCTGCGACGCCGGTGAGTCGCGTCTCGGGGACGTGATACATGTACGAGTCGCCAGTCGGATGGACGGTCAGCAATCGATCGACCGAAAGGCCGTGCTCGAGTGCCTGATACACCGCCCACGACGAATCCTTCCCACCAGAAAAGAGTCCAATCCAGGAGCCTGCTGTGTCCGTCGTCGTCATGTACGCAGCTTCGTGGCCAGTGCCAAAGAGATGTCGAGTCAGACAGCCGATNNTGTATTCAGTTNGTGGCCGACCCAGGGTGACCCACACCAGGAACANGACGTACCAATNCGCACCACCCGTCCTGTCGGCTTATTCGCCGCTGTCGTCATCTGAACGGCGGTCGGATAGAGTGTGCTCCTCGAGTCGGGCTTTATTCCCTCC
>SL_4KL_010_BRINEDRAFT_10000225_pt1 | contig 27836 bp, 26 predicted proteins | sample SodLak_010_BRINE_2_FD_10664 | JGI IMG/M metagenome (IMG submission 10664) | reverse complement strand
GACTCGGGCTCTGGGGTAATGATGACGACTTCGTTTGTTGACGGCCGGTAAAAGCCCGCGACAGCGCTGCCGACAGTTTCGTCGATTTCCTCGTTTGCCCGCTCGTCGGCTCCGACGACGAATAGCGCCTTCCACACCTGGTCGTTCCAGCGGTCAAATTCGGCCGACCTGTTCTGGTGGCCTCGCTCCTCGCGGAACTCCTCGCGACTCATCACGTTCACTGGTACGTCGGCTTCGAACCGCTCGCCACGGAGCTCCTCGACGCGGGCCATCGACCGGTAGACGAGCGTTTGGAGTTCTTCCGCAGAGAGCCCGTCGGCCTGATCGAGGTTGAGCTCGTCGTCGTGACAGATTCCGTTGACACAGCCCAGCGGCCCGCTGTTGAAATCGTCCGTATCAGCCACCGAAGCCATCGTCGGCTCGTGGCTGTCGGTCGTGGCTGTGTGTGAGCTGTCGCTGTCGGCTGTGTGTGGATGCCCACCGGCGACGATCGGGGCGAACCCAGCGGTCACAAGCAGACAGACACAACAGAGGACCGCCAGCCGGTTCATACCTCTCTGAGGCGGCTGATACTCAAGTACTTTGTTCGGTTGAGTGCGGCGTGCTGTCCATCTCAGTGGATCGACGGGCGTGAGCATTTACTGATTGGCCGCCCAACCAACGGCCATGTCGTACGATCCATCCACAACCGCCCTCGTCGTTGTCGATATGCAAAACGGCTTTTGTCGTCCCGACGGCTCACTATATGCTCCCGGGAGCGAAGCCGCAATCGACCCGGTTTCGGCGCTCGTCGACCGCGCTCACGACGCCGGTATGCCCGTCGTCTACACGCGGGATGTCCATCCGCCCGAACAGTTCGATTCGGCGCACTATTACGACGAGTTCGACCGCTGGGGCGAACACGTTCTCGAAGGCTCCTGGGAAGCCGAGATCGTCGAGGAGCTACCGGTTGCGAACGAAGACCACGTCGTCGTCAAACACACCTACGACGCCTTCTATCAGACCGAACTAGAGGGATGGCTACGGGCACACGGAATCACCGATTTGCTTCTTTGTGGGACGCTTGCAAACGTTTGTGTGTTTCATACCGCCGGCAGTGCAGGCGTACGCGATTTCAAGCCGGTTCTCGTCGAAGACGCCCTTGGCTACATCGAGGAGGGCCACCACGAGTATGCGGTCGACCACTGTGACTTTCTGTTCGGCGAGGTGACGACCCGCGAGGCCATTGAGATCGACTGAGCCGCTGTTCGAGAGACGGCCGCCTGTGGCACGATGACCAAATCATTAACCCGCTTGCGACCACCCGTTTCGGTATGACTCCCGGCGAGCTCCAGGCCGTCGCCGACTGTCCCGACCTCTACTACGTCGATACCGGCATGTACGATGTCGAGGGCTACGGCTCGGTCTACATTTACGACACCGACGAGCCAGCGATTATCGACACCGGCATCGGAACGAACCGCGAGTATCTTTTCGAGGCGCTTGACGAACTCGACATCGACTCGCTTTCGTATATTCTCCCGACCCACGTCCATCTCGACCACGCCGGCGGCGCGGGCTTTCTCGCCGAACGGTTCCCCAAGGCAGATGTACTAACCCACGGACGCGGCGTTCGGCATCTCGTTGATCCCGACCGACTCATTGCGGGAACGAAAGCCGCCGTTGGCGTCATGTGGAAGTATTACGTCGAACCCACCCCTATTCGGGAAGCCCAAATCAGCGGACTCACCGACGGCGACGAGATTGATCTCGGCAATCGAACACTCACCGCCCACGAGGCACCCGGACATGCGCCCCACCAGTTGGTCTTCGAATCCGACACAGGTGTTGTCTTTACAGCTGACGCCACTGGGCTCTACATTCCCGGCCGCGACGAGATTCGAGTTACCTCACCACCCTCGCAGTTCGATGTCCAACAGTGTCTCGACGACGTCTCGATGATTCAGGCGCTCGACCCCGATACCCTCTGTTTTGGCCACTTTGGCCCCCGTTCGTATGATGAACCGCTCCTCGATGGCTACAAGCGGTCGCTCGTCGAGTGGGTTCAGGCGGTTCGCCAGCAGCGCGCCCGTCTCGGTGACGACGAGGCAGTCATCGACCACTTCATCGCGCACACCGAACTCACCGACATCTGGGGTGATGAAAAAGGTCGCGAAGAAACGCGGCTCAATGTCCGTGGTGTGCTAAGTGCACTCGATAAGGGGCTGGTCGAGGTCGACGACTAGCCTCCTCACAGGCCACCGGCTCGCCGTGTAGCATAAACGATTGGCCGTGTGTTACAAATTCACAACAATTTATCATCCTAGACCGACAGTACCGGATATGGACTTCCGACAGGCAGAGGCCGCCTTCGAGCACGAGTTACTCGAGCGGACAACCCTTTCGGCACTGTTCGAGTGGAGTGCCGAGCGGCATGCGACGGGCGTTGCACAGCGGTACAAAGGCGGCGTCTACGCTCGTTCGCTCGTCGAATCGGGCGTCGTCGAGGCCGCCCCGAACGGCGAGTATGCCGAGCTGACCTACAGCGAACTCCGGACGATTGTCCGGCATCTCGCTGCGGGCTTTCGTGATCTCGGTGTCGACTTTGACGACCGGCTTTCGATTGCCGCTTCGACCCGGATGGAGTGGGCACACGTTGACCTTGCCACGCTGGCCGCTGGGGGTGTCGTGACCACGGTCTACCCGTCGGTATCGGACTCTCAACTACAGTATCTGCTGACCGATCCCGAGCCGTCAGGCGTCGTTGTCGAAAATGCTGAGCTATTGGCCCAACTGCTCGCGGTCGAAGCCGATCTTGACCTCGATTTTATCGTCGTCATCGACAGTCTTCCTGATGGCAGCGGCATGGCCGGGGCGGTTCGGGATCGCGACGATATCTATACGCTCGGGGAGGTATACGACCGCGGCGCAGCGGGTTTCGACGTTGATGAATATGACTCGTGGGTCGCTGCGCGAGCCCCCGAAGATCTGGCGAGTCTCATCTACACATCCGGGACGACCGGCCAGCCGAAAGGCGTCCAACTAAGCCACGAGAACTTCCGCGCCAACATCAACCAGGCGTTTCGACGGTTCGGCCCGCGTCCGGATCGCTCGAGCTCTGTGCCCGTCCTCGATCACCGCTCGACGACGCTGTCGTTTCTTCCGCTTGCGCACGTCTTCGAGCGGCTTGTCGGGCACTTTCTCATGCTGAGCGTCGGTGCAACGGTCGCCTATGCTGAAAGCCCCGAGACACTCAAAGACGACTTTCAGCTAGTTTCGCCGACCTGTAGCACGTCGGTGCCGCGAGTGTACGAAAAGCTCTATCGGGCGATTCAGACCGAAGCCAGTGGCTCGGCACTTACCGAACGGATTTTCGAGTGGGCCGTCGACGTGGGCCAACAGTACCACCATGCCGACGACCCGGGACGACTGGTCGAACTCAAGCGGGCGGTCGCCGACCGACTCGTCTTTTCGCAGGTTCGAGCGGGCCTCGGCGGCGACATCGACTTTTTCATCAGTGGCGGTGGCAGTCTTTCGGCGGAGCTGTGTGCGTTATATCACGGCATGGGTATCCCGATTTTCGAGGGCTACGGCCTCACCGAGACCGCCCCGGTCATTAGCGTCAATCCGCCGGAGGCCCCGATTGTCGGGACCATCGGTCCGCCGCTGTTCGGGGTTGAAACCCGACTCGATCGAACGGTCAACGGCGAGCTTCCCGACACTGGTGGCGACGTCGGCGAACTGCTCGTTCGCGGGCCGAATGTGACTGCCGGCTATTGGAATGATCCTGAAGCAACACAGCAGGCGTTCGTGTCGCTCCCGGCCGACGGGAGTTCGGGTGAGGACGACAGAGGTTCGGGTGAGGACGCAGCGGGCTCAGGTGGGGACGACGGAGATTCGGGTGAAGAAGCCAGCGAGCGATGGTTCCGAACCGGCGACATTGTCGAACAGCGCGCTGACGACTATATTGTCTTTCGCGAACGGGCCAAACAGCTGTTGGTTCTCTCGACCGGAAAGAATGTCGCGCCCGCACCGATCGAAAGCGCCTTTGCGCCCGATCCGGTCGTCGAACAGTGTCTCGTTGTCGGCGACGGCCAGAAATTCGTGAGCGCGCTCATCGTCCCGGATTTCGAGGGGCTCGCGCGGTGGGCGACACAGGACCGGATCGACCTGCCCAACGATCACAAGCAGATTGTTGCTGACGACCGGGTTCGACAGCGGATTCAGTCGGCCGTCGACGCGGTCAACGACGACCTTGAACCACACGAGCAAATCAAGCGATTCCGGCTGCTCGCAGAGCCGTTTTCGACCGAGAACAACCTGCTGACGCCGACGATGAAAAAGAAGCGGCGCTCCATCCTTGATCGGTATACCGGCCAGATCGAGGGCATTTATACGGCGAAAGCCGACCGGTGAGCAACGCACAGTCGTTGTTTGCCCACTGATTGTCGAATGGTACCGCACAACATAATATCTCACGGCGCCACCAGTTCGCATGACTCGTGTACCGACGGTCACCGATAACGATCTGCCACCTGCGGCCCAAGATCTTCTTGTCTCGGCCCTGCAGGGAACCGAACTCAACATCTATCGGGCCGTCGGCAACAATCCTGCAGTTCTCTATGGGTTGCGGACGTTTCTCGGAACACTCTGGCGTGATAGCGGCCTCGGTCCCGCCCAACGCGAACTGGTGATTCTCGCCGTTGCTCGCGCGTCCGACTCGGTATATATCTGGCACCAACACGTTTCGATCGCCCGTTCGGAGGGCGTTTCTGACGGCGACATACGGGCAGTTTCAGCGGGCGACTTCGAGGTATTCGATACCGGCGACCGGACGTTGTTGACGTACGCAACCGCGGTTGCCGAAGAGATGGTTGACGACGACTGTCACGCGTTAGTAGCCGAGATCTATCCCCCCGAAACCGTTGTCGGAATCGCTACGCTCGCAAGCGGCTACGTCTTCATCGCCCGGCTGCTTGATGCACTCGGCGTCGAACCCGAATCCCCGTTTGTCGGCTGGCAGCTCGAAACCGATTCCTAACGATGGCGTTCGACCGTCCGTTCACCTCAAGGAGAAGGTGCTTACCGGCTCAGTTCGATCGCCGCTCCCTGCCCGAAACCGACACAAAGTGTCGCCAGCCCGCGGCCGACGTCCCGTTCGTTCATCTCGTGGACGAGTGTGACCGGCAGCCGCGCTCCAGAGGCACCGAGTGGATGACCGAGTGCGATCGCCCCGCCGTTGACATTGAATCGGTCGTCGTCGATTCCGAGTTCGCGCTGGCTATAGAGCGTCTGGCTCGCAAACGCCTCGTTGAGTTCAACCAGTCCATACTCGTCGATGTCTCGGCCTGTTCGTTCAAGCAGCGCGCGGGTCGCCGGTACAGGCCCGATTCCCATCACGGTCGGGTCAACCCCTGCGACGGCGTTGGCTCCAACTTCTGCGAGAATCTCAAGGCCGTGATCCTCGGCAAACGAACGGCTCGTGACGAGCGTTCCCGCCGCGCCGTCGGAAATCTGTGAGGCATTGCCCGCGGTAACCGACCCCTCGCCGGTAAAAGCAGGCGACAGCCCGGAGAGTGTTTCAACCGACGTGTCGCGACGAATCCCCTCGTCTTCGGTCACGAGTCCCTCGTCGGTCTCGACGCCGACGATTTGGGAGTCGAACCGGCCGGTATCGGTTGCCTCGGCGGCGCGCTGGTGGCTCCGAACCGCATATTCATCCTGGGCCGCTCGAGAGACCTCGTGTTCGCGAGCGACTTTCTCGGCGGTCATTCCCATCTGTAACTGAAAGATGTTATACCGCTCGCTCAACTCGGGGTGGAGATGTTGGTAGGCCTCGGTATCCATCGGCACCCGCGACATGTTTTCGACGCCGCCGGCGATCAGACAGTCACGGTTGCCCGCGGCGATGGCGTCGGCCGCCGAAATGACCGCCTGCATCGAGGAGGCACACCAGCGGTTGATTGTTGCCGCCGGGACGCTCTCACCGAGTTCCGAGAGGAGCGCGATCACCCGAGCGATGTTGTTGTCCTGTTCGGTTCGCTGTTGGGCACAGCCCCAGAGCAAGTCATCAACCGCCTCGCCAGCGAGGCCGGTTTGATCGAGAATGTGGTCGATCACGGCGACCGAGAGGTCTTCGCTCCGTGTTTCGGCGAAAACGCCGCCGCCTTTTCCCTGTGGGGTTCGGTAGGCTGCTGCAATAACTGGTGTCGCCATAGGTGTCACTCGGGAATACTACATGATAAAAGGCGGCACGAAAAGGGTGCTACAAGCGAACGTCCCGCCATCTGTGGCTACTGCGTCGTCGTCGACCCGGACGGCTAGCCGAACAGTTCGGGTGCAACATCGGCCGAAACGTGTTGGACCTGCCGTTCGGACGGTTCCGTCTGGATCGGCAGATCAACGTGTTCTGACCGTGTTGAGTCGTTAGTCATCCGCAGAGGCAACCCCCTCGTCGGTAGCACTCGTTCCTTCCTCAGCAAACGGATACCACGACTGTTTGGCGTCGGTGAGACATGGATCCTCGTAGCTGGTCTCTTCGGGTTCCGAAAGCTCGATCAGTGCCTCTTTGCCAGTTGCATCGACCCACTGCCGGAAGGTCTGGCCCTCCTCGCGGTGGGCCGCAAAGGCTTCGACGAGGTTCTTGATCGCACCCGGTGCCTCGTCGGCAGGCACGCGCTGGCGGATGAACTCAATGAACGAGGGCTCTTCGCCGATGCCACCGCCCACGCCGATGTCGACGGCTTCGACCATCTCACCGTTTTTGCGGGCGCGCATACCGAGCAGCCCGATATCTGCGGTGTTTGCCTGTCCACAGTCGGCCGTACAGCCCGAAAAGTGCATTTTGAGCTGTTCGACATCCTCGGGGAGTTCGACGTTATCACGCAGCCAGCGGAGCATGACCGCCATGCGGGCTTTCGTCTCAACGAGCGCGAGCGAACAGAACTCGGTTCCTGTACAGGCCATCGCGCCGCGGACGAACGGATTCGGCTCAGGTTTGTGCTTTTCGAGGAGCGGCTCAGCAAGGAGTTCGTCAACACGGTCGGCGTCGACGTCGACGATAATCGGGTTCTGTCGGCGGGTCAAGCGGAGTTCGCCAGAGCCGTACTCGTCGGCGAGATCGGCGAGTTCGATCGCCTCCTCGGCGACCAATCGGCCGACGGCGACGCTGAGGCCGACGTAGTAGTTGCCGTCCTTTTGTTCGTTGACACCGAGGTAGTCGAACTGGCCGTCATCGGTGGACCGGCCGGCGTTGTAGGTATACTGCTCGCGTAGATCCGCACCGGCAGTTTTGAGCTCGAAGTCGACGTACTCCTCCTGTAAGGTATCGCGAATCCAGTCGGTGCCGTGTTCGTCGACAAAGAAGCGCGACCGGTTTTTCGCCCGAATTTCACGGTTGCCGTAATCGTGGTAGAGTTCGACGAAGCCACGGACGACCTCGTAAGCGTTGTCGGGTTCGACAAACACGTCAATGGCGCGAGCGACGCGGGGTTTCCGACCACCGAGACCGCCGCCGACCCGAACGTTGAACCCCATGATTTCCTCGTCCCCAACTTCTTTTTTCGCCGGTTCGAGTCCGATATCGTTGATCGAATCCTGTGCGCCACCGTCGGTTGTTCCCGTGATGGAGATATTGAACTTCCGCGGCATGTTGCAGAGAGCGTTGTCGCCGCGAATCTCTTCTTGGAAGCGGTCGAGCAGTGGGAGCGTCTCGACGACTTCGTTTTTGTCCTTGCCGGCGACCGGACAGCCCGAGATGTTACGCATCGTGTCGCCACCGGCCGAGCGCGTGGTGACGCCTGCGGCTTCGAGTTTCTCCCAGACTGCCGGGACATCTTCGAGTTTGATCCAGTGCAGTTGGACCGACTGACGGGTTGTAAAGTCGATCCAGCCGTTGCCGAACTCGGGATTCGCTACCGGGCCGGTTGCGTAATCGCGAGCGACCTCGCCGATTGCGCGTAGCTGTCCGGGTTCGAGCCGACCGTTGCAGTTGGTCAGCCGCATCATAAAGTAGCTTTCTTGCCCCGAGCGCTGGTGAAAAATTCCCCAGAACTTGAACCGTGAGAACCACGCATCCCGTTCGTCTTCGGGAATCGAATCGAAGCCGTTCTCAGCGAACTCGAGGAGCTTTTCGCGTACCTCGTCGCCGTACAGTCCGTCTTTGTACTCCTCTTTTTTCTTCTGACTCATGTCGTGTTACCTCCGTTTTCAAACTGAAACCTAATCACTGCTATAGTGTTCGAGTGCTCAGCTGTCATGGGTATAAATTTGGATATCGACATAAAAACTTGCTCATTGAATAAATTTGGAAATAAGCGACCAAATCCGACGGATTCCCAATCGATACTGAAACGACTATTTATTTCTCGCTTAAAACGAAGAATTTTATTTCACCAACATACGTTCGACTCAATGTTACAATCACAACCCTGCCTGCAAGTGTTTGGGGCCTCCGCGCAAGCGAGACGGCGACAAAGCCCCGTGAGACCGCTCGCTGTTGCGTTATGTTCGGTGAGGTCGCTCGCTGGTGCGTTCTGTTCGCCGTGTGAGGTGCGCTGGTCTGCTGGTTCACATGCGTCAGTACGTTGCCAACGCGCTCGGGGTGCGTCTGTCCGGTCGCTCACAAAATGGACATTCAGACACGTATTATCGAAATTATCGTTATGTATCACCGGTTTCTCCTCGGCACCAAAGCAATTATGGGTCTATATGCTTGTGATTGTTACAAGCGTACTATCGATGACTCTCTATACTGCACTGACACGTAAACTGATCGCACGCACAGCCACGCAGGAGGCCATATGAGCGACAGACAGCCAACCACCTGTATGCGGTGTGCAGTCGGCTGTGGGCTCTTCCACCACGCTGATGACGACGAAACCGGTGTTGCCGACGCCCGTGGCAACCCGGCACATCCGACCAATAGCGGCCGAGACTGTCAGCGTGGAATTCGTGAAATGGTCACACCTGGGGGGAAGCGACTGACCACACCACTGGTTCGTCGCGGTGGCAGCCTCCAGGCGACTGACTGGGATACTGCCCTTGGAATCGTCGCCACGCGCTTTATCGAGGCACTCAGCAACGGCTCGGACTCCATCGCCGTGCTTGGAAGCGGCCAGCAGACGAACGAGGCGGCCTATGCACTGGGGAAAGTCGCTCGCGGAGCTTTTGGAACGCCGTACTACGATGCCAATACCAGACTCTGCATGGCGTCGGCTGTGACGGCCTACAAGCAGGCCTTTGGGGGCAATGCACCCCCACCGACCTACGACGACATTCCCGATGCCGAAACCCATCTCGTCTGGGGAGCGAATCCAGCAGCCGCCCACCCCGTATTACACCATTGGATCGCCAACAGCGCCAGCAAGCAAGACGGTCGGCTCATTGTCGTCGACCCGGTCAAGAGTGCGACCGCTCGTGAGGCAGACGTACACATCCAGCCCGAACCCGGAACCGACCTGGCGCTGGCGCGAGCGGTTCTCGTACAGTGTCTGGAGTCCGGCACGGTCGACACGACGTTTATCGAAGCGCACACTGAGGGTTTCGACCAGATGCTTGGCTCGCTTCCGGATATCGAAACCGCCGTAGACATCGCCGGCGTCTCGATCGAACAGATCAACGCGATTGCCGAAGCCCTCGATTACAAGACACTCATCTACTGGGGCATGGGTGTCAACCAGAGTGCACAGGGAACCGCAACTGCGCGAGCACTCATCGACCTCTGTTTGGCGACCGGAAACATGGGCCCTGGAACCGGTCCCTTTTCGCTGACCGGTCAGGCCAACTCAATGGGAAGCAGAATCTCACTTTCGAAGGGAAGTTGGCCCGGTCACCAGGAGTTCACCGATCCAGCAGTTCGCAAAGACATTGCACGCATCTGGGACGTTCCACTGAGTCGACTGCCGCTGACTCCCGGACCCGGCTTCGTCGGTATCATTGATGCGCTCGCGCAAGGCAACATCGACGTCTGTTGGACGGTTGCAACCAATCCGGCCTCCGGAATGCCAGATGCAGGCTATGTCAAAAACGCCCTTGAAGACGTCTTTTTGATTACCCAGGACGCATTCTACTCCGAGACCGTTGACTGCGCCGATGTCGTCTTACCGGCGGCGACATGGGGCGAATCGGAGGGAACAACGACCAACATGGAGCGACGAGTCTCTCGTGTCACTGCGGCCGTCGAGCCACCGGCGGGCGTCCGCCAAGATCTCGATATTATCGCTGCCATTGGGAACCGAATTGAGCCGGGTCTCTTCGGGACGCCACCGCTTGATCCATCGTCGGTATTCGACGAACTTCGTGCGCTGACTGCCGGGACGACCGCCGATCTCTCGGGAATCTCCTATGAGCGATTGGCCGACGAGCTGGCTGTTCGGTGGCCCGCACCGACGGCTGACAGCCAGGGGGGCTACCAGTATCATTCCGATGGCGAGTGGTCGTTCGATACCGACTCGGGGCTGGCGGCGTTTTCGACTGTGACCCACAGCAGCGTTCCCGAGCCGATCGACGAGACCTATCCACTGACGCTGACAACCGGTCGGCTCGCTGAGGTCTACAATACCGGCGTCCGGAGTCACTCGCAAGGCGATACTGAGCTTCCGACCGCACGGATGCACTCGAAAACAGTCGGCGCACACCTCCCTTCGTTTGACCGCGGTCGAACCGTCATCGAATCGCGTCGTGGACGCGTTGCTGTCCGTGTCGATGTTGATGACGGAGTTCCAGTCGGTGTCGTCTGGCTGCCGATTCACCAGGCCACGATCAACGAACTCACACTTTCGAAGGTTGATCCGGAATCTGACGAACCAAACCTCAAACAGTGTGCAGTCACGCTTCGCGCGCCACGGCAGCTTCGGTCCGATTCGACCGCGAGCGTCGCTGTCGAGCCAGCAAATGGTCGCTAACGACCCCACACAAAGCACATTTGTCTCGGTGCAGCCACGCCATCTTGAGAACATTTACGGGCCGGTGACTGATTGTCAACATATCTCATCTACCGCGTATCTCCGCTGAACGGGCTGAAATCGTCTACTATAACGAATAATCCATGCGGTGCCGGCGTATTCTTACCTATGTTTGTCAACCTCCTACCGCTGAACAACACATTATTTTATTTCCGCGGCCTATAGCGGAAATATACAGCAACGTCAGCGTGAACTGCCAACTGTGAAATCAACAGACCAATAATCCACTGTCTGTCAAGCGTTTAGCTTATTAAACATCCGTATGTATGGACAAAGCGTGCTAAAACACATGATTGAAACATTATCTGCACAACTCGTGCAAGGATTCAATTGGAAACAACGTATTCACTGGTCGAACCAGCAGCTGTCCGCAGACGGTTTCTGGGAAACCGGCGTCTTCGGCTCACGGGCGGGTAACTCCCACGCCGGCAACAAAATCGTCTCCCAACACTCCCCAGTCGGCGGTGACGGCCAATGAAGCTCACCGACCTGCTGTACGGCAAATACCGGAACCTCTTGCTCGCAACGGCAATGTTCAATCTCGGATTTGTCATCTGGTTCTCGTTCGCCCCCTACACGGGCGAAATTGCCACCGAATTCGGCCTCTCGGTTGCTGATCTCGGTATCGTCGCCAGCGCGGCAATCATCGCGGTTCCGATCGGCCGCATCATCATCGGCCCACTGACCGACAAGTACGGCGCGCCGGTCACCGCCGGCTTTACGCTCGTGACGGTCGGGATTTTCTCGATCATTAGCGCGTTCGCGACAACCTACGCGGTCTTTACCGGCTCTCGCGTGATTGCCTCGCTCGCGGGTATTACGTTCGTCATCGGTATCCAGCACGTCGCCGAATGGTTCGAAGAGGAGAATCTCGGGACTGCGGAGGGAATCTTTGCCGGCGTCGGCAACGCGGGTGCTGGACTCGGGGCGTACTTCACGCTCCCGCGAATCTTCGGCGATGGCTACGTCGATCCGATCTTCGGCTCGGCGTTCCTCGCAACATCGGCCAACTGGCGAGCAGCCTTCTTTTACACTGGGCTGCTCGCGATCGTCCTCGGGATCGTCTACTATCTCTTCGGTCAGGCAGCGAAATCCGAAGCCAAACGCGAGGCGACGAAAGCCGGCGTCAGCTGGGATCAGTGGAAGTTCATCGTCACCCGTTACGGTGCGGTCGTGCTGTCGGTCGCCTACATTATGACCTTCGGCCTCGAGCTGGCGATGAACGGCTGGCTCGGAACCTACTACCGCGAGGCCTTCGGTCAGGGTGATATCGTGATCGCAGCAACGTTTGCGGCGACGTTCTCGATTGCAGCCGGGCTGCTCCGTCCAATCGGGGGCTACATCAGTGATGTCGTCCAGCGAAACGAGATGGACATCCTGCCGTGGTTCCACGGTGAGTACCGTAATCAGTGGACATTTGCCACGCTCGTCTTCGTTATGCTGTCGATGTTCGGCATGACCGCAGCCGGACTGACTGGAAATATCTATCTCGCCGTCGTCGCCGCCTTCTTTGTCGGTCTCGGCTGTGCGTTCTCCGAAGGGGCGATCTTCGCACAGGTTCCCTCGATGTTCCCCGACAACTCCGGCTCGGTCGCCGGGATCGTTGGCGGAATCGGAACCGTCGGTGGCGTCGTCTACCCGATCGCTTTCTCGCACGCCCTGTTGCCGAACCTCCACGTCGGCTACACCATCGTGGGTGTCTCGATGATCCCCATTATCGCACTCAGTGCATGGGTCTTCCAGCCGCGCATTGCTCAGGTCGCAAACGACCAAGGCTGGCTCGTCTCCGATGACCTGATGAAGGGTGTCAAAGGCGCTCCCGGCGACGACTAACCGACACCGAGTCGACTGTGGTCAGCCGGTGTCGAATTCCGGTATCAACTAATTTTGGTATCAACTAATCGCGGTGTAATAGTACTGCTCGCTATGTTTCACAGTCGCTCACTGCGTTCATTACCGGACAAATAAATAGGCGTGCGGCCGCGAAACCTGTAGATAAAACATAAAACGAGGGGTCCGGGTTGGTTTGTCCGTCACTCCAGTTACGGCTCGGTTTTCGGTATCTGCGCGCGAGCAGCCGCAAGGTCTTCGTGCGTATTGATATTGGTAAATGCTCGTGGGTCGACGTGGGCGCAAACAGCCCGCTCGGAAATCACCCGTGGATCGAGAATCGAGACAAACGATTCGAGCCGGTTGGTTCCGCGTCGAGCGGCCTCGTGACACGCCGCCGTGGCTGCACGGACGTGAACGACCGACGGAAACGGCTGGACGCGGTTGTCGATTGTCGGCACGGCCCCCGTCCGATTGCGGGCTCGCGAGAACAACACGTCAATAAATGCCGCCGGTACCAGCGGCATGTCACACGGGAGTATCCCAGCGTAGGTCGCACTCGCGGTCTCGAGAGCCGTCCGAAGTCCAACGAGCGGGCCGCGGTCGGCAACTGGATCGAGCGCAAACTGCACATCGAACTCGCTGAGGGCTGCCGCAAACGACGCTTGCTGTTCTTCTCGACAGTTGACAATCAGTTCGTCGACCGTTGGGTCCACGGCACCGACCGCATGGCACAACAGCGGCGTGCCACCGAGCGGCGCAAGCGCCTTGTCGACCGTCGGAAATCGCGCTGAACGGCCGCCGGCAAGTATGATGCCGGCACGTCCAGTGTCTGGTTTGGGCTGTGTCGTTCCGTCTCCAGTCATTCCCGGCCCTGTCCAGCCCGACGGTGCGGTCTGTTTCGACTAACACACAGCCGAGACGGCCATCGACTCACTGTGGATCAACTCCCGCGATTGGTGGCTCTTGTGGCCCGTCGGCTGCTTCTTGTTCACCACGGCCGCCGGCCGAACGGAGCGGTGGCGGAACCAACGTGGCTGCACACTGCTTGAAATTCGGCTCTTTCGACTGTGGATCGACTGCCGGATGGGTCAGCCGGTTGGTAGCTGGATGGTGAATCGGCAGCCAAACCATCCCAACGGGAACCGCCTCGTCGGCATCGACGCGGGCGACGATCTTCGCACGCGGTGTTTTGATTCCAACCGTCTCGTTGACCGTGCTGTGATCGAATTCGGCGACCGTTTCGGGATTGATTCGGGCTACAACCGGGTTGAGGTCGTCGCCAACGGCGTCTCGCGAACGAATCCCGGTGTTGTAGCCGTCTGCCTCTCGGCCGGTCGTCAGCGTCAGCGAATAATCGGCCGTTGGCGGCTCGGGGAGTTCGGGATCGGGCGCTGTCGAAAACCGTGCTCGGCCCGAGGGCGTCTCGAACGACCAGGCTTCCGCAAGTGTCTCGGCCGCTGGGTCGAAATACCGGTAGCCGCCGTGGTCGTCTTTCGTTGCTGCGGGCCACCTGACTGCGTGTTCATCGTCAAGTCGATCGTGATCGATTCCCGAACAGTCGGCCTTTGTTCCGGCGGTTAGGGCGGCAAACTCATCGAAAATCTCGGCTGGCTCCGGTGTCGACGTTTTGAATGCGTTTGGATCAAGCCGGTTGCCGATTCGACTGATAATGGCCAAGTCGGTGTGGACGCCCGGTGGAATTTCGGTCGCCCGCCGAACCCGCGAAACCGTCCGTTCCATGTTCATCGTCGTTCCCTCCGATTCGCCCCACGTTGCCGCCGGGAGAACGATATCGGCGTATTCGAGGGTCTCGGTTTTGAACGAATCTTGGACGATAATGAAGGCGTCTTCGAGCCGCTGTCTGACGGGTTTGGTATCCGGCATCCCGACGACCGGGTTGGTTGCGACCGTCCAGAGTACGTCGGGGCCGTTGTCGATCATCTCAACCGGGCCCGGGCCGGTATCGTCAGGAAGCCGTGACACCGGCACGTTCCACGCGTTGGCCGTTGTCTGTCGGTGATCAGGATCGGTGTACTCGCGATGTCCCGGCCAGCTTCCTTTCGACGAGCAGACACGGGTTCCCATCGAGTTGGCCTGGCCGGTCAGCGAGAAGGGGCCGGTTCCGGGGCCCATATTCCCGGTCGCCAGACAGAGGTCGATGAGCGCGCCGGCGGTTGCGGTTCCGCGAACGCTCTGGTTGACCCCCATGCCCCAGTAAATGAGCGTTTTGTGCTCGAAGGCATCTGCAAGCAGTGCGACCTGTTCCATCGAGACACCGGCGTCGCTGGCCGCCCGTTCGACCGGCGGCAACGCGTCGGCAACCCGATCGAAGCCCTCAGTGTGGGTTTCGATAAAGTCGATGTCGAGCCGGTCTGTCTCAATAAGGTGGCCGAGAATCGCCTGTGCGAGCGCGAGGTCGCCTCCAGGTGCAGTCGAGATGTGGCGGTCGGCGTGTTCGGCTGTTTCGCTTCTGACCGGGTCGACGACGATGAGTTCGGCGTCGTCGTCATCTGCTGAGTCGGTAATCCAGCGGAACATCACCGGATGGGCGACCGCTGGATTGGCTCCCCAGACGAGGTGGGTCTCGGCGTCGGGAATGTCGTCGTAGGTCGGCGGCGGGGCGTCGCTGCCGAAGCCATCGTAATAGGCGTTGACTGCCGACGCCATACAGAGTGTCGTGTTGGCGTCGTAGTTCCGCGTCCCGACGATGCCGCGAGCGACTTTGCCCAGCGCGTAAGCAGCTTCGACCGTCTGCTGGCCGCTTCCCATGATGGCGACGCTGTCTGGATCGTCAGCCATCGCCGACTCGATTGCATCGATTGCCCGTTCGAGGGCGTCCTCCCACGTTGCTCGGACGAGCTCGCCGTCTTTTCGCACGAGTGGCCGCGTGAGCCACTCACCTTTGGGGTCAGCTGTCTCGCGAATGCCACGGCCACAGGCCAGCCCGCGGCTCACCGGATGGGCCGCATCCCCCCGGACGGTATCGAGGCCATAGCCGAGGTCGGCACCGTGTGTAATGTGGCCACAGCCAACTGCACACCGCATGCAGGTTGTTGGAACCGGATCGCTCACCGCACCACCTCACGAAAGTCCGTCGCTGGCTGTCGTGGACGTTCGTTTGAGTTCGGAGGATAAAACACAGTGTAACTCACTCTTAATCGTTTGTCGTTGTGTGTTTACAGCGGTAAAATGCTAATCATTGCCGTTTCGCTATTCTACTGTCTTTCAGTGGACGGTTGTCTCATTTATAATCGTATATAAGGTCATAATATTAGTTGATCCCGCGTAATATGGTGTATTCCTGTTCGGATGTCGGAGTTAAATTCACTTTTCCGTAATTGAGTACCTGCAAAATAGGCTCGACTCGACAGGCGTCGTCCCGAACAGCGGCTTCGACGCGCTTAAGCGACTAAAGAAAGAACATATGTGGGATGAGTGACCCGGCTTTGGACGTGGTCGAATTCGTCCTGACGACACACCTATACAACGAGACGCTCTCGCTGGACGAAAACGACCTTCCACCTCGGTTTCGGCAGGTATTCTGGACCGAACATGGTTCTTCTGAGGAGTCTACAGACCAATCAACCGCCGACAAGCCAGTTGCGCCTGGCGAAATCAGTCGGCCACTGCGCGCAACCAACTCGACGACACGGACTGCAACCGGTGTCGAGCGGCCCTGGGAGGCTGTTTCGAGTCTGTTGTTCACCCAACGTGAGGAGTTCTCGGGTGAAATTTCTCTAACCCAGCCCGAGATGGCTATCGACTGGTATCTCGAGCGGACGGACGACGACCGACTTGCGTCAAATCCAACCATCGTTCACGCGGTCGAATCACACGACGACGTGTCGGTTTCCCACGAGGAGGCCCGCGAGAACAACCGCCCGATTCAGGCCGATCGCGTCTGGATCGACGCGCTGCTTTCGCAGTATTTCAATGATGACGACGATGGCGATACCGAGATGCTTGATCTCGTCTCGGTTCGCGCGCCAGAAGAAATCGAAATGACGCTCGATGACCTCGTTTTGACGACCGATCAAGAAGGCGAGATTCAAAAAATCGTCAAGGCCATCGAACACCGCGATTATCTCGCTTCGATCGGTCTGCGCGAGATCGGCAAGCTCCTTTTTGTTGGCCCACCGGGAACCGGAAAAACGACGATTTCGCGTGCGCTGGCCCACGAACTCGGACTGCCGTTCGTCGAGGTCAAACTCTCGATGATCACGAGTCAGTATCTCGGTGAGACGGCCAAAAACGTCGAAAAGACCTTCGAGGTCGCAAAACGGCTTTCGCCGTGTATTCTCTTTATCGACGAGTTCGATTCGGTGGCGAAAACTCGGCGTTCGGACGAGCACGCGGCGCTCAAACGCGCAGTCAACACCCTGCTCAAATCAATTGACGATATTTCGTTGATTCGTGACGACGTGTTGTTGATTGGGGCGACTAACCACCCTGATCAGCTCGATGCAGCCGCCTGGCGACGCTTCGACGAGATTGTCAACTTCCCCAAACCCGACCGAGGAATGCGTTCGGACATTCTCGAAATTATTACCCAGCGGATGGAGATTTCGGACTTCGATCCCGGTGCGGTCGCCGAGCTCACCGAAGGGCTCACTGGTAGTGACCTTCGGATGGTGCTTCGGGAGGCGGTTCTCGAGGCGCTCACCGAAGAGCGCATGGATCTCACGCAGCAGGACCTTCTCGACGCAGTCGCGGATTTCGAGGAGCGAGACAACCTGAAAAACATGGATATGATCGATGGCGACGGGGCGACGATCACCGGCAGCAACGGCCACAGCCATGATCACGGTGATGGCGACCACGATCACAGTCACGACGACGACGGCCACAATCACAGTCACGATGACCATGATCACAGCCATGGCAACGAAGACACAGCCGGTGGATCGACCCAGCGCAACGAAACCGTTGACAGTCGAACACGGTAATATCGTGGAGTTCCGACCGAGATGAGTATGCGCGTCACGCTCTTGGGCACCGGCGATACGACGGGAACACCGACGGTCGGCTGTGCGTGTGACACCTGCGAACTCGCCCGTGAGCGTGGGATTCAGCGGAGCCGGTTTTCGGTTCACGTCCAGAACGAACGGACCGCAGAGTCGATCCTGATCGACCTGAGTCCGGACTTCCGCCAGCAGTTTCTCCAGTGGGACGTTCCGCTGCCCGATGCGGCGGTTATTACACATATCCATTTCGACCATCTCGACGGCCTCGGCAACGCCTACCGCGTTTTCGACTCGCTTCCGGTCTACGCCGCAGACGAGGTTGACCCGGCGACCGGCGAGTCGGTTGCCGATACGATTCGCGAAAAGTACCATTACCTCGACCGCGTGTCGGTCTGTGATGTCACGCCTTTTGAGCCGGTCGTGGTCTGTGGACTCGAACTGACGCTGGTTCCGGTTGTCCATCCGCCATTACTCTGTTTCGGCCTGTCAATCGTCGATCCCGAAACCGGCACAAAAGTGTCGCTCTCCGGGGATACAAGCTATGGTATTTCCGAACGCTCGCGGTCCGTGCTTGCGGACCCTGACCTCCTGTTGGCTGATGGAATCGTACCTGCCTCGCTCTGTAAACATCATCCGATCGGGGGGAAAGACCACGATTGCAATGGCGTCGCCCGAACGTTTGGAACGAAACACATGACACGTGAAGGAGCCCTTGCGTTGGCTGATGATCTCAACGCTGCTGTGACTCGGCTGGTTCATACGGCGCATTTTTATCCAGCCGACGAAGCCTTCGAAGAGCCACTGGCCATCGATGGTGAGCAGTACCGACTCGATGGGTCAGGTGTCACTCGGCTCGATACACTCGGCCCGACAGGACCAGCAACTGACTAACTGACTCTTCGTTGTCAGCGGCCTCCTGACTCGTCTGTGGTTCACGCGCGTGAATCACCTCAGAAACTATCCGCGAATTTATCTCGCCGACTGACGTCGATTTCGCTCACGCTCGAGCCCTTCCGGGTCGCCGCAAAGACGATCGCATCGGCGACTTCCGTTGGTTCGCTAGCGTCGCCCTCGTCGAATACCTCCTCGAATGTCCGCCCATCAGTCGCGGTAAACGACGATCTGACCTCGGCGGGATTAACCACTGTCACCCCGACGCCATCGTCGCCGACCTGTGCGGCCACGCTCTTGGCAAAGCCACGAGTCCACCATTTCGAGGCCGCATAGACCGGATTAAATGACCGTGGATACTGCCCCGCAAAGCTGCCCAGAAAAATCAGGTGACCCCCGCGTTCGCTGACGTGTGGAATCGCCGCCCGCGTGGCGTAGAACACCCCATCGACGTTGGTTTCCTGCATCGTCTCGTACTGTTCTGTCGTCAGTTCGGCAACGTCGCTGCCGCGGGCGAGCCCCGCGTTGTTGACGAGAATGTCGATTCCGCCGAACCTGTCGACGGTTTCGTCGATTAGGGTGGTGACGGCAGTCTCCGCTCGAACGTTAGTCGGCACGACCAGCGTGTCGACGCCGTGGGTGTCTTCGAGATCGGCCGCGAGCGCTGTCAGCCGGTCTTTACTGCGGGCGGCGAGAACGACGTTCGCACCTGCGGCGGCCAGTTTCCGGCAGGTTGCCGCGCCGATTCCTGCGCTTGCACCGGTGACGATGGCGACCTGTCCGTCGAGTGACTGGGTGGACATATTGCCCGCAACGGAAGCCAGCCGCTAAGGCGTTCTGAAAGCGGTCACCGACTATGCCGACCATTTCTCACTATGCCGACCGATTCCACTCTCCGGCTCACTGGTCGACTGGGCAGCGATCAATCCCGAGGGCTTGGTACAGTAGACAGCGGCGGGTCGCTCCCTCGATAATGAGCACTACCGCTGCAAGCCCTAAGCCAACTGCCGAGCCGTACGGAACCGAGAGCACTCCGGTTGCGACGAGGGCGGCGAGGGCGGCAAGCCCAAGACCGAGGCCAACCCGAATCCGTGCGTCGACTGCACCGACGTTCCGTTTCATGGGGTCAATACGCACTCACTCTACTATAGCGGTCGGTGTCGCCCATACCGGTCGGTGTCGCCCGGGCAGATTCTCACCGCCCAGCAGGTCGACTGTGTTGGCAACGCCACAACGCTCTATACTGTTGCGTGTCATCTTCTCGTATGGGATTTGGCACACATCTCGTCAACGGCATTCTCTCGCTTATCATCAGCGTCGCGATCACCGTCTGGCTGGCCGATGACGACGACGGACCGTACACACTCTCAGAGGTAACGCTCTCGGTTGCGATTTCGGCGTTCCTCTCTGGATTTTTCACCAGCTACTTCGCCAAACCTGACGGCTCGGACGCGACTGAGACGGTGTGAGCCGCTATGGGCTGCGCGTCCAGCAGCCAGCCGGTCTCGGGTGATTACAAGAACTGACTGAGTCCGCTCTGACTGCGAGAAACACCGGCCGGGTCTGCGACCCACGGGCTTCGCTCGTCACGGATGGCATCGAGGTCGACATCGGGCGGTTCGGCGGCCTCGAATCCTGGACAGTCGGCTCCGCAGTCGGTCGCTGGGTTGACGACGCGGTCAAACCAACGACAGCGTGGCCGACCGTCGTCGGTCGCCTCGGCGTGGATACAGCCGGGAAACGCGTAGGTTCGCCAGCCCTTGCCGTAGGCGCGTTCGGCAATACGACGGCGTTTTGTGGCTTTTTCGGCGGCCGAAGCAATGGCAATTTCCGTTTTCAGCGGCTTTGTGTCGACCGGCTCGATACCGGCTGATTCGACTGCCAATGGTGTCGGTTCGCGGATGACGGTCCGGTCGTCGGTTTTCGGATCGAACCGCCAGACACCCACCTCGGCTGGAATCCGGTTGAGATGTGCGCCGGTGACGTAGCTTTCGGTCGCGAGAATCACCTCATCAAACAGGCCGAGCGAAACGTCAAGCCGAAGCTGGGCTTCGAGGTCACCCGGCTGGCCGAGGTCGGGTTTGTTTTCAATACCGACCAGCGAGTCAACCCAGTCTGGATACCGGACTGTTTGGCGAACGTACTCCCTGCCGTTACGCCGCTCGATCTCGAAAAACCCGCAGTCAACAGCGCGGTCGACGACGGTTCGTGCGTGTTCTGCACTGCAGTCGAAGGCCTCACGCCAGTAGACTGCCCCACCGGAGCCAACCCGGCTTTCGATTGCGAGCGACGGAATCGCCTGGCTCGTAATTGCGGTTCGAGCACCGAATTCGTCGTTTGGGCGAACACAACAGAGATCCATGATCCGGCTGCCAGCGACGGCGACAGCTCCACCCAGCTGTCGGGCGATGATCCAGTCGGTGGTTGCTTCGAGATGGGCGGCAAGCGCCAGCTCGAACCGGAACTCCATACACTGCTTGGGGCCGGGAGAAAAATAAAGAGGTCGCCTCCCTCATCCCGAAATCCGTATGCCAAGCCGGTGCATAGATTCGGTATGCGGCGAATCATGCGGAATGCGCTGATACTGGTCGGACTGGTTGTCCTTGCACTCTTAGCACTGGGGGCCCTTCCGGGGTATCTCGGCTCAGGCGACGCCTACTACCTCGAAGTCACCGCAACCGACGATGATGGCGAGGCGGTCGATGCTGACGGCATTAGCGAGCGGCGCTATCCCTATCTAACGGCTGCACTCGGAGCGGACGATGGCCGCTCTGAAGGCTATCAGCGTGGCCCCGGTGAGTTCAAAGAGTGGTTTACCCATTCACCGTTTGACGAACACGACTCGTTGCGACAGCTGAATACTGACGCCATTCGCGACGACGGCGATCGGGTGATTATCGATATCGAGGGCGATCGATACAGCGTCGAAATCGTCCGTGTTCCCGAAGGTGAGGTCGATGGGTGAAAAGACGCCACATCGGGCCGCTGGCAGTGCTGACCGGCACGAACTAAATGCACTTGAGGGCCCCGAGTGGTCGGTCATCGAATCGGTCGTCGAATACGAGACGGGCTGGTATACCGGCGGCTATGATCTCGTCGAACAGCCTGATGGCTCGACGAAACGATACTACTGGGCCGAACTGCCTCCGGCGGCAGTAATCGTCGCGGTAACCGACGGCGATGTCCTGTTCGTCGAGCAGTACCGGCCGACGATCCGCGAAACCCAGTACGAACTGCCCGCGGGCATTGTTGAACCGGACGAGTCATTCTGCGAGGCGGCCGCCCGCGAACTACAGGAAGAAACCGGTTTTGCCCCCGAGACGGTCGAGTTGCTGGATGCGTTTTGGTGTTCGACGGGCGTGCTCCGACACCGTCGGGGAATCGTCTTTGCATCCGATCTGATATCTGCCGAGCGAACTCTCGATTCGAACGAGTTTCTGGTTCCAAAAGCAGTTCCCGCCAAGGACGCAGTCGATGTCGCTCGTGCGGAGCCGACCAACGATGCCACTATCGAAGGCGTGCTGTTAGCAAAACATGCAGGGCTGCTGTAACAACCGGCGGATTATTCTTTCATGCGGACGGTAAGAACGGGAACATCTGAAGTCCGAATGACCTTTTCGGTCACACTGCCGATCAGCTGTCGGCTCACACCGCTACGGCCGTGTGTTCCCATGGTAATAAGGTCGATCTCGTTGTCCGCCGCGTAGGTCGTGATGATGCGGTGGGGTTTGCCACGCTTGCATGCGGTCGCGGTTTTGTATCCGGCCTCGTGGAGTTCGCCCGCAATCTCGCCGACGAGTTCTTTGCCCTCTCGCTGCAGTACATCAAGGACGTTGACCTTGTCCTTTGACATCCCGCCTTGATCCTTCCCGGATCCGCGACTGACCATTCCAGTTTTCCAGGTTCCGTCCTCGCTCCGTCGGAACATCATCGACGACTCGCTGTGGTCGGAGTCGACAACATAGAGAATGTGGACTCTCGCACCGTAGGTTTCGGCGAGATCTTTGACGTGGCGCAGTACTGCTTCGGCTCCTTCACTTCCGTCGGTGGGATAGAGGATATTATCGTACATTGAAATGATTCATTCAATATATTGGATGATAATGATATAAATCTACTGTCGGGGTCGCGCCAGTGTCGGCTCCCCGAGGCACTTATTTGGGTTCGTCGAGTTCCTGTGTGTATGGACGGCGAAATCAGTCCAGCCGAGGTCGAGACACTCCTTGAGACAGGAACACCTCCGCGTATCGTCGATATTCGATCGCCAGCCGCGTTCCAGCGCGGTCACATTCCGGCCAGCGAAAACATTCCGTTTCCCGAACTTCCACAGCGAGTCTCTGAACTCGAAGACGCCGACCGGATCGTCACGGTCTGTCCACACGGCCATGCAAGCATTCAGGCTGCTCGACTGATCACCTCGTATGAAGGGACTGCCGAGGCCCGCGTTGAAAGCATGCACGGCGGACTGACCGACTGGGATGGCGACCTGGCCGTCGAAACAACACGTGATCAAGACGAAGGGCCGCAGACGCCGTTTTGAGTGCCTATTTCCCTCTATTGTTGTTTCCATGTGTATTTTTACGGCCTGACCCAGCGCACTGAATGAGACGCTGTCACACAGGTCTCAGCCGAGCCGATGCCGTAGGCTGTGGCGATTTATGTCGACACGGCTCGTGAAATGGATATGTACCAGCCGGCTGTCGGGACACCGCCATCCGATACTATCGCGGCCGACGAGGTGCCGTGGGTGCTCGGAACGCAACTCAACGAGCACTGTGGACCCCTCGCTCGTGCGTCCGAGGGAAGCCGAGTACTCCTGATCGAGGCTCACGACTTCGCTCGACGGCTGCCCTATCACCACGATAAATTAACGCTCGTGTTCGCTGCGATGCGACATTTCCGCGATCGTCTTGCGGCGGCTGGGTACGACGTAAGCTACATACAGACGGCAACCTTCGGCGACGGACTCGCTACCTTCTTCGATACCCATCCGGAGACGACGCTGGTGGCGATGCGCTCGCCGAGTTACGGGTCGACACGGCGCTTTCGTGAACTGGTTGAGGAAGCCGACGGGCAGATCCGCTTTGTCGAAAACGAGCTCTTCGTCAGTACACCCAATGCCTTCGACGAGTGGGCCACCGACGACGGCGGCTTTCGACACGAGTCGTTTTACCGCTGGATGCGTCGCGAGACTGGGGTACTGATGACCGATGGCGACCCCGTCGGCGGGTCGTGGAACTACGACTCGGAAAACCGGGAGTATCCACCCGACTCGTGGGCTGTCCCGCCGATCCACACTCCCGACCACGACGAGCTAACCGAGTCAACCGCCGAGTGGGTTACCGACACGTTCGACACGTGGGGAGACACCGATGGTTTCGTCTGGCCGGTCACCCGCAAACAGGCCTGCGAACAGCTCCGACACTTCATTGACGAACGCCTCCCGACCTTCGGGCCCTATCAGGACGCAATGCGTGGTGAAGATTGGGCGATGGCCCACGCGCTGCTCTCGGGGGCGCTGAATATCGGCCTTTTGCACCCGATGGAGGTAATCGAGGCTATCGAGGAGGCCTACTACGACCGCGAGGAGGTTGACCTTCCGTCTGCAGAGGGCTGTATCCGCCAACTCCTCGGCTGGCGGGAGTTCATGCGTCACGTCTATCGTCACGCCATGCCGGAGCTAGCGACGGCGAATCAACTCGGCGCTCCCCACGCGCTTCCCGAACTCTACTGGAGCGGCGAAACCGAAATGAACTGTCTGGCTGAGACGGTGGCAGATGTCCACAAACGAGGCTATTCGCACCATATCCAGCGGCTGATGGTGCTTTCGAATTTTGCGACACTCTGGGGAGTTGAACCTGCTGAACTAAATGAGTGGTTCCATGCCACCTACGTCGATGCCTACCACTGGGTGACGACGCCGAACGTGATCGAAATGGGCCAGTACGGCCACGGCGTCTTCGCCACGAAACCATACGTTTCCTCGGCAAATTATATCGACCGGATGTCCGATTACTGCGAGGACTGTCAGTATTACAAGACAAAAACGACGGGCGACCGTGCCTGCCCGTTTAATGCGCTCTACTGGGACTTTCTCGATCGAAACGAAGACGAGCTCCGGAGCAACCATCGGATGGGGCTGATGTACAGTCACGTCGACGACAAACGCGACTCCGGTGAACTGGCCGATATCCGCGACCGGGTGGCCGCGTTACGCCAAAAAGCCGCCAACGGCGATCTCTGATCGGACTCTCATCGCTCTACCGGCGTGCGATGAACTCATCGATCAGTGCGTTCGGCCTCAGACTCAGTTAGCCGAGCCGTTAGTACCGGGACTTCCGTTGTTCTGATGACCGTTTCGGTGACACTCCCGATGAGCCGCCGTCTGAGGCCGCGTCGACCATGAGTTCCCATCACGATGAGATCGATGCCATTGTCGCTCGCATAGTCCGTAATGACCTGGGCGGGATCGCCGTATTTGACCTGGGTGATTGTTTCAATGCCGTCTTGAGCAAGTGATCGCGAAACTTCCGCTGTTAGCTCCTCGCCTTCGCGTTCGAGAATCTCCCGCATCTCCGGATTTCTCGACATACTTCCGGATCCGGCTGTTTCTTGGCTGCGTCGGGTCATCCCGGTCACCCAGTTGCCGTCGTCGTCACGGCGAACCATCATCCCCGATTCGACGTGTTCGGCATCAACGACGAACAGGAGATGGACTGTCGCCTCATACATTTCTGCCAGCGTGCGAGCGTACGCAATTACCGCATCAGCACCGTCGCTTCCGTCAGTTGGATAGAGGATGTTGTCGAACATGGGGACCACACGGTGAACGACACGCCGCGAAATGATGTAAGTATAGTGTATTTTTTCACTCGAAATATCCGCGTTGATAAGACTACACTCGTCCCGTGACGTTCGGCTTTGTCACTATCCAGAGTGGGGCTGCGGTCCGGTCTCGGCTTGTCTCACCGTTTACTGCGTGCGAACGCGAGCCAGCACACTGACGGCCACGAAGGCGAGGAGGGCAACACCGACGCCGAAGCCCGGAACCTCCTCGACGATCGGCTGGTCACTGTCAACCGGTGGAACAATACTGTCGGTGTCGGCCGGCGAAACGGTGACATCGAACTGTTCGTCGCCGACACTGACCGTGTAATTGCCCGCCCGATCGAACGTGTGTTCAAACTGGTGGTTCGCCGTTTCGCCAGCGGTTAGCCGTCCCGTACGAAGGGTTTCTGCTCCATTGACGCGGAAGCTGAGTTCATAATTGCCAACGGTTCCGCCGACGTTTTCGACGGTCATCGCGACGGTGACGGTTTCACCCTCGACAAGGGCAAGCGGCGGTGTCACCGATTCGACGCGGTCGGGGCCGCTGGCAGTGATTGGGTCGGTATCGGCGAGCTGGTAGGTAAACCGGGCGGGCTGCTGGCCGAAGGCTGCGGCGTGTGCATCGCCGTCCCACATTGTCGGAACGGCGTCGGTCGCTGTCAGCCGGGTTGCCTCAGCTTCAACCTCGCTATTGGCGGCTGTTCGGACGGCTCGACGAAAGTCCCGAGCACGAAACTCACCGTCGTGGCTGTTTGCCGCTCGAAACACGTCGTCCAGGCTCGATTCGCTCTCGGAAGTCAGCCGAATCTGTCGGTCGATTTCGCCGCCGACGAGTGCGCCTTTGGTGTAGTCGGCAAAGTTTTCCCAGCTGTCGGGGTCGGTCATGACCGATGTCGACTGTGGTTCGCGTTCGCCCTGCTGGAGGAATCGCTGAAATCGCTCGAAGTCGATTCGTTCTTCCTCGAGCGTCAACAGTGCCGCATAATAGGTCGCACTCGCTTCGGTAAACCACCGGAAGTCATCGGCGGCCGCATACTCCTGTCGCGTGTGAATATATTCGTGAACCCAGACGTTGCTCGGTGTATCCAGCCGCTCGGTATCTTGCACCCATAGATCAGACGGGCCAACCTGGAGGCCGCGGGCTGCCCAATCGACCTGATCGGTCGGCGCAGCGATCATGAAGACCGTTTCATCGCGAGCCCCGGCCCGAAGTCGGTCCGAGGCATACGCCACTGACTCGAAAATCTCATCGGGGTCCGCAGCGAGGTCGGCTGCCTCGGGGACAACGAGATCGAACGTCTGTCCGTGTGCGGTATGGGTTTTAATCTCGTTTTCACCAAGGAATGCCATTCGGTCGCCTGCCGCACCCGGTCCGTCGATAGCAGTCTCTCGCACGAGCCGTGGTTCGGTGCTCCCCGTGTAGCGGCCACTAATCGTGGTCCGTGGAATCCGAACGAGCGACCAATCTTCGGTATCTGCAAAGAGGAAGCTGCCTGTTTCAGCGAGTGGGCCCTCACGATCGCTACGCTGGTTGGCATTGACGCGGAAGGTCACCGATGGCTGGCTTGTTCGACCGTCCCACTCGTAGGTGGTTGCAGCCTCGCGTCGAAAGCCGTCTGCTTCGGTGACGTCCGCGCCGTCGGGAAGCAGTGCCGTTAGCTCAGTGACGCGGCTCGGAAACGCAAACGAAACGGTAGCTGTAATCTCGCCAGTACGGTCGGGTGTCCGATCGAGCGTCGTCGTCATCGTAATGTCGTCATCGCTTGACAATGGCGTCGCTGTGGATGTCTCAGTCGCAGTGAGTGGTGATTCAGCCGAAAAGCGCGTCTCACTCGTCGTAACTGGTGTCTCATTCGAAGAGAGCGGCTCGGCCGAAGTGAGCATGTCAGCCGCCTCGGCTGGCTGTGTTCCAGCACCGTCAAGCCCAGCGGTGACAACGGGGAGGAAACAGAGCCCGCCTACCAAGAGAAAAATACTACAAACGGTGACGAGCTGTCCGCGCATACCTCTTCGGACGGACGGGTTACTGATAACTGTTCAGTCGTCTTGATAGGTCACAAAAAAGGACGCTCATCAGGGCAGCACTACCGCTCGGCTTCCTGGTAGACCCGCCGGCTCGAAATAAAATGGTTAGGTGCTGATCACGCGACAGTAAAGCCTTTTTCGCGGAGGAAATCCTCCACGCGACCGCGGTGGTTGCCCTGGAGTTCGATCGAGTCGTCTTCGATCGTCCCCCCGCAGGCGAACTTCGATTTGAGATCCGACGAGAGACTGCTCATATCGACGTCTCGGGGGTCGAATCCTTCAATGACCGTTACCTCTTTTCCATAGCGGCGCTCGTCGATGCGGATGTTGATCTGTTGAGACTCTTTGGCGA
>SL_4KL_010_BRINEDRAFT_10000224_pt1 | contig 27934 bp, 26 predicted proteins | sample SodLak_010_BRINE_2_FD_10664 | JGI IMG/M metagenome (IMG submission 10664) | reverse complement strand
GCGCGTTTCCCGCCTTCCGAGAATCTATTGTGGTTCGCCGATCTCTCGGGCGGGTTCTGAGCGATGAACGTGCTGAATAGCGCGGACGTACAGACGGAGCGTTGGTTGAGCGCGTCAAAGGTGGGGTGGAGGAAGATCAGGACGACGTTGTGCCGGGTGGTCGCGACGAACGGCACACGGGCATAGGCTCTGAAATCATCGCTGCTGCGGCCTACGAAGGTCAGGGCGTGGTTCACGTTGTAAGCGACGGGAGACCGATCCTCCAAAGTGTCTCGTAAGTGCCTTATGAATTTCGCGTACATGCTTTCACGGACGCGGTGCAGCGCGTCGTAATGAACGAGCAGGCTCTGACGTATGGCGCTGGCGGTCTTATCGTTGACGCTGCCGCGAGATGGACGGCCGACTTCGCGCAACGCTAGCCTGACGTTGTCCGAGACGCGCCGAGAGCGCATTATCTCTTCGTTGCAATGCACGGAGTGAAGGATCTCGTACAGCTTCATGGCGGTGATATCGAGGTGCTGCCCGTTGTCGCAGACCTGCAGGAAGTGCTCCAACACGACGCTCTCGATGGGGCAGAGGTCGCTCGGGATGACGCTACTGCTGCTGTTGGTGCTTCGTTCGTTCTCTTGTCGCGGACAATACGGACGATGATGCGATGACGACGACAGGACGCGGGCCTGCAGGTTCCGGACGATCCTTATGAGGGCCCCGCTGTACTTTGTGTCCCTGTGCGACGGGAGATCCAGTACGGGAAGCGTGTCCGTCGTCTGCTGCTGCGTCGCGGATTTTGTCGCCGAAGATAACGCGTCGTCATCATCCGTAAATTTCGACACCGCCTCTGCCGACCTCTTAGCTTTTTCCTCGCTGATGCGCTTCAGCTCGCGAAAATAAGCCGTGACGTTGTACGCCGTCGGCTTCGCGCGCGCGAACGTCAACATCTGGGCCACGATCTGTTTGAAATCGCGTTTGTCGTCCATCCGCGCGGTATTGTCGGAAGCGATGTTCCGCATTAACGCGTGTCTCATAACCACGGCGCGCACGATGTGGTGCCCCCAGTCTACGACGGGATTATCCGCGTAAGCTTCTGCCTCCTCTTTTTCGCCGTACAGGATTTCGCTATGGCGGCAATTTTGAAACGCGGTATCTCGAAATTCGTCGACCAGAGAACTCGCAACACCACCACGTGGCTCGCTCATCATTGTTCGTTCGCGCATCTCCGCCAAGTCGTCGAACACGACACCTAGATGCGTTTCACGAAGGCGTTCGCTCCAGGCCCTATCCGAGTCGACGAACCCGGTCACGTCGGCCACCTTTATCGTGGCGCTCCGTATCTTGCCTTGCACCTCTTCGTTTTCGTCGTTGATATCGCGGCGAATGTGCGCGAGGGCGCTGAAGCGGTTATAGACGTCGTCCGTGTCATCCCCGCTGCTCACGTCTGTGATGCCGACGTAGAGCTTGAGCTTCTGTCTGGTGACGGCGACGTGCAGGAGCGACTCGTACTGCAGATCGACGCGCCCGGCGCTGAAGCTCTTGAGCGCGAACTCCGAGGCGTTCATGAAGAACACGACCTCGCATCCCTGGCCCTTGGAAGCGTGGATGGTCAGCAGCCGGCTCGCCCACCTCGACTCGTCGAGGTTGATCGGGCAGTTCTCGTCCGACGCGTGCAACACGGCGTGCTGAAAGAATTGCGGGTCGTAATCGGCCATCCGCTCGCTCCAGTAGGGCTCGTGTTTTTCGAGCACCGTCTCGCGATATTCGCGGTCGTTCATGAAGCGCTCGCTCCAGTAGGTCTGCAGAGCGGACTCCAGGTAGCACGCCAGCGAGTTTCCCTTCATGAAGGGAAAGATGAACATGAAGTTGTGTGGCATGAGGCGCAGGCGCCTGGAATCTCCGTCGACCGTTTGCAACAGGGACCCGATGAGCTGCTTCTGCTTGGCGTGATTCGCCCGCGGGTTCGCAAAGTTCATCTGCCGGAACCATACTATGGACGGGTCCTGTCTCTCCTGCTCGACTGCATCGACTGTATCGACGCCGGATTCATCGTAGCCGTTCCCTATCGCTCGGATCTCGGGTAAGCCGTAATCGTCGAAACGGACGATCTTGTTGACGCCCGACATCAGACCCGGTCTGCGGAACCTCCTGACCACGTTGCTTCCCATGTCGAACTCGACACAGGCGTGGGGAAGGCTCTCCGACTCCAGACGGGTGAACACGTTGTCGCTCCCCCATATGCTCTGCAGCTTGTCGCCTATCACGAACAAGTCGGCGTGAGTGCCGCGCTGTATGACGGCCAAAGCCTCTACGTACTCGGGAGGCAGGTCCTGGGCTTCGTCGACGACGATCAGGCAGCGCCGGTTATGGCGAACGACTCCTCCTCCGTACTTGACGCGACCCTCGACGTCGTACTCTTTGTGGCCCGCCAGAATCGTCTCACGCAGGTTCGAAAAGAAGTCGCCCGGGAGCTGCTTCGCCTCCGCCTTGTTTCCCATCGCGTAAAAATAGGAATCGATCGTTCCTATCACGACTTCTATACGACGAAATCCGGGGTCGTCCTCCGATGTCGCTGCATCTACTATTGTAAAGCGGTACTGTCGCCCCACGCACCGCTTGTCGGCGCTCAGATCCGGACGAGTCGCGAGCTGGCTTTCGAACTCTTCACGGATCACGTTCTTGGCGGTGTGCTGCTTGGTCAGGTAAAGGAAACATGTCTTCTCGCGAAATCGCGGCGATACAATTCGATCGTCGATCGTCGGATCGTGCGTCGCCACGTCGAGCGCCATCTTGACGCTCTCGTACGTTTTGCCGCATCCGGCGCCCCTCTGGTTCAGGTACAGCTTACATTGGGGCATGGGTTCGGCGTCGAACGCGAACAGATCCTCCAATCCGCCGTCGACGGATTGGATCGCTTCTCGAAAAGATTTCTCCGTGATTTTGGCGGACCGCACTTCGACCATGCCCGAGCGCACATCGTCGGGCCTGAAGCGCACGACCTCATCTTCTTGTCCACCGCCGACTTCGCCGACCTCGCGCGTTCTCGGACAGTCCAAGGTCATGTACACGTGCTCGCAGCCCCGGATGTCTCCGGAGAACGATTCGTACATCCACCTGTTGTCGCGATCCAGGACGAGCAACACGGAGTTTTTGAGATACATGCGGTGAACCTTTACGGCTTTTCCATCCACCAGCCAAATCAAGCGACAATTTTTACGGGCGACGTAATCTTCTCCGCGCGACTGCACTTCTTTTTTGTCGATGCGGCTGTGCTGCAGTTCGAGAACCGTGTTCGATCCAGGAAGATAGACGTCGGCGAAACGCGTCCTTCTCTGCGGTCGTTCCTGCGTGACGCGCTCCGACGACGCGGACGCCTCTTCCTCGATCTCGAACCTCTTTTCTCGGCACTCGGACGGGAAACGGCGTTGCCACCCTAGGTGCCACTCCGACACCGGCATTTTTTCTTGGCTATTCTTGCAGGATGGCGTTTCAGCTTTAGGTGCTTCTCGATCACGGCTGCATCATCACGAGAAGCTTGACGTTCGCACACGGGATGATTCGACGGGATGATTCGAACGCGGGCGATGAAGAGGAAGAGGCGTTCGCGCCTCCGCCTTCTCTACGAGTCCTGGTCGCCTTCTCGTCAAGCGTTTCCCCGTACAAATAGGCGTGGGCTTCTTCGTAAAACCGCTCGTTCACGTGACACACGAAGCTCATGTCCCTGAACTTGCGGTGCGAAAACACGAGCGGGAGCGATCTCAGGCGCCCGTTTTTGCCGTTGAACTCCCGGGGCCTCTTCCTCGCCCCGGTGGGGTGCTTGACGTGCCACTCGAACGACAGCGCGTTGTGGTAAGTAAATTGCGGAGACTCGACGATCGCGAGGTACTCCCACTTACGACGCGGCAATCCTCTTTGACGGTCTTTTTTGGTATGGCGCGTCGTGAATTTCGCGCCACCGACGATTTCGCCGTTGTGTTGACGGATTCTTTTGGAAGGATCCGTAGTATAGCCGTTGTATGTCTTGTGGTCCCTGTCGTTGATCAGGATGTAGCACCTGTGACGGTTGTTTCTCGGATCAGGAGGATCGACGGATCGTTCTTCCTGCCGTCGCTCCCCCTCGTCCTCGATGCTTTCGGTTTCTGCGGCATCGTTTTCTTCCTGTTCGCTCTCGGTCGCTACCCGCTCCGCATCAGACCCGAGAGACGGACCCGGCGTCTTCTCGTCCTCTTCTTCTTGGCACACGGCGGTTTTTTCGGCGGACATCAGTAATGAGTTCTTTTCTTCTCGATATCGCTTATATACACATATAAACTAAAGTGAGGCGAGTAAAGCATATATCATAGCACGGCACAGCATCCATATCCACTATGGGGACGCCTTACCCGCACCAAGACTACCGTGATTTCGTGATTCGAAAGAAGCCGACCACTGGCAGCGATCTGCGCTCGCCTTCGGCCTTGAACGCCGCTATCCGCGGAGGACAGGTCGAGGCCGAAAAGCGTCAACAATACGCGACAGGAGGGTTGAACCATGCGGGACACGCAGGAGATCGACCCGCCCCTCACGGAGCGGCTGCCGCCAAGATAGAGAACGAGACCGAGGACTTTCACGTTCCTCGGGTTCCCACCGAGATTAAGCACCGCATCACGCACTACCGAAACGCCAAGAAGATGACGCAGGCACAGCTGGCGCAGGCGATCTGCGTTCAACCGCGCATCGTGCAGGACTATGAAAAGGGCACGGCCATACCCGACGGGAACATCCTGTCGAAGATGGCTCGCGTGTTGGGCGTACCGACCCTGAAGAAGTAAACAGAAATAAAAAAAGAGCTACGCGCTTTTGCGAGATCGATAGGATGCGAGGTTCTCGCGCTCCTGTTCGAAGGCCTGTTCGAAGGCCTGTTCAAAGGCCTGTTCAAAGGCCTGTTCAAAGGCCTGCGCCCGGCCATGGACAAGCAGCAGCTCGTGAGAAACATCGACACGTATCGCGCCTTCATAGCAACGGCGCAGAAACGTTTTTGAAGGACGTCCAGAAACGCATGGAGGCAGAGGAGGAGTCCAGAAAAAGGAGGAGGGGAGGCGACGACGAGGACGAAGACGATCCCATCGAGGACCCGGATGTCGATAGCGATGTCGATAGCGATGTCGACAGCGACTCCAAAAACAATTGGCGGCGTCTACTCGACCACCTTCGTACACGTGCCCCGATCGCCTCGCGCAGTCACCCGATCCTTTCGCGTGATCCTTCACGGAACACGCGAACGTCCTTATCGTTGTTTAGTCGATAGCATTGATTTTTCTTGACCGTTCTGCCAGACAACCGCCAAAACAAAGGCGAATTACGTGGTGTGTTTGTTTTCGGTCTGCCATGCGAGAGCCTACGACGCAGCCGATGAAATTCTCGTTCCTGTCAAGATCCTCTGCGAACGATAAGAGAGCCTACGACGCAAGCCTGAACGATCGATCCGGGGACGCTAAAAAACAAAGATATCAGCGGTTCACATTTACAGCCGAACATGGGCGCAAAAAAAGTCCGAGCGCTACCCTCCATGAGTATCAGAACCAACGGACGGAACCACAGACAAATGCCACGAAGAAAGCAGAAAAGGCGACCGACTCAGAAGCCGGTTCCGTACCGCGGGGAAGATAGTCATCGCAGCTACCCGCCTCGGCGAGGTGCAGGCCTGTTCGTTCCGTCCAACGGTTGCCTGCCGATCGGAGCGTTCTTCACGCTCCTTTCCGAACAGTTGCGAGCTGTGCAATATGGGAAGCCAAGTGGAAGGGAAGGTTGGCACCGTGTGCGATGCTCAATGTTGCATTTGTTTTCCACTGAATGCGCTCCTGACGCCTCTTTTGGATACAGTCCGGAGACAGCGAGGCATTTATCGACATGTCGACCACATCATTCCCCTCGCCCACCGAGTTGTAAGCCAAGTCGTCTAGAACTCTAGCGTCCGTAAACGCTGCTGTCAAGTCCACTTTCTTACCACCGTTCCTGCGGTAAAATCCATACACGTATCCCACACAGACTTTTGACACCGCTGCCAAAAAGGGCTTCAATCGCTGGCGACAAGAGGCATCATGACTGCTCAACAGAATACGGAATATAATGTTTGCATTTGTGTTCCGTGTGAGAACTCCCGGGAGTTCATTTCTCATGTCCTGCACGTCCTGTTCGGACTGGATCAAGAATTCTGCTCCGACAGGATCGCATGAATCCGGCGCACATACAGTGATACTCAGATACGCTTCGCCCCAAGTGCCCACAAAGTCGCCGTCGTATTTGCTTATCCCTTTCCGGAAATAGCGACCCCGTGTCACGCCCAGGAACCCTTTTGCGAGCTGCAATACCAGCTGCACGTACAACGACAGGGAGGAATCCATCGTTTCGGTATGTACCTTTAGCTGATCATTCCGATCTAATGTAATTCATGGAGCAAAGCCTTTCGATTTTTTTTCCGATCGGCCGCCGTTGACGGACACCACAACTCTATCGAACAAGATCGCTGTATGCGCGGTAAATACCGCATACGAGGACAAATCGATAAAAAAATCGAAGACGCCAAAATAAAGGATGTATGCGCTGTGCTGTGCTGACCGGAACCAGTATGACAGGTCTTTGTAATGTGTCAATTTGTCTGGCAGGTTGTCAAGTGGGAGTGCGACATGCGGCATACATGGTAGCACTGTTGTCCTTGTTGGGTCGGGTTGATTGGACTATTTCAAAATCATGGATCCCCGTCGTTTACATGAACATTATCGGGATGCTGCCCTTACCAAAAAAGGCGGCTTCCGAGCTCAAGAGGCAGTTTCCCATTATGACACCGTCTATGCTGTCTTATGCACTGATTTATGACGACAAGTCGTATGACTATGGATGCCCCTGCGTCACGATGTCTCATGTGCAAGTGCTGCAGTGCCTGAGAGATACTTACGGAGAGGATTTCTGGAACTGCGTGAACGAGCCGTCTTTCGAATTCAATCGCAACAGCTTCTTGTGTCATGTGTTTGATCAGCACTACGTGAGTCGGTACGGCCCATCCGCCGCGCTGTTCCTCTTGAACGATAAAAGAACGCGCCTGGACGTTCGAATCCGAACGCATATGGGACGGGAGACTACCGTAGCTCACTTAATGTGCAGCATGGCATGCATCGAGCGGTCCGAAATCCGAACGGCTACAACATACCACCAACAACTCATGAGGGTCCTTGTCAGGCGTCCCGACTTTCCGGCCGGCCAGACGGACAGCGCAGGATTCGTTCCGTGTCAGCTATTAGGGACGGGGTACCTCATTAGGCGCTCTGTTGAAGAATCTGAGCGGATACTCAATGACTTTCTTGACAGAGGGTGGGAGGGTAATTAGTGCTGATAGATAAGGTAGATGACTGTACTAGGGCCATGAAGGCTGTACTCGAGCCTTTTTGGTTTTTCGATCGCCTTTTTTAGTTGCCATTGTAACAGTTCTGTACAATTTTCCGATTTTACGAAAAAGAAATGCTTCTTCGCAAGCGATAATCGCCTCCGTCGCTCGATTTCTTCGCGCTCGCAAGCACCACATCCTCCGCATCTTGGTGAAACGAGCGATCAAAATAACAACGCGGTCCCGTCGCGGATACATCGGCTACGAATTTTAGATACGCGTACCCGATCACGAGCAGCACGCGAAAATCGGCGGTTTTTAGCGCTCGCTCTCGCGCGACGGCGACCGGACTCTTCCCGGTGCAAGGGTTGACGTCAAAGATCGAAGGCAAGGAGCCGTGCGCCAACAACCACGCCACTTTTTCGTGATCTCCTGATAGCGTCGCCGCGTACAGCAACGTCATGCCGAAAACATTGTGCGAGCGCGTCATCAGTCCGGAGCGTGCGGCGACAAGCGGCCCGCAAAACACGTGCGCGCGCCTGAGCTCCTCGCGCAGCAAGTACACCATGGCCTGCAGGGACCCGGGGTTGCTCGATCCCGCGGCTACCAGTGAGGGCGACGAGTAGGTGCTCGGATGCCATCCGGTCTGGGCGCCTCCCTCCTCGACGAGCACGCGGAGGGACACTAGGTCGCCCTCCCAACACGTCTTCAACATCGGCGTCAGCGTTTTCGTGTTCCCGCTCACGGCGTTTGGATCAGCTCCCGCGCGCAATAGGAGAGACAGGATTTCGGCACGGCGACGTCTTGTCGACAAAGCGTGCATCAACACCGTTTCTCCGTTTTCGCATACGGCGTTCGGATCGGCGCCGGCTTCCAACAACACTCGCGCGGCTTCTGTATGACCGTTAATACACGCCAACATCAATGGCGTCGTCGCCTGCTGTCGCCATTCTCTTCCCGTTCCATAGCGCCCACCCCTCGCGCATCTCGCGCATCTCGCGTATCTCGCGTATTCACGCGTCCGTCCTTTGCGTCCTTCGCTCATCTGTCGCATGGCGCGCATGTCGCGCAAGTCGCGCAAGTCGCGCATGTCGCGCATGTCGCGCATGTCGCGCAAGTCACGCACGTAGTGCATGCGCGAGATGCGGCGCTTCCGAGTATCATCGATGAACACGTCACCGTCTTCGTCGGGACATCGAACCCTTTCGGCGTCGACGAGGTACCGAAGCACCTGTTCGTACCCGTGTAATGCGGCTATTTTACACGGCGTCCACCCGGTGCGAGAGACGCTCCTGACGTTGGCGCCAAAGGAGACCAACAGCTTCGCCGTGTATATGTTGCCACGGTCACACGCTACCATCAGGGGGGTACATCCGTGTCGGTTCAGGCTCGGCGCGTCGATGACTGTGCAAAAAGAAGAGCCGAACAAGCGACGGCAAGTCGCGAATAGGGACTCGAAGGCGCGACGCTCGCGAGCATGCTTCTCCGTCTGCTCCTCTCTGAGGTTGAGCCGGGCAAAGAGGTGGAGGGGGGTCCAACCTTCGGCGTTGTGAAAGCGCGCCTGCTCCGGATGCTGCACGGAATGCGCACGACGGCTGAATGTTAAGATGGCGTCATCTACGTGCGTGTCGTCGATCTGGTACAAAAACGGTGAAGCATAAGATGAATGCGTAGCCCGGGCCAAAATCGACTTCGGTGTCGGCGAAAACATCAGGAATGAGGCTCGAGCGAAAGTTGTGCGTGCTATATGCGAAGAACGCCTGGCACGACGCAAACGCAGCACACCCGAACGCACGCGCTGTTTAGACATTGAAGTTGCTCTTATGCGCGTACTCGTGACGAGTTGCAAGTCATCGAGCAAGTCGATTTGCAAGCTGCTTACATAAAGTTTCGACGCTGTGGGTATGAGAAAGAAAAAGGAATACCAGCGGCGAGCATACTCGTGGCGCGTTGCACCCTTTCTTTGTATTTGTGTGAGAGTTGTGATACAACACAACTCTCGCAAGCATCTTGCATCGCATCTGCGCTCGATGCGGGAATACAGCGACGAGCGAATCATGGAAGACATCAAGGTCTTGTTGCGTCTCCGCAGAGCGAGCTACGAGACGTTGTCTCGAGACATGTCACTCGTCCGCGAAAGGTACCTGCTACAGCCTGAAACGAAGCTGCAACCGGCGAAAGGGGAATCTCACGCTGAGTACGCTGAGCGGAAACAACGAGAGCTCGCACTCCTCGATGCTCAAATGAGCAAGTCCGAAGAGGTAATGGCCCTTTTCAACGCCCTCGTACAGAAAGAAGAAGCCAAGAAAAAAGACAGCGCCCCCCGGCTTCACCTCTCGCCTCTTTATGGGGGCTGATTCATGCCGTGTGGAAAGCGATTCTACTACGCTTTCTGCGTCCGCAGCAGTGGATGCGTGATCCACCACGATCCGTTTCAGCCCGTGATGAGTGAATGGATGACACACTCAGATGACATCAATCCGTTCGTGCTTATGGAGGATGGCTCGCTGAACGAGAAGGACGCGCGCAAGCTTTCGCGCATTGTCGATTTGCTCTGTTCTCGCTTCAGCTCCGACATGCATGCCAATTGCGGACAATCGCTGTTGTTCACGGCAGGAGCAGGCAGAAATAAGCCTCGTGCGCGAGTGTCTGATTCAGTAAGTCGTGTATAGAAGATTTCATCTCTTCTTCTTTTCCGGAAGGAACAGGGAACGAAGAGACGGAGAAACAGAGAGCTCGTCGAATCGGCAAACGTTTCGATCGCACTTCATGACCATCGTCTTACACGGAACACCCGAAGCGTTCATTCATGATTGAAACCGACTGTAAGGAATTCAAACAGGCGAATAAATATAAATATACAGTATACGCCTATCCTTTATGTCAACACAGAAGGATAGCATCTTGTCGGATGTGCGTCTGTTGCGTGAGTACAATGATAAGCTTGCGGCTTTCAGGGCAGCCTCGGATCGCGCGTTTGCACGGATGGAACACTACCAACGCGAGTACCATGACCTGATGGATGTCGTGTTTCGCTTCAAATTTTTGATCATCGATACAGAAAGAAAAATGGCAGAGAACGGTAAAAAAGAATAAGTCAGAAAAGCCAAGGTCTCTTCCTTGGCTCCTTTTATTTTTACAGATAGTGCCAGAACAGATCCGGACAGCTGACCTATAAAGAAAACCGCCGAACAACGCATGGGGCGTCTTCAAGTCCAATAAATGAACTGCCTTCTCCAAGATGTGCCGCCACGCCCTAAATTTTAGTACTACTTGGTTTCATTGCTGGAGTAAGCGGAGGAGGGAGAAGGTGCGGCGACAATGGATCTTTTCTCTGTCTCTTTCGAAAAATGGCCTCGCATGTTGTTGTTTTGGTGATGCATTTCTCGCGCTTCGAAGAAACGTGCGGATGGGCCGCAAGCGTCCGTGTCCCCCCTGGCGACCATGGCCAGATCGAACTCGGGAACGCCGGTGACCAGGTCCACCTTCTTGAACAGCCCGCAGCCCGCCTCGTGCTTGTACAAAGAGGTGCTGGCCATGCTCCTGACGTGCCGGCACTCCTTACAGAACTTGATGTTGCTCCTTATTTCGGGCGGTGTGAAAGGCGTGACGCGAATCATGACCCTATCCTAGACGCACAGAAGAAAAGTCTCGCGAGCGTTCATGTGAACCGCGGAGGGTTCAGGTAAAAGTCGAGCTTGCGCTGCTGCTGTTTGTACTTTTTTTTAACGGCTTCTAAATTTTCGGACCCGGGCTTGGCGCTCTTGGGAGACACGCGACAAGACACTTGGCGGACATCACAAGTATTTGAAGTCTCTTTACCCGCGGCAAGCATGCGCTCGTAGTTAACGAAATCGTCGTTGGCCGTTGAAGTAGACGCCTTTCGGTCGTCGGCCGTCTTTCGGTCATCGGCCGCCTTTCGGTCATCTTCTGCGCGTCGGTTCAGGCCGCTCGGGTTGTTCAGATTTGGAGTATCTGGTTTCGGGGTCTGTTCGTCGACTTCCGTTTCGGCGTCCGGTTCGGAGGCGATGTTCTTTTGTTTCGCGGTCCGTTGGAAGTAGTGCGTGATCTCGCGCATGTTGTCCCTGCCGACGGCGATTTTGCGCAAGAACGGATCGAACAAGAGCTCCTTAACCGCCGCTTCCCTCTTCTTGTCGTATTTATTGCGCGCTTTGACTCTGACGGCCGCGTCGGTTGCGCTCAGTGCGCAGGCCTTCTCGGTCTCTTCTTCGATCTTGACGCGCAGCTCGTCCCAGTAGTGCGCCGGCCTCTCGCACCGTTCCAGGCGCTCGATGTCCTCGAGCACGATCGAGAACGTCTGCAGCACGGGCTTCATGATCTGGTTGGTGATGTAGAACTCGTAGTCGGGGCGCAGCTTCTTCTGGAGCACGTACGTCGGGTCCTCGATGCACTCGCCCTGCAGCTTCTTTTTGCCGCCCTCTTCCCGTCGCGTCTGAATGTACACGTAAGGCACGCGGTCGTTAATCTGGGGCTTGTTGCCCGGGTCGCGCTCGCCGATGCGCTGCGCCAGCACGTGGTGCGCGATGCGCTCGGGATCCTTGTACACCGCCTTGAGCGTCTTGGTCACGACCAACGACTCCAGCGGCGTGAGACCTTGCGCCAGCTCGCCCAGCCTCTCCTTCAGGAACGCCACCGAAGCCGCCACGTCGCGCTTGTTCAGGATGATGTCGATAATGCCGCCATACACCTGCTTAACGATCGGCGCGTTGTCGCGGCGCTTCAGCGCGATGCCCATGCTCTTCTGCGTGCACTTGTCGATGTCGTCCTCGTACAGGTTGCCCACGTACCGCTTTTTCGAGAATATCATGAACGGCCAGAACGTCTTGTCGTACTCCAGGTCGTGCGGCGGTTTCAGGTAGGGCTTGAACCTGCGGGACGCTTCATGCGCCTGTTCGATCGCGTGCCGAAGCGCGTCCCTGCCCTGCAGCTTGACCCTCCGTCCTTCGGCGTCCGTGACATGCTGGTCGAAGATGATGAACAGCGAGTCCGTATCGCCGTAAATGATGTTGGCGCCCAGCTCCTTTTCCATGAAATCTTTGGCCTTGAGGATGAGCGATCTACCCGTGGCTGTCGTGCACGCGGCGACGTGTTTGAGATAGAGCGGACTCGTTGCCGCTCCCATCTGACCGTACAATGAGTTGGCGGTAACTTTGTACGCGTTCTGAAGACCGTCCAAAACCGCTTTTTGAAAATCGCCGTATTTCGCGCGCACGCTCCCCGGAACGCAGCAGCGCGCCTTGCCGGCTTCATCCATCACGTATTCCCGCTCACTCGGCTCGCTCGGCTCCTCGGGAGGAGCGTCGCAGGGCAGACCGGACACCTCCTCTCCGGTGGCCGCGTCGACGCCAACCACGTACGCCACCCTCTTGCGCGTCGCCTTCCTCTGCTTCAGCAGCTGCTGCAAGATGCGCGGCAGCACGCCTTTTTCGACGGGTTGGGCGAAACGGCACGCGCATTCTCCGCTCGGCGTGTCGTACTTGATGGTGACGTACTCGACGCCCGGGAGGTCGTCGTACTTGGGTTCGAGCACCAGGCAGTCGTGCGAGATGTTCTCACTGATCATGCTGGACGGGTACAGGGAGGCGTAGTCCAGCACCGTCACGGGGTCATCCAGGTACATGCCCGCCTTGGGTTCGAGCACGATGGCGCCTTCGTAGCCCTCTTCGTCGTCCGCGGTAGCTGCAGGTCCCGCCGCGTCTATCTCTTCTTTGTTGGCGTCTTTTTCCGGAAACGGCTTTTGCTTGGTCGGGATGAGGTAGTTTTCGAGCCGGCACTGCCGCGCGACCAGGCTGAAGATCTTGACCCCTTGGCCTCGCATGAAGATGAACGAGAGCGGCACCGAGCAGACGTTGGCCATACCCAGGTTGTTGGCCACGAGCTCCAGCTTGATCACCAAGCGGTTGCAGAGGGCGCAGTCCTGCAGGCAGTAGCTAGCGATGATCATGCGGTCGTGCGCGCTGCCGCGCTGTAGCCTAAATATATCCGCGGGAGACACGTCGTTCTTGTGCTGCTTCGTGAAGTGGAAAGCCACGTCGTTCAGCTTGTAGGACGTCAGCTTGTGGCCCTTGAGGACCTCCTTCATGAGATCGACCGTTACTCTACCGTGCATCACGATATGCTTCAGGACGTTGTCGCCCAGCGCGGAAGACGACAGGTTGGACTCCTTGTACTCTGCGCCAACGCCCTTGAGACGGCCGAGCGTCAAAAAATCGCGGTCGACGCCCAGCTGCTTCGCGCGCTCGTACATGTAGGCCATATCGAAGCCAAATATGTTATAGCCGGTGACGATGTCCGGGTCCGTCGCGCATATCATTTCGGTCCAGGCCAGGAGCAGGTCCGACTCCGAGTCACAGGAGACGGTGTGGGTGGGGATGTTGCTGTCCGTCACGGGCTCGCAGCTGCCGAGCGTCAAAATATGGCGGTAACAGCAATCGGTGTGCCCGTAAATATGGAACGTGGTGCCGATCTGGATGACCTCGTCGCCCTTGAGTTCGGGAAACCCGTTCGAAGAGAAGACCTTGGTCAGCGACGTGATACGCGATACGGCCGTCGCTTTGTTGTCGGCGGTGGCTTCGTTACCACCCATATGTGACGGCGAAGCCAGATGAGGAGGAGGATCCGCAGAGTCCGAACTTACCCACCTCCCTCGGAGCGCGCTGTACAAGTCGTCGACGCACGCGTTGATTTTTTGTCGGATTTTGTCCGCGAATCCCGGACGCTGGGCCAACTCCGGTCGCTTGAACGAAACGGTTGCGACGAGGTCGCCCAACTTCTCGTGCACGTCGTCGCCGTCTTCTGGTAAACGGCATCCGAGCGCGTGACGGACGCACTTGGCGAGATCCCGTTTCGCTTCGTATTCCGTGTATTGCGCGGGTTGCATCTTGTCGTCGAACACCGCCACCAAGTCGACCGCCAACCTCCGGTACGTCTTGGTCGCGACCGGGAAATCGCCGTTGCTGCTGTTACACTCGATATCGAAGGACGCTACCAAAAGGGGGGCAATCTCCTCCCGGTCCGTGACGGGATGCACGTCCTTCCAGCACGCGCTTACGTCCTTGTGAACCGTTGGTTTAGCGGGCAAAAAGTCACAGCCCCTCTCGTATCGGTCCGCGGGTATGCGAATCCACCCCGCGGAACTTAAATTACGCACGTGGATGAACCGCAGGAGCGGGTCGATGTTGGACTCGTATAATTCGAGGCGGTGGAATGAACCGTTAATACGCACCTTGTTGCGCGCCATGTGGTTGGCCATGGCCCGCATGTCGGAGTGCCGGCGCAGCGTGACGCGCACGAACGGCTCCGAGCGCCCGCCCTTGAACCCCCAAAAGTCCTTCTTTTTGACGGGAGTCGCGTCGATAATGCCCCCCCTGACACCGCATTTGGGAGCGAGCTGGCGCACGACCTCTGGGATAACCCGGTAAACGACCCTATCGTTTGCTCGAAAAGATGCGGGTACTTTGAAGTAAAAAAACGGAGGGAAGCCATGCACGGTTGCTGATACGGACTCACCCTCCGACGTCACGCCGAACATCTTGATCAAGAAGTCGCTCTTGCGTCGATCGTCTTCGTCCCCTTCCCCGTCATCTTCGTCTCCTTCTCCGTCATCTTCTTCCCGTTTTGCGTCCGTGGTGTGCCAGCTCAATACCTGAAACACGACGTCATCCTTCTTTTTTGCATCAACGGCGTCTCTCCCGTTATTTTTAACGCCGCGAGAAATGTTATACAGCGTCCTCCGATCGTATCTCGTATTTACGGACGGGTCACGCATCTATCAATCAATCGTTCTCCCGAGACCGTTCACGCTCTCCTTATATTATTCGCGGATGACTTTATATGCGGGCTTTCGGTCGTCCGCCCCGGCATATTTTATCACACGCGATTATATACTAGACATGGGCAACTCGGTGAGTAGCAAACAACAACCTGAACAACAGCAGATCCGCCAACGAACGAAGCGGCCGAGCAAGGAAACGCAACGAAGCCCTTCTCTAGTTCCTGCTTCGAGAAGGGACGGTCGCGGACGTACGTCGGTTCGAAGACGCACGAACCCGAACGACCAAAACTCGAATATGGCGCGGAAACGCAGGACGGCTTCAGGAGGGGGCGGGGACGTTTCCTCGTCTGCCGGATCGATGTTGGTCGAAGAGCGCGCGTCCGCAAGCGGAGCAACCATTCGCGTCGAACTTATGAGCGACTACGGACACCATCCGGTCGATATAAGAGCCGTAAAAATTACACCGGGATACCTCGTGCGCCTGCACGTGAACGTGATGGCGGTCGACAGATTGGCTGGTTCACGGGTGTCGGTACACCGACTGTCCCGCAGCGTGCGCGAAGCGCTGAAGACGCAACTCCGTTCTCCACAATTCTCCCGTGATATATTGTTCGGCGTTTTGCAGCCGCCTTTTCTCCCGGAAGAGAAGCAGGATAGGATACGAAGGACGATGTCTCGCAGAGATCCGGAGGACGCTCACGACGCGGCCAAGTATTCGATATACTTGGAACCCGTTTACGATCTCGCGCACCTTCGCGGATTACGGCAAAATACCGCACAATCATCCACGACGAACATTGTGAACGATGCTTCCAATTCTTCCGAGGATATCACCCGCATCTTACAAGATAGCAGAGACGGAATGGGGTACAACGTGGCCCTGCCCCCTCTGCGCATCCATTACAAGCAAGTGTCGCTTCCGATGCATCCGGAAAAGGCTGCCGCCGACCCAAAGCGAGACGGAGATATGCCGGATCTCGCGAGCGCTCAAAACGTGGCATCCTTGATTGCGGATTCTCTCGTCGCCAGCTTTCCTCACGGAACTTTGCCGTTGAATGACGCGTCCGAAAGCAACAAGTACGACATTGACGTGTCATCTTTCGAGGTGACGGTGCATGACGCCACCCACCACTACTCATCTTGACCCGCAACAAAGAAGCCAGAGGGTTGAGCGCGTTCGTCTGCGCGCGTACGATTTTTTTTTTGCGCATCTTTTACAACAACCGATGTCGGAGGGACCCCCCGTTAGCGTCTCCGTTTGGACGGTTCGTCCAGATCCCGTAGAGACATGTCGATTCTTGACGGATCTCTTCAGATCCGGCTTCTTGGATAAGGAGGACGCCAAGGACGCCGCGTCATTCGTCAAACAATTTATACAATCCAACGGCTACCACATCAACACCAACGATGCCTGCACGGTTCATGTCGAGCTGTTTCGGCGCTTGCCGCCTTCGGACCAGAGGGGTATGCTCCGTTATATGGATGTCCTGCTCAGGCGAGCGGACATGTTAAAGGGCTCCGGCGTCCGGGAGCGTGCGGCGACGCTCTCGGTGGACTCGGTGGACTCGGTGCGCTCGGTGGACGACGTCGCCGGGTCGAGGAACGCCGATCTGCAAGCCGCGTTTTTCGCGTGCATGCACAGGTACTTCATGTAGCCGCGCTACATGTAAATAAAGGGATCGAGTATATTACTACATACAACGTACTATGCCGCCCAAACATGCACGGCTACCTAAGGCACGACGCGGAACAATCGACGACCGAACGAACGAGAGAATCGCCGCGCTGGCAGATGCAATACATGCCGCGAACGAACGTTACTTCAACGATATCGACGACGGAAAACATCCACCCGTCTCCGACGACGAGTACGACGCCATGGTCGAGGAGCTCGAGGCGCTCGCTCCCGTGCACCCCGTGCTGCGCCAGGTGGGACAACCCCCTCCTTCCGCTCCCGAAGGAGCTTCGTCCGACAAGAGGAGGGCACGCGAGCTGCCTTACTTGATGGGCAGCCTCGACAAGATCAAGGCGGGCGACGCCTCGAAGCTCGACGCCTGGACCAAGCGATACGCGGGTCCTTACGAGCTGTCCGACAAGTTGGACGGCGTGTCGGCGCTTCTTGTCGTGACGCCATCGACGAAAACTTCAAGTGCCGCCATGTTCACTCGCGGCGATGGACGCGTCGGTCATGACGTGTCCCATCTGCTGTCTAGCATAGACTCTGGGATTACGATATTACCGCTGACTGATCCGTCGCGTCATTCGTCACCTCGTCGTCCCCGGGCATCCTCCACGTCATCCTCGAAAGGTCTCGATCCCGGAGCGCGGACAACGAACATCGCCGTCAGAGGCGAGCTGATCATTCCACGGTCTTCGTTCGTCGATAACAAGCTGCACCTACTGGGCGCCAACGCGCGCAACCTGGTGTCTGGATCCGTGAACGCCAAGCGTCCCAACGCCGATGTGTTGCGTCACATTCGGTTCGTGGCGTACGAGGTCATCGAACCCGCCGGCCTCAGCGTGGACGAGCAGCTGCGTTATCTGAGGGCGGCACGCGTTCGCGACGACGACCACGACGAAGACATGAAAGCGGTGGTGCGTTTTCAATACGTCGTTCACTCCTTCGAAGCCGGTACGGACGCTGGCGGCGGTGTCGGTAGAGACGCTCTTGGAGTCCGGGGTGGGGGAAACCTCCCGCTGACCGAGCGCGTCCTTCTCGAAGCGCTCGAGCGCAGGCGCCAGGATTCCTGTTACGATATCGACGGCATCGTCGTGACGCAGAAGCATCGCCCGCTCAAACGAAACGACGGTCGAAGTGATACAGATCAAACAGGTCAGACGAAGAAGGCGTCGACCGCTACCAGCTCCTCTATCAACTACGCGAACGCATTCGCGTTCAAAAGCCGGTCGGAAAGCAACGTCGCGGAAGTCGAAGTAGAGCGCGTCAAGTGGTCGGTGTCGAAAGACGGCCTCATCAAGCCGGTGGTCGAATTTGCGGAACCCGTCTATTTGAGCGGAGTCAGCATCCAGCGCGCAACCGGATTTAACGGAGAATTTATACAAAAGCACGCTATCGGACCTGGTTCCGTCGTGCTCGTCACGCGTAGCGGAGACGTGATCCCCCATATCTTCGAGGTGGTCAGACCGGCGAAGTCCGGAAAGCCGCAGATGCCGGAATACGCATACGCGTGGACCGCTTCGAAAAAGGACGTCGTCATCTTAGTTGACCGAGGGAGCACGGACGGGACGAGATCGTCGTCGGATCCAGAGGAAGGCGAAGACGGGGCGCGCAAAGAGCTGAGGGTCAAGCTGCTGGCGCATTTCGTCAAGATGATGGGCGTCGAGGGCGTGCGTGATAGCACCGTTATAAAAATGTTCGATGCGGGAATCGACACACCCGGCAAGATAGTGCGCGTCGGCGAGCGAGACGCAGCTGGGGTTCCCGGAATAGGACCGCGTCAAGCCGAAATCATCACAGCGGCTATCAGAAATGCGGTCGCAAACGCTAATTGCCTCACCGTAATGCGAGCGAGCAACGCGTTCGGCCAGGGGTTCGGCGACCGGAAGCTGTTGATGATAACGCGCGCCTTTCCGGACGCTCTCGACCCCTCTTTACCTCCCCCGAGGCTGGAGGATCTCGTGAAGCTGGAGGGCGTGCAGATCACGACGGCTCGCGCCTTTCTCGAAGGTCTATCCGCGTTTCGAGAATTTCAGAAACAGAATGCAGTGCCTTGTGGGAATGGAAGGGGGACGTCGTCCTCGATACGAAAGAAGGGACCGGACTTATCGAATCAGACGTTCGTGTTCACGGGATTTCGAGACGCGGATCTCGAAAAACGCGTCGAAGAATTGGGAGGACGTGTCACCGGCAGCGTCACGAGAAACACGTCGGCTTTGGTCGTCAAAGACGGAGAAGAGGGCGCGACGACCACGAAGGCGCAGAAAGCGAGAGACTCGGGGGTCCGCGTCATCGGTCGGTCCGAGTTCGCGACGTTCGTACACCTCTGATCGATCAACTAGTTTTTCTGGTTTGTCTAGGTTGCAGATACAAGTTTTTAAGGCGTTTGACCCAATCGAAAACGGTCGATTTCGGCACTCCAATGAGGTGCGCCGTTTTTCGAAAACTGTGTCCAGAGAGAAAGTCGTGAGAGCTAGTTTGACTGAAAAATACTTGTTTACGGTTGCGTTTAGGTGTAACATAATTCGTTTGCACGAGTATATTTGAGATTCTCGTTCGTAGATGATCGCTTCCGATACAGCCGCATTTGAGGTGCGTCAGTCTTGTCAGCGCCGCCAGCGGCCTGAAGTCGGTCACGTCTACCATCCAGCTGCATTCAAGGTGCTGCAAGCTGGTCAACACTGCCAGCGTCCCAAAGTCCGTCACGTTAAACATACCGCTCGATAAATAGCCGTCTCAACACGTGCCCGTGACATAATTCTGTTTTTTCGTTTGAAGGCGAAGGGTATCCGTCACAACACCAGCAGCCGAGCGTCTTACCTTCCAACGCGCGGAGCGCGTCCCACAGATCAGAGATCGATCGCACGCGGGATTCGTACATGCGCAGGCTTTCCTGCAATCCGTATTTTTTTACCGCAAACGGATTTTGCCAAATGGAACCGTCAGCTCCGGCGACATAACGGACATTTCTACCAATGTACACGTGCGCGTCGGAGGCGGATTTCCAATGTTCCAAAGAAGCGTAACCTTTCCGACGCAGATCGGCCACCTTGACGCACACCACGTCCGGAGGAGGCATTGAGGTCCGCAACTCGTGTTTGTCTCCGTCCATGCTTTACAGACAGGGCAGGGTAAAATAAAAATTATTCGATAAGATGCGGTGTTCTTTATACCGGGTATTTTTGGGTCAGCTCTTCCCATTTCATCGTCCCGTCCACATGCGAGCGGACGATGCTATGTTTGTCATATCGAGAAAAGTAAAAAAGTGCTGTAACAAACGATATTGTTTAGGTCGTACACACGAGAATTTTAAAATAATATAAAAGCGATGTAGAAAAAAATTGATATTCGGAATCCAAATTGTTTGTACGAAAGCTTCTTGAAGAAAAAATGACACAGAATGAAAGACTCGAGCAACTTCCGCCCGAGATCCTGCAAAACATCTGTCTCTCCATGAGGGCGCCAGATGTGAGGAGCTTCATCAGATGCAACAAATCCAATAGAGCAGCGTGCAGCAGTTCTTGGTTTAGATCCCAGTGGCTTCTGAGGAATTGTCCATATTTCGCGCTGATGTATGCCTGCCTTACGGGCAATCCCACGGTGGTTCGTCTGGTGCTTGATGCTGGTACCGCGTCGACCCAGCTCAACAGAAAACTGTATACTTCGCGCTTTTACGGCTCTCCTTTTGAGTGTGCTGCATGCTCTGGCAACACGCACATCGTCGAGATGCTGCTGGCGACGGGCATTCCCATCAATATGCAGAGTAAAAGAAACGCCCTCGTCCTCGCCGCCGAGAAAGGCCACGCACAAGTCGTGCAGATGCTGTTGGCAGCTCCTAGTGTCACTGTCAAAGGCATTGACATAGAGAATGCCATGGTTGCAGCCGTAAAGGACATGCCTTTACACCGTGTAAAGATATCACATAGGTCAGGCCACGTTGATGTGGTGCAGCTGCTTGCCGCTCGCGCCAGTTTCCGCGCGATCACGAAAGCCATGTGTTCAGCCAGCATGGAGGGGGAAAAGGATGTGGTGGAACTGCTGGCCGTGCGCACTGGTAACCATTCCAGAAAACAAGCCCTGAGTTACGCCAGCAAATACGGGAGTAAGGAGGTGGCGGACCTGTTGCTTCTTCAGCTGAAAGAACGCTGCAGCCCACAAGAGTTTGCCTCTGAGCTAAATATAGCTTTAGTGGATGCTAGTGTTCATGTCATCGACTTCAACGAGGGCCTGATACAGCTGTTGCTGGACAACGGCGGCGATGTCAACTCCATCGACTTCAGTACGCTGGGGACAAATATTGACAAATACGAGCGTGAGTTATTCGCCACGAAGCTATTGAGGCAGTTTTTGCCAATGGGTGTCAACGCCCATAACAAGGAGGCTGCCCTGAGGGATTTCAGCTATTTCGGGTACCCTGAGGCGGTTCAGTTGCTGCTAGAGAGCGGCGGTTTTGATGTAAACGCTGTGGATGAACACGGAAAGACGGCGCTTCAGTTAGCCCAAGAGCAAAAAAACTTTCTGAGAGAGAGTTTATTGGTCATATGTCCTGTCGATGTTTCCTCGGAAGAATGGAAGATTGGAAGATTGGAAGAAGTAGTGTCATTGCTGTCAAATAAATAATTTTTTTCACCTTGTTTCGCAATAAATCGACATCCCGAAGGAGAAAGATGAGAAGATGAGAGAGACGATGTCGTCTGGCGAGCGGATGCCGGCAACCTCTGCGACGAGTCGTCACACTTGTGCCCTGGAGTCCCGCGTACGCACCATGACCGTGTTGTTTTGCATCGCATATGGCACACCCGGCTCATCCGTGCGCGCGTACCGCTTTCCGATGAAGGCGCCAGTGGTGTCGACGATGTTGGACAACCCCCGCACCGGTGAGGGTGCAAGAAAAATTGCAATTTGTTCGTAATATTACAGTATCGTGTACCAAAAACAAAAAAAATCGATAGTTTCGACACTCTTTTCCCGTGCAGGCCAGAAAGATGAATTGGGTGGAAGTTCAACTAATCCAAGAATCTCGACTTGGTTCATGTAATGTTTATGTTTTTCGTGACTCTGATGACAAAGCATGTGTGGCAATTTATGTGGGATCTCTGATCGCGTGGTTATCACCATACCTCGCTCAAAATTACTCCGTGCCTGAAGAGTACATTTTTGCGGAGCCAATGTTCAAATTAACGGACGTTAAAAAAATTGCCAAACACCGAGTCCGCTGTCGCCACATCCTGAAGTACCTTCCAAATGTAGGGACCGAGTATCTAAAGGCCCAGAACAGCTTTATGAAACACGTCGAGATGGTTTCATCAAAGGATTCATAAGGGGTGTTGACTTGTTGCAGAATTGGGAGTTTAGTAGCCGGCAGTTTTTCAAGATTTGAGTCGTCGATAACGTCTCAATTGCACATGGCGTGGACCCTAATTTTTGCACGTAGTTTACATGGTTCCCGTACTTATAAGCGAACAGACAACAGTCCCGCCGGTTTTCGCATGCAGCACGGCGCTGGGTTCGTTCAAGATGTTTTTCGAAGAATTATTGTGCTCGGTGCCCGCGGTCAGGCCCTGCTACAGAAACGCGCTGGAATTCGGCTGCCCGGTGTGGATAATGGAAGTGAACACAATTCGTTTGCAGGAGAATAGAGTCATAAGATGACGTATTGTTGTGCTGAAAACGAATATTTCATATTTAGGAAACCTATGTTTCTTTTTCGTTTTTTTCCTCAAATTTTTCCCTTTTCGAGGGCTTTTCCCGGCGTATAAAATCACCGGCATAAGAAAGTACAGCTATTGTTCCTCAAGGAATAAAGCAACGCAAAGATGACGAATCCGCCTGCGCTCCCTGAAAAGACGACTGGTGGTATGACCGATGAGATGACGACCATCAACACGGCCACGGAGGAGGCGCTGAAAAATAATTTGCGACTCCGGCGGGTCAGCTATAATAGGCTCTCTCGCCAGATGTTGTGCATGGAAGAAGAATGGCTGCTGAATCCCGGCAAGGAGATTGATCGCACGAGCGCGCTCCCGGTGCTAGAGGCCATGATGAAAAAAAGCGACGAGATCAGGGAGCTGGTTGACTTGCGGTACGAACACTGGCGTTACCGACGAGAGGCGGAGGCGAGTAAGAGGGACGACGAAAAGGGCTGGATCACTCGGATCCGATACTGTTTGAACGGATGGTTGTGGTAGTTTTTGACGAAAGCCTTCAACCAAGCCGGCGCATTGATCCAACGCAAGCCCCACGACATCCGAGAAACCGGAAAAAAAGCCGTATCCTAGCGCGTAATAGACTTTGGTGCCCCTGTCCAGCAGCAATCCGCATTACGCTAATTCAAAAACTCGTGTAGTCAAACAAAAACCTGGCGTATATTCGCACTGTGAACTTTTTTCAGTGTATGCCCTTGAAAAAAGCCACATGGATCTTCATTACGGGGTTATTATTTTTTTTCAGAACGGCGATATGCACCACTGTTGTTCGTGAAGAGTTTTATTTGGTCCGTTGTTGTTGGGGGTGGTGGTGTCTGTGCGTCGAGCGTCCGCTGCCGTTGTTCCTGGTGGTGGGGGATGCACCGACTGCAGACACTGCGAGTATAGGAGCGGCCGACTGACGCTCAACTTTTCGTCGCTTTTTACTCGCCGCCTTACATGCTAAAGCCGCCGCCATCGCATCGTCCCAGAAGTCAGTGACCTCTTTCCACGCCATCGCGTCGATGGTCGCCGCTCGGGAAGCGAGGGCCTGGAACTCATTGCAGAACGCCGTGTAGTTGCTCAAGCCGTCGTCATCTCGCACGACGTCTTCCTCTTCCTCTTGCTCCTCCTCAATAGTGGTGGAACGACGACGACGCCTTACTGGACGGCGTTCACCATTTTCGGTCTCTCCTCGCAGGCTCGCAGATCCGGCGTGCAGCGCGTACATGCACTCCCATGCCATGGCCCACAGCCCCTCGCCGTCCTGTTCCTCGCCCAGCAAGTACGAACCGCTGAGGTAAGCAAGCACGTGATGGGCGCCCTCGCGCGAGGGCGCCACGAACGCGTGCGCCTTCAGAGCTCGCGACCAAACCCGACACAGCTCGTCGACGCAAGCAGCGCGAGAAGGTGGGCTAGAAGGTGCGCTAGTATCGTCTGCGCCGCACGTGCGTGAGCGTGAGCACGCGCGCATGAGCGCTCTCAACCTTTCGGTCCGATCCAAGAGGTGCCACCCTTTCGTTCTCCTTCCGGAACGGATGCAGTTGGTGGGCTGAGCGGTAGCAAGCACGCGCGTCATCTCCGCAATCTGGACGTCCGACAACAGCGAGCTTCTCGCCGCCGACATCAGGTCTGCCTCGTCATCATAATACGCCTCCTCCTCACCACCCCTGTTCGTCGGTCCATCTCCGACGGAGAGGCAGCGAACGCGCTCCAGTTTCTCTTGAAAAACGTCAATTACGGCGGCTTTGAGTAAGGAATCGACGTCGCCGTTAACCATCAGATCCATGACGGAACAGCGTAATTCCGTAGGAAAAACGTCGTGGCCTTCTGTTGCAACTTTCCATGCCCGCGCTCGAACGTCGTCTTTCGTGCCAGTCCACCTCTGGAACGCTCGTTCTAAAAAGGGCTCTACCAGGGCGTCGTCCCTCGCGAGACGAGGAGAAGCGCGCGCTTTTGCTTTGCACAGCGCTTGAGCTCCTGCGACCCAATCGTCCACCGATCGAATCCGGAAGAAACCGAAGCCCTCTTCCACAAGCTTTTGAGCGCAGGACGTCAAAAAGGGGCGCACGACATCGAGGGCGATGCGAGCGGCACGTTTCGTCTCGGACGACGTGGGAGCGCCATCCTCCGCCATGCTCTGCACTACCTCTGGATGCATGAAAACGAGCGCGTCGTTCATCTCGGCCTGTTCCTCTTGGGAGCACGCGTCCGAATGTTCTGCGCGCATCTTTCTCCACTCCTCCTCCACGAGTCTGGCGGTGGAATAGTCCAAGACAAACGACGACGTCGTCCATTTCAAAGCCATGTCGAACTTCTTTCCATACTCGAGGACATGGGACGGCAGGCAGTCTTCTTCCTCGATGTAGTCTTCTTCTTCCTCTTCTTCTTCCCCTTCTTCTTCCCATTCTTCCTCTCCTTCGTCATCATCCTCTTCATCTTCATCTTCGTTCTTTGGGAGATCGCAAGACGACGTTACATCATCCTCTTGCTTCATTCGGATCCATTTCCTGATGCTCTCTCGCAGGTACTTGGAAAGTTCGTCAGGGACCTTTCCTTCCAGGAGAGCTTGGGTCCAGGGATCATCCATGGCACAAGGCGATGTCCGAATAATATAATTAAAAACCAAGTCGTAGCCAAAGACGATTTATTCGAAACAGGAATTATCTGTGGTACATGTCCAACACGGTCGAAATCACGCGGTGCCTCTGAATATCGACGTTATCGAATTCGAAAAGGCGGATACGTTCGTCGCCGGCTACCTTAGAGTTTCGATGTCTGTGCACAAAGTCAACTAATCCGCTCTCTGCATCACGGTTTCGATCGTGCTGCGCCGGGTCTCCCGTAAAAACAAAGCGGCTTCCTTCGCCGATACGCGTCAACAGCATCAGCATCTGCGCGGGCGTCGTGTTCTGGCACTCGTCCACCACCACGAAGGAATCACGAAACGTTCTTCCGCGCATGTGCGACAGCGAGCAGACTTCGACCGTGCTGCTGGACATCAACTTCTCGACGACGTCTTGCTTGAGACACACGCGCAGCGAGTCGTAGACGGGGAGCAGCCACACGCGCATCTTGTCCTCGAGCGAGCCGGGCAGGAAGCCCAGCTCCTCGTCCGCGCTGACCGCCGGACGCGTGAACACGAGGCGCTCCACCTCCCCGGACGTCAGTTTTTCGAGTCCCACCAGCGTGGCGCACAGCGTCTTGCAGGTCCCGGCGGGACCGGTGGCAACGACGATATCCGCCATGGACGGGGATGAAGAAGACGACCCGGGATCGAGCGGCGTGTTCGCTGTGGCGATAGGAGATCTCAACAGCTCGGCGTAAGAGCGCTGCTTGTCGGTTCTCGGGTAAAAGAAGGGGGGCGGCGATCTATTCTTGGCGACGATGTGATGAATTGCCGGCGAAGAAGAAGAAGAAGAAGAAATAGCGTGCACCCTTGGACATCGGTCAACAGACCCGGAGAGAACACTCCGAATACTTCGTGGACGAACGTGCGCAAAGCTCCCGAAGGTCGGTCGCATGACTCGTGTGAATCGTGTGATGCCAGGAATGAGCTGCATGACCGGCATCGCAGGGGTGCCTAACGTATATTCGATTCACGCTATCGTTCCTTTTTTTATGCAAGTACTCAACGAACGAGCGTATATTATTATATGTTTTCGTCGTGAAGAAGATTGCCCCACATGGCGTAGCGCTCGTCTCGTCTCTGTCGTATCCATTTTTGATACCGTTGTTCATCGTCAATGTCGTCTCCGTCGCTGTCCTCGTCTGTCACGAACGCATCGTCGGCGTTCACGCAAGCCGCAGAGCAATCGATGCCACCATCGTCCTCGATAATGCGTCGCACGGCTTCGTGTTCTTCGGTCCATGGCGTCACGTCGCTCCCATAGCCGTGGATTCCCTTGAGCTCTCTGAGGAAGCAGCGTTTACGGCACGCTCCCACTTCGTAGACCAGGAAACGCACTGCGTCGACGTGACCATGGGAGCACGCCAGATAGAGAAGAGTTTCGTTGCCGGCATGAAGGTCGATGTGCTCTCCGTACGTAGCGACTATATCGCGCAGGAGTCCGAGGCTGGCGCTTCGACAACTGTCGGTGACGAGGCTTTGTGCCAGGTGCTGCAGATCGTCTCGGCGGGGTCGCTGTAATGTGCCGCGCCGCAGAATGTCACGCACGCTATTCAGGGCTTCCGAATAAGCGTGTTTCTCGCGCTCTTGGTAGTCTGGGATGAGCTTCGTGGGTGATCTGACCGGGTGCCAGCAGCAGAATCTCAACTACAATCTGCACCGTCAAAAAGAAAAGCTGAAACAAACGCGACCCGTTGCCATGAGAGGACACGGCGCAGCAAAAGAAAGCGCAGGCTAAGCCGACGGTTTGTTTGTCCGTCAGCCGTCGTATTGCTGAATAAATCTTGTTCGTGTGTGTAAGCCGGCTCAGATCGACTCGACTCGACTCGAGTCGACTCAACTATACGCACCGCCTTGCAGAAAACCCATGAGTTGCTTCTTTCCCTCGTCTCCCTCTATCACAGACATTGTTCTCTGCGGGAGGCGATAGTTCATGATGCTGCCGTGTTTGTGTCCTACGAGGCGGCGGCCGTACGTCACCTGAAACACGTATCTGGGGGATGTCGCGCCGTTGTTTTCGACGCGAGCGCCTTTGTGCCAGACGTCCGACGAAATGATGAGAACGCTCCCTTCGGGTCCCTGGACAAAGTGTCGCGCGTGCTTCTCGGCGTCGTCCGGAGTGCATGGCCTTCCGAACCTGTGAGAGCCGGGGATCACGCGCGTTCCTCCGTGTCCGGCCCCCTTGATGTCGTTCAGAAAGTACATGCACGTCAATACCAGAGGTGCCGTGATCACGCCTTCGGGTAAGGGACCACCATCGGCCGTAAGAAACGTGGGTGCATCGTCCGTATGCCATACCGGAGCTTGTCCACGGCCACCTGGATCTACGCGGAACGCATTATTGTGTATGACGTGCATCTTCAGGCAGGAATCGTTCTCGCGACTGGATCCGCAGATACCGATCAGCTCCTGGCAGACGCGCCTGACTGTCGGAGTTTCGAACACTTCCAAACAGTCTTTAGGGTGGTGTTCGAAGACGCGCTTGAACATGGCGTGTTTCTTTTCCTGGACGTGCCGTGCTTTCCTGGCACGCTTGGAGTGCTCGTCGATGTGAGCACGGAGTTTGGCGCACTGCTCACCCTTCAGGACGGATGGCAAAAACACGTAACCGTTTTTAGAAAGTCCGATCTCGCCGTATATGGCGTCGAAACGCACGCGGGAGCCTCGTTCATGTCGACGATGATGTGTTCTGTTTGTCCATACTTGCTTATAGCGTGACACTAATGAAGATCTAAAATCGGCAACAGAAAGTCCGTCCGCCGAGACCGCCTTATTATATTCTAGGCTTTCATTGATC
>SL_4KL_010_BRINEDRAFT_10000222_pt1 | contig 28041 bp, 17 predicted proteins | sample SodLak_010_BRINE_2_FD_10664 | JGI IMG/M metagenome (IMG submission 10664) | reverse complement strand
ACAATATCGAGCACGGTTTTTTCGGGATCTAATTTTGGCTCCTGTTCCAGGTATCCAAATGTAATTCCTTTTTGAGCAGAGATATCTCCCAGATACTCCTCATCCTCTCCGGCTATAATTCGGAGCAGTGTACTTTTTCCCGCACCGTTAAGGCCTAAAACGCCAATTTTTGCACCATAGAAAAAGGAGAGATAAATGTCTTTCAGTACCGTGATGTTGGGTTTGTAGATCTTACTAACCCCGTTCATCGAAAAAATAATTTTTTGGTCGCTCAATGTAATCTGTTTTATTTGATAATTTTCATCGTTAAGATAAGCGGGTTCAAGCTAAATGAATAATTTTGAGTGAAATTCTGTATTGTTATTACCGACACGTTCTGTGTTGAAGAGGGCTTTACAGAGCCACATATTTGTTTTCGACTTCATTCGTCGTACCTCCTCATTGCGCTCAAACTGACGTCATACTGAGCGCAGCGGAGCGAAGTCGAAATATATTATCCGGTATTTCAAAGCCACCTGGAAGTTAAAACATCATCTATTTGAAAAAGCTACTGTTCATATTATCAGCACTTCTGGTTGCCGGCTGCAGTACGGTTGCCAACCTCGTAGAATTTGAGAACGAAAACGAGGTTACTTTTTACAACTCCTTCGGCTACCTGGATGGTGAGGAATGGGTGATACCCATGCGAATGTACGTTCATCACCGGAGGGAGAGCATGGAATCGTGGACTACCTCTTTTGCTGCATGGAGATACAATCTTGATGAGGATGAGAGAGAAATTTTTCAATCCCGAATTGATAACATCGTAGCTGACAGCGAATGGAGAGAGAGTGTAGAGTTTCGATTTAAGGATGATCCTACTAATAAAACCTATCGTATAAAGAATGAAGAAGGAGATCATCCCAAAACGGATCTTAACGGCCTTAAAGAGGGATATATTCGAATTTCACAGGGGCGTGCCGACTCCCTTCTGCAAGCTCAAAACTCAGATAATAACTGGCTCTCCATTGAGGCTATATCTACTTATCACTCCGGAACCGGACGAGTTCAGCTTATTAAACCCGAGGGTGTTTCCGTTATTTCCGATATTGATGACACGGTTAAAATAACCGAGTTGCCGGCGGGGTCACGTGTTGTAACACGAAATACATTTTTTAAAGAGTACAAAGCTGCACCGGGTATGGCCGATCTTTATAACAGCTGGGACGTTGATGTTTTCCATTACGTTTCCGGAGCACCGTGGCAGCTTTACAATCCACTCTCACAATTTCTGTTTGATGAAGAGCAAGGTTTTCCAAAAGGTTCTTTTCATATGAAAAATGTTCGGAAAAACTTCTTCAATCTCAGCTCCTGGCGTGATCTGGGTCAACTTATTACCAACGAAAATTTTACGTTCGACCAAAAAGTGGAGCAAATCACCTCTCTTTTTGAAACATTTCCGAATCGGGAATTTATTTTAGTGGGAGATTCAGGCGAGCGCGACCCGGATGTGTATGACAAAATCAGAGAGATCTATCCCGATCAGGTGAAAGAGATTATCATCCGTGATGTGGTAAACGACAGAGAAGAAAATCCCGAACGACTGGAAGGGATGACCATCATTCCCGCAAAAACTGTTACATTTGGTGAGTCCCAATTTCAATAAGTTCTATTTCAAACTTTTTCTTCATTAACATATGCTTCTGTTAATCGTCCTGATACTTCTTGCCATTCTTATAAAAGCCGTTGTGGATGCAACAAAAATGTAACCTTACTCCATCGGCTCAAAAATGAAGTTTACTCGTTTTTGCAGCTCTTCAGCAAGGATTTTGCGATCATCTTCCCGAACCGGCTTTTCGCCAAATCGAATGGTACAATCAATTCGACGATTGCCGGCAAGTTTCAGAAGGTGTTTATGAAATGGATCTCTCGCCCCGTAAAAACAGACGCTCTCTTCGGCAGGCAGGTCTCCATTCTCTTCATCCGTTTCGTACCGAATAGATGCGTAGTGCACCGGTGTGGATGTTGATGCCGGGTACTGAAGCAGCGGCGGACGGAAAGGCAAAACAGCATCGCCGCCGGAGGTTGTTCCTTCGGGAAATACGATCATCCCCTGGTGCCTATTCAGACTTCCCGATATGATTTTGTTCACTCGTTTTACATCCCGTTTGCGGACGCGATCCACAAAAACGACGCCTGTTGTCATCACCATAAATCCAAGAAGTGGCCATGAGCGCACCTCTTTTTTAGCGACAAACGTACATTTGAGATGGAGAAACAGCGGCAGGATGTCGATATAGCTGAGGTGGTTCGATACCAGAAAAAACGGTGCATCGGGCGGGCTTCCCTCTTTTGTAACACGGATGTTGAGAATCAGACATGCACCCCACGACCAAACTCGCATAAACAGGTTTCGCCACGGATCTTTTGTGATGCGCAGTGCTAACGGAACAATCAGCCCTACAAAATAGATGCTGTAGCTTGTAAGTGTAAAGACCAGCAGCAATGTAAGTCGAACGGAAGCCCTAAACGTTTTCATAATAGAAACTAACAAATTTCATCGCCCCTTTTGCGGAAAGATATACGGGCGCCAACTGTTTATTTTCCGAAAAAGAGTCTCCGTGTCCGATCAGAAATCGTCTCAACATCCAGCAAAATTAACGCATGTGCTAAACGATTATCATCCAGTGATGGTTTGCCGCAAACGTAACACCCCACATCCAGATAATTTTTGAGCAGCGGGGGAATATCAATCCCATCGGTAGTTCTATTCTTCTTTCTTTCCGGCAGTTTGTATTCATCCCGCACCTCAATATCGTACTCCGGATGGATTTGATCATTCTCCAAAAGATGGTAATAGGTGTTCCATAATACTACCGGATCTCCGGTTTCAAATGCCGAATAACCAAACAAATAACGCTTATTGAAATTCGTCAAATACCCCGCAAAACCTTTCCAAAGCAGAAACAATACCCTGCCGTTGCGATGATCTTTATGGATACAGGCTCGACCTACTTCTACAGCACTATTTAAAACTTCATCCGGAAATTGGTCCAGATGAAATCTTTCGTCACTCACAAACCCGTTTCCCTCCCGAGCCTGTTCATACGTCTGCATTCGGTAAGTTCCGATTACGCGATCCGATTCATTATCTACAACAATCAGGTGGTGCGCCTGGTCATCATACTCATCTTTATCCCTGTTTTTATCGAAATCGAAGCCCCTATTTAACTCCTTTTTGAATATCTGATACCGCAGCTTTAATGCAGCATTTACCTCCTCCTCGGTTTTAGCAAATTTAATGGTATACCGTTTGCTGGAAATATCTTCAAGAACCCTACTTTTTATGAGCAAATTATCTTCAGACTTGGTTTACATTACATACCTACAATTGTAAACAAATTTTGTTAAAAATTGTAGATTAATTCTACTCCGAAACAGAATTAATAATAATCTAACATTCAGTTTCGATGAATGACGGAAACAATATTTCAGTTGATCTATACATACTGTAAAACCAACTATTATTATGTATAAAATCAGACCTATCCTTTTGTTATTCATTGTTTCACTTTTAGCCGGGTGTACCACCATTGAAATATCGGAGCGAGACGCTTTTGATGCCCATACCACCATTACCCCGGACCGTTTTAACCACCCTCAATATGAACTGCAGGAGGTTACGTTAGAAACGGAGGATGGAGAAGAGATCGACAGCTGGTACCTTAAGCATGAAAACGCCGAAGCCACAGTCCTATACTTTGGCGGTAACGGTTTTTTGATGGTAAAATCAGCTCCACTTATCGATGCCTACTCGGAAATTCCCTTAAATATAATGCTTATTGATTATCGCGGATATGGCCAAAGCAGCGGAGAGCCATCCGTTTCCGGAATTCAGATGGACGCCAAAGCCGCCTACGAATACGCCCAATACCACTCATCATCAAATAGCGGCAATATCTTTGTTCACGGCCACTCCATGGGTACATTTCTGGCGACTCTTATTACTGAGGAGTACAGCGTAGACGGTTACATTTTAGAAAGCCCCATCACCGAGGTCGATGGCTGGACAAAAGGCCTTGTCCCCTGGATTTTGCGACCGTTTATTCGGTTTGATATCGACAGTGCCCTCACCCGCGAAAATAACCTCGATCGGGTTCAAAATATCGACACTCCCCTGCTGGTTTTTGGCGGGGCGGCCGATGAAATTACCCCGTTCTGGATGGCTGAAGAGATCTACCAAAAGGCAGCATCAACCCAAAAAGAACTCATAGAAATTACCGGCGGTACACATAACGATCTTCCCAATTCTCATATCTACCGGCAAGCACTTGAAGAGTTTTTATTGGGTGATCAATAAACGAAACAGACCTTTTAGCTGCGTCTGCTAAAATCTTTCCGGTTTAAAATGTTACCAGCGCCCGAACACCGGCACCTTCACTGCGGGGATAGAGTTGCGGCTGCACGCTCAATTCGGCACGCTCTCTAAAGCCTTGATTGGCAACGGTTCGGTTGTTCTCTTGGGATGAACGTCGCAAATTACCGCTGCGGTCAAAACGCCGCCAGTAGGCAATATTTGCAATCGCAGCTCCAACGAGTGTGCCGGCTACCACATCTCCGGTATGATGTCGGCCATCAGTAATCCGCGAGCCCGATATAAAAATTGCCGTACCCATCAATGCCGCCTGTGTGGTAATACCAACCGTTCGGCTTCGCGAGGAGACATCATCCCCCCAAACATAGCGTCCTCCTATGGCTAGCGTTGCATATCCAAAAAGGTTAAAGGCGTGAGAACTGTGACCCGAAATAAAACTCTTTCGCCCATCATCAAAAAGATCGGCGGCCTCCTCGGGATCATCAGCCAGTGGTTTATCGCGAAATCCATCACAATATTCATCATATTCCGATGATGGCAGATCCGGACAGTGGAAGCGCTGGGAGCGTTCGGCAAAATCGGGACGCAGCCTCGCAAAAAAAGGCTTGCTCATGCTGGTAACTGTAGCCGTAACGGCCACTGATTCTGCATATCCTATAAATGTATAGTGGAGTTGTTGGGCGGAACCGCGACCGTCTCGAATTTCTCTCCATTCCATACCCGCAACCAACGCGCCGGTTAAGGCGATGGATCGATGAATCCAATACTCCGGTACAGTTTCTCCCTCATCCTGCTCGAGGTAGGGTTCACTAAAACGCTCATCTCCAACAAACTCAAACGGGTCTTCGGGATTATACGATGGCCCGATCAGGGAATTGCTTTGCGACTGAATATCCTCCCCGATGATATATCCCGCCGTTCCACCTACAATCAAGGCATAATCGAGCAGGTAACCGCTTCTCCACCAGCTATTGCCGGTATCTCCCGATTGTAAAGAATTTGATACATACCGTTCACTGAACCCCGTATTATCATCAGTTTGCAGCAGATCCATGGGTTGAAGAGATTGAGCAAACCCTATCTCGCTAATCCCAAATAACAAACATAGCGCAAAAATATATCTTGAAAGTGACATATGGGAAAAGTTTTTCCTTGTAAAATGTGGAAAAGAGAGAGAAAAGTCGAATCACAACTCGTTCAGGTGGAACAACTCTACATCCGGTAATTCTTTTAGATAAGCATCCAGATATGGTTTGTGTGAAGCTCCTACAATGATCAGTATATTTTCACCGGCGTGTAGTGCAGATTTTTGACGAATATGTGCCGCCATTTTCAGGTTACGTGCTTCCCAGAGTGCTACCCGTGCCCTACCAAGATTATCATCAAATTCGACCCGATAGTGCATTCCCCACTGGCTATGAACATTTCCTTTTTGAAACTCAAATGAGTTCATATATAAAAAGTGAGGAAGCAAATCCCCTTCATCTAAAGACTCCTCCAATATTTCATCACCTTTTAAAAAAGCATCCGATTGAAGCATCTTTTCATACTCTCTATTCCCCTGTAGCTGTTCCCGATATTTCGGCTCGTACTCTATAAAATCTCCTTTTTCGGTGTGGTCATCAATTAGTGCCAGCTCATTCATATCCAACTTTATCGCCAGCCTGACTCCAATCGACATGATTTCATTCGCATTTTTTGCCAGTTCGTCGAGTTCATCAACAACCTCATCCGGAAGTTTCACGAGATTCTCATTCTGCATCTCTCGCAAATATGTCCACTGCAAAATCGCATTATATAAATCATAAGAAGCGATTTGATACCCAATCAGCTCCCCGCGATATTCCTCTGCTCCGGCTTTTACTTTTTCTGACAGAGATCCGGCTCTATTTGCAGCTTCTCTCTGATTAATTTCTAAATAGCTCTGCAACTTCCCGCCGAGCCTCATTGTTCGGGAAGCCATCATTTCCAGAACTTGCTCGTGACCGCCTCCCCACAACTCCATCGCAGCTATCAGATCAGGAGACATTTTTTCAACGCCGATAAATGATGGATCAAACTCTACCAGCAGTTCTAAAAGAGAGTCAAGCATTTTCGGTTCAACACTATCATCAATTCTGCTCAGATGTTTTGAGCCCAAAACCAAAATTTTACTCTTCTCTGTTGTATCAGGTACAATATCAAACAGCTCATCATAAAAATTTTTCTTTTGTGAATCCGGAACAGACTGTGATAATATGGTCTCAGGGTAAAGTAAAGCAATTGTTAATAGACTCAGAATAATTGGCAGGCAGTTCAATCGGATTTGCATAAAGTAGACACCGGTTTCTGATTTCAAAATCTGTTCGACCTTACCTACGAATTGATATCCGGTTAGTTTCAAAACTAAACCAAACTATTTGTTACCGACGTTGGTTGGATTACGCAAGTATTACATATTAGATCATCTGCCAATAGGCTTTCACACTATGATTAACCCTACACTTAAATCTCACAGGTTTGTCTAAATTATCTACTGACGAAAAATTCATCGACTTCTCAGATTACGGTCGGCCCATTGCCGTAACTGCGGCAAACTATCTTAAAAAAACACCTGCAACACCTGTACAGATCACACTACTTTTTGGTGTGTGTGGTTTGATGGCGGTCTACTCTATATTATCAGGTTATTACATCACTGCGGGCATTCTGCTTGTTCTCAAATCCATTATTGATGCCGTAGATGGTGAACTTGCCCGTGCTAAAAAAACCCCCTCCTACACCGGCCGTTACCTCGACTCTGTTTTTGATATAATCCTCAATATTCTGATCATCGGTGCCATCTGGTATGTTACGGAAAGTGCACTTTGGGCGGCAACCCTGGCATTTATTGGTCTACAAATGCAGGGAACACTTTACAATTACTATTACGTAATTCTGCGTCATCAGTCCGAAAATGGAGATAAAACCAGTAACATTTTTGAGTATGAAACGCCCACCGCTTATCCCCGGGAAAAGCAAAAAACGGTAAACCGGCTTTTTACTACCTATAAATTCTTCTACTCACTTTTTGATAAGGCGATCTACAAAATCGATCGGAATGCGCCGGACACCAAACCATTTCCGAAATGGTTTATGTCGCTTCTCTCCCTCTATGGTCTCGGTTTTCAACTTCTCATCATTGCTGTAATGCTAGCCTTGGGATTCATCCAATATATCATTCCGTTTTTCATCATCTACTCCTTTTTTATACTCCTTTTTGTGATGACAAGGAAGGTGTTTCTAAATGAGATCGCTTAACAGCAGGCTTTGAAAAACCTTAAAGCGATACATTTCGACTTCCACCTCATCTACGCTCGGTGTGCGCTCAATGTGACGGTTAACGTCACATTGAGAACAATGAAGAGCGGAGCGACGAATGAAGTCGAACTATCTCTGTGTTTCTCAAAGCCTCCTAACAATCTATTCCGATAGAACTTTTTACACTTACTTCCGTTGATCATATTTGAATCTTAATCATTATACTGTATCGTTACATGTAATTTGAAATTCGTCTTGAACACTCTATGCTAAAATCGTCGTCCGTTTCACTATTTTTTATTTCTATTCTACTTCTTTCCTTAACCGCCGGATGTTCCGGAACCGAAACCACTACCGAAGCCGATGAACCCGGGCATAATTACGCCGAAATGGAAGAGCGGTATTGGGAGCGTATTAAGGAGTCGCGCATGAATTTTACACAGGCCGATATTGACTTTATGTACGGGATGATTCCCCACCACGCACAAGCACTGATTATGTCGCGCCTGGCCCCGGAAAATAATGCAAGCCCATCGATACAGATTCTTGCTGCACGAATTATCAATGCCCAGGGAGATGAAATTGAGCTGATGAAGAAATGGCTGCGAGACAGAGATCAACCAGTTCCTGAAATTCACATTGATGGACTCGAAATGATGGTCCACATGGATGATGGTCACGACGGCCATGGAGGTCACGGCCACCACGACATGCACGATCACTCCGATATGCCCGGAATGCTTTCGCAAGATCAACTTGAACAGCTGGCGGCAGCCACCGGCACAGAGTTCGATCGTCTTTTTTTAGAATTTATGATTGAACATCACAAAGGCGCAATCATCATGGTAGATGACCTTTTTGCCGCCGATGGAGCAGCATCCGACCGGGAAATTTTTGACCTTGCTTCCGGAATCAACGCTGAACAGGAAACAGAAATTGAACGAATGAAGTTGATGCTCGATAGAATCGAGTAGGCGTTCATCACAATAAACAAATTTCGGACGCTACTTTCTTGCGTCCGTAAAAGCCTACATCTTAATAAACCAGAACCAACAAACGTACAGTATGAAAAAACTATTACCGTCGATGTTGATCGCACTAATCGCCATTTTTGGTGTTTATAGCTGCGCTTCCTCCGATATGACACAAGAAGATGAAGAAGAGTACTCATCCATCAACCCAATTACCGAGGCGGAACATCCAGATCCCGACCCCCGAGTTGGATTGGCAGCCGGCCTTTTTGATGCCGAAGAAGCGATCTGGAATTTAGAGTTGCTTTCTGCGACTCCTCCCCCGGAAGATTTTCTGGGATCGTGGGGAACCGATCTTGCATTCAAAGATAATTATGCCATCCAGGGTAATTACGACGGGTTTATTATTTGGGATATTTCTGATCCTGAAAACCCTGAGGTTGCTGTAGATTATGTCTGCCCGGCATCACAAAGTGATGTTTCTGTTTATGGAAATCTCCTGTTCGTATCCGGAGAGGGACTAGGTGGACGGCTTGATTGCGGAACTGAAGGTGTACAGGAAACAGTAAGTGAAGATCGACTACGCGGAATCCGAATTTTTGATATTTCTGATGTAGAAAATCCTGAGTACGTTTCAAATGTACAGACCTGCCGTGGATCGCACACCCACTCAGTTTTAGTAGATCCAAATGACGACGAGAACATATACGTATATGTCTCCGGTTCTGCTCCGGTTCGCCCCGAAGAGGAACTGCCCGGTTGTGTCTCTGCATTTCCTGATGAAGATCCCGACAGTCCCCTATTTCGTATAGAGGTCATTAAAGTGCCGGTTGATAACCCACAGGATGCAGCCATTGCAAACTCACCGAGAATTTTTGACGATTTGGATGCTCCTCCAACACGCGCGTTGAGCGAGGAAGAGCAGCAAGCTATTGATCAAGCTCGCGAAGAGGGCCGTTTTGTTGGTCAAATGATGGGGCAAGAACGAGTGATATCAAACGGAATGGCTCGAAATTTCCTGCAACAACTTGTTGAAGAGCGTGGCGGAGATGAAATCACTGCAGCTGACACAGCTGCACTTCACGATCGTCTGCCTGAATTTATTGACGATATGTTAGCCGCACGGGGACGAACCTCTGAAGGAGTTGGCCCTAACCAGTGCCACGATATTACGTTATATCCCGAAATCGGCCTTGCCGGCGGAGCTTGCGAAGGGTATGGACTCCTGCTCGATATTACCGATCCCGTTAATCCAAAACGGATTGATGCTGTAGCAGACGAAAACTTTGCCTACTGGCACTCAGCCACATTTAACAACGACGGAACAACCGTTTTGTTTACGGATGAATGGGGCGGCGGTACACAACCAAAATGTCGTGCTGAAGATCCTGAAGAGTGGGGAGCCAATGCCATCTACACAATTGAAGATGGTGAAATGGTATTCCAGAGCTACTTTAAGATGACAGCCCCGCAAACAGAAACGGAGAATTGTGTTGCTCATAACGGGTCATTAATCCCGATCCCGGATCGAGACATCATGGTTCAATCATGGTATCAAGGCGGAATTAACGTGTTTGATTTCACTGATCCTGCCAACCCAATTGAGATGGCGTTCCACGACCGTGGCCCGATAAGTGCTGAAAGTCTTGAGGTTGGTGGAAGTTGGTCTATCTACTGGTACAACGGGGTACTGATTAACTCAGAAATTGCACGTGGTTTAGACATCTTTAAACTACTGCCAAGTGATTTCGTTACCGAAAATGAGATTGCTGCCGCAAACACCGTCAAAATGGATTACTTCAATCCACAGGGACAGCCNCAGTTTACGTGGCCGGCAACCATCGAACTTGCNAAAGCGTATACCGATCAGCTTGAGAGAAACCGAGAGCTGGATCGCGAAAGCCTTCGTATGATCAGAAATAGTATCGCTGAAGCAGAGCAGGCGAGCGGATCACAAAAAGCAGAGCTGCTGAATGAGCTGGCTTCGGAACTGGAGAGCAGAGTTGCTCAGTCATCAAACGGTGATAAGGTAATGAAGCTTGCGGATACACTGAAAGAGGTGGCCGCTGCTTCCTAATACTGATCTCTGCAACTGTTAAACAGAATTTCTAAGCCGAGGCTTGTCCAAAAAAGGCGTCATCCCGCACTTTCCGCCGGCCGGCGGATCCTATCCGTTGATATGGGTAGGAGATACCGGATCGGGGTCCGGTATGACGGAATGGATAACATTACTGCAATACTGCGCCCTTTTTGGACAGCCTCGGCTTTTATTTTGGTAGATGAGTTAGATAAAATAGATTAACCCTGCAACTCCTACCGCCCAGCAGTAGTACGAGAAGTAGTGGAACTTCTCTCTCTTTAAGAGAATAATGAGGTACTTGAGGGCAAAATATCCTGAGAGAAAGGATGCGAAAAATCCAACCACAAGAGCTACAACAGCAGCATACTCAATACCATGTTCAAAAATTTCTAATAGCTCCAGCAGCATCGCGCCAGCGAGAACCGGAAGTACCATTAAAAATGAAAAGTTTGCCACGCTATCCCGATTCATTCCACTAAACAGGCCCACTGATATCGTTGAACCCGACCGGCTGATACCCGGGATGATGGCCAGCGATTGAGCTATTCCCATCAGTAATCCTCTTTTTGCATCCACCTTCTTCTGCGGATTTTTTACAAAACGAGTTGAAAAGAGTAGCGTTCCCGTTACCAATAACATGCAGGAAACAACAACCGGGTTTAGAAAAAGCTCTTCAATTGGATCCTTTAGGGTAAACCCAACAATCATGGCGGGAATCATGCTAAGCAGAATAATCATACTGTAGCGTGTGTTTTCATCGTGCAAATATCGCCCCGATTTTAACCCCTTTGGTCTAAAACTTGCAAACAGATCTCGAATTATTTCCGCAATCCGTGCTCTAAAATAAACTACAATGCTACAAAAAGAGCCAAAATGCACCACGATCTCGAAAGTTATTCCTGGCATCAGTTCCCGGCCAAGAAGTGCGCGTGCAAGTGCTAAATGTCCCGAACTGCTAACCGGTAAAAATTCCGTTATCCCCTGTAAAATTCCTAACAACAGTGCCTGTAATAAATCCATACCTGATAGTTTATACCCTTTACAGTGATGTGGTAATAATGCCGATTAATGTATAAAACTTTAGATCCATTTATTACACATTAAATCTGAAAATTAAAAAACAGCATCCCAAAGCCGATAGCACTACTCTATCGCATAGATTTTTTAGCCTACTATTTCGGATAGGTTAAATTTATAAAACTTTAAATTTTTCTAATCATAAATAGCCCTTAATACTTGATTATAATCATTTTAGACCCCATCATTATATAATGAAAATTTTCAACTAAAATTCATTTCAACTATTACAATTATTCAAGACATGCATAAGGTCTTAATCGTCGAAGATGATTATCTGCAATCTTATGTTCTTAAAGCCCAACTCCAAGGTATGGGTTACGAAGTTACAGGAAGCACAAATACCGGGGAAGAAGCTGTACGCCTGGCCATAGAAACAAAACCCGATATCATTTTGATGGATATAACTCTCGACGGGGATATGGATGGAATTGAAGCGGCAAAAAAAATTGAGCAGTTAATCGATACCTATCTGATTTATATTACAGGAAACACCGACGACCTGCACCGAACAAGAGCTCTTGACACAAATTACACTCACTATTTAGAGAAACCCATAAGCAAATCTATTCTAAACGGCGCACTTTCTGGGTTTCAAAAGAATGTATGACATTAGGTCTCTATGCATTCACAGGATCTGCAGCCAGGCTTAATTCTACAGTATGTCTTTTTCCGTCGTGCAGGATAGAAATTGCAGCCTCTCTGTCATCAAAACGAACCGTCTTTCCATCTACTGTTCCANATAACCGGCCGGTTTCATATCCCTCCGGATTTGCAATCGTTATTTGGTATTCGGTTCCTTTATCATCAGCCGTATAGGTTATCTTATATTCTTTCCACGTTTTCGAAATAGAAGGTTTTAGTATAATCTGGTCATCGGCAATCAGAAAGCCCAATACAGATTCAAGCATTACCCTGTACATCCATCCACAAGATCCGGTGTACCAAGTCCAGCCCCCCATCCCGTTCAGCGGTGGCTCTCCATACACATCCGCAGCTACCACATACGGTTCAACTTTATATTTTAAAGCCTCTTCTTCTGTTGTGGCGTGATTAATCGGGTTAATCATATGAATATACTTAACCGCTTTTTCTCCCATTCCCAGCTCCGCCATAGCCTTAATCACCCAAAGGGCTCCATGCGTATACTGCCCACCATTTTCGCGCACTCCCGGTATGTACCCTTTAATATATCCGGGACTTTTCTCAGTCTCATCAAACGGTGGGGATAGCAGACGAATAATTTTATCTCGTTCCGATATCAGATGTTTTTCTACTGCTTGCAGAGATTTAGCAGCTCTATCCTCCGAGGCAACACCGGAAATAACCGACCAAGCCTGCGAAATCGCGTCAATCTTACATTCATCATTTTCAATAGAACCCAGTGGGGTACCATCATCATAAAACGCCCGTAAATACCACTCACCATCCCACCCCTCGCTATTCAACTTTTTCTTCAAGGTTGATGCAACTCGTTGATACCGCTCCGCGCGTTTACCATCCCCCATTTTTGTGCAGATCTTCTGAAATTTAATCAGCGTATCATAGATAAAAAATCCCAGCCAAACGCTTTCTCCCCTTCCGCCTTGGCCAACACGGTTCATCCCATCATTCCAGTCACCGGCACCAATAAGAGGCAAGCCGTGCTCCCCAAATTGCAGAGAGATATCTATCGCTTTGCAACAGTGCTCATACAGAGATCCTTTTTCATCCGTTACGTGTGGAGTCAAGTACACTTCATGCTCATACTCTTCAAGCTTTCTGGCTTCGATATAGGCTATTTGTTCCTCAAGAATAGACGCATCCCCGGTTTTGCGGATATAATTTTCGGTTACATAGGGCAGCCACAGTCTATCATCAGTAATTTTTGACCGAATACCCCGGCCTGTTGGCGGATGCCACCAGTGCAGCACATCCCCCTCTTTGAACTGTTTTGATGCGTGCAGTAAAATCTGTTCGCGGGTAATATCGGAATCTACATAGAGTACCGACATTACATCCTGCAGCTGATCCCGAAATCCAAACGCTCCCCCGGCTTGATAATAAGCCGTGCGTCCCCACATTCTGCTCGATAAATTTTGATACATCAACCAGCCATTCAGCATTAGGTCAAGCGATCTGTCCGGTGTTGAAACCTGAATTTTAGTAAGGGTTTTTTCCCAATACTGCCTCACCTCTTCAAAGGCATTATCTACCGAACCAATCTCAGAAAACCTATTAATCATACTCTCCGCTTTTTCCATCGATGTTGCCTCGCCATCCAGAAACCAGATGGTTTTTGTTTCCCCGGCAGAAAGTTCAATATCAGCCTGCAATGCCGCACATACATCTTCACCAATTACCACCTTCTCATCCAGGGTTTGGCTAGAAACCACCGCGATCGGGGAGCTAAGCGAGCGATTTCTGCCAATAAACGATTTCCTGTCAGTCGTAAACCAAGTGTTGCTTGCCACCCCTCCATCCTGGACGCTCGAAAACACAGTTCGGCCGGCAAATTCATTGTTATAAAAACTTTTGGCATAAAGCGTTTTTCCATCCTCATCAGCTTGCGAAATTACATGCCGCGAAGCTGATTTCCTGTTCACACCCAGTACCCGATCAGAATATCGAAATAGTGACAAACTCCGCTCTTTTTTACCCGTGTTACTTAGAGTAAGCTGCGATATTTTCACCGCCCCTTCCAATGGTACAAACTGCGTGAGTTCCTGGTCTAGGTTTTCGCTGCTGTATTTATACGTGGTATATCCAAAACCGTGCGTTACCACATATTTATCATTACCCGGCATGGGCCCGGGTGTGGGTGACCAAGAGTGATTGTTCTCATTATCACGGATAAAAAATGCTTCCGAATGGGGATCCTTCACAGGATCATTCGACCACGTTGTGAGTTTATTTTCCCGGCTATTTTGGCTCCAGGTATATCCCGCTCCCCGCTCTGAAGCAGTAAAACCAAAATCCTTGTTTGCTATTACATTAATCCAGGGTGCGGGCGGGAATTTCAGCCGGCCCGTCTGTTCATCCGGTTTGATGAACATCGTATATTCACGTCCGCTCTTAGAAAAACCTCCAAAACCATTGTAAAACTGCACCTCATTCTCCGGCTTATCCTTTTTAGTTATAGACTGGCCGTTGTTTGATTTTAAACTTTTAACCTCCCCGATATTTGAATACCAGGATAATGTACCTGCCTGAGGGGCAATAAGCTCCTCCGGGTATGGCAAATATTTATTCAGTACCAAATGTGCCACACTCATAATCAGAGACAGATCTTCGCTTGGTAATTTATCAGTACGCTCTAAAAACAGACCGCCATATTTATTCATTAAATCCCGTTCCGATGAAACCTCAATCTCTCTTTGAATAGCCTCATGAACCTCATCGGCATAACTTGGTGGATGTTCATTCAAAATCAATAATTCCGTTTCCAGACCTTTCATACGCCAAAATGCGTGGGCTTTCAACAGTTTTCTAAGAGATTTTAGCTGATCCGTACTGTCCATTCTAAACACCACAAGCGGCAGATCACCCGAAATTCCATACGCCCAAAGGTCGTGCTGCTTTTTACGATTTTCCCTCAATCTGTTATCATCCGCGCGATATTTTTTATCAGAATATATCAGATATGAGGCCATCTTTTGATAAAAGTGTGCCTCTTTAGAGTTCACTCCTATTTGGTTCAATTCAACCGAGCTGTACATCGATGCCAAATCAAACGCTCGCTGCACAGAGTGTTGGTTATCGAACATATCTGCCAGCTGTACAGCCTCCTCGCGTGATCCCGCATAACCAAGCCCGAACGAACAAACCATTTTCTCACCCGGTTTAATCGTCACACGTTTTCGCAGGCTAACAATAGGGTCCGACACGTTGCCAAGAGAGCCCTCTAACCGATGATTTTCATCCATCGCTGCCGGGTGACTCAACGACCTGCCGCGCCCGATAAATTTAGATCGCTCGGTTTCGAACTGCAGTGGATTCTCCAGTTTTTCAAATGAATCCGTTGCAAAGGGATGAACTAGCCACATCGGTTGTTCCTCTTCACTACGGGGTCGTCGTTTCGCAATAATTGCGTGGTGTTCCGGCAAGTAATCCGTCTGTATAAAGAGCTTCGAAAATGCAGGGTGTGAAAGGTGATCATTCAACTTATTGAGCACCACTTCTGCATAACTCGTAACTTCAAGCACCCGTTTTTTATGCGAATAGTTGGTGAGTGTAATTTTTCGAAACTCCATCGGGTAGTCCGGTGATACCGATGCCTCCGTCGTTGTTTCGATCCATTCATCAACCCGGGAGGTTATCACCTTGCCGTTGTGGAACCATGTATCATAACGGTCGGGTTTTCGTTTTACGGGTTGATGGGTCGCCGACCAAAATTCCCCGGAGTTGCAATCTTTGATATAAAAGAAGAATCCCAGAGGATCTGTGGTCGGGTCTGCATCCCAGCCGTTCATCGTAACTCCATTAAATTTTGCGCCGCCTGTTCCCGAATGAGTTATAATAGTTGAATAGTTGGGATTCGATAAAATATGCAGTCTCGGCGGTGCCGTATCCAAATTGTCAATACCTGCGTGCTCCACTACATTTTGGATAGCCTCCTGCGCACCCGGCTCCAGCTCCACTTCAATTGGGTGTGGCTCTTTAATTGGAATTCCCCTCGGTATACGCTCTTGCAGAATTAGTTCACAGCTTTTTATTCTGGCATCTGCATGGAAGTAGTCATGAATTACGCGGTTATTCAGCGTGTTTTCGATAGCCAACAATCCCATCCCGTGGTGATGGACCATATACGATTTTACCACCTTCTGCTTTTCTGATTTCTCCAATCGGGACGGCGTAAAATCTACAGCATCAAAAAAACCATAGAGACCGTACCCACCGGAATGTTCGAGCTCCTCCAAATTTCTCATCGATGCTTTGGCATCAACCATCAGCGCCATCATCGAGGCGTAAGGAGCCACCACGTGATCTTCTGCAAGACCGCGCTTTAACCCAAGGCCTGGTGCACCAAAAGTTCTGTATTGGTAATGCAGATCGATATTCAGAAAGTAGTAGGCACTTTCCGAAAATCCCCAGGGTAATTTTTGCCTCTCTCCATACTCTTTCTGCCACCTTACCACATTTCGATAGGTTTGATCCATCAACGTATCAGGATACGATTTCATGAACAGCAGCGGCATCAGATATTCAAACATGGTACCACCCCATGAGAGTAGTATTTCATTCCTATTTAAGCTCGTTAACCGTCGGCTTAAACTAAACCAGTGCTCAGCCGGCACATCCCCTTTCGATATGGCAATGTACGATGCAATTCGAGCCTCACTTGCCAACAGATCATATGTGCTTTTGTCAAGCGTCGCCTTATCCACGTTGTACCCAATACTGAAAAGGCTTCGCTTTGGCAGATAGAGAAACGAAAAGTCCATCTCTTCGATCAGCTTCTCACAGATTGAAATAATGTGCTCTTTTTGTTTCTTCCATCTGTTGAACATCAATACACATTGCGGGTTATCATCCCTGTTTAACATTTGGGAGTTAAGTTCCTCGGGAGAATACTTATGGAAGTCTACCTCATCTGAAATATTAAAACATTTCCATTCAGCAATTGCTTTTTCAACCTGTTTCAGCGGACTGTTGAGCCAAAACAGCAGGTCCTGCATTTTTTTGTCATCAATATGGCTACCCAACGGCAACAGGTTAATGGAACTTAAATTTGCCGCATCCTTTTTTAACTTCCGCATCAATACTATTCCATCTTTATCACTTTCGGCTAAATGTGCAAGCATTTTATTTGAAAATACCATCACCCGGTTGTAGCATCGGGGCGGCAGCTCATAGATCTCATTCAGCTGTTCAAAAATGGACTTTAGTGTCTCTACGGTATCGGTTATTCCCTCTCGGTAGTTCTCATTTATTTTCGCTGATGAGGATTTTTTGATCCCCTCTTTAATTACAATTAGCCCAGCCGCCAGATTACCGGAATCCACGGTTGAGATATATTTGGGGTCTAATACATCCCCCAGTTTTGTTTCGTACCAGTTGTAAAAATGCCCCCTAAAACGCTCAAGTTTTTCAAGTGATACTAGCGTGTTCTCTACCCTGTCAAGCAGTTCGCTATATGTAATATAGCCACGATTATAGGCAACCTGTGTTGATACAAGGGAGAGGCCGATATTTGTGGGGGATGTTCTGTCAAACTCAGGTAGTGGAGGATCTACCTGAAAGTTATCAGGAGGCAACCATGAATGTTCTTTATTTACAAATCGCTCAAAATAGAACCATGTACGCCGTGCATACTCTCTCATTTTTTTCTCATCTGCTTCGGAATATGGTTCAAAAAAATCTTCGACAGGATGGCTGACATACCAAAGGAAAAACGGAGCTCCCGCCCAAACCACAAAAAATGGAATTACAACCCAGAACGACTGAATACTCACGTAAAAAGCAGCTGTCAGTATTGCAATACCCAAATAGATAGAGAAGCTTAAGGAGCGGATGTACGCTCCTAAAGAGTTTGAACTGTTCTGCTCTGTATTAGATGCCGTTGTCCACTCCAGTAGGTTCTTTTTAGAAATCAGCAGGCGGTAGAGCGTACGAAATATCGCATCCAAATTAACTACTGCTTGGTGAGGGAGGATAATGACCACAAACAGAGATTGTAATGTATTCATCTTTAAATTTAACCGTACTTTTTCCCAGTACAGTTTCCAGCGAACGACCCTCGGCCGATTTATAATATCTGAAGAGAGCGTCACATAAATCGGGAATGCCAAAATACCAAAGGCGAAAAGTGTCCATAGCCATGGATCACCCGGCAGCCAAAACCAGCCTGCTAAAAAGAAAATAGTGAGAAACAGCGGGTTTAGAGATCTCCGTATGTTATCAAACACCTTCCATTTCGAGAGTAAGTTTATAGGATTTTTCTCCTTTTCGTCCGACGTTGGAACCCGCTTAAATATCCATGAACCGATTTGCCAATCCCCCCTAACCCAACGATGGTTTCGTTTACTGTAACTGGCATACGTAGTTGGAAAATCATCAAAGAGTTCAATATCTGTAGCGAAGCCAGCCCGCAGATAAGTACTTTCAATTAAATCGTGAGAGAGTATTCGATTGTCGGGAAATCGATTGGTAAGGACCTCGTGGAAAGCCTCTACATCATAAATTCCTTTACCGGTAAATACGGCCTCTCCGGTAAGATCCTGATAAATGTCAGATACCGCAGTTGAATAGGGATCTAACCCCACATTGCCTGAAAATATTTTAGAAAACCACGTTTTTTGAGCTGAAGCCGGTGATATTGAAATCCTCGGCTGAATAATTGCGTACCCTTTTATAATCCGTTTTTTATCCGGATCAAACCAGGGCCTATTTAAAGGGTGCGCAATGGTACGGATTAAATTTACCGCGCTATCCGGCGGCATCTTGGTATCTGCATCAAGAGTAATAACATAGCGGACTCGCAACCTCGATATGGAAGGAATAAAATCGCCAAATATATGCGTGAAAAAGGTTTCCGCTTCGTGATCGCAGAGAACCTTATCAAGCTCCTCAAGCTTCCCTCGTTTGCGCTCCCAGCCCATCCAGCAATTCTCCGTCTCATTCCAGATCCGATCCCGGTGGAGTACAAAAAATTTATCGCCATAAGCTGACTTATACTTTTTGTTTAACGCCGCTATCTCCTCTTTGGCTGCACGTAAAATGCCTGCATCTTTTTCCTCACTAACGCTATCCGAATCATGAAAATCTGATAAGATTGCAAACTGAAGTTTAGGATTGGGGTTAGACAGCGAACGGAGCTCGAGTTTTTCCAGCTGATTTTTTACGTCTTCAGCGGATGAAAACAGTGTGGGTACCACAACAAGGGTGCGGGAGCTATCCGGAATTCCCAGATCTTTATAATCCATTTTTGGAAGTTTCCTTGGCGGAAGTAAAAATGCAAAAAATCGGTTCACCGCTGATACAGAAAGATCTAATGCCGGAAAAAGTGCCACCAAAAGGACTGCTGTGGAAATTAGTGCAGATTCACTCACCGCATCCGTAAGCAGCCATAGAATTACCATCAGCCCAATAGTATGAAGTATAATCGACCCAATGTACCAAAACGACTGCCGTTCGAACCGCAATCTGGCTCTTTCGTAGAGCGGCATTTTGTATTCTATACTTTTCGAAAATGCTCTGTAGCCATCTCCTGTCAAATAATATCCCACGTGCCTTTTTACAGCTTCCCGATTCTGAAGATTATCTGCTGCTTCCTCACCATTTTCGACGGTGACTTCCGCTGCTTTTTTCACGGCAAGCTCTGCAACTTCCCACTCAGTATATTTACTCTGCAGGCTTAGTTTCTCAACCGCTTTTCGGTATCTATCCCGCGTTTCAAAATCCATTTTATCATAGATATTAAACGGATCACGTTTTAAAATTTTCTCAATTACAGAACACGCTTCAACAAAATCAGACCAATTGGTTTCTGCCGATTCGCGCAGAGTAATCACAGCATTTTGGATACTTACCTGCAGACGTGATTCGCGCTGTACCTCAACCTGTATGGCATCATTTATACTTATATCGTGCTTTTTGAACCGATAGCTGAACCACCTCTTTTGCTCATCGAGAAGCATTCCCGACTGCTGAAGCTGATTATAGAGCTCAATCAGTATGCGAAGCTCGGGATATTCTCTTTTTCGATTTGCCACCCAGTGCGAAATGATTGCGATAAGCTGTCCCGGTTCCTCCAGATCTCTTTCCGACAAATCCCGGATCATATTATTAACATCTCTCCATATTCTTTTCCGGGCTAATATCCGGCTGGCTTTCTCAGCCAGTTTTTGCACAAGTATTAGTCGTACCATAATGGGTATGGCCCATACTTCGCCCTGCATCAACTTCTCCCGCTCCTGGTAGCTCTCTATGTAATGTATTAGCACCTCTTCGTCCACCAGGTTATCCGTGTGGGTCAACAGTGTCATCAAAAGCTCGTACACTCGTGGTAACCCCTTATGCTCACCATCTTTCAGTGTCGGTATTTTGTTTTGAAACTCCGTGGGAAAATCTATGCCAACCTGCACAATCTGTTCCTGGATGATGTAGAAGTTATCAATCAGCCACTCTGCTGCCGGCGACAGATCCCGATTTTCCTTAGCCAACCCCGAAAGAACGGAATACGCCTCATCCAGTACTTTTTTAGATCGATCCAATATCGGTTGTATTGGGCGAATTTCTCCCGTCGGTTCGGTCGAAGAGTGCAGCTCAGATAGATTCTCTGCACTCTCTTTTAGATATTTTACATTGTACGATATTCTTGAATCTTCCATCACGCATTCTCTTTTTTATTACCCGATAGAATTTCTCTCTATTCTATAATATCCACCTTTTTGGCGGTTTTATCTATTTTTTTAATGTGTTTAGCACAACTTTTTTACCCCACAAAATCGCCACTCAATATCAATCTCTCTGTTTGTTAAAATAATCATTTGATTAGCCAACTCTTTTCTGATAAAAAATTGTCAGGCTAATCCATTATCAGATTATTAGTCACGTATAGCCCTCTTGATACCTCAACCCTGCCTTCTATAATATTTTTGCTCTATTTAATCAGAGCGCTCAGCTCTTAACTCTTGCTCCTTCTCCACAATAGAGTTGTAAAGTTGGCCATCATCCTGCATCTCCCTGCGAATTTGTATAAAGCGATCCTCGCTTAATTCTACCTGTTCAAGATATGGTTCCACACTGTTTAGATCGTGCTCAGTGCTTACGCCATCCTCTTCAGCTTTTACTCGCACAAGAGCAAATTTTTCAATTTCAGACTGAGAAACTTCGGGGGTCATATCTGCGGGATGATTTGTTTCTGCAACCATTCCTGCCCCGGCACCGTCTCCCTCACCTTCCGATTCACCAAACTCTGCACTGCTTTGGCATCCAATTAATCCTAATGATAAAATTAAAGCCACCGTAAAACCAAGTCGTCTCATTAAATACACTATTTAGTTTGAACATTAATTTACACTTTGTTAACTGGTTTTTTCCGTTGATGTTTCATCTCAATTATCCAAAACCTTAACAAATCGCAATAGAGTTCTATTTTAAAATTTAGAATGTGACATCACGTACGCCATCTCCATTGCAATTTGCCGGCACCGCTCGTCATACACGTCCGATTCCTGTGGCGTACCATCCGACTCTTTTGGATCCCTGTATGGCAACGATATCCTTTTTGATGCACCCGGAATAAACGGGCAGTTTTGATCTGCATCTGAGCAGGTCATTACCGCGGCAAAGTTTTTTTGTGGATTGGAAGAATCGTTATAGGTTTTGGAAAAGCACTCCAGTGGTTCGGCATCATCAGAAAAGTAAACATGGTAGTGTGGATTCTTCCCCTCTTTGTTTTTTACCGTAAGCCCTGCCCGCTCCACAGCCGCAACTGCTCGCGAATTGAACGCTGTCGCCTCCGTTCCGCCCGAAAAGGTTTCAACTCCATCTATTCCGTAGTATTGCGCAAAAACCGCCGCCCAAATTTGGCTTAATGTACTTCTGCGACTGTTGTGTGTACAGATGAACGTCAATTTTGCTGATTCATTCTCTGCATGTCTCTTCTTGATGTATTCCGCGACTTCATGAAGCTTTTCACGCCGACCTTTAGGAACCGTAGATAATTCTTGTTCAACCTGTTTGATATATGTTTTTAACAAATTATACATCTGATGCTTATATAAATATTGAGATTTCGATTACCAATTAATCCTAAATCGTAGATAAACGATAGTAATATTGATTATGTCTGTTTAAACTCTATAATAGGTGATAAAAAGCCTGAATACCACCGAGTAATTTCTATCAAACTCATCAATCCTAACTAATTTTTGCACTCTTTGTTAACCCTGAATTTTGAACAAGATATTGTAAAATTCGTTCTTCCACGATCCATGGAATGCTGTAGAGTCGACTGGCATGCTCATCATTAATTTTCTTTAGCAGTGGCACCTCTTCAGCTGCTCGTTGTTTTAGCAGCGGATCACTTACATCTGCTGCCGACATACTCTGGTTGGCGATCCAGGCATAAGGCTCAATTCCAGATCGGCGCAGATCATCCTGCAGTTTCGCCGCCTCACTGATCGGCGTAGTTTCGGGCAGTGCAACAATCAACAGTTTGGAATACTCCGGATCCTGCAGATACATGTAGGGCGTTTTCAATTTATCGGCCTTCATGGTTGTGTTCCGCAGCACCTCTTTGTGGTAGCTCCCTGTAGTGTCGAGCAACAACAGAGTGTGACCGGTTGGAGCGGTATCCATCACCACAAATTTTCGTTTGGCTTGATGAATCGCCTTTGAAAAGGCGTGAAACACAGCGACCTCTTCCGTGCAGGGAGACTCCAGATCTTCCCGCATAAGTTTTACTTCCTCCTCGGTTTTACCCTGCCCTTTCTGTTTCAGCACTTTTTCGATATACGCCTTTTTCTCTTTATCCGGATTGATACGGTCCAAATCCAGGTTCTCAGGCAGTTCAATATCGCCGATATGATCCTGCAGGTGCGCCGCCGGATCTGTTGTGGTAAGATGAACGGGGTATCCACGTTGAGCCAGTTTTAAAGCAACCGCTGCCGCTACAGTCGTTTTTCCCACTCCACCTTTCCCCATGGTCATCACCAGGCCGTGATCTTTTTCAGCAATCAAATCGTCAACAAGCTGATCCAAATCCGGCAGATTGCTTTCGCGCTCTTCGGTTAAAATTGACTCACTCTTATCTTTGATTTCTGATCTGTCCAGAGGTTCAAAAACTTTTCTCAGCCGATCCAAACCCAGCAGATTATACGGCCGCAGGGGGAACACCAGCTGCTTCATTTTTTTCAGTCGCTCCGGCATATTTTCCAGGGTTCGGTCAGCCATCTCTTTCATCTTTCGTGCAAACGGATCCGACTCATCCACAGGTTCAAAATAGCCGTTGATCAACAACAACTGATGGGCAAGCCCCATCTCTTCCAGTTCCAACCCGGACCTATTCGCTTCTCTCAGCGCTGATTCATCCGGACGTGTAACCAGGCAGATCGTCGTGGCATCTTTATCTTTCAGCCGCTCCACCACTTTTTGATACCGCTCTTGGCTGGTTTTCAATGCAGATGACGGCCCGATACAGGAGGCACCGTCCGGATTTGTCTCAATAAAATCACTCCAGGCGGCCGGCAGTTCGAGTAGGCGAAGCGTGTGACCTGTGGGCGCCGTATCAAAAATGATCACATCATACGGCTCATCCTCTTCATTCCCCGCCACATAACGGGCGAACTCATCAAATGCGGCAATCTCCGTAGTACAGGCACCGGACAGCTCCTCTCTGATCTTTTCAATTTCATGTTCCGGCAGAATATCCTCCATAGGCGAGATCACGCGGTTGCGATACTCCTCGGCCGAAAGTTCCGGGTCAATATTTACAGCGTGAAGGTTTCGTACTCCGTCAACTTCCGAGATTTTCTCAGTGATATCACTCTCCAGAACCTCCTTCAGGTTTGATGCGGGGTCGGTACTGATAAGCAGTACGGACTTCCCTTCATCGGCAAGTTTGACAGCCGTTGCGCTTGCAAGCGAGGTTTTACCCACCCCGCCTTTGCCGGTGAAAAAGATATAGGGTGTAATTTCGGGTAATTTCATAATCTTGATGTTTAATTCAGTGGCGACCTGACAGCACCAACCGGATCTGTCAGCGTCCCGTATCATTATTAAAAATTTTTGGTACCAATATTCCCCTCTCGAGAGGAGACAGATGAAAACGCGTCCAGCGATTTCATCAGGGGTGTGTTCAGTACGGCAATAAGCCAATTTCAATGCACTCATATTTCAAATTAAAGTGAGTAAAAATGAACACCCCTCCGCTGATAAATCAGCGACTTCCCTCAAGGGGAGACTTTTTTAAATCGACGCTGTCAGGACTTTCACTTCGTGTTCAAAAAATGAGCGCTTCGCTACAGACGCTGACACGTCTTATTTTACTAACAACAACCGCCACCGGGTGTACATCCGCCGGGTTGAACTCCCAAGAGTTCGTTTGCGGTTTCAAGAATCGATTGTGTAACCTGCTGCCGTTTGTCTATTCCTTTCTGCATCGCCTGCACCAGTTCTTCCTTAGAGATACCGTTCTCCTCTCCTTCCCGGAAGCGTGATTGGAGCTCAATTCCATCTCCGTTAGCCACAGCCATTTCGAGCCGGATCAACAGCTCATGCGAATCAACACCCGGAGTCCGGTTCTCATTATTCGTATCTCCGTTTAAAGAGAACCAATCCTTCAACTGATTTCGGTCGGGGTACGCCCCTTCCGAAACTCGCTCTCCATTAATAAAAATGATGGGAAGAATATCGGACCCCGCGTTTTGCAATCTGGCAATCACTACCGGATTCGACTTAAATGCCTCCGGTTCCTGACCGAGGTTAAAACGGTTCACCTCAATGCCCTGCGATTTCATCCATTTCACATCGTTGGCAAAATCGGTTAGCGAATCATCCACATCGGGACCGCACACACCGGTGCTGCAGCACATTGCGGGGTCGTAAACATCAATTTTTTTAGTCACTGCTCTGTTGTCTTTCATTTTGTTGAGTTGTTACCAAAATTTATTATATCGTAAATTTACGATTAATTGTAACCGTACTCAAACACAAATCATCAAAGAATTTTTACACGAAACATATTTCAACAGGCGGATCACTAAGGATACTTCATTAGAAGCATCTATTGTAGACCACACAAATACAGCATTGATTTAACAATCTTCCAATACGACTTGATGAACATAGTCGCTACAGCTATTTATTTTATTCAACAGGTAAGCGGTAGAATCAAAACAATCAGCTCTTTAAAATGGAACGCCATCAATATTTCGGGCTGCCAGAAAGCTGCCAAAGAAGAAGAGTAAAATCAGCGCCAGGGCGATGCCTCCGGCAAGCACCGGAATTTCAAATGCGGAGTATCCAATTAACAAATCGGGAGGACGAACAGCCGATCCTGTACCCCACGCCAACGACACAAACGCTGTTGCAATCGGTAGTAGTAGCGCAAGAATGGCACCAAGCCGGCATAGCCGATATGCCACTTCCGAGGTGTGTTCACTCCCGAAGATGGCCCATAATCCAATTATAAAATAGAGAAAAAGCCCCGTAACGAATTGGAAGTAGGGATGAATCATATCTCCCGTCAGACCATACACCGTATAGACTACGGCCGCCAAGATAATCCCTACCGACGGAATAGAGAGCAGCAGTGCGGCCAAAAACGATGAAGGTGATGTGGTTTGGTATTGGGGCATAATTTACTGCAAATACGTTCAGTTTAACTATCAAACATAAGCCCTGTATTCATATTTTCCTCAAAATTATTCCATCTCGTAATCTAAATCGACCTCTTTAAAAGAATTTGCTGCCAATAAAATGTGTTGGATATACATAGTAGTTCTTTCTTAAATCACTGATTGTTAAAACCATGGCTCAAAACAGCATAAAAGTAATCATCATTGGCGGTGGATTTGGCGGACTGACGGCTGCCCAAACTCTTACAAATAAAAAAGATATTGAAGTCACGCTGATTGACCGCACAAATCACCATCTTTTTCAGCCGTTATTGTACCAGGTTGCCACAGCTGCACTTTCTCCCGGTGATATCGCCACACCCATCCGATCCGTTTTCAAAAACAAGAGAAACATAAAAGTGGTGATGGATGAAATTGTCAAGGTTGATAAAGAGAACAGAAATGTGGCCGGAAAATCGGGGAAGTTCTATAAATATGACTACCTGATTGTAGCCACAGGAACCCGGCACTCTTACTTTGGTAACTCTGAGTGGGAAAAGCATGCACCCGGCCTGAAAACGCTAAATGATGCCCTGGATATCAGAGAGCGAATCCTTTGGTCGCTTGAACAGGCCGAAAAAGAGAGTGATCCGGAACTGCGTCAGAAGTTTCTCAACTTTGTGATTATCGGCGGAGGCCCAACCGGGGTTGAGCTGGCAGGAGCCATATCAGAAATAACGCGAAAAACCGGAATTGATGACTATAAAAATGTACGTGAAAAAGATATACACGTTTATCTGATTGAAGGACAAGACGCCATTCTAAACACGTATCCTGAAAAACTGAGTGAAAGTGCCAGACAAAAACTGGTTGATATGGGGGTAAATGTTTATTTGAATACGATGGTCGGCGAGGTAAATGAAGATGGAATTCGGGCGGGTAAATTAATAATCCCATCATCAAACATAGTTTGGGCCGCAGGTAATGAGGGGACTCCTCTGCTAAAAGAGCTCGGTTTTGAAACTGACCGAGCGGGACGTGTAAAGGTCAATACACAGCTTACGGCCGCAGATCATCCCGAAATTTTTGTGATAGGTGATGCGGCAAACTGTACGGATGCCGATGGCAAGCAAGTGCCGGGAATAGCTCCGGGCGCGATGCAGATGGGAAAATTTGTGGCTAAGAAAATTCTCGGTAAAATCGACAGCGAAGAGGGGTTTGTCTATTTCGACAAAGGAAACATGGCAACTATTGGTCGCGGAAAAGCCATTGCCGAAATTGCCGGTTTTAAATTCAAGGGAGTTACAGCGTGGCTTCTCTGGTCGTTCGTGCACATCTTTTTCCTGATTGGCTTCAGAAACCGTTTCAGGGTTATGGCAGAATGGATCTGGTACTACCTAACATTTAAAGGCAGCTTCCGATTGATAACCGGCAGAGCTGAATCAAAATCGACCGGTAAAGACTCCGAATGATAACTTCTCTATTATCAAGTACAGCATTACCATCCCTTAATGGGCAATGATTAAAATCCCGCTTATCATATAGTTACCTGTGGTTTCTACCTCTCTCTGAAATACCAGTCAAACAGAAGTGGTATCACAATCATGTTGAGAGCCGTTGCCGAAATCAGTCCGCCAAGAATAACCGTCGCCATGGGCCCCTGGATTTCATTACCGGGCTGATTCGCCGCAAGAACAAGCGGAATGAGCGCCAGTGCCGTGGTCACCACCGTCATCAAAATCGGCTGCAGACGGTTCATCGAACCTTCGATCACCGCTTCACGGATCGACATGGTCTGCTTTGCGATCAGGTCGTTGTACCGGGCGATTAGGATGATTCCGTTTCGCACGGTGATCCCGAACAGGGTAATGAACCCAATCAGCCCCGCGATACTCAGAATTCCGCCACCCAAGTAAACCACAACGATGCCTCCCATGAGAGCCAGTGGGAGATTCAGCAGAATGAGCAGAGATTGTTTCACAGAACGGAATTCGATAAAGAGCGCAAGAAAAATCA
>SL_4KL_010_BRINEDRAFT_10000219_pt1 | contig 28205 bp, 29 predicted proteins | sample SodLak_010_BRINE_2_FD_10664 | JGI IMG/M metagenome (IMG submission 10664) | reverse complement strand
CCGCCGCTGCCGATTCTGTTGACCCTCGGAGAGGATCTCGGCGAGCGGCTCGACGACGGTCTCGTCGTCGGCCGCCTTCAGCTCCGAGACGACCTGGTCGCGAACCGCGTGGCTCTGTTGTGTCGGGACGTTCGAAAGCAGCTCGATAATCGAGTACACCGCCGCGTTGCGAACGGCGGCGCTTTCATCGCCGAGCGCGCGCGCCAGCGGCTCGACCGGCTCTGGATTGTTCGCCTTGCCGAGCGCCCCGGCGGCGATTCGTCGGAGCGGCTCGTCACCGTCGTCGAGGAGGTCGAGCAGCGGTGCGAGCGCCTGATCAGTGCCGACATTCCCGAGCGCGTTCGCCGCCGCGCGCTTGACTCTGGGCTCGTCGTCGAGCCGCTCAGTGAGACCCGGTATCGCTCGCGGGTCTGCGAACGTCCCGCAGGCCTCACAGGCGCGGAGTCTGACGCGAGGGTCTTCATCGGAGAGCGCCTCGACGAGGGGTTGGAGGCCGCTCCCGTCTTCGAGACGACCGAGCGCGCGGGCGGCGGCCATCCGCAGCTCCGGGCGGTCGGCCTGTAGCGCGCGAGCAAACTTGCGGGCGGTGACCCACTCGGCTTCAGAGCCGCCGCCACCACCCGTGAGCTCTTTCAGGAGGTGTTCGAGTGCCCCCTCGCCGATCTCGTCCAGCGCGTCGACCGCAGCCCCTCGAACCTCCGGGTCGTCGTCGGTCGTCGCCGCCCGCAAGAGTCCTTCGATGGTCGGCTGATCGTCGATGTCGCCGAGCTCACCGAGAAACTCGACGGCCCGTTTTCGGACGGCGGCGCTGTCGCTTCCCAGCCCGTCTCTGAGCCGTTCGACGTTTCCGTCACGCGCGTGCTGATACAGCGACATCAGACCCTCCGGTACACGCGCCTGCGTTTGTTGATCGCCTCGTACCGGTCCGTTCGATCCGGCGGGATGCTTTCGGTCATGCCGAGTACCAGCACGCCGCCTTCGGCGATCGACGCCTCCAGGGTATCGAACATCGCCCCTTTGTGATCGGCGTCGATATAGATCAGGAGATTGCGACACAACACCACGTCGAAGGGGTCGCGCGCGCCGTCGCTGATCAGGTCGTGCGTCTCGAAGTTGACGAGCCGCTGGACAGCTGGTCGAACCTGAAACGCGTCATCGGTGCGCTCAACGTAGCGATCGGGGTCCGAGAGCGGGCTGAGCTCGTCTGCGATATCTGTCGTCCGAGTAGTATGGTACTCGCCAGCACGGGCGTTTTCGAGCGCCTCCTCGCTAATATCCGAGCCGAGCACGTCGATCCGCGACTCGTCGATTTCGGGGTCGTCACACGCGAGCATCGCGACTGAGTACGGCTCTCGCCCGTCCGCGGAGGGGGCCGACCAGACGCGAACTCGACGCTGCTCGGCGGTCCGCTCACGGAGGACCTCGCGGAGAACGTCCCACATCTCAGGGTTGCGGAAGAACTCGGTCACGTTGATGGTGAGCGCGTCCATCAGCGCCTGCCGCTCCTCGTCGTCCTCGCGAAGCAGCCGCTCGTACTCCGTATGCGAATCGGTGTCGCGCCGCCGCATCCGAGCGGTGATCCGGCGATCGAGGTACGACTCGTTGTAGTATCCCGGCTCGAACGATACGGAGTCGTCGATCTGCCGGAGCACACCTTCGAAACCGGTCTCGTCGTTCATAGGCTCACCACGTCGAGGACGGCTACGACATCGCCATCGCCGAGGACCGCCGTGCCGCTCAGACCCGGCGTCCCAGACAGTGGTCCGTCGAGCGGTTTCACGACTACTTCCTCCTGATCGAGCACGGCGTCACAGTGGAGTGCGACCTGTCGCGTCTCCTCACGGATGCGGACGAGCATTCCCTCGTCGGTCACGCCGCCGTCCGTCGTCGCGGTCTCAACGTTGACCCCGGTCGTCACGGGCTCGATCTGAGTGTCGCCTGTGCCGGCGTTGGCCGGCGCCGAGGCGCCGCTGTCCGCGAGCCGCTCGTCGAGCCGGATCACCGGATACAGGTCGTCCTCGTGGCGGACGATTTCGTCGCCGTGGACCTCCTCGACGTCGTTCGCGCGGGCGACCTCCGCGATCGATTTGATCGGGATGCCGTACTCCGTGCCGCCGACGTCGACGAACATCACCGTCACGATGGCGACGGTAACCGGAAGCCGGAACCGGACAGTCGTACCCTCGCCGGGGTCGCTTTCGACCGTAACGGAGCCGTCGAGGTCGCGCGCGGTCGTTCGGACGACGTCCATGCCGACGCCGCGCCCGGAAACGTCAGTGACTTCCTCGGCAGTGGAGAACCCGGGATGAAAGACCAGGTCGTACACCTCGTCGTCCGCCATCGTCTCGACCGCTTCGCGGCTCTTGACGCCCTCGTCGACCGCCTTCTCACGGAGTTTGTCGGGATCGAGCCCATCGCCGTCGTCGGCGACTTCGATAATGACGTGATCGCGCTCGCGCTCCGCCGTGAGCCGGACGCGACCGGTCGGGTCCTTCCCGGCGGCCTCGCGCTCCTCGGGCGACTCGATTCCGTGATCGACCGCGTTTCGCAGGACGTGGACGAGCGGGTCACGCATTTCGGTCAGGATCGTCCGGTCGAGCTCGACGTCGTCGCCTTCGATGTCGAAGGCGATCCGCTTGTCGAGGTCCCGCGAGATGTCGCGGACGAGACGCGGGAACGAGTCAGACACCTGTGAGAACGGGATCAGTCGCATATCCATCGCCGTGTCTTGCAAGCTAGATGCGAGCTTATCGAGTTCGTCAAGCGCGTCAGACTTGGCGTCGGCCGCCTCCAGCTCACGTCGGAGCTTGATCCGGCTCGTCACCAGCTGCTCGACGAGCCCGTACAGCTCGTCGACCTGATCGACATCGACGCGGATCGACTTGATCTCGTCGCGGTCGCCTGAGCTGCCGGAGCCGCTAGCGGGCGACTCGCCCCCTTCGCTGTCGGCGGGCCCTTCGGCGTCAGTCTCGAATACGTCCGAGTCGTCGACGACGGCTGTCGCCACCGCCTCGACCTGCGCGAGCGCACCGACCTCCTCGGCGACGGCGTCGGGGTCGGCGGCGCCGACGAAGGCGTCGAACCCCTCGTCGTACTCACCGCCCTCCAGCGCGTCGGGTTCGGGATCAGTGACATGCCCGTCGAACTGCCCGGCGAGCGCCTGTAACACGAGGGTGGCGTCGACCCCTGCCATCGCCGTGTCACCGATCGTCACGTCCGCGTACACGACGGGATTGTCGAGATCGGCCACCGCAGAGGGAGGATCGGGGGGTGAGAAGTCGCCGTCGTCTGACCCGCTCTCCTCGCCTGAAGCGGTGGTGTCGGGAGGAGTGGTATCGGTGCCCTCGGCAGCGGCGCTCGCGTTTCCGCCGTCTTGGTTGTCGACGAGACCGCCCTCTTTTTGTTTGTCGACGAGACCGCCCTCTTCCATCTCGCGCAGGCGGGATTCGAGGTCGGACGGGTCAGTCGACACCTCGCCGATGTCGGCGATCTCCGCGACCATCGCCTCGACGGTGTCGACGCCTTCAAAGAGGAGGTCCATCAGCTCCGGCGTCACCTCCAGATCGCCCCGGCGCACCGCGTCCAACAGGTCTTCTAACGCGTGGCCGAACGAAGAGACGTCCTCGTAGCCCATCGCCGCGGCGTTCCCTTTCAGGGTGTGGGCGACGCGGAAGACGTCGTCCATTGCTTCCGCGTCCTCGGGGTCGGCTTCGAGCGCGAGCAGGGCGTTGTTGAGGTCCGTGATCCCGTCTTCGGCCTCCGCGACGAACGCGGCGCGGTGTGAGTCCATCAGACTCTACCTCCCACAATCGCGCCGGCGACATCGTCGAGATCGTACACCTCGTCGACGCTTCCGGTCTCGACGGCTCGCTTCGGCATCCCGTAGATGACGCAGGTGCCCTCGCTTTGCGCCAGCGTTCGTGCGCCCGAGTCGGCCATCGCTTGGATACCTTCGGCCGCGTCGGAGCCCATGCCTGTCAACACGACGCCAACGAGCGGTCCGTCGACCACGTCCGCCGCCGATTGCATCGTGATATCCGCGGCGGGAGTGATCGATTGCGACTCGTCCTCGTCGAGCTTGACGCGGAGGCGACCCGCACGATAGCTGTCGACTCGCGTGTGGCTCCCGCCGCTCGCGACGAGCGCCTCACCCGAGCCGATTCGCGCGCCGTCAGTCGCCTCGCGCACGTCGTACGCCGAGGCGGCGTCGAGTCGCTCGGCGAACCGCGGGGTGAACGCCGCGGGCATGTGCTGGACGATGACGATCCGACAGTCTGCCATCGGCAGCGCGGACAGCACGCGCTCGACCGCGTTTGGGCCGCCGGTCGAGGCCGCGATCACCACGGTCAGTGGGCCGTCGACGTCCACAGTCGGGCTCGGTTCCGTCGTCGGTTCCGACGTCTGCGCTGCGGCCGGCTGGCTCGTCGACCGGGCCGATGGAGCCGACTCTGTCGCGATCGACGAATTCGAAGCCCCGTTCGAGTCGCGCTCGCGCCGGTCGCGAGTCGCCGCCTTGAGATCGGCTCCGGCGACCGATCGAACGGCTTCGACGAGTCGCTCCGACTCTCGAGAGACGCCGGTCGACACCTCGCCGCCTGGCTTCGAAAAGAAGTCAACCGCCCCGCGCTCGAGCGCCTCGAAGGTGACGTCAGCACCTTCGGCGGTGTGTGCCGACAGCATCAACACGGGCGTCGGTGTCTCGTCCATCAGCCGCTCAACCGCTTCGATCCCGTCCATACCCGGCATCTCGACGTCCATCGTTACCACGTCCGGGCGCGTCTCGGCGACGACCGATAATGCCTCCTCGCCGTCACCCGCCTCGCCGACTACTGTTACTCCGGCGTCCGCCAGGAGGTCGGCGATCAATCCCCGCATGAACGGCGAGTCGTCGACGACTACCACCCGGACGGCGTCGTCACGACCGCCCCGCCGATCCGTCGTCCTACTCATGTCAGTGAACAGCCCCAGAATTAGCATAAATCCACGGACCCAGTAATCAGCCCTGATAATTCAGGGGATACGATTATTGGAGCGTTCCCCGCACGTCATGCTATGGCAGCCATCGAGACGGACGGTGAACTCACGAAAGTCCTCGAGTTCGGCCTCGGAGACGGGACGTACTGTTTGGACATCGGCGTGATCGACGAGATCGTTGACGCCGGCGAACTCACGCGGATACCCAACTCCCCGGGCCACGTTGAGGGCGTGATGGACCTGCGTGGACGGACGACCACCATCGTCGATCCGAAGACGCTCTTCGGTATCGACAAGGACGGCTCTCGCGAACGGATCGTCGTGTTCGACGACGCCGAGATCGACGAGGGGGGAACCGTCGGTTGGATGGTCGACGAGGTGTTTCAGGTCCGCGACGTCGCTCTCGAGGACATCGATCGAGGGACCACGGCCGACGACGAGGGTGTCCGTGGCATCATCAAATCCGACGATCGCTTCGTCGTTTGGGTCTCACCAGACGTCGACGAGATAGAGACGAACGACATCACACCGAACGAAGCAGGAGCGTAGCGGTCGACCACTCCGCACATACTGACTGACCGTTTCACGCATCGATCGTCATTGTTCTCACCACTGAGAACCGGGGGCCAACCCTTATTTGGCCGCTGACGAGTGCTCTCGTATGCGCGCCTCAAGCGGCGTTCCCGGGTTCGATACTCTCGTCGATGGTGGACTCCCGGAGAACCGCCTGTACGTTGTCAGCGGCCCTCCGGGGAGCGGGAAAACGACGTTCTGCGCTCAGTTCGCCGCACAGGGTGCCCGAAACGGAGAAGACGTGCTGTACGTGAGCATGCATGAGACGAGAGACGGGATCCGACGCGATATGAGCGGATACGAGTTCGGATTCGACCGAGCGCTCGATACCGACCGGGTCACGTTCCTCGACTCCTTCTCTTCGGACGGGCGGCGGTTCTTCGGCCTCCCGGGCGAACGTCGGGACCACTCCGGGGTGACGAATCGCCTCACCGGTTTCATCAACTCCCGGGACATCGACCGGGTCGTCTTCGACTCCACAATGCTGCTGCGGTTCCTCCTCGACGACGACGAGGACACGATGATCCAGCTGCTCTCCTCACTGAAGCGGACCGACGCGACGACGCTGCTCATCTCGGAGATGACCGACCCGAACGCCTACTCTGAGGAGCACTACCTCGCGCACGGCGTCGTGTTCATGCACAACTATCTCGAGGACGATACGATGCAGCGCGGAGTCCAAGTGCTGAAGATGCGCGGGACCGACGTCGACACCGACATCCAAGACATCGAGTTCACCGACGGTGGGCTTCGCGTCGGATCTGCCGCGACGGTGACCCACTGATGTACGACCGACTGTTCGGCACCGAATGGGAAGACATCACCCGCGAAGAGGCGGTGAAACGGGCGTTCGCGCTCGGGGTCGCTGCCGGCCTCGGGAGCGGACGCCCCACAGAGCTCGAGCGGGTGATAGGGGCGTTTTCCGGCGCGTACGACCGGAGCCTCGTGGAGCTCGCGTACGACGAGGGACGGACGAAGGCGCTCGACGCCGCCGTCGAGACCGACGACGAGGAAGCGGTCTGGAACGAGCTCGTCGACGCGGCGGGCACGCCGCGGAGCGCACCAATTTCGGCCTCGCTCCCCGGTGCTATAACCGAGCTGACACTCACGAGGGGGCCCGAAGAGGGGCCGCCGTCCTCACTCGACTTCCCGTCGATGCTTCAGAAATGATCCCTCGGAAGGGTTTTATCCGATACTCACTCAATCCAGACATATGACGGTGCTTCCCGACGCGGTCCGCACCGCCGACAGCGTGCTCATCAGTGGCCCTCCGATGAGCGGGAAGTACGACTTTTTCAACCGGCTGCTCGCCGAGTGGTCGGCCGGTCCGGTCGTGATATCGACCGGGCGAACGGCGGAGAAAGTGCGCGGCGATTACGAGACGATCACCGGACGGGACGGCGACGACGTGGTCGTCATCGACTGCGTCACACACGAACAAGGTGACAAGCGTGACGACACGCCGACCACGAAGTACGTCGGCAGCGCCGGGAACCTCACCGACATCGGGATCAAATTCACCGATGTCGTCGAATCGTCGGTCGGGCGCGAGCGCGCCGTTGGCGTCTACTCGCTCTCCCAGCTGTTGATGTACTGGGACCCGGAGCGGATCTATCGGTTCACCCGCGTGATGACGTCTCAAACCTCCGGTGAAGGGTGGCCCTTCGTCGGCGTGGTCGGATCGACGGCTCACGACGAACAGGTCGTTCATACCCTTTATGAACCGTTCGAGGTCGTCGTCGAGACGCGGGTCGAAGGCGACAATCGGGAGTTCCGCGTCCGCGGGCGAGTTGGTCAGCCGTCAGCGTGGAGCAGTTTTTAACGGGGTTGAATCTCACCCAACCAGCTCGAACTCGACCCCGAGCGGCGATGCGTCGACGATTCCCCAGTAGACGAACCGATGTGTTCCGGGGCCCAGCGGCGGACAGACGTCGAGGTCGACATCCGGGACAGCAGCTTCGAGCGACTCCTCGTCGAGCCTGAGCGACCAGCTGTACGACGAGCCGGTGTCGAGGCGGGTCTCCGAACGCGGGAGGTCGACCGCCTCGCCGGTCGTCGAACCTCGGACGTCGATCCACTCGTCGCCGGTCTCCCGCTGGATCGAGTACGCGTGCTCTCCGAGGACGGTCGCCTGCTCGTCACCGGTGTTCCGGAGGACGAGCCGGAGCGACTGTCCGTACGTCTCGGAGGTCCCCTCCGCAGAGAGCTCGAGCCGCGTGTCGGGGGTGTTCACGGTCGTCCCCTCGACCGGCTCTTCGAACGGCTGCTCCAACCGAACGAATCCGTCCGTACCACACGAGAGCGTCGCTGGGGTCCCGTCGGGACCCTGTGGTCCATCGCCGGCCGAAAAGTCGAGACAGCCGGCGACCCCGACGGCCCCCACAGCGGTGACCGCACCGGCGGCTCTCGCCAACAAATCGCGTCGCGTTCGCTTCATATCGGTCATACGGACGGCACGGGTATCAACCGCACGCGTCAGGGTGCCGTGTCAACGGACGTACCCGGTTCCCGTCCCCGCCCCGCGTTCGGAACCGCTTTCCCGTCGGCCGGCGCATGGCCGTTCATGGAGCTGTTCGGATCCAGCGGCATTCGCGGGGTCGCGTTGCGGTATCTCACGCCGGAGCTCGTCCTCAACATCGCGAAGGCGGCCGGCTCGGTGTGGGACACCGACCGAGTCGCCGTCGCCCGCGACACCCGCACCACCGGCGAGCTGTTCGCCAACGCCGCCGCGAGCGGATTGGCCGCAGTCGGCTGCGATGTCGACCGGCTCGGCGTCGTACCGACGCCGACGGTCGGGAGCTACTGCGAGTCCGCGGGCGTCCCCTGCGTGCTCGTCACCGCCTCGCACAACCCGCCGGAGTTCAACGGGATCAAGCTCGTCGGCGACGACGGCGTCGAGCTCTCCGTCGACGTGCTCGAGCGCATCGAGCGCCGCGTGCTCGACGACGACTACGACCACGCGAACTGGAAGACTGCGGGGGCGACGACTCGTGTTGAGGGCGCGATCGACGACTACGTCGTCCAGCTGCTCGACGCGGTCGACGGCGAGGCTATCGCCGACGCAGACCTCACGGTCGCGGTCGATCCCGGCCACGGAGCCGCCTCGATCAGCTCGCCACGGATCTACCGCGAGCTGGGGTGTGACGTGATAACGGTGAACGCGACTCCCGACGGTCACTTCCCCGGGCGAGAGTCAGAGCCCGTCGCGGAGAACCTCGACGCGCTTTCTCGGCTCGTCGCAACCTCCGACGCCGACGTGGGGATCGCACACGACGGCGACGCCGACCGAGGGGTCTTCGTCGACGAGAACGGTGCATTCATCGACGGTGATACCTCGTTCGCGGCGATGGCCGACGCCTGTCTAACACCGGGCGACGCGGTCGTCAGTGCGGTGAACGTCTCACAGCGGCTCGTCGACATCTGTGACGCCAACGACGCGAGCCTCGAACTCACGCCGATCGGCGCGACGAACATCATCACTCGGACGCGCGAGCTCCACGACGAGGGAACCCGCGTTCCCATCGCGGGCGAGGGTAACGGCGGCGTCTTTTTTCCGCCGTACCGGCTCTCTCGAGACGGGGCGTACATCGGCGCGCGCTTCCTCGAACTCCTCGCGGCCGCCGGCGGCAACCCCGTCAGCGAGGTCGTCTCCCCGTACGCCGACTACCACTTCGTGCGGCGCAACGTCGAGTACACGAACGGCGACGAGCGCGACGACATGCTGGCCGCGGCGCGAGCATACGTGGAAACCGCCGACGCCAAGCCGAACACCACTGACGGCTACCGACTCGACTACGGCGACGCGTGGGTGCTTGTNCGTCCCTCCGGTACGGAGCCGAAGATCCGCATCTACGCGGAGTCTGCCGAAGCCGAGCGCGCGGAGCAGCTCGCGACAGACATGCGAGTGGCGGTCGAGAGCGGTCGGTAAGGGCTGAGAGCGGTCAGTGGGATTTCAAAAAGCCGAACGCAGCTCAGTCGGGTGCGGCTCAGTCGAGCGCGGCCAGCGTCTCCGCCGCCTCGCGGGCCGCTCGTAGCTGCTCCCGGGCGCGTCGCGGGTCGTCAGTGGTCTCCGCCGCGCGGGCGAACCGCGTCAGCGTTCGTACGAGCGACTCCCGCGCATCGGAGACGGTTTCGCCCCCCGAAGCGTTGTCCGGCACGCCCATGTTCGGGTCACTGGGCGAGTGAGAGGGCGGGCTCGGGCTCTGCGACCCGCTCGACGGTCTCGGAGCGGGATCACGACGAGTCTGTGGGGCACCGCCGGCGTCGGAGTCAGCGGCGTCGGTGTTCGAAGCGGATTCCGTTACCGCCGACTGCGGTTGTGAGGCGGCGTCTAAAGACTCGTGGACCGCTGCCGGGCCGGCGGTCGCCTCCGAGTCGTCCTCGACGTCCGCAGCGTCGATCGTGTGACAGCTCGGACAGAACTCCTGGCCGTTCTGTCGGAAGATGGGGTCGCCACAGTCGTCGCAGTGGCGGTTCGTCATCGTGGCTCCTTTCAAAAGAAGCTCGGACATTCGCTGGGTGTGTTCGCGCTTCTGGTCGTCGTCCGCGAACTTCTCGCGGAGCTTCTCTCGTTCGGCCTCTTTGTCGAATCCGTTGCTCATAGGCGAACGAACGTGACTCACGAGCAAAAATCCGGTGGGCTCGGGACGGGTCGAGCCGTCGAACCGACGGCGGTCTACTCCTCGGTGATCGTGTGGTCGTCCGGATCGAGCTCGCCGCGGTGGATCTTCGAGCCGTCCTGTGCGACTTGCCGACCGAGCACCGCGCACTTCACGCGCATCGGCGAGATGTCGACGCCGAGCATCTCGGTGATATCATCCGTTTCGAGCTCGTGTAGCTCTTCGATTGACATTCCGTGGAGCCGCTCGGAGAGCATGCTCGTGGAGGCCATCGAGATGGCGCAGCCGTCGCCGGTAAAGCGGACCGCTTCGATCGTCTCTCCGTCGTCATCGAGGGCGATATCGACCCGGATCGTGTCGCCACAGGAGGGGTTCTCGCCGACGTGCGTGAAGTCCGGATCCTCGAGTTCTCCGTAGTTGCGCGGGTTCTTGTAGTGGTCGAGAATCTGCTGACGGTACATGTCCGAGCCCAGTCCCATACTGCGATCAGGTACGGCGCTCCCGCTCAAAAGAGTTCCGTCGCCCGAGCTGTCGCTTGGTTGCCCGGGTCAGCGTCTCGTAGCGGTGGCGCCTCGTTGTCATCGTGGCTCCTTTTAATATCCCGCGGAGGCTCCCTGCGGATATGTCGACACCGTACGGCGAGTGGCCCTCACCGGTCGCTCCCGAGGACATCGCCGCTGATGTCCGCAGTTTCACAACGGTCACCACCCACCAAGATCACGTGTACTGGTTGGAACGCCGTCCGTCAGAGGGCGGTCGCGGCGTGGTCTGTCGCGCCGTGCTCGGTGGGCGAAACCGCGAGACCGAGGAGCTGACCCCCGAATCACTCGACGTGCGGACACTCGTCCACCAGTACGGCGGCGGGGACCTGCTCGTCGCCGACGGGACCCTGCTGGTCGCGAACATGGCCGATCAGCGCCTCTATCGGCTCCCCGCTGACGGGAGCGCGGAGCCGACACCGATCACTCCGGAGCCGCCGGAGCCGATGGGGTATCGCTTTGCGGACATGCGGCTCGCTCCCGACGGGGAGACGGTGTACGCAGTCCGCGAGCGCCACGTCGGTTCCGGAACCAATGAAGAGCCCGTGAACGAGCTCGTGCGGTTTCCGCTGTGTCCAGAGACGGCCGGCGATAGCAACGGAGACAGCGACAACGGCGGCAACGGCGACAGCGACAACGGCGGCAACGGCGACAGCGACAACGGCGGCAACCCGGCGGTCACCGATCCGGCGGTCGTCGCGACCGGTTACGACTTCTACGCAGCCCCTCGCCTCGCTCCCGGCGGCGACCGCCTCGCGTACCTCCGGTGGGACCACCCGAACATGCCGTGGGACGGCACCGAGCTCGTCGTCGCCCGCGTCGACGAGGCGGGTGATCTCCGCGACCATCGGGTTGTCGCCGGCGGTCCCGCAGAGTCGGTCGTCTCGCCGAAGTGGTCGCCGGACGGGGTGCTCTACGCCGTCTCGGACCGGACCGGCTGGTGGAATCTGTACCGATTCGACGACATCGGGAGTGGTGAGGGTGACGACATCGGGAGTGGTACCGATCCAATCAACCTCCACCCGGCCGACCGGGAGTTCGGCGTTCCGATGTGGCAGCTCGGACTCTCGACGTTCGCGTTTCTCGACGACGGTCGCATCGCGACGCTCGTCACCGAGACCGGAGAGCCGAGCCTCCGGCTGCTCGATCCCGAAACCGCCGACCTCATCGATCCCGGCCTGCCGTACACCTCTTTTCGCCCCGTGTCCGTCCGATCCGACGGCGAGCGTATCGTCTTCGCCGGCCATCGGACAGACGCCCCGAGCGCGGTCGTCGAGTGGTCGCCGTCGGATGACACCGCCCCCCGCCGCGTCCGCGAGTCGACCGACGAGCCGCTCGACCCCGATTACGTCTCCGAGCCGGAGGCGATCGTCTTCCCGACCGGAGACGTGGTGGGTGCCGACGAGACGGAGGCGTACGCCCACTACTATCCGCCACACAACCCCGACGTGGAGGCGCCGGCCGACGAAGCGCCGCCGCTGCTCGTTCGGGTCCACGGCGGTCCGACCAGCTGCTCGGAGGCGGGGCTGTCGGCGACCGTCCAGTTCTGGACGACTCGCGGTGTTGGGGTACTCGCGATAAACTACCGGGGATCGACGGGGTACGGCCGAGCGTTCCGCGAGGCACTCAACGGCGAGTGGGGCGTCCGCGACGCGCTCGACTGCGTCAACGCCGCCGGGTACGCCGCCGAGACGGGGCTCGCTGACGGCGACCGCCTCGCCATCTCGGGTGGGAGCGCCGGCGGCTACGCCGTTCTCTGCGCGCTCGCGTTCCACGACGCGTTCGACGCCGGAGCCAGCTACTACGGCGTCGCCGATCTCCGGTCGTTCGTCACGGAGACTCACAAGTTCGAGTCGCGGTATCTCGACGGGCTCGTGGGGGCGCTCCCCGAGGCCGCAGACGTGTACGAGGCGCGTTCGCCCGTCCGTCACGCCGACGGGATCACGGCGCCGCTGCTCATTCTTCAGGGCGGTAAAGACGAGGTCGTCCCGCCCGCACAGGCCGAGGCGATAATCGACGCGCTGGTCGAAAACGGGACGCCGTACGCATATGTGTCGTTCCCCAAGAGCGTCACGGCTTCCGCGAGGCCGAAAATATCGCTCGCGCACACGAGGCCGAACTCGCATTCTACGGCGAGACGTTCGGCTTCGATCCCGCTGGCGACATCGACGAGGTCGAGATGCTCGTCGGCGAGCGACCGGAATGAGTATCGTCGACAGGTGACCAGCGAGCGGCTTCGCCTGACGTGACGACCTACGCGAAGAGGTCTCTCGCCTCGCCGACCGCCTCAACAAGCGCGTCGATCTCCTCGATAGTGTTGTAGATGTAGAAGGACGCTCGCGCCGAGGCGGCGACCCCCATCTCGTCGTGGAGCGGCTGGGTACAGTGGTCGCCGGCGCGGATCGCGATCCCGTAGTCGTTGAGGATGCTGGAGAGGTCGTGCGCGTGAACGCCCTCGACGTTGAACGCGACGAGGCCGCCGCGCTCGTCGCCAGGCGGGCCGTAGATGTCGACACCGCCGAGCGCCTGCAGCTCGTCGTAGGCGTACTCGGCGAGGAGGTCCTCGTGGGCCTCGACGCGGTCCATCCCGAGGTCGTCGAGGTAGTCGATCGCGGCCGCAAAAGCGATCCCCTGCGCGATGGAGGGCGTTCCGGCCTCGAACTTCCAGGGGAGGTCCTCCCACGTGGAGTCTTCGAAGGAGACCCGCCGGATCATGTCGCCGCCGTAGAGATACGGCTGCATGCTATCGAGGATCGCCTCGCGGCCGTACAGCGCGCCGATCCCGGTCGGGCCGCACATCTTGTGTCCGGAGAAGGCGAGGAAATCGACGCCGAGCGCTTTGACGTCGACGGCGCGGTTCGGCACCGACTGGGCGGCGTCCGCGAAGATGAGCGCGCCGTGGTCGTGGGCGAGGTCGGCCAACTCAGCGATCGGATTCACCGTCCCGAGCGTGTTCGAGACGTGGACGACAGAGACCATCGCAGTGTCGTCGTCGATCAGCGCGGCGGCGTCGTCCATGTCGAGTCGCCCCTCATCGGTCACGTCGATGAAGCGCACGTCGGCGCCCGTCCGCTTGCCGATCTGTTGCCACGTCACCAGCGACGCGTGGTGTTCCATCTCGGAGAGGACGACGTTGTCTCCGGGACCGAGTTCGTTGAGTCCCCACGCGTACGCGACGAGGTTCATCGCCTCCGTCGTGTTCTTCGTGAAAACGATCTCCTCGCGGCCCGCGGCGCCGATAAAGTCGGCGACCGTGTCGTGGGCCTCCTCGTAGGCGACCGACGCCTCCTGGCTCAGCTGGTGGATCCCGCGATGGACGTTGGCGTTGTAGCCGCGGTAGTAGTTCGCGATCACGTCGACGACCTGGTCGGGGGTGTGCGACGTCGCCGCGTTGTCGAGGTAGACGAGCGGGGTGTCGTCGTCAGCGCCTTCGCCGGGCGACTCCGGGTCGCCGCCGACCTGCCGGTCGAGAATCGGGAAGTCGGCGCGGATCGCCTCCACGTCGAACGGGTACTGCTCCTGAACTCCCATTATCCACTATTGGGCCCCGAACACTAACACACCTTCGGTCCGGTGTGTGTTGCTCCTACCTTGGAGACACACCGACCGCAACGCCGACCAGTTAGAAGCCGTCTTCGAACACGAACGTCCCATCGCGCTGTACGACCTCACCGTCGACCTCGATGACTGAGTCTTCGCTCATGTCGACGATCATGTCGACGTGTTCGGCGGACTCGTTGATCTCGTTGTCGTCGCCGACGGTCTCCGGATACGCCGATCCGACCGCCAGATGAACCGTGTCGCCCATCTTCTCGTCGAACAGCATATTGTAGGTGAATCGGTCTATCTGCCGGTTCATGCCGATCCCGAGCTCGCCGAGGCGTCGCGACCCCTCGTCGGTGTCGAGGATACCGGTCAACAGCTCCTCGTTGCGCTCGGCCGAGTGTGAGACGACCTTGCCGTCCTCGAATCGGAGCCGAACGCCGTCGATCTCGCGGCCGTAACGATATAAGGGAAGGTCGAAGTGGACCTCGCCGTCGACACCGTCTCGCACGGGAGCGGTGAACACCTCGCCGCCCGGGAGGTTCGCCTCGCCGTAGTCGTTGAGCGTCGCGTTGCCCGAGAGATCCATCGTGAGGTCGGTCTCGTCGCCGGACCGGATCCGCACCTCGTCGGCGTCGTCTAAGATCTCGACCATCTCGGCTTGGAACTCCCGTTGGGCGTCCCAGTCGAGCGAGACCGCGTCCCAGACGAAGTTCTCGTACGCCTCGGTGCTCATTCCGGCGAGTTGGGCGTGGCTCGCGGTCGGGTACTGCGTGAGACACCACGTCTTCGAGAGTCGCTCGCGCTTGACGTCTTCCATCGCGCGGTTGTACGCCGCGTTGGTTTCGGGGTCGATGTCGGCGTCTTCGGTCGCGTTCGAGCCGCCGCGCGCGATGACGAACACGTCGGCCTCCTCGTAGAGCGCGCGCCGGTGACCCGGTTCTGAGAACTCCTCAGACGACCGTTTAAAAGCGCGCTCCGCGCGCTTCGAGTAGTTGAGATACACCGGGTTGGCGCCGCGGTCTCCGCAGATCTCGTGGAGAGCGACCGCGAGGTCTTCGGCCTCTTTCGGCAGTTGGATGACGACGTCATCGCCCGATTCGATACCGGTGGAGTGGTCGGCGATGATCTCGGCGTGCTCGCGAATGCGTGCGTCCATACGGCTCTTTCTCGCCCCGGAGGATTACCGCTTTGGGAAGCGGTCGGTGGCGAGAGCGTACACGAGCCACCGACCGGTTCGACGCTCTACCTACAGGTCGTACTGCTCGCGCACCAGCCCGTCGAGCCCGCGCTCTTCGAGGAGATCCATCGGGGCCAACAGATCCAGTTGGACGACGCCCGGGAGCCGTCCGATCTGGACGCCGCCGGTGAACGTACAGCGGGCCCGGACCTCGCCCTCGCTCATCTCCAACAGCTTCGTCGCTCGGTCGAAGGCGTTCTGCGTGGCGTCGTTGACGGTCGCGCCGGAGCCGACCACCTGGATCGGACCCATCTCCGTCTCGACGTCGACGCCGTGGTCGACACCGAGATCGCGGCCCGCCTCACGCTCCTCGTCGGAGTAGGGCTTGCTGATAAAAGGGAGATCCTCCTCGTTCGGGAGTAGCACCGGTCCGTCGAGCTCCAATCCCTCGATCACTTCCACGTCCATGGTGACCGTCCCGCTCACGTCGGTGGTGTGAAGCGAGAGCTCGCCGTCGCCTTGGTTCGCGTGGAGGTCGCCGACGTAGACGCCGCCGCCGTCGATATCGACGGGGCAGATCAACGTGGCGCCCGCCCGAACCTCCGGGATGTCCATGTGGCCGTCGGTCCGCTTCTCCAGGTCGGCTTCGGTCTCGACGCCGTAATCGTGCTCGGCGCCGATCAGGTTCTGGCCGAAGTCGCCGGCGTTGTGCGAGTCGGGCATCGTGACCGACGGCGTCGTCCCGATGTTGCCGACGAACGGTCGGAGCCGACCGAGCGTTCCGGGCATTTCGTCCGGCTCGTACAGCAGGATCGGGTGTTGTCTGGAGTTCTCGGGGATGTCCATCACGCGCTCGGCGTCGAGCGCGAGTTCGTGAGCCCCGTCCGCATCGAGCGTGATCCCGACCGCGTTCTCGTGGTCGAACGCGACGGTGTAGCCGTATTCGAAGCCGAACGAGGAGGCGTTCGCGCCGCACTCCGCACACCGGATCGACTCCTCGCCGGTGCCCTCGACGACCGAATCGGGCCACGTCGTCCCGCACTCCGGACAGCGGTGGTCGACGAACGGGTCGTCGGTGAACGCGCCCTCTCGCTCGGCCATCGAGCCCGTGCTCGTCGCCATGCTCGTCACCTCCACGTCGCGAATGTGGATCGCGATCGCATCGCCGACCGCAGCGCCCTCGACGCGGATCGGCCGCGTCACTTCGTGGCCGCCGCGGAACGACGGCGTGACCATCGGTCCCCAACACCCCGGTGGCGTGTACGTGGTTACCGTGCCGCCGTCCGCGACCGTTCCCGCCCACTCCTGATCGGGACCGACGAGCCCGAGCGTGTACTGATCGACGTACAGCTCCTCCTCGACGTGTTGCTGTGACATACCGGATGATGGTACGGTATTGCACGACATAACGCTACTGTTGGCGGCACCCGCTAGAGGTCCCGAAGGGGCGCGACCGGACGGTGGGAACAGGGCGTTCGACCGATCGGGATCAAAACGGGCGTCACCCGACGAGGAGCCACACGCCGAGCGCGATGAGGATCGCCCCGGAGAGTCGGTCCAACCGGCGACCTACCCCGTCGGATCGGAGGTACGCGGCGGCCCCGTCCGCGAGGAGCGCGACACCACCGAGGTAGGCCGCAGTGAGGGTGGCGTAGGTAGCTCCGAGGAACGCGAGCGAAGCGGTCTCACCGCCGCCGCCCGAAACGAACCCGGGAAGAAAAGCCAGAAAGAACAGCGCGACCTGCGGATTGAGCGCGTTGACGAGAAACCCCTGACGCAGGCCGCCGCTCGTGGACGGCTCCTCGGTGCCCGCAGCGCGGAGCGTCTTGACACCGAGGTAACAGAGGTAGACCGCTCCGGCGATTCGGACGACCCGCCGTGCGCCCGGAATCGTCCGGTAGAGAGTCGCGACGCCGACGACGACGAGCGCGGTGTGAAAGAGAATACCGACCGTGACCCCAGCGGCTGCTCGGAGCCCGCCCGCTCGGCCCTCGACCGCCCGGGAGAGGACGAACAGTGTGTCTGGGCCCGGCGTGGCGATCAGTGTCGCCGCGGCGAGGACGAAGAGGGCGTACGCCGACGGAGTCACGGGAAGTCCGGCTGCGATGGACATCAGCCCCCGCTTCGAGAACCGGGTGATTAAACCCTCGGAACCACCGGGTCGGTGCGGCGGAAGCGCCGTCGGCTGAGGCGATCGGCGCGTCCACGTCGATGAGCAGCCACCCGGCCGGAGGGGAACGCCTACGTTTCGCCGGTCCCTTCCGCGAGTTGTGAGCGAGACGACACCCGACCCCGAACGGCTCCGCGAGACGGTCCATCGCTACTACGAACGCGTCGACGCGAACGACCACGACGGTCTGCTTGCCCTGTTCGCCGCCGATATCGTCTATGATCGACCGGGACAGGAGTCGATCGTGGGAATCAACGCGCTAGAGGAGTTCTATCGCGAGGAACGCCCGCTGTCCGACGGCGAGCACGACACGCTCGCAGTCTTGATCGACGGCGACACGGCGGCGGTCCGTGGGACGTTCAGCGGGCGGCAGGGCGGGGAGCGGGTCGCCTTCGGCTTTGCGGACTTCCACACGGTCGACACGGACGGCTTGATCAGCCGTCGCGTGACATACACCGACCGTGATACCGTGTAGACGCCGGACGGGCGAACGGTACCGTATCTGATGCTTTTTATAAACAGCACCGCTACGTACCACGTATGCAGACCCACATCGTGCCGGTCGGATTCGATTACGACCGCATGATCGCGCCTCTTATTCGGGATCAGTTCGATGTCGACCGGGTGATCCTGCTTGAGGGGACGGTTGGCAGCGAGGCCAACGTCGAGTACTCGCGGAACATCGCCCGCAAGCTCGAACAGGATTTCACCAACCTGCTCGGCGCGGAAACCGTCCGCGAGAAGCTGACCGACGTGTACGATTACGACGCCGCCTTCGAGCGCGCCTTCGACCTGATCAACGCGGAGCTCGATCGAGACGAGAGCGCGGTCGACGGGGATACCGACGGAGGCTCGAAAAACGCCGCCAACGAGCGGGAGGTGTGGGTGAACCTCTGTTCGATGCCTCGCCCCGTCTCCTTCGCGTTCGCGACCGCAGCCCACTCGATCATGGTCGAGCGACAGGCCGACCGGGATCGGATCCACACGTACTACACCGCACCCGAGAAATACCTCGAAACCGAACTCGCCGAAGAGCTCCGAGCGAACCGAGACCTCCTTCAAGAGCTGAGCGAGAGCGGCTCGTTCGCAAGCGGCGACGACAGCGACGACAGCGACAGTAACAATCTCGACCGCGTCAGGGATCGCCTCGCGACGACGACGGCGTTGCTCTCGGAGTTCGACGAACGCGGCACTACCATCGGCGCGAAACGCATCGGCGACAGCCACGTCATCGAGCTCCCCGTCGCCTCCTTCCAGAACGTCAAGCCGTTCGAGGAGCTGATCCTGTTCACCCTCGGCGAGCACGGCGAGTTCGCCTCGGTCTCCGAACTCGCGGAGACGCTCGCAGCCGATCTCAACGAGGAGTACACCGACTCGTTCCGCTCGAAGGTGATTTACAACGTCGACCGACTCGGCCCAGGGGGGAAGGGGTACATCGAACAGGAGGAGCGGGGGAAGTCCTACCAGACGACGCTCTCACGGATCGGCGAGCTGTGGGTTCGCGCGCACGCCGGCGAGGACCGAGATCTCGTGTGAGAGGTCGCACCCGTTGGGGAGCGTCTCAGTTCTGTGAACGGGTGCCGTGACCGCCTCGTTTTTATTCATGGGGTGGAGACGATTAGTGGATGACTCCGGGGCGGAATTCCGACGCGACCAACGCCACCGTCGACGCCGACACCCTCGATCGAGAGGCGTCCGGGTTCGCCGACCCCTCGACTGACCAATCGTTCGAGAACGCGCTCGCGACGGCCCGCGACGGCGATCGACTCACCGTCGACGACGCAGTCGAGCTGCTCGCGACGGGCACTGATCACGACGGGATCGATCCGGCTCGGAAGGAGGCGGTCCTCGAAGCCGCCGACCGCCGCCGACGAGACGAGGTCGGCGACGAGGTCACCTTCGTCGCCAACCTCAACAACAACGTCACCACCGCCTGCAACACGGGCTGTCTGTTCTGTAACTTCAAGGACTCGGCACACGCCTTTGAGGCCGACAGCGACGCCGACCACGCGGGGTTCACCAAGACCCCGTCGGAGTCTCGGCGGATCGTCGAGGACGCCCTCGACATGGGCGTCTACGAGGTGTGTTCCGTCTCGGGGCTCCACCCCGCCCTCGCGTTGAACGAGGAGCACCACGAGATTCTCGCCGCGTACGACGACCCCGCGAGCGAGGTGAACTACAGGCCGCCGAGCGTCTACGCGACCGATCCGGGGACCTACGTCGAACAGATCGAGGCGATGTCCGTCGGCGGCGTTCACCTCCACTCGATGACCCCGGAAGAGGCGTACCACGCCGCCCGCGGCACCGACTGGGAGTACGAATCGGTGTACCGCGAGCTGGCCGACGCCGGGCTCGACTCCGCACCCGGCACCGCCGCCGAGATTCTTGTCGACGAGGTGCGCGACGTGATCTGCCCCGGAAAGATCCGCACCGACGGCTGGGTCGCGGCGATGGAGGGGGCGATAAACGCCGGGCTCGACGTCACCTCGACGATGATGTACGGCCACATCGAGACGGTCGAACACCGCGCGAAGCATCTGAAAATCCTTCGCGATCTGCAGGACCGCACCGGCGGAATCACGGAGTTCGTCCCGCTCTCGTTCATCCATCAGAACACTCCGCTCTACCGACACGGCGTCGTCGACGGCGGCCCCTCTCACGACGAGGACGAGCTCGTCGTCGCGGTCGCGCGCCTCTTTCTGGACAACATCGATCATATCCAGGCGTCGTGGGTCAAATCCGGCGACGCCCACGGGCTCAAGCTGCTCAACTGCGGCGCGGACGACTTCATGGGCACCATTCTCTCGGAAGAGATCACCAAGCGCGCTGGCGGCGAGTTCGGCGAGTACCGCTCGTTCGACGATTACGTCGACATGATCACGGCGATCGGTCGGACCCCGGTCGAGCGCTCGACCGACTACCGGACCCGCCGCCGGATCGATCCCGATGACGGCCCGCACGGGCCGCAGCTCGGTCCGCGTGCCGACGGCACCCCGATGCTTCCGGAGCGCGACGAGGATCGCATCGACGACCGCAACGGAGTCGGCGCGGATGATTGAGCTGTCGGCCGTAACGGAGCCGACGCGGACGGTTGATCTGTCGGCCGTAACGGAGCCGGCGCGGACGGCCAGATCGGTACGACGGACCGAGTCGATATCGGCAGTGTGAGCCGAGACCGGCGCCCGACGACCCCGCTCCCAGCCCGCGAGAACAGGCGAAGTCCCTTTTATACTGACAGACGTTCACACGCATAATATGCGCAACCGAGACGCGTCCGCCTCCGAAGGGGTGGCGGACGGTGTCCCCGACGAGGGGGTCGGTGACCCCGCCCCCGATTCGTCAACGCTCACCCGTTCCGACGAGCGGATACTCGCGTATCTCGATGACGCGGGAACCGATTATCCGGCGTTCATCGCGGGGAATACGGGGTTGTATATCACCCACGTCGACGAGCGGTTGGACGCACTGGAAGTCACGGGGCTGATAGAACGAGTAACGGATGAGACGGTGTACCGGATCACCGACGCGGGCCGCGGCACCCTCTGCGAGGACAGTGCGTCCTGGTCCGACTGAGCGGATCGTCGGTCACTCCGCTTCCGAGCGCTCGCTACCGCCCGAGATCCGCGTGCGCCGACGAGAGGTGTCTTGAGCCGAGAGCCGCCAGCAGCGAGAGTTCGCCCGCGAGCGCTCCGACCGCGATCGCCTCCGCGAGCGCGTCGCCGTTGCTGCCGGCCGGGTCGCCGCCGCCGCGAACGCCCAAGATGTCGAGACCGGCCGCCTGCGTCGGGAGCTTCGTCCCGCCGCCGACGGTGCCGACTTCGAGGCTCGCGAGCGAGACGGAGACGTACAGGTCGCCGTCGGGCGTCGTCTCCGCGGTCGTGATCGCGTTCGCCCCCTCGACGACCTGCGCCTCGTCCTGACCGGTCGCGAGGAACATCGCCGCGACAGCGTTGGCGACGTGAGCGTTGAAGCCGAGCGCGCCCGCCTTCGCGGAGCCGACGAGGTTCTTTCTGGTGTTGATCTCGGCTATCGCTTCGGGAGTCGTGTGGAGCCGGTTTTTGACGATCTCGCGGGGGATCTCCACGTCGGCGGCGACCGAGCGCCCGCGACCCTCCACGGCGTTGATCGCGGCCGGCTTTTTGTCCGAACAGAGGTTGCCCGAGAGCGCGACGAGCGAGGCGTCCGTCGCGGCTTCGATAGCGTCACACGCCTCACCGGTAGCGATAGTGACCATGTTCATTCCCATCGCGTCTTTCGTGTCGAAGCGGAATCGGAGGTAGACGTTGTTGCCGACGACGTACGGCGTCACGTCGAGCAGCTCGCCGTGGCTCGTCGTCGACTCCGCGGCCTCTCGGAGGGTCGCCTCGTTGTCGCGCACCCACGAGACGAGCGCCTCGGCCTCGGCGACGTCGGCGACCCGGAACACGGGGGCACGGGTCATGCCGCTCTTCGTCACTCGCGCGGTCGCACCGCCCGCGTCGTTGACGACCGAGCAGCCCCGGTTGATCGAGGCGACGAGCGCGCCCTCCGTGGTCGCCATCGGCAGGTAGCGGTCGCCGGAGAAGGCGCCGCTGTCGACGGTGACGGGGCCGGCGACGCCCATCGGCACCTGGACGGCGCCGAGCATGTTCTCGATGTTGGGCTCCGCGTCAGCGGCGTCGAAGCCGTACGCGCCGAGCGCGTCGAGCTCGGCCTCAGACTCCGCGGCGACGAGGAGCCGTCGGGCGGCCGCAGCGATGTCGGCGTCGGCGTGCTCTTCCAGCTCGTGAAAGCGGAGGTCGCCGTCGCGGACGCGGTCCGCGAGCGACGCGGCGGTGGGTTCCGTCATGGCCCCGTCTCCTCACGGCGCGCGCTAAGGGTTGTCGGTTCTGCGGGCGGCTGTCACAGGACGCTCCGAGGCGGTTCTGCGGGCGGCTGCCAGAGCGTCGACCCTCTTATCGCCCCACAAACCCGGAGAGCCGCTCGCGCAAGGACTCGCCGCCGAGCTTGAGATAGTAGGCGTCTCCGCCGTCCTCGTAGTAGTTATCGATCCGGCGAACGACCTCGAACCCGAGGTGCTCGTAAAACCCGAGCGCGGGTGCGTTCGTCGTGCGGGCGTGGCAGGTGACCGATCGGTGGTCTTCGGCCACGTCGGCGATGAGTCGCTCCGCGTGACCGCGCCCGCGGTGGTCGGGGTGCACTGCGAGAAAGAGGATGTAGCCGTCGCGCCTGACAGACGCGAAAGCGACGAGCGCGTCGTTTTCGACGAGGAGGTGCGTCGTGGAGCGACGGTAGGCATCGCTGAAAAATCCACGCCGTTGCCGGAGGACACCCTCCTCGGATCGGATCCGTTCTTTGAGCTCCCACGCCACGGCAGCGTAGTCGGACTCGCCGGGCGGATCCGTCCGTTTCTCGACGTTGACGCTCACTAAACGGAGCTAACACGCCAGCAGAATATAACTCCACCGCCACCGGGGAGGGTTGCGGACGGAATCGACATCAGGAGCCCGCCACAATACCGTGTTCGACGACGGAACCGTTTTGTCGGGATCGGTCGTCAAGGTGATAATGACTGACGAGTCGACACGACACAGTGACCGGGGAGAGAGCTGATGAGCTACGACCTCCGCGACCACACGGCTGACGTGGCGATTGAGGCGACCGCACCGACGCTTTCGGCGGTGTTCGAGGCGGTCGCGGACGGACTCGCGGCCGCAAGCTGTGAATCGATTCCAGAAACCGGCGATCGGTTCGCGGTCTCCGTGAGCGCCGAGAGCCGAGAGGCGCTGCTGTTCGATTTTCTGGATCAGCTGATCTACGAGCGCGACGTTCGGCTGGTGCTCCCGGTCGATCACCGATGTAACGTGTGGAACACGATCGACGACAACAACGGCGACGACAACGACGATGGAACCGCTAGCGAGTCGGCATGGACGGTCGAGGCGACCGCACGTGGCGTCCCGCTCACTGACGTCGCGGCCCGGGAGATCAAGGCCGTTACCTACTCCGAAATGACCGTCGAACGACGCGGAGACGGGTGGTACGTGTACGTGGTGCTCGACGTGTGAGCCGCCATTTCGGACGCAAAAGACAGGTTCTGGTAGCAACCGATATATCCACACAGTGTCTTGTTACCGTATGTCATATCAATCGGAAACGAGCGATGCCGATCGCAACTGGCGCGCCGGCGCGGTCGGAGGTCTCGTCGCCGGCGTGACGATGGGACTCGTGTTACACGGTGTGTTGGGGCTCATGCCAACGATCGGCGCGCTGATCGGGATCGAGACGGTCCTGGCCGGCTGGGCGGTCCACCTGTTCAACAGCACCCTCTTCGGGCTGTTGTTCGTCGGCCTCTTCGACCGGCCGTTCTTCGACGATCTGAGCACCGATGTCGGCGGCTGTCTCTCCCTCGGTGTCGTCCACTCGGCGCTTTTGGGCATGTTGACTGGTGGACTGCTGTTGCCGACCGCGATCGCGCTCGAAGGCGCGACGTCGCTCCCGATCCCGACGCTTCCGGTTCCCGGACTCACGGCGGGCTTCGAGTTCGCCGTGGGTATCGCGCTCGCACACCTCATATACGGCGTCGTGCTGGGGCGGATATTCGCCGCGTTCACCCTCGCCGACGGTGCGATCGGATGGCTCCCGCTCGATCCGGTCGACCGGTAGCGGGTGGTTCCGTGTGGAATTGGTCGGTTCCCGTGCTGCCGACGACGACGAGCGCCTGACGCAACGCCCTTGCCTTCGCGTGCCGAAGGCCGAGTATGACCACGCGCGAGTTCGACGGCATCCGACTGCAGAAGCTGCGGGAGCACGTCTGGGAGATCCCCCGCGAGGGCGACATGAACGTCCCCGCGCGAGTGCTCGCCAGCGAGGCGCTCTTAGAAGAGATCGGCGAGGACGACTCGCTCCAACAGCTCAAGAACGCGACGCACCTCCCCGGCATGATCGAGCCCGCGCTGTGTATGCCGGACGGTCATCAGGGGTACGGATTCCCGGTCGGCGGCGTCGGCGCAATCGACGCCCGAACCGGCTGTATTTCGCCCGGAGCGGTCGGCTACGACATAAATTGCGGCGTCAGAATGGTGCGAACGAGTCTCACCTACGACGACGTGCGCGGCCGCGAAGCGGAGCTCGTCGACGCGCTGTTCGAGGCGATTCCGTCGGGGCTCGGCGGGGGCGGCGTGATCGACGGCGACGCCGACGCCATCGAGGGCGCGCTCGAACGTGGCGTCGAGTGGGCGGTCGAGGAGGGGTACGGGGTCGAAAGCGATCTCGCACGCTGTGAAGACGAAGGGCGGCGGCCGGACGCGCGACCGGAGTACGTCACTCAGAAGGCGATGGATCGCGGCCGCAACCAGATGGGCTCGCTCGGATCGGGGAACCACTTCCTCGAAGTACAGCGCGTCACCGACGTGTTCCGCGAGGAGGTCGCCGCCGAGTACGGGCTCGAAGAAGACGGGATCGTCGTGTTGATCCACTGCGGGAGCCGCGGGCTCGGCCATCAGACCTGCAACGACTATCTGCGAAAGATCGAGAGAGAACACGGCGACCTCCTCGACTCGCTACCGGACAAGGAGCTCGCGGCGGCGCCGGCCGGCTCCGCGCTGGCAGACGAGTACTACGGCGCGATGGGCGCTTGCATCAACTTCGCGTGGGTGAACCGCCAGCTGATCACCCACCGGACCCGCGAGGTGTTCGGCGAGGTGTTCGACGCCGATCCGATCGACGAGCTCGGGATGGAGCTGCTGTACGACGTCGCGCACAACATCGCGAAAAAAGAGGTCCACGAGGTCGGCGTCGGCGCGGACGGGCAGCCGGCAGTCGGAGACGAGGCCGTGGACCGCGCGGAGCGGGAGCTGTACGTGCACCGGAAGGGTGCGACGCGAGCGTTTCCCGCCGGCCACGAGGACGTGCCCGCGGTGTACCGCGACGTCGGACAGCCGGTGATCATCCCCGGCAGCATGGGTGCCGGCTCGTACGTCCTCCGCGGCGGGGAGGAGTCGATGCGCGTCTCGTTCGGCTCGACTGCCCACGGCGCCGGGCGGCTGATGAGCCGGACGCAGGCGAAACAGGAGTTCTGGGGCGAAGACGTGCAAGACGACCTCGAAACGGGACAGCAGATCTACGTGAAAGCCCAGTCCGGCGCGACGATCGCCGAGGAGGCGCCCGGCGTGTACAAGGACATCGACGAGGTGATCCGCGTCAGCGACGAACTCGAGATCGGCGACAAGGTCGCGCGAACGTTCCCGGTGTGTAACATCAAGGGATGACGGAAGGTCGATACGTCAGAGGCGGGCGGGACCGCGACGGAGGTGATTCCTGACAACCGACCGCTTATATCCCATACCGCGCCCAGTTCGCGTCGAGATGACGGAGCACTCACATGGCGCGACAGGAGCGTACGAAAGCGAAACCGAGAGCAGACGAGGGGTTCTCGGCGCGATCGGTGCCATCGCCGCCGGCGGCCTCGCCGGGTTCGGAACGCTCGCCGCGTCGAGTCGACCGGCGGCCGCGGTCGACGGCGATCCGGCCGCTTTCGAAACGGGCGACGTGCCGACCGTCACCAGCAACGAGGGACGCGTCGACGCAGTTTATCTCTCCCCGTCACTCGACGTGTCGTGGACAGATTTTTCAGCGGGAGTTGATAGCGTGACGCTCACGCTCGGCGTCGGCGGTCCCGCTGGTGTCGACGAGGTGTATAACGAAACCCTGGAGGCCGCGGAGCCGGCGGCGACACCCGGTGACCTCGTCACGGTCGATGACGCGCTGGGAGAGCCCGAAGGCGATACATCCCCTGAATTCGACGTGGTCGACGGCGGGATCACGGTGCGATTCCAGCGCGTGGACGCGACCGAGCGCGGCGACGCGGTGACGAGCGAGACGCTGAGCGACGGCGACCTGTCGGGTGGCGAGACCGCGACGACGACGCTCGACGTGGTGTTCCGTGCGGACGTCGCCGGAGGTGACGACGAGGCGAGCGTCATGCGGACGACCACAGTCGAGGTGGCGGTCGAGAACCCCGCTGGCGACGCGGGGGCTGGCGGGGAAGTCGAGATCGACACGACGTGACGGCAAGCGATTCGGTAGAATACGTTCGACCCTACAGGTGCATTCCACCGTCGACAGAGAGAATCTCGCCGTGCACGTAGTCGTTGTCGATCAGGTATCGGATCGAGTGCGCGACATCGGATGGTGAGCAGGCATACTCCGGGAGATGCGTGTCGACGTTCTCGTGGCCGTGGAACTCGATTCGCTCAAGATATCCGACGATTACATCGTTGAGATCCGTGTCGACGGGGCCGGGAGCGACCGCATTCACCTGAACGCCGTCGGGACCCAACTCTCTGGCGAGCGCGCGAGTCAGCCCGTGAAGCCCGGCCTTGCTCGCGGCGTAGCTGGCATCGACAGTTCCGAGCGTCCCGCCGACGCTGGAGACGAACACGATGTCGCCGCCCGCCTCACGGAGGTGTGGTGCCGCCGCGCGGCTGACGCGAAACGCCCCAGAGAGGTTGGTCCCGATCACTGCCTCCCAATCCTCATCAGTTGTATCAGTGAGCTGATTCGGCCGCGTGATGCCGGCGTTGTTGACGACAGCGTCGAGGGAGCCGAACGTCGAAACCGCCTCTTCGACCAGCCGGTCGGCAGCCGCGGGGTCTGAGACGTCCGCTTGAACCGAGACGGCGTCACCGCCTCGCTCTCGAACCGCCTCGACCGTTTCGGCCGCTGCGCTCTCGTCAGTACGGTAGTTGACGACGATATCGTGTTCCGCGAGTTCGATAGCGACCGCCCGACCAATTCCGCGGCTGCTTCCGGTGATTACGATTGCCATACGCAACCGAGGGAGACACTGGTTAATACCACTAGCGAATATTATCAGAGGAGACGAGCTAAATGAGCCTTGATCGGAGCTCTGCGTGACCTAGTTCGTTGTTAGCGCTCTCGCCTCGCTTGGCGTCCGAGGTGTTCCTCGACGGCTTTGACCTTCCGGTCGGCGGTCGTATCTTCGGTCCGCTTGTCGTCGAGTTTCAGGACCGTCGAGACGCGGTCGCCGTCGACGGCGGCATGAGCCGCGGCGGCCGCCGCGAAGATGATGTCGGCGTCGTCGGCTTCAATCACCGTCCCCATCGGGTTCGTCTCGTAGCTCACGTCGAACTCGTCAAGCGCGGCGACGGCCTTCGCGACCTCTCCGGCCATGCTCTCCTCGATCACCGGCGCGACGCTCAGCAGCGCAATTGCGGTCATATCCGATGATGAGAGCCGCGAACACTTAAAAACGGAGCGCGCGGCGACCGTCGACTCACATCGGTCGACCGCTGACCCTCACTGGTCGAACACGTCTCGCAGGAACGAGAGCTGATGACCCACCGCCGGCTCGAAGTCCTCGCCGAACGGGGAGAAGTGGTCTGCAGGCATGGAGACGACGGTTCCCCGCGACAGCCGCTCGCCGGCCGAGACCACCGCGTCGGAGTCGACAATCGCGTCGTCGGTACCGGCCAACAGCAGTGTCGGGGCCCGGATTTCGGCGATTCGTTCGACAGGTCGGTAGTTCGCCACTCGCAGCAGCGAGCGCGCAGGCGTCTCATTGCGCCACGTCGACTCTCGGTCAACGAGGTCGAGATACTTTCGTT
>SL_4KL_010_BRINEDRAFT_10000218_pt1 | contig 28211 bp, 21 predicted proteins | sample SodLak_010_BRINE_2_FD_10664 | JGI IMG/M metagenome (IMG submission 10664) | reverse complement strand
TACAGAACGTCATCGTCATCCTGCTCGTAATCCTTATCATCGGATTCATCGTCTTCGGTCTGACGGCGATCGATCCGACGCTTCTGCAACCGTTTGCCCCCGAAGGGTGGGGAGCCGTCGGGTTGACTGCGGGGACGGTGTTCGTGACGTTCATCGGCTTCGAGGTAATCGCGACGTCCGCCGAAGAGATCAAGAACCCGGGACGGAATCTCCCGCTGTCGATGATCGCGGCGGTCGTGACGCCCACGATTCTGTACGTTCTCGTGATGTTGGTCTCGACAGGCGTCCTCTCGATCGACGTTCTCGAAGCGTCGAATATTCCGGTTGCGGACGTCGCCGCTGAATACTCCGGCGCGATCGGCTCCTTAGCGATGATTATCGGGGCCGTGCTCGCAACCGTCTCCTCTGCGAACGCGTCGATTCTGTCGGCGGCACGAGTCAACTTCGCTATGGGACGCGACCGGCTTCTCTCCGAGTGGCTGAATCAGATTCACTCAAACTATCGTACCCCGTACCGAGCAATTCTGGCGACCGGTGGCGTTATTTTGCTACTGATCGCCGGACCGCTTCCGATCGATACGCTGGCAGACGTGGCCGCGTTCTCCTTCCTCGTGACGTACGCTCTCGTCCACGTCGCCGTCATCGTGTTACGGCGTGCCGATCCCGACGAATACGATCCGGACTTTCGGATCCCCGGTCCACTCTATCCCACCGTTCCGATCGTCGGTGGACTCGCGTGCCTCGGCGTGATGGTGCAGATGCGTCCGATCGTACAGGGGATCGGGGTCGGCATCATCGGTGTCGGGGTCGCCTGGTATCTCGTGTACGCACGGGATCGCGCGATCTCGACGAGCCTCGTCGGAGAAGCGATCGCTGCCGAACCCGAGGCTGAAACCGACGACGAACCCGTGTATCGCGTCGTGGTTCCGGTGGCGAACCCGGCGACTGAGGAGTCGCTCATTCGCTATGCGGCGGCGAGCGCATACGGTCACGACGGGCCGACTGAACTCGTTGCCGTCAACGTGATCGAAGTACCACCCCAGATGTCCCTCGAGCAGATCGAACTCGAACAAGAGCGCGTCGAACGACAACAGGAGTTGCTCGACAGCGCTCGCGGGACGGCGGAGACGCTAGACATCCCGCTTCGAACGCGGGCGATGGTGGGACGAAATGCCGGAAGCGCACTCCTGTCCGTTATCGAAGAGGAAGAGGCGGACCACATCCTGATGGGGTGGGGTGGGAAACGGCGTCGGCGAGACGTGATCTTCGGGAGTACGCTCGATCCCGTGATCGAACGTGCGTCATGTGAGGTAACCCTCGTGACGAATCCGAGCCGCTCGCCCGGACGGATCGTTGCGCTGGCAGGCCGTGGACCGAACGCGCCGAGTGCGGTCCGTCGTGCGGGTGAACTGGCGCGCACGTTCGAGGATGCCTCGTTGACACTGCTGAATGTACAGCCACCAGCGGACGAAGAGACGACTGGTGACGCGGATGACGATGCGATAACGACACCCACTCAGACGGGTGAGGAAGCAATCCGCTCGGTTGCGGCGGCTGCGGGAATCGAAGACACCGAGTACGAACCGCGAGTGGTCGTGAGCGAGACGGTTCGGGAGTCGCTTTTGGAGACGATCCGAGAGTACGACTCCGTAAGTGTCGGTGCGACTGGTGCGAGTTTCGCAGCACAGGCGTTGTACGGATCGATCCCACAAGCGATCGTCGAACAGTCGGACGGAGCCGTTTTGATCGCGCGGGACGCAGACCAGTCTCCGAGAACGTCCCGAGAGGCCCTACGAGATCGTCTACAGGACCTCTTAGAGTAGCGGGAGACGTCACTCACCCGTTATAAACAACAGGTCCACAACGGTGATTCACGTACTCCCGGTATCGATCGTCGTGAGGAATCTTACGAGGTCCAGAACGCCTTCGTGAACAACACGAGCACGGGAATGATCTCGATCCGGCCGATCCACATCAGGACGATCATCACGGCTCGCGTCGACATCGGGAAGGCGGCGTAGGTTCCGTACGGGCCGGCCGCCCCGAACGCGGGACCAATGTTGAGGAACGTCGACGCGGCTGCGCCCATCGCCTCGAACTCACTGACCCGCAGGCCGGCCCGCTCGGCGTCTGCGACCACGAACACCGTCAACAGGAAGAAGATGACGACGCTCAACAGGATGTACGCGTAGATGTCGCGAATCGTCTCCTCGTCGACGGGCTTCCCTGAGTTCCGGACCGGTCGAACGGACTCCGGGTGGATCGCGGTGAACAGGTCGCGTTTAAACGCCTTCAGCGCGACCATCCAGCGCAGCGACTTGATCGAGCACGTCGTCGAGCCGACCATCCCGCCGAGGAACATCCCCATGAACAGCATGTGTTTCGCCCCCGGCGCCCACAGGTCGAAGTCGGTGCTCGCGTACCCGGTCGTCGTGATGATAGAGGCGACGTTGAAGAGGGCGTGTCTGACGGTCTCTTCCGCGCCGAACGTCGTCTCCGGATCGGCGTACAACACGAGCGCGACAATCGCCGCGAACGTCGCGATGGCTCCGAGATAGAAGTGGAACTCGTCGTTTTTCAACAGGCGCATCGGCTCGCCGTTGATGGCGAAGTACATGAGCACGAAGCTCGTCGACCCCGCGATCATGAAGGGGATGACCGCCCACTGGATCACCGGGTGAAACGCCCCGACAGAGAGCGGCTCCGGCGAGAACCCAGCGGTCGCGACGGAGGTGAACGCGTGCGCGATCGCGTTGAATAAGTCCATCTGCGGGTCGAACGCCAGCCCGAGCGCGAAGTACACGGCGACCGCGAGCAGCGTTAAGCCGAGATACAGCCCCCAGATCAGCCGCGCCGTCTGCGATATCTTCGGCGTGAGCTTATTCAGATCTCGCGTCTGCGTCTCCGACTCCATCAGCTGTGCGCCACCGACCCCGAGCTCGGAGAGGACGGCGGTCGCGAGGATGAGGATTCCGAGCCCGCCGAGCCACTGGATCACCTGCCGCCACATCAACACCGACTGCGAGTGGAGAGAGAAATCCTCCAGCACGGTCGCGCCCGTCGTCGTCAATCCGCTCATCGACTCGAACATCGCGTTCACCGGGTGGGCGATCGTTCCGACGCCCGCGACGAGGAACGGGACCGCGCCGACGCCCGCGACGACCAGCCAGATCGACGCCACCGCGAGGAACGCCTCCCGAGGACCGAGATCATCGTCCGGATCGCGGAGGGAGCGCAACCACCACCCCAGCGCGAGCGTCGTCGCGATCGCCGCGAGGAACGGAAGCGGCGACTCCCGGTAGTACAGCGCGACGAGCAGCGGGAAGGCCAGCGGGACCGTGAGATACAGGAGCACGTCTCCCGTGAGTCCCGCGCTCGCCCGCCAGTCGACGCGGATGGTTCGCCCGGACATCACGCCATCGACGCGAGTTTCGTCGCGAACGAGGTCTCGACGAGCACGATGATGCTGTCTCCGGGCTGTAACACGGTGTCACCGCGCGGCGTCACGTGTCGGCGGTCTCGGACGATCGCCCCGATGACGAACTTCGCGTCGATGTCGTCGACCAGCTCTGAGATCGGCCGTCCGACCAGCGCACAGTCCTCACTGAGCTCGAGCTCGAGGACCTCCGCTTGGTCGTTTTCGAGCACCGCGATGTTCTCTGCGACACTGTCGAAGGTGAACCGGGTGATCTCCTCGGCGGTCACCGTGCGGGGGTTGATCGCGACGTCGATGCCGATCTCCTCGAACACTGTGACGTAGTCCGCGCTGTCGACGACGGCGACGACGCGGTCCACGCCGAGCCGCTTTGCCAACACCGCCACGAGGAGGTTCCGCTCGTCGGATTCGAGCGCGGTGACGACGATGTCGGCCTCGTCGACGTGTTCGCGCGTCAGGAACTCCGTGTCCGTCGCGTCGTGTTCCATCACGACGGTGTTCGGCAGCCGCTCGGCGAGCCATCGAGCCCGCTCCGAATCCTGTTCGATGAGCCGCGCCGACAGCCCGCGTTTCTCCAGGATTCGCCCGGTCTGATACCCGATCTCGGTGCCGCCCACGACGACGATCTCGTCGGCCTTGTTCGGCGTCGCGTCGGGCGCGATGTCGTTCGCGAACTCCTGGACGCTCTCCGGGCTCCCGACGACCACGGCGCGGTCAGCCGGCTGAATGCGGGTGTCACCCCGGGGGATAATCATGTCGCCGTTGCGGAACAGCCCGACGAACGTGAGCGACTCGAAGCGGTCGGCCTCGGCGACCGTCTGGTCCGCGACCGGGCTTCCCTCGGCGACTTCGAACTCGGCCATCTGCACGAGCCCGCCCGCGAACGGGTCGACGTCGATGGCGGCCGGGAGGCCGATGACGCGGACGATGTTCTCGGCGGTGAGCAGATCCGTACACACCATGAAATCGACGCCGAAGGCGCTGTCGTCGCGCTCCCACGTCTGGAGGTAGTCGGTGCTCTTCACGCGGGCGATAGTGAACTCGGCGTCGAACGTCTTCGCGGTCCCGCAGGCGACGAGGTTCGTCCGATCGTCGTCGGTACACGCGATGAAAATATCGGACTCCGCGACGTTCGCGCTCTGCTGGATCGGTGACGCCGTTCCGTCACCGGTGATCGTGAGCACGTCGTACTGGTACTTGATCTCCTCCGCTCTGTCGGCGTCGACGTCGATGACGACGACCTCGTGGTCGGGCGCGAGGGTGGCGGCGATACTCGTTCCGACCTCGCCTGCGCCGACGATGACCACGTGCATAGGCTCAGTGATTCACCCGACACTCAAGTTCGTTACTATCGGGAACCCGAAACGGAGTGACGGGAACGAAACGAAGCGAGGGGAAAAAAGGGGAGATGCGAGGAGAAGCGACTACTGTCCGGTGCCGAACGAAGCCGGCTCTTCCCACGCGTTCCGTCCCGAGACGGTCCGCTGCGGGAACGGGATCGTGATATCCTCCTCGTCGAACCGCTGTTTGACCGCTTTGACGTAGTCCGCTCGAGCCTTCACGAAGTCCGAACGCGACGGGTCGTCGATCCAGATCCGCGACTGGAGTCCGACGTGTGAGTCGCCGAGTTCGGTCAGTCGTACCGAAGGAGCGGGATCGTTCAAGATCGCCTCGCTTCGTTCGGCCTCTTCAACGATGATCTCCGTCGCCCTGTCGATGTCGTCCTCGTAATCGATCCCGAAGACGAACTTCATCCGGAGCGTCTTCTTCGCGACAGGATTCTTAACGACGTCGCCCGTGAGCACGGCGTTCGGTACCGTGAGAAGCTCGTTATCGAACGTTCGGACGCGAGTGACGCGGAACGAGATGTCTTCCACGATCCCCGAGTTGTCGTCCCACTCGATCCAGTCGCCGATGCGGAACGGCTTGTCGGTGTAAATGAACACGCCCGCGACGAAGTTCTTGATCACGTCCTGTAACGCGAAGCCGATCGCGAGCGTCGCCGCGGCCGCGATCGTCGCCAGCGACCGCAGGAAGTCCTCGTAGCCGGCTGCACCGAAGGCGATCGTGAGCCCGAGGAACAACACGAGGAAGGTGGCAATCTTGTTTAGCGGGCGTCGCGCGTGCGTGTCGAGCCCCTGCTTGTCGAGGAGCCGCTCGACGAGCGGGTTGAAAACCGCTTTGTTGACCACGTAGGTCGCGACCATGACCACGAGGAAGATCGCCGCCGACACCACGAGCCCAGCGAGCGGTCCGAGGAACGGCTCCAACGCGTCGGTGACTGGGGCAATTGGGGCCGTTCCGAGCGTTGCCGTCACGGCTCCCATCAGTGGAGCACCGCCGTGTTGCCGCGCGTCTCGACGAGGTCCGCGTTCACCGCGTCGGCGAGCTCAGCTGCGAGCTCGTCGGTCGTGGTGCCGCCGCGAGCCGCCCGCAGGAACTTCACCTTCACGAGCTTTCGGTCGTCCAGCTGATCGGCCAGTTCGTCGACGACGGCATCGACGCCGCTCTTCCCGACCCAGACGGTGACGTCGAGGTCGTGTGCTTCCTTTCGAAGCTGTTGGTCGCTCATACCCGGTGGAATCGCCCGCGCGCATTGAAGCTTGAGGTTTCGGTCGTGCGCTGCGACGACAGGTGAGACCCCGTATTCCAGGATCCGCACTCAGCGCCGATCTCGTTCCGTCTCCCGACTCCGTGCTGCGTCCCCATCTCGACTCCGCTCTGCGTCCCCATCTCGACTCCGTGCTGCGTCCCCATCTCGACTCCGCTCTGCGTCCCCATCTCGACTCCGCTCCACCCACTCCGCGGCATCCTCCAGCGTCTCCGTCTCCAACAGCCGGTCGAGTTTGCGCTCGAACTGCTCGTCGGTGAGGTCGCCGTTGGCGTACCGGCTCCGGAGGCGTTCGAGCGCGTCCGCGGTGTCCTCAGTATCTGACTCGTCGGCCGCGGACAGACTCTTTTCGGCGTGGACCGATTCGTCCTCTTCGTCGAACAGCATCGCGACGACTGGAACGATGACGATGTATCCGAACAGCATGAACCCGAGCCACCAGTTGAAGCCGAGCATCAGCGCCGCCAGCCACGTTCCGGTCACGGTCACCGCCGCGATCCCGCTCGCGTTCCGCTTGAACCGGTCGCCGAAGGAGGGGGTCGTCATCACCGGAGATGTCAACGTCGGCACTCAAAACCGTATCGCCCGTCGACTCCCTCCACCGGCAGACCTAGAGGCCGTCGTCGAGCCCGAGCCCTACTCGGTCACCGTATCGATCCCAGACGACGACCAGCGACGGGACGAGGAGGATCGACGCCAGGTATGCGTACAACACGCCGAGCGCGAGCAACACGCCGAAGTCCCTGATAAGGGGGATCACCGCGAGCCAGAGGACGCCTAGTCCGGTGACCGTCGTGAGCATGCTCCCGGTGAGCGCGCCGCCGGTGCCGGTGATAGTGATATCGAGGGCCTCGTCGACCCCCTTCCCGGCCTTGAACTCGTCGACGAAGCGATGAACGAAGTGAACGGTGTAATCCACGCCGAGCCCGATCGAAACGGAGAGAATCGGCGCGTTGATCGGCGTCAACGGGATGTCGAGGAGGCGCATCGAGCCGACGAGTAGCCCGATTGTCACGAACACGGGGACAAGATTGAGCAGGCCGTACACCGCTTTTCCTTCCAGATACGCGTACGACAGCGCGAGGAATATCGCGGTGAGAATGAACGCGGCGAACAGACTTCGGATCGCGGAGTCGGTGAGGAGGTCGATCACGGCCTCGTTGACGACCAGCTCACCGGTCGGGACTGCTTCGAGCGGCGTCCGCTCGGCAAGCGCCCGCACGTCCGCAACGGCCTCCGAGTTATCGGCTCCCGGTCGGATCGTATAATCGATCCGAGCGCTACCGCGATCCGCGGCGAGGTACCCCCGAGCTTGTCCCTCGGCAGGCGAGTCGAGCAGCTCGTCGTACACCTCGTCGACGTTGCGGTCGGGGACGCCGGTCCCGAGCCGATCGTTACGCTCGACGATATCCCGGAAATCGGGGTCCTGTGCCGCGTGATCGTCGATAACGGTCACGATGCTGGTCGACTCCGCGCGACGCTCGGTGGTCGTCTCGAAGGTGTCCGGCGGGTTTCGCGTGGTCCGATCGATCAGCTCCAGGGCGTCGTCGTCTCTGACCGACTGGTCGATATATAGCGTGACGGAGCCGACGAAGTCCTGCTCGAACTCCTCTTCGAACAGCGTGAGCACCCGCAAGAACGTGTACTCGGTCGGTGCGAACGGCTCCGGGAGGTTCGAGTACGTCTCCAAGCGGTCCTCGTCCGGGAAGAACGCCTCTTCGGAGAACTCGGTATTCACGCCGGTCCCGTACGCGGCCCCGGCGATGCCGCCGACAAGGATCACCGCGACGACGGCAACCGGCGCGATCCGCGAGAGGTCGACGCCGACTCGGAGAACGTTTCCGAGCCGGGAGCCGCCCGAGCCCAACGGTGTCGTCCCGAACTCCGGGATCGGGAGTCGTTCGCGCCATCTATCTATCAACACCTTCGCAGCGGGGAGGTAGATCCCGAAGACGAGTAGCGTGAAGATGATGCCGGCGGCGGCGACGATTCCGAAGTCTCGATTCGGCTCGAACGGACTCACCACGTTCGAGACGAGCCCGAACACCGTCGTGATCGTCACGAGCAGAAAGGCGATGAGCAGCTGATCGGTCGTCGTGCGCATCGCAGACGCGATCCCAAGCCCGCCTAGCCGCTCCTCACGGTAGCGGTTGACAATATGGATCCCGAAGTCGATCCCGACCGCGAGTAGCAAGGGGAAGACGGTAATAAGGGAGTCGGAGAAGGGGATCCCCGCATATCCCATAAACCCGAACGTCCAGAGGATGGACATCAGGAGCGCGGAGAGCCCAATTCCCATATCAATGGGGTCGCGATACGCGAACACGAGAAAGAAGAGAATGAGGAGGACCGCCGCAGGAAACACAATGATTGCGGTATCGCCCAACAGCGCGGCGATCTCCGACTGCAATATCCCGTCTCCGAAGAGAATAGCGTTGTCGCCGGGTTCGTTGCCCGGAACCGATCCGACGACATCGATGCTCTCCGTCTGCAGCTGCGTCACCCGGGCTGTCGTGGCCGCGTCGGGAAGATCGTAGGTGACCCCGACGATCGAGGTGCCGGCTCGCTGGGCGGTCGGGTTGTAGTCGACGGACACCTGCGCGGCGATGGCGCCCGACTCGTCAGCATCGGAGATGGCGCGCCGCAGCTCTGATGGCGTCGACTCCGCGACGGCGTCTCGACGCTCCGCTGCGGTCTCGGCTGTCGGATCGAGCTGTGTTGCGACCGCGTCGGCGTGGCTCGACGTCGAACTCACCCGGAGCGTCGAGCGCGATTCGAGTCGGTGTTGGGTCTCCAGTATCCGTGTCAGTGCCGTCCGGGAGAGCACGTTGTCGTCGTCGGAAACGATCAGCTGTGCACTGGTCGCCGATCCGCCGATCGAGGTCTCGAACTCCTCGTCGATGTCGTCTAACGCCTGTTGTGCGGGGATGTCCTGCGTGAACTGGTCCGCACCGGCGCTCGTGGTGATGCCCGCGAGCCCACCGACTGCGACGAGGCTGACGAGGAGAAAGACCGCGATGACCGTGACCGGCCGTTCGGTGACGAGCTTGTCGACGCGCTCGACGAACCGGTCGGCTGCGGTCACGGTCGCCTCCGCCGCCGAGCGGCCGGTTCCCCGAGCAGTGCACCGAATCGCAAGCCGGGTCGCACGCTCGTTCGCACGGACGAGTGGTCGATCATTCGATTACCGCCGCCGGTACCACACGACTGCTCCCGCGCTCGCGACGACCACGAGCAGCCCGACGACGAGTACCGTGGTCGGCAGCCCGCCGTCGTCGGTCGGCTCGGTCACTTCGATCGCAACTTGCGTGATGTCGGAGATCCGGTCGTTACCCCGCTCATCGTCGTAGCGGAAGTCCAGCTCTATCGGGTGATTCTCGACGCTGGCGTCCTGGGCGGCAGCCACTTCGAACCATATCTCGGTCGACTCGCCCGGCGCGAGCTCGGAGACGAACGCGTCGTCGTTAACGGCTGTGAGGGGACTGTCGGCGTACAGTCCCGCGTTGATCGACGACAGCGTCTCCGGTCGCTGATTCGTGATCTCGAACGTGATCCGCCGGGTCTCGCCGGCCGGGATCGTCGGATCGTCGGCGACGAGAGAGAACTCCGGCTGACGCGGGGCGACCTCGACGCGGCGAGTCTCGTCTACGGCGATGGTCGCGTCGCCGCTCGTATACTCGGTCGTGAAGCGGAACTGCCGCGGTCCGGGGTCCGCGTTCCCACTCACGTCGGCGTCGAACGCGAACTCGACGGAGTCACCGGCGGGGACTTCGGGCAGGGCGTACCGGGTCTCGCCGAGGCTCACTCGGCTGCTCCCGGAGTCGGCGACTACCACCGCGTCGTCAACATCGAGCGGACCCTCATTCGTGAGCGTCCCGCTGACGGTCCCCGAGTAGCCGACTTCGAGCGTTCCCTCGACGTCGTCCAGTGCGAACGACTGCTCGGGTATCGGCACCACGCCCGCCCGCGAGGACGGAGATGCCGATTCGATACCGTCGCGGTCGCGGTAGTCGACCGTCGTCGAGAGCGCGTAGGCACCGTCGCCGAACGCGGAGGTAACGGTCGAATCGAACGTCACGGTCCGGTTCTCTCCCGGCTCCCAGTCTCCGACGAACGATTCGCCGCTACCGTCGGCGATGACGGCCTCGGTTCCGGTCGTACTCCCGGTGACGACCGCATCGCGGGCGATCTCATCGCCAACGTTCTCCATCGTCACGGTCACGTCGCCGCCGCCGCCGACCTGCGCGTCGGTGTCGGTGTCGAGGATCGCGAATCGGGCGCCGTCGTCGACGACAATCGTGACGTCGAACCGGTCGATACCGCGGCGGTCGTTATGGCTGTTGAACTCCGGAATCACTTCGGAGGTGTACCGATATCGGGCCGTAACTTCGACCTCGTACTCTCCGTCAGGCACGTCATCGGGGACCGTAACGTCGAGAGGCACCGAGACGGGACTCGCGTCGGTCCGGACATCACCGACTGCCGTCTCACCGTCACCGACAGAGACGGGGACATCGTCGTCGTCGACTTCGAGCGTGAGCCCGCGCGCAGTCGTCACGCGGGGATCGAGATCGTTACCGAAATCCATCTCTCCCGTATTGAGGATATCCACGGTGACAGAGGATTCAGCGCCGCTGGGGACGGTCCGTTGTGACAAAAAGAGGTCGAGAACCGGAGCGCCACGGATCTGTCGGTCGGTGGTCTGCGCGTTGACCCCTTCGACTCCGCTCGCGCCGGTGAGCGCAGCGTATCCCGCGTCTTCGCCGTCACCGGCAACTGGATCGGCAGCGCTAGCGAGCGCGACACCGGCGAGGAGGACACCGACCGCCAGCAGGGCGAGCGCGAGCGGAACAAGTCGATACGCTCGGCTCATTCCACTACTCCCCAAGCCCTTCCGGAGGGACCGAAGCCGCGACCCGCGGGGTGGCCTCCGTCCGCATCGAATTCAGTCATACGGCCATGTTCGGCGCTCTAAACATAAACGTATTGAATGAACGTTCAATCAAGAGGGATATATAGCTGGCCGGGAGAGATAACGCATGCACGACCCGTTCGCGGAGCCGACGGACACCCGGCAGGCCATCCTCGGAGCGGCCTATCGCGCGCTCTGTGAACACGGATACGCCGACATCACGATCAGCCGGATCGGCGAGGAGTTCGACAAGAGTCCGTCGCTCGTGTATCACCACTACGACGGGAAAGACGACCTGCTACTCGATCTCCTCGAATTCCTTCTCGATGGGTTCGAGGAATCAATTTCGGCGGGGGCGTTCGAGCTCTCCCCGCGTGAACGAATTGGCGCGTACATCTCGGCGACGACCGACCCCGACGGCCTCGACGACGATTTCGCCCCGGACGGGCGGTTTCTGACGGCCATGGTGGAACTCCGCGCCCAGGCCGCGAGCGACGACGACTACCGCGATCACTTCGATCGCAGTGATCGGGTGTTTCACGCGTTCCTTGAGCAGTCCGTTCGGGAGGCTGCCGCCGAACTGGCGCCGTCAGATCACGGGTCGCCCACCGCAGCGTCGATCGAGCCTGCGGAGGCCGCAGCGACGCTCCAGACGCTCTCAGTCGGCGGCATGTTTCGCTGGGCGACGACGACTGACCGAGAGTGGGTCGACCGCTCGCGGACAGGAGCACAGCGATATCTAGAGACGGCGCTTCCACGAATCGATCCCGACGAGTAAGCGGTCGATGTTCGAGCGGGTCGTGGTGGGCCCTCAGCGCTCGATATCGCGGTTCGCGTCCATCCGTGTCACTTCCGCTTCGAGCCACTCCCGAAGCCATTTCACGCGTTTGATCCGCTGGTGAGCGATGCTTTCTGCGGTGTCAGAGACGACGCGCTCCGTGTGATCCTGTGCACGCTGCAACACTCGGTCGACCATCATTGCGGCGTCCATGTGGGTGCGTGACTCGTACCCCATCCGGAGGAGCATCAGCACGGCACCGTTCGCGCCGACCTTGTCGAGCACGTCGGCTTCGATCAGACATCGGCTTTCCAAGGAGACGTTGTCGAGATCACCCATATACGAGTGATCGACGACCGCGCTACACACCTCTTCGATGAACGATTCGGGGTAGTTTCCACGACTCTTGAGGTACTCGCGGGCGACCCGCGCGCCCGCCTCGGCGTGAACGTCCTGTTCCACCTCCAGCTTGGCGACGTCGTGGAACACGGCGGCCACGCGGACCACGTCGACATCGGCGCCCTCCGCCTCGGCGATCTCGGCCGCGAGGTCGACGACGTTGAGGATGTGATTGAATCGGTAGTCGGCAGAATGCCAAGGATACCATCGCATCCGGCCGCCATCGTCCTCGCTCTCGACGCTAGCTGCGAGGTAATCTCTCACAAACCCTTTCATCTCCGCGAAGTCGTCGTCGCTCACCTCCGTTTCCTTAATTTCGACGCCCACGGGGACCACCTCGGACGAAAAACTCGTAATTCATTACCGTAACCGAGGAGCGTTTCGTTCTTAGTCGTTACGACGAGGGGCCATCCGGCGGCTGCGAGGGGCACGCGACTGATAAGGGCGGGTTACCGGTCGAAATCGACTGCTACCACGTTCTCGCTCACGTGGAGGTAGGTGATGGGATTCTGGCCGGCACCGCCGACGATCGGAATACTGAGATCTGCGAGCGACTCGTCGTGTTCGATTGTGAACGCGTTGTCTCCCGTTGTCAGGCTATTAAATACAAAACCGCCGCGGAGCGTCACACTTCCACTGATCTCCGTATCCGAGTTCGGGGCGTAAACGACTGCATCAATCTCGGGAGTTCCCGCCGTATCCTCAAGGAAGCCTTCACGAACGTAAAACTGATTTCGCTGGGCTTCGGTCGCGCTCGGGTCGGTTCCCACTTTTGCGTTGCCGCTTGCTAGTACCGATCCGTTGATGTAATACTTGACCGTCCCACTCCCTTCGTTAGTCACGATCAGGTCTCTGTTTTCGAGGTCGAAGTCACCATCTATCACAATCGTGATGTTGCCGTCGCTCGTATCAAAATCGATATCCCCACCCAAGTCGACATCGTTTGAGTTGTAGTACGTCCCGCTGCCGCAGGGGTCTGCGTCGACACAGTCTTCGATACTCTGCGTCGAATCCTCAGCATCGTCTAACGCGGCGTCGATGAGCGGCTCGACACTCGCGTGTGTTCCACCCTCTGAGTACGCGGACTCGTCGAGTCCGTCTCCTCCGGAATCGTGTGTGTATCCGCCTCCACCGATCGACACCGCCCGCTCGAACGTCACCTCGTCCGGCACGACCAACCGCGCTGTCGTCGTCTGGTTCGCGTCGTCTTTTGTCACGTCACCGTCGGCCCGCTGATTGAAGAAGTCGTACCAGCCCTCGTAGTACGTGCTTTGTACCTCGACGACGACGGTTCCGTCTTGGAGGGGGTTGTCAGTGGCGTCGACCACATTCGGATCACTCACAGAGCGGCGAACGACACCCGTTCCGCTCGACGGCGACGACTCCTCGCCGGTCAACCGAACGATCGGGAACGTGAGCGTGCTCCCGCGGTAGTGGTACTCGGGCGGGGAGATCATCCGACCGCGATCCCCTTGCATCGCCCAGACGCCACCGCCTTGGAGCGCGATGTCGCGGTTCTCGCCGCGATACTCCAGCGTGCCGATGGTGTCGTTGTATATCTCTTGGGTCTCGTTTTCGCGTTCGATACGGACCTCGACGTGCCCGGCCTCCTCGTCTAATCGGAGGTCTCCGCCGGCGACAGCGCCAAGATCGAACCGCCGGGCGTCCGTCTCGCCGAGAGCGACGAGACTCGACTGCGAACTGAGCTGTGACATCCCGTTTTCGACGCCTGACGAGCGTGCCTCGTCGGTGGCGAACCCGAGCGCGACGCTCCCGGTCGCGACCGTGATCGTCACGGCGGCGATCGTGATCGCTAACAGAAGCACGACCCCGATCACCTCGCTTTGGGCACGCTCACCGTTGCTCATACGTACGTCTCGGTCGGCACCGTATTTAAACGTCGCCCGCAGTGAATCAACGCTGATATCCCCAGACTCGCTACAAGACCGACAATTACACCACGCCGGTCCTCGCGGGACAACCGACGACGAGGTTCTTAAGGGCGGTCGCCGTCGACCGACACGCATGTGGCGTCCGTGGGGAAGCGACGAAAAGAGCCGGTTCCAGCGGGCAGCGGCACTGAACGTCCTCGGCAACGCGCTGAAGATCCTCGTCGAGGGCGCTGCGGGGCTGGCGTTCGGGAGCGTCGCACTGCTGGCCGACGCGGCCCACTCCGTCGCCGACCTCGTTGCCAGCGCGGTCGTCTTCGTCTGGGGCGGCTCGCGGTACGACGACGCCGACGAGACGCATCCCCACGGCCACCAGCGGATCGAGCCGTTGACGGCGCTGTTCGTCGGGGCAACGATTCTGGTCCTCGGCGTCCTCCTGTTCCGCGAGTCGGTCGTCGGTCTGCTCGGCCCCCACGACGTAGACGCGAGCCCGATCCTCGTTGGCGCCCTGCTGTTCGCGATGGCCGACATGTATCTCCTCTACTGGTACACCGATCGGGTCAACGCCCAACTGGGTTCGACCGCGTTGACCGCGCTCGCGACCGACTGTCTCAACGACATCTACACCACAATCGCGGCGCTCGTCGGCGTGCTCGGGGTGCTTCTCGGCTTCTCGATTCTCGACCCGATCGCCGGGGCGCTCGTCAGCGTGCTGGTCATGTACCAAGGCGTCGAGATCGCCCGCGAGAACGTCACGTATCTGGTCGGCGCGGCACCGCCGGAAGGAGACAGAAAGCGCGTCATCGACGCGCTACGCGAACACCCCGCGGTTGAGGGAGTCCACGACCTGACGGTGTTTTACGACGGAACGGATCTCGAAGTGGAGGTCCACGTCGAGGTCGACGGCGAGATGACGCTTCGCCACGCTCACGATATCGAGACGGAACTGGTCTCTCGGCTCCGAGAGTTGGAGGACGTCGGCGACGTTCACGTCCACCTCGATCCGTCCGGACTCGGTGAGTGGAAAGAGGCCGATGATCTGACCGAAGCCGGTCGATAGGGACGAACGTAGCCAAACCGCGGACCAAAGACGGCGCCGATCGCGAACAAGGCGCAGCGACCGCCGTGGCCGTGCGGGTTTTGTCCGTCGATCCCTTCTCAATCGATATGTTCGGACGCCGCTGGCTGGAAATGACGTGGCGGGACGGACTGTTCCTCCACTGGGCAGTCGCTCCCGAGACCATCACCGAGACGCTACCCGACAGCCTCTCGGTCGCCACCCACGACGGCAACGCATACCTCGGCGTCGTCGCCTTCGTGATGGACGACATTCGCCCGCGAGGCGCTCCGCTCGGGCTCTCGTTTCCCGAACTCAACCTCCGAACCTACGTCGTGGGGCCGAACGGCCCGGGCGTCTATTTCTATAACCTCGACGCGGACGATCGACTGGGCGTCTCGGTCGCTCGGCGGCTGTTCGCGCTGCCGTACTACCGCGCCGTCATGGATGTGACTCGGACTGGTGACGGCGATAGCAACGCAATACGGTTCACCAGCCGTCGGACACACGCAGGCGTGCCCCCTGCACAGTTCGACGCGACGTACGAGCCGACCGGTGAGTCGTTCACGTCCGATCCGGGTTCGCTCGACGCCTTCCTCCTCGAGAACTACCGGTTCTACGCCGACGGGAACCGGCTCTACTGCGGCGAGATCGGACATGACCCGTGGCGGCTGCGAGAGGCGACCGCCGACGTTCGAACGAACACCCTTTTTGAGGCGAACGGCTTCGACCACCCGGAAGGAGACCCGCTCGTCCGTTACGCGGAGCCGATAGACGTGAGTGCCGATCGGATTCGTCGGGTGTGAGCTGGTCGATCGACTCGGCTTGTTCTTCAGCTAGGGGAACAGTCCGCGGTACTCGTGTGCACTCGCTGTTCGTTCGAGCGCGAGCGTGTACGCCGCGGTCCGGAGGTCAGGCAGGTCTTTGGTGTCGTACTGCTCGATCGTCTGGTCGAACGCGGTTCCGATTCGGCGCTCCAGTTCGGCGTTCACCGTCTCCAGCGGCCACGAAAACTCCTGAGCGTTCTGCACCCACTCGAGATACGAGACGATGACACCGCCGGCGTTCGCGAGAATGTCGGGGACAACTTGAACGTCGCGCTCAGTGAGCACCTCATCGGCCGAAACGGTCGTCGGTCCGTTCGCCGCCTCGACGATCGCTGAGGCCTGCAGGTCCTGGACGTTTTCGGCCGTGATCACGCCTTCCACGGCGGCTGGGATCAACACGTCGACATCGAGTGTCAGCAGCTCCGCATTGGTGATCAGTTTCGGTGCGTCCCAGCGACCCCGACCTTCGGGTGTACCCTGCATCTCGCCGGCCACGTACTCCTCGATGAGTCCGCCTTCCCCGACGTGTGCGTCGAGCGCCCCCACGTCGAGCCCAGCGGGATCGTAAGCGGCTCCGGTCACGTCCGACGTAGCGACCACCTTCGCACCCCCCTCATCGAGCAGCTTGGCGGCGTTCGACCCGACGTTACCGAACCCCTGTATCGCGACGGTCGCGTCCTCGAGGTCGCGATCGAGGTAGTCGAAGAGTCGTTCGGTAACGATCGAGACGCCGCGACCAGTCGCCTCGACTCGCCCCGGCGTCCCGCCGATTTCCAGCGGCTTCCCAGTGACGACTTGCGGAACCGAGTGGCCCTCGTACATCGAGTACGTGTCCATCATCCACGCCATCGTCTGCGGATTCGTGTTCATATCCGGTGCGGGCACGTCGGTCTCAGGCCCGATCATCCGACGGATCCCCTCTGTGTACCGGCGGGTGAGCCGCTCGAGATCCTGTTCGGTGAGGTCTTTCGGCTCACAGATGACACCGCCTTTCGCCCCACCGTACGGGAGGTCGACGAGCGCGGTTTTCCAACTCATCCAACCGGCGAGCGCCTCGACCTCACGCTGGGTGACGCTCGGATGGAACCGGACACCCCCTTTAAACGGTCCACGGGCGCTGTCGAACTGACAGCGGTACCCTTCAAACACCTCAACTTCCCCGGATTCCAATCGTACTGGGAGGGTGACTTTAAGTGTACGTTCCGGGTGTTTGAGACGCTCGAAGACGCCCTCGTCCACGTCTGCGTACTCTTTTGCGCGGTCCATCTGTGCGAGCATGTTCTCGAAGGGATCGTCTGCCATGCTCGCCTGCACTCGGTCGTGGGGGATATCGGTTTCGGCAAGTATCGCCATCGGCTGTGAGTGTCACACATACCAGGGCGGAGCCGGGTCGATCATCTTGTGCGTTTCGACCGGACTTATACGTCGGCGCCGACAACACCGGCGTATGACGATCGTACACGCGACGGAGGACTGTCGATGACGACGCAGACCCTCCATCCCCGCGTCCGTATCGTATGGATCCTCCGGTCTGTTCTCGTTGCGGCGGTGCTGTCGGCGCCGTTCGTAGGTGCGTTCTACTTCGGGTACCTCCCGGAGTGGGCGCCCGTCGGCGCCGGAGCCGTCTTTCTCGTGCTCGGCGTCGGTCACTCGGTGCTGCGGTACCGACGCTGGAGCTACGAGATCCGGGAAGACGCGCTGTATCTCGACCGGGGCGTCGTCACGCAAGTCCGGACCACTGTCCCGTTAGTGCGGATCCAACACGTCGACTCCCGCCGCGGTCCCGTCGAGCGGGGCGCTGGACTCGCGTCCTGTGTCGTCTACACGGCCGGCTCTCGTGGTGCCGACGTTCGGATCCCGGGACTCACCCCCGACGGCGCAAGTGACCTCCGCGAGGAGCTGAAACGGCTAGCGATCCGTGCCGACGGGGAGGACGCGGTGTGAAATTAGCGCCGCAGTCGATCCCGTACCGGGCGTTCCAGAAGGTGGCGGGGATCGTCGTCATCCTGTTTTTCGTCGTCACCAGCAACGACTGGGGGTTTCTCACTGCCGCCGCCGCCGGCGGCGGGGTGTTACTCCTCGCGCTCGCCTACGAAGTCGCATACTACCGACGCTTCGACTACGAACTCACCGAAGACACGCTGGATATCGCTTCGGGTGTGATCTCGCGGCGCGAACGGGAGATCCCCTACCGCCGGATTCAGAACGTCGACGTGAGCCGGAGCGTTATCCAGCGAGCGATCGGCGTCGCGGCGGTCGACCTCGAAACCGCCGGCGGCTCCAGTACAGAGGGGTCAATCCGCTTCGTTACACCGGAAGAAGCGACCAGGCTCCAACGCGAGGTACAACGCCGCAAGTCCGACGCGTCGGGCGGCGAGTCGGGTAAGCGCGGAGCGGACGCCGACACCCGGCCGGGCAGCGTCGGGCCGGACGAAGAAGAGCTGTTCGCGATCTCACCGGGCGAGCTCGCGCTCGTCGGCGCGCTCTCGTTTGACGGGCGGCTCATCGGGCTGCTCGCATTCCTCGGCTCCGGCTCGTTCCCGGTACTCTCCAGTTTCGTGCCTGACGCCTCTGCAGCCGCGATCTCCGCGCTCGCAATCGTTGCGGTCGGGCTCCTCTTTCTGGTGTCGTGGATCATAGGCGCCGGTCTCGCGTTCTCGAACTACTACGGCTTCCGTCTCCTGCGTGCCGGCGACGAACTCCGCTACGAGCGCGGGCTCTTCAGGCGATACAGCGGCTCGATTCCGACCGAAAAGGTTCAGACGCTATCCATCTCGGACAACCCGGCGAAGCGAGCCCTTGGCTACGCAAGCCTCTCGATCGAGACCGCGGGGTACGCACCCGGTCAGGGCGGTAACTACGGGAGTCAGGCTGCGGTCCCGATCGCGACGACGGAGCGTGTCTACCGGCTCGCACACGAGGTCGAAGTGTTCGGCACGCCCTCGTTCAACCGCCCGCCGAAGCGGATCCGGTGGCGGTACGTGTTTCGATACGCCATCGTCGTCGGCGTGATCGCGGGCGTCGCATTCGCTATCGATTGGTACGTCGCCGCCGATATTCCGTGGTACGGCGCGCTTGCGCTGCTACTCGCGGTTCCGCCGGCAGCTCATCTGAAGTGGAAGCACCGCGGCTACTGGCTCGGCGAAGACCATCTCCTCACTCGGAACGGTTTCTGGAGCCGGTCGGTGACGGTCGTCCCGTACTATCGAATACAGAACGTCATCGATAATCGAACGATATTCCAGCGGCGGTGGAACGTGGCAACGATCATTGCCGATACGGCCGGCGGCAGTTCGCTGACGGGTAGCGACGCCGCTGCAGTCGATTTCGACACCGACGAGGCAGTCGAGCTCCGTGCGACGCTTCAAAACCGACTCCAGTCGGCCGTCAGGGAACGTCGAGACCGCCGGACTGCGTTCGAGTGGTTCGAGGGCGACGCTGGGTCGGATAATTCGGACACCGACGAAACGTCGACCACTGACGCGGAACGATCGACCGATGTCCCGGAATCGACCGACGACGACCCCGTTACCGAAGGCGTCGTCGAGCCGGATGTTCCGGACGACGGTCCGGTTCGACCCGACTTCTCCGGCGGCGACCGAGACTACTCCAAGCCGGCCGAGCGCATCGATACCGGTGAGTACGCGGTCGATCGATTCCCGTCTGACGTCGATGTCGCGCATCGGGGACGCACAGAGTCCGAATCAGATGATACTGCTGAGGACACGCCGGTAAACGGCGACGATTCAGACGATACCCACGACGATTCAGACGATGCCAACGACCCGGCCAACTCGGAAAGATAGCGTCGGACGCTTCGCGGACTACTCCGCAAGGAGCCGCTGGGCGATCGTGTTGCGCAACACTTCGCTCGTCCCTTCGTAGATCTCCGAGAGCTTCGCGTCGCGGTAGAACCGCTCGGCCGGAAAGTCCTTCGTGTAGCCGTAACCGCCATGAATCTGGATCCCTTCGTTGGCGACCTCACGAGAGATCTCCGAGGCGTACAGCTTCGCCTGTGCTGCCTCTTTGATGAACGTCTCGTCCCGCATTTTCAGGTCTGCCGCCTCGTGCATCAACAGCTCCGCGGCGCGGATCTTCGTGTCCATATCGGCGAGCTTGTGCTGGATCGCCTGGAAGTCGGCGATTTGACGATCGAACTGTTCGCGCTCCTGCGCGTACGATTTCGCCTCGTCGAGTGCGGCCCGCGCGATGCCGACAGAGCGTGCAGCGATGGTGATCCGGCCGCCGTTCAGCGTCTTCAAGGCCTGTACGAACCCCGATCCTTCATCGCCGAGGCGTCTGTCTTCGGGGATCCACATGTCGTCGAAGCGGAGCTCGGCGGTCGGACACCCCTTATCACCGAGTTTCTCCTCCGTTCCCTCGACGATGAATCCGTCATCTTCCTCGGGCCGGACGACGAACGAGGAGATACCCTTCCGGCCTGCGTCGGGATCGGTCTTCGCAAACAGGACGACCGTGTCTGCGACCGAGCCGTTCGAGATCCACAGCTTCCCGCCGTTGACGAGATAGCCGTCGCCGTCGGGCTCCGCGGCGACGCCGCTCCGTTCTGCGGCGCTCAGCTCCTCGCGCTCTGCCCTCGTCGACATCGCGGGCACGTCCGACCCGGCCTCGGCCTCCGAAAGTGCGAACGCGCCGATGTCCGCTCCGGTGTTCAGCGGGGTGAGATACTCCGCCTTCTGAGAGTCGTCGCCGAAGGCGTACAGCATGTTGCCTGCGAGCGAGGTATGGGCGGCGACGACGGTACCGAGTCCACCGGATCCGCGTGAGATCTCGGCGAGCCCGATCGCGTAGCTGTGGTAGTCGAGCCCGGAGCCGCCGTACTCGACGGGGAACGGCATCCCCATGAGACCGAGATCGGCCATCTCGTCGACCAAGTCGGCCGGAAACTCGTCAGTTGCGTCGATATCGGCGGCTCGGGGAACGACTTCCTCGTCGACGAACGCCGCGACGGTGTCACGGATCTGACGCTGCTCCCCAGAGAGCGTAAAGTCCATGCGTACACACATCTCACACGAAGACTTAGCCGTTTTCACACGATTGTACACGAGTCGATCGTTGGGATGGTGATCCTTCGCCGCGAGATCCGACGACATCCGCCGGTGGCGTTCCACGAGGCTTTTTATGCGTTGTGACGTAAGTATCGGTAACCGAATGAGCGGACGAACATACGGTCCCGCCGAACCCGACCTCTCGTGGTGTCACGAGGCGGTTCAGGGCGTTTCTCGGACCTTCGCGCTGACGGTCGACGTGTTAGAGGAGCCGATGGCCTCGCAGATCTGTGTGGGGTACCTCCTCTGTCGAGTGGCCGACACGGTTGAAGACGCCGGGCACATTCCTCCTGAGGTCCAAAGCGACGTGTTGCGAACGTACCGACGCGCGATCGATCCCGACGACGACACCGACATCCTCGCGTTCCGCGAGGCGGTCGATCAGTGGCTCCCCGAGCCGAGCCAGCGTACTGACGACTGGGATGTGGTCGCCGAGGCGCCAACGATCGTGGCGACTTTTGACGACTTCGATTCAGAGGCACGCGAAGCGATCGTGCCACCGGTGTTAGAGATGGTCGACGGGATGGCGATGTTCGTCGATCGTCACGCCACAGAGGGTGGGCTCCGCATCGACGACCGCGCCGAGTTAGAACAGTACTGTTACTACGCGGCCGGCACCGTCGGGAACCTCATCACGAACCTGCTCACCCGCGGTGACGTCTCAGAGGATCGGGCACGGCGGCTGCGTGACACCGCCGAAGAGTTCGGACTGCTTCTCCAGCTCGTAAACGTCTCGAAAGACGTATACGACGACTACACGGAAGAAAACAACGTCTACCTGCCGGCAGAGTGGCTAGCAGACGAAGGCGTCGATCAGGAGCACGTTGTCCGCCCCGAAAATCGGGAGTCCTCCGCTCGCGTCGTCGATCGAACCGCCACGTTCGCCCAGTCATTCCTCGACGACGCGCAGGCGTATCTCGAGACGATGCCGCTCTCGAACGGGAACACGATGGAGGCGTGGACCGTCCCATACCTGCTCGCGGTCGGCACCCTCCGCGAGCTCAGCTCGCGCCCCGAAGACGCGCTCACCGAGACCGGCGTGAAGATCTCTCGCCAGGAGGTGTTCGCGGTGATGGCCGCCGCCAGCGACGTCGGTCGTGACTCGCTCGCGGATCTCCGACAGACGATCGCTCGGACGCCGTATCACCGGGCAGTCGAGCCCGCCGACTGACCGAGCTCTTGGCTCCGTCGGTATCGATTCTTCTGCAACGCCCTTTCGTCTCGCTCGATGCTCCGATCTGTCTGTTTCCCCTTTCAGAGCCGAGCGCGCGCCCGCGAAACCGCGGGCACGCTCACGTGTATCGTGTCCGAGAGCGCCTCAGCCGCGCTCAGCAGCCACTCCGCGCGCTCGACGCGAGAATCCAGGTCTCCTGGACCGATCCGGTACGCTTCGACGAGCTCCTCAACGGTCGCACCCCCGATCCACTCATCGAGGATCCGCGCCGTTTTCACGGACTCTAACCACGCTTCGAAGTCGTCGGTCTCGTGCATCGCCGTCGTCAGGAGATCGGCATTCGCCCTCGCAAATCGATAGATGTTGGCCCGCTCTTCGTTTCCGAGATACGTGTCCTGCATGTCTGGGGTGTCACAGATAACCGCAAAGACGGTGAGTGAGGTCGCGTTAGCCATTGCCTCTGCGGTCCGGAGTCCGGAAACGATCCGCTGACCGGTCTCCGGCCTGACGTACTGTTTCGACGTCGTCTCGCCGACCGGCGTGGCGACCAGTCGGTACTCCGCGATGTCACCGGTCTCGCGGCGGACCATCCCGGCCGAAACGAGGTTGTCGACCGCGATCGCAACGGCGTCGGCCAACCCGCCCGCTCCGGCGGTCCGAGCGTAAAACGTCCCCTCAAACACGTCGAGTATCTCTCCCTCGGTCTCTGCAGAGCCGGTCGCGATCGCTGAGAGGACGTGTGTCCGCAGTGACGCGGGGTCAGCAAGCTTCGATTCGACGGCTTCGGGATGACCATTGACGTATCTCTCGACGAGCTCCGCTTGGTTGTCCGCATTGCCGACGAGCACCGCCTCCCCGTGCGGATCGAGGCCGGGGCGTCCCGCACGCCCGCACATCTGGTGGACCTCCAGCGTGGGGAGCCACTCCATCGCCGAGCCGGCGTATCGCTTCTGATCTCTGATGACGACCCGCCTCGCAGGGACGTTGACACCGGCCGCGAGCGTCGGAGTGGCACAGATACAGGCAACTGATCGGTCCCGAAAGGCGGACTCCACGATCGTCCGGTGACCAGACCGAAGCCCAGCGTGGTGGAACGCGACTCCCGAGCGGAGACAATCCGCAAGCTGTCTCCCCGTGAGCGTCCCGTCCACATCGGCGACCTCGTCGGCCGCCTCGGCCGCAGCATCTTCGATACTCATCTGCTCGGCGAGGCCGTCATCGCCGAGCCGCTCGGCTAGTGCGACGGCTTCGGTCCGTGATCGGACGAATGCGAGACACTGGCCGCCGTCGGCAACGGTGTCCTGAACGAGCGAAGCCGTGACTTCGGTGTCGTCCGGAGCGTCAGCGTCGATGTCGTCCGGTGTATCGACATCGACAGGGTCCTCCTCTGCCGTATCCGTTACCTCAACCACGCTCTCCGTCCCGTCGTCGAATGCGACGATGTCGCCGACCGCGACTCCCGTTCTGAGATCGACTGGCCGCCAGCGCGACTCGACGAGAGTCGCGTCCAGCCACTCAGCGATCGCTTCTGGGTTGTCGACCGTCGCCGAGAGTGCGACGACCTGGATAGTCGGATTGCGACGACGTAGAGTCGCAAGCGTCACTTCGAGCGTCGGCCCCCGACGCTCCGCGCCGAGGAGATGGACTTCGTCGACGACGACGCAAGCGAGTTCATCGACCCATTCGGCGCCGTTTCGAATGGCCGAGTCGACTTTCTCGCTAGTGGCAACGACGATATCGTTGCCCGCGAGCAGCTCGCTTGTCGCATCGAAATCGCCCGTGGAAATCCCCACGTCGATTCCGGGCAGCGCCGCGAACGTCTCGTACTTCTCGCGAGCGAGCGCGCGGAGCGGACAGATGTACAACCCTGGTCCGTCAGCGGTTAACAGGCCCAACTCGGCGAGAAACGTCTTTCCTGATGCGGTCGGAACGGCGGCGACGACGTTTTCACCCGTACAGATACCGGCATTGACGGCGTCGACTTGGGGCGGGTACAGCTCCCGGATCCCCTGATCGGCGAAGTGGTCGACGTACATTCCCGACACCGGGAGCTCCGAAACACGCATTCGGTCAGTAGTTCGGCGGGATTGTATTTAAAAAGTCGGCGAGAACAGCTCGCTGTGGGCCGGCTTCCGTCGCGGCCGAAACCGCTGGTCACTCCTCGGTGTCGAACTCCTGAAACAGCTTCTCGAAATCGTCATCGTCCCCGGCCACCGCCTCCAACGACTCGTCGGCTTTCGAGCGAAGTTCACCGATTCGGTCGGTGAGTCGCTGGTACTCGTCGTTGCTCGCGAGTTCGCTCACGCTCTTTTCTGCCTCTAACATCGCCTTCTTCGAGGTCAACGAAAACAGCTCTTGCATCTCGGTGTCGTACTCGCCGCGTCGGAGGAGTCCCTCGACGGTCTCGCGAAGGGTGTCGCTGGTGACGGGCTTCACGAGATAGTCGTCGAATCCCATCTTCAGAATATCGAAGTCGGGTTCGACGGCCGTGACCATCGCGATCCGACAATCGACGCCACGCTCGCGGACCGCCGAGAGAACCTCGTCGCCGGAGAGGCCAGGCATACGTCTGTCGAGTAAGATTGCGTCAACCTCGTTATCCGCCGCATCAAGCTCCTCAAGTGCCTCCTGACCGCCGTACGCTGTTCGGACGCGATACTCGTCGCCGAGCCACGCGGCGTACAGGTCGGCCAGGTCAGGTTCGTCCTCGACCACGAGGACCAGCGGCGATTGCTCACTCATGGATTCTCGGAGCGACGACGTATTCGCTCACATCTTTCGTCTTTTCGCGGACTATATTAAAATACCCCTTCGGGTTTAGGTCTCCGCTTCCCCGAGCGGCCGTGCCGTCGGCGTGTTCAGGAGCTTACTCGCCGGGGCTGTAGTTGGGGGCCTCGTCGGTTATCATCACGTCGTGTGGATGGCCCTCGGTCTGGCCGGCGCTGGAGACGCGGATGAACTCGGCGCGCTCGTGGAGTTCGGGAACGGTTCCGGCACCGACGTAGCCCATCCCGGAACGCATTCCCCCCGTGAGCTGGTGAAGCTCGGACGCGAGGGTTCCTTTGTAGGGGGTCGCTGCCTCGACACCCTCAGGGACGAACTCCTCGTCTTCGTCCTCCTCTTTGAGATAGCGGTCCCCGCCACCGGATTTCATCGCACCGACCGAGCCCATGCCGCGATACTGTTTGTACTTTTTCCCCTGCATCGTGATGATTCGGCCGGGCGCTTCCTCCGTGCCGGCGAAGTAAGAGCCGAGCATGACCGCGTTTGCGCCCGCAGCGAGGGCTTTGATCGCGTCCCCCGAGTACCGAATCCCACCGTCAGCGATAACCGGAACACCGTGTTCGGCTGCCACGTCAGCGACTTCGCTTACGGCCGTCATCTGGGGCATCCCCGCGCCACTCACGACGCGCGTGGTGCAGATCGATCCTGGACCAATACCCACCTTGAGCCCGTCTGCGAAGTCGACGGCAGCCTCAGCCGCCTCGTGCGTCCCGATATTGCCGACGACGACATCGGCGTCCACCGTCTCTTTGATCGCCCGGGCGGAGTCGAGCACGTTGAGGTTGTGTGCGTGTGCGCAGTCGATGAAGATCACGTCGACGTCTGCCTCGTCCGCCGCTACGGCGCGTTCTTCTTCGAACGGGCCGACAGCGACACCGGCGAGTAACCGACCGTGGTCGTCGCGAGCGGCGTCTTCGTGTTCGCGACGCTGGAGAATTCCGCCCATTGTGACGAGCCCGACGAGCCTATCGCCGCCGTCGACGATTGGGACTCGCTCAATCTTGTGGTCGTACATCAGCTCAAGCGCTTGGCGAGCGTCGACATCTTCGGGAGCCGTGATGACCTCGTCGGTCATCGCCTCGCTGACGGCGTCGTCTTCGCCGACCTCGAGGTACGGACGGATGTCGGTCCCAGAGATGATCCCGAGAACGGTGTCGTCCTCGTCGACGACCGGCGCGCCGGAGACGCCTTCACGTTCCATCAGGCCGTCGGCCTCACGGACCGTGTCGTTCGGAGAGACCGTGACAACGTTCTCGCGGCGGATGACGAGCTCGTGTGCGCGTTTTACCCGCTCTACTTCCATCGCGGTCTCTTCAACGGTCATGTTGCGGTGGAGGACGCCCAGTCCGCCCTCGCGAGCCATCGCGATAGCGAGGTCGCTCTCGGTGACGGTGTCCATCGCCGCGGAGAGAACGGGGACCGTGAGTTCGACGTTTTTCGAGACGAGCGAAGAGAGATCTGCGTCGTCTGGTTCGACTCGACTCTCGTTGGGTCGAAGGAGTACGTCGTCAAACGTCAATGCTTCCGGAACGTCGAGCTTCGCAGAGAAGCGGTCAGAATCTGTCGCCATATAAACCGTCATGAGTGCCCGATAAAAAACGTTGCGAGTCATCACAGACGTGCATGACATTGTTATCGTGATCTATGACATATACATGTTTTTGAATATAACCGGATCGACGGAGTATTCACACAATTGGCGACCGATCGACACTGGTGATGCGTGTTGATCATACATCAATAGCGGAGATATAAGTACAGTCTCGATATTCGTCGGCTCGTGCGGGCAGATCTCACACAACCTTTAACGCAACCGAAACACATATGAGTAGTATGGACTCCGACAGTCCCGTGAATACGCGCACCGCCGGCCAGCCGATCTGCGATCTCGGCATCTCCTTTACAACCGGCAATACGCGTAAACTGTTTACACGGACCCGTCGGGCCGCTCGCGGATTCGACTCCGTACGCCGGGCCCTCGGCTATCGTGGGTCGCCCGCTTCCCACCGCGTACCCGTTGGTCAGGGTCATCGTCCCTGAATGAGTACCTCTCGTCACCCGATCGCTCTTCGGCTGGAACGGCAGGTCGGCAGCGCGACGAAGCTGCTGGCGACCGTCATGGTGCTGCCACTCATCGATGGGATCTTCCCTGCGTTAGTCGTCGCCGGCGTGTTGTCAACCGCAACCGGCGTCGTCGAGACCGGGATCCTCATCTTCGGTGGCTCGGCGACCGCTGCGGTGATCCTCGCCGAGATGGACGGGAGCCGGAAGCAGATGGTCACCTCAATTCTGCTTATCGGAGCCGTGATCATTCCGCTGGCGGCGATAGAGGCCGCTCTCGCGCCCACGTTCCGCGGATTCCTCAATCTCCCCGTCTTCGAGCGCTTCGCCGGATTGGTGATCCTCACGATCGCGGCCAAGACCGCGAGTTCGGAAATCGGGAAGTACCTGCCGAGCCCGGGAATCATCATCGCGCTCGGACTCGTTGCGAGCTTCGAGCCGGCCGGGTTCGCGATCGAGACGTCGACGGAGTACGTCGTCAACGGCGCCGCCGCGGCGGGCGTCGGCGTCGCGTTCGCGCTTTCGATCGCGTTGCTGTCGCCGCACCTCCGCGGTCGCGTCGACATCGACCGGTTCCGTTTCGGCTCGGCCGTCGCGCTCGGTGTGCTCGCGCTCCCGATCCTCCTCCGTCCGTTCGATCTGATGCAGACCGAGGCACCCGTGGCGCTCGCAGTGCTCGCCGTGACGACTCTGTTCGCGTACGACCCCAACGCGGACCCGGACTTGGGCAACGAATCGGTCGACGACGACTCCGGATCCGACGACGGAGACGATCCGGACGCCCACGACGACGTCGGCGATCGGTCCGCCGACAGCGAAGACGACGACGGAGCGATCGACCCGACCGACCCGCCGCTCGACGCGCCGCCGGAGGCGCCCGGTCGAATCGTTGACGACGACGTCGCGGTGCTGTCCAACGGTGGCGACCGCGAGACGACGACCGACGACGACAGCCAAGATCCGTTCACCGACGACGACTCGCGGGCGCCCTGGCTGTAGCCGCATAACAACGGGTGCCTGCACAGCTGTGTGACAGACCGTTCGCGGGAGTCCGCGAGTCGCGTCTCGTGATCGGGTCGCGGGGGTTTAGGTACTCGACCACATACACCGAGCATGTCCAATCGTGTCGTGCAGGGACGAATGGTAACCCCCGAGACGCTCGCGGAGCTGGTCGAGGGCGAATCGATCCTCGAAGCGGAGCCGATCGCTGATGC
>SL_4KL_010_BRINEDRAFT_10000217_pt1 | contig 28311 bp, 22 predicted proteins | sample SodLak_010_BRINE_2_FD_10664 | JGI IMG/M metagenome (IMG submission 10664) | reverse complement strand
AGCGATTACGAAGGGTTTTCTAATACCTACCTGGAGGCTGCCTGCTCGAAGCTACCAGTCGTTTCGTTGTTCCACGACCCGAACAATATGCTCGAACAACAGCATGCAGGAATCGTCGTCGACAAATCACCCGCGAACCTACCGACTGCAGTCGAAACAATGTTCGATGACTCAATGTGGAATCAGTACCGGAGCGGGTGCGAACAGATCGTCCGCGACCACGAACCGGAACCAATCGTTCAGTCATTCAGTGAAGCTCTCAGAGAACTTACAACCGAGACACCCAATAACATAGCAGCACAATAGTTACTCAACCGATATTTTGACACTGGTTAGTGTGATGGTACTGTTTCTGCAATATACGACTCAGCAAACGCACGTATGATATTATAGTGAGTTTATAATTTTATCTACGGTTACGCTACGTGGCCTAAGATGTATTCCATCGTCGCCACCGCAACTAATCACCCAGACGCGGTCAATCCGTACTGGGGGTTATTTAATCATCGAATACTGAAATCGCTTGCTGATGAAGACATCACAGTCGATGCTGTCTCTCCGCGACCCTACGCCCCTCCTGTAGGGCCGTATTCTGCATATTCATCACTTCCGACAATCGAAGACTTCGGTTCGTATACTGTCCATCACCCACGGTTTTGGTATCTACTACCAAAGCGGCTTTTGTATGGAATCTCTGGGGAGTCCTACGCAAAGCGCATTCCACAGTATGTCGAACATACATTTGGAAAGCCCGATGTTGTCCATGCGTGTCATATTTATCCCGACGGATACGGGATGCTTCCATACGTTCGAAAACATGATGTTCCTCTGTTTGTCATCTCTCATGGCAAGTTCTTAAACGACTTCGAGGAGCTCCCACCGACTGTTGGGGCCAAAGTCCAAGAGACACTTGATGCAGCGACAGGTGTCCTCTGTGTCAGCGACGCGCTTGCAACCAAAGCACGCAGCCGTACTGCCCGCTCGAAGGTTTCGACAGTTCCAATCGGTGCAGATCCCGATGAGTTCCCTGTCGATCAACAAGCCCGCCTGCGTCGCGACCTCGAGATTGCACCTGATGCTACGGTCGTGCTTTTTGTAGGTGAGTTTACCGAACGAAAAGGAATCTCAGAGCTCCAAACACTCATGCCAGAACTTGATCTCGAGGACACCGAGTTCGTGTTTGTTGGCCACGGCGGAGATAAAGAAAGTGAGCTGAAACAGGCGATTGACAACAGTGACGTTTCGACTCATCTGTATACAGGTGTCTCCACGAATGCGCTCCACGAGTGGTTTGCTGTCGCAGATCTCTTTTTGCTACCGAGCCATGCAGAAGGCCGGCCGACAGTTATCTATGAGGCAATGGCAAGCCAAACAGCTGTACTCGCTTCGACAGTGGGGGGAATCCCCGAACAGGTCGCCGACGGTAAAACCGGCGTTCTGGTGCCGCCAGGAGACATCGAAACACTCGAATCCGCGTTAGTGTCGCTTACTGAGAACCGCGATCGACTACAGCAGATGGGCAAAGCCGGCCTTCGACGGCTTCGTCGGAAACGGTGGACGTGGGCCGACCATGCAAAGCGTATCAAAGAGTTGCATATGGCTGCTCTCGAGGACAACAACACGGTTGCTGGCAACCCACAGCCGACATCTTAGTGACCGGATCACATACCATGTCACCGATAGCTACTATCTAGGCCAACAGTAGTTTCCGCATAACTATAGAAAAAATCACCAGACAGGATGTATGGAGAGTCCCACGCAGCGAGACATCGTACTGATAACTGTCGATTCATTACGTGCTAGTTATGTGTATACCGACTCAGGTGTCGCCGACCATCTACAACACATCGGGAATCTGGCGGACGACGGGACGGTGTTTACGAACGCATTTTCCAACGCAGGGATAACAAAAGCCTCTTTCCTCTCGATTCTCAGTGGGACGTATCCCTGGATGTTCGGTCCCATTCCTGCCGGATTCGACTCGGAGCGTCCACACCTCGCAGACCAATGTAGTGATGCAGGGATTTCGACGGCCGGATTCAACACGAATCCGTATCTAAGTCCAACGTACGGATACGACCGTGGGTTTGAGTATTATATGGGCCGCGATTCAGGCGACGAGATCGACGAGACGACGATTTCGGCAAAGTTCTGGCCGATTCTCAAAGAAGCACTCCCGGATAGCCTCGCACGGTCAATCCGGTCTACGTACGGTACTGTTGGAAAGAAATTCGGCATCCAACTCGGCGGTGATCCGTACGTCTCTGCAGAGGCGGTCAATGAGTCGGTGATCAAATGGGTGAGTCGAACGTCATCGCCCCGATTCATCTGGATTCATTATATGGACGTTCATACGCCCTACTATCCGCGCGAGCGAACAGTTAGTGAGGGTATCGGCCGACGACGAGCAGTTAAACTGTTCCACAAGGCCAACGAGCTCCGGGACGAAACGCCACCAGAAGACCTCGAGGTACTCGAGAGACTGTATCGCGGTGAGATCGAGTATCTCGACCAGTGTCTTGGCGAACTGTTCGAAGAGTTGGATCAGCACATAGATGTCGACAACACCGTTGTCGCCTTTGGATCCGATCACGGCGAGGTGTTCGGCGAGCACGGCGAGGTATTCCATCCCGACGGAGTGTTGTACGATCCGTTTGTTCAGGTTCCCTTGATTATCCGTGGGCCTGGTTTCGAGACGGATGTCGTAGAGACACCCGTTTCGAACGCCGACATCGCCCCGACGCTGCTGTCGGCAGCGAATGTGTCTGTTCCGGATGACTGCGTTGGGACGGATCTCTCGCAGTTCCTCGCAGATCCCTCGGCGAAGCGAACCGTATTCGCGGAGGCCCATACAAGCGAGACGGACAAAGTTATGGCGACAAACGGGAGATACAAGCTGATTCGTCACCTCGCTGATGGGAACGAGTATCTCTATGATCGGTACCAGAATCCGGCAGAAACATACAACAGAGTCGCTGATTTCCCGGCGGTTCGAGCGGAGCTTGCCTCTGCAATCGACGAGCATCTCACACAGGTGCGTGCTCCGAACCAAAAGACGGAATCGGCCAGTCTCGAGGTCGGCGACGAGGTGAAAACACGACTTCGAATGTTAGGATATGACGAATAGCAGCGTACCGATTTCGCATCACTCAGTAGATGCCGCAGCCGATTCCGATCAGGCGGCTCTCGAGTGTCAACGGTCTTTCCAGCAAGCGGTGCTGTTGTCGCTTCGAAACAGTCTGTTCAAATCAAAATGCACCTACTACCACCTACGAAGCCGGCTTTTCGACCAGCAGACTCACACCAGTGACATCCACTGGGTCGATCCAGACGATATCACCTATATTACACGGTACGCTGGACAACTGGAGTACGGCCATCCGTATCTCGATGCCGGTGCGTTCGACAAATTCGAACGAACAGGAGCTGTTGTTGGAGGCACATGGGATCGGCTCACCGTCGAGTTTTCCGAGCTATACATTTATCAGGCACTCGACAACCACTTCAATCGCGGAGTGCCGTGGACGGAGACGACGTTTTTCAACGAGACGCTCGAGGCGATCGAAAGTGGTACTCGTCCGTGGGGATGTCGTTCTCGAGACGACCTCGAACAGCGGTGCAAAGACATCAGTCGCCTGTACGAACGCATCGAACGTACCGGGTACAAATCACAGCGTGACCTCGGGAAACATCCAGTCGATGAAGTAAATGTCAACATCGGTCGATACGGCGATCTGCTGTTTAATGATGGTCGGCATCGCCTTTCGATCGCAAAACTACTGAACATAGACGAGATACCGGTTCGAATTCTTGCCGTTCACGAGCAGTATCTCGATTGAAACACTGCATCTTTTGAGGTATCGAAACCAACAGACTGCAACGAGGTCGTCTCGCAACTGTTTGTGTACGCTCAAGCCAGTGACTCTGGGCATTCTACCTCCTCGAGACTTCCGAGAACCCCATCCGTGTACCCACACAAGCGTGGAGAACTCAGCCATAGCTGTAACCGTCTCAGAATCGAAGTTGAGCGAACGTCTCAGAGACGCCTAGCTGATAGTGTAACTGTCGTCGGCACCAACCTCTGAGGCGGTCGGAACGGCTCCGATCGTGGTAGTTTCTGTGATGTATTCGATCACGGAGTCTTCTGTGGAGTCGTCTTCCGAAAGCGCCAGATCGGTCTGGTCTTCGAGATTCCGGTTGGATCCAATCGTTGTCTCTACCATGTTATTCGTCGAGCCCATTTCGTTGTTGAAATAGTAGTATTCCTCAATACTCGAGGTGGCCGACGTATTGGAGTCGAATCCGTATCCCTCTACGGCAGAGATAGACCAGATCCGTTTTGCATCGAGGCGTGCGTTCTGTGTGAGATAAATATTGCTGCCGCCCGTTCTTGCATTGCCGTAGGCGACGATCTCTGCGTCCTCGGGGACGGTGTAATCAGTATCTCTGCCGAGTCGGAAGCCAAACGATTGGTTTCCCTCGGAGATGACATCCTCGAACACCACCTGTGCACGGTCGTCGGTTACAGCTTCTGTGCTGGGTCGTAGATACCCGTTGTAGTCGTTGTCTTTGAACCGAACACGCCGGTATGTCGCCTCGATAACTTGCGGGGTGGTTTTGGTTCCTTGTGCGTTGTTTTCACAGACACAGTCTTCGACGATGACCTTTCCGCCAGAGACATTGACGCCGTAGGCTGAGGTCTCTCCGTCTTGGCCGTTTTCGGTCAAATAGCAGTTTGTGACCTCAATTGGCGGGTCGTGTCCGTAGACGTCCGTCCACGAATCGGGTGAGATGCCATGTTTCGTGCAGTTCCGAACGGTACATCGGTTTACAACGAAGCCGCCGTGTCTCGGCGTTATGCCCGACTGATTACAGTTTTCGACCCAAACGTTCTCGATCAGTACGTCGACGGGTACCTCCTCGCTGTCTGCATTATACGAGTGAAATGCATGCCCACCGTTGCCAGGTTGGCTGTGCTGTTCGTCTTTGTTTCCATCGACGGCGAGATCACGTACTACGAGATTGTCATAGCCGCTATTAACCTCAAACCAAAACACTCGGTGTTGGCCTTCGTGGCCGCCATCCATTTTAACAACTGAGTCACTGCCTGCTCCTCGAAGAGTGAGATCTCCCGGAACGTCATCGCCGTCTAACTGGATGGCTGCGTTGTTTTCGTTCTCACCAACTGAAACGAGTGTCGTCCCTTCTGGGAAAAACACTGTTTCGCCGGATGCTGCAGCGTCGATGGCCTCACGAACTGCTTGGGTGTCGTCGGTCGTTCCATCTACTGCAGCACCGAAATCCCGAATATCCTGCACGGATTCGCCGATTATCCGTCCGGTACACCCAGCACCAACAACGGCTGCAGCAGAAAGAGATCCAAGCAGCGTTCGTCGTGAGATCATACGTCTTCGTTTCTGAGGATGAATATTGTTATGAGCAGCCGACTAAGAATAGATGCTCTCTACTGGTATGTGTTAGGATAACACAAGTAGTTGGTATCTGACCGCCAGTCTACCGAACACAGCCGAGGCGGTCGGACTACGTTACACACAGCGATAGATGGCTGTTAGAGCGCCGTACGTTCGCTGTGAGTTACGTTTTCGGTGTCATTCACAGACAACCGAACTTCATCAACGTCGCCTTGTACACGTACTACATGCGTGTGTTCGGCTTCAGTACCTGTAACTGGCGTGCTCTTTGCGGCAACCGTGTTGCCCTCGTACCGTAGTTCGGTGACGACAGTGTCAAGAGTTCCGTCGTCGTCTGTGACCAACCAGTTGATTTTGAATCTACTCCAGCGGCTGTTGCTTCGATCCTCTACATCAAACTGATTGATCATCGGGCCGTCTTCGGTTTCGACATCCTCATCGTTTTCAACGGTCACTGTCGTCGTAGAGACGGTGTCTGTCGAGTCGGTGAGGCGTGCTTCTAGCGTATAGTCGCCGTTCTCGAGGGATTGTGTATCCCATTGAGCTTCATACAACGCTGTGTCAGCATCGTAGGTCGTCTCTACCCACGAGTTGTCGTCGACTCGGTAGCTAACGGCTACTGAATCAGCTTCCAGTGTAGGCCCACTGTAGTCGATCTTGAGCGGGACGGTTCCACTCAGCGTTTCATTCTCGCTCGGCTCCACCCACGAGAGTGTTGGCGAGCGATCCGAATCAGTGCGACTGGCGGACTCACCGCCGGTTCCGACGCTGAAAACATCGGTCTCGACTGCTTTTGTGTCGAAGGCTCCGAGACCAACCCACCCAGAGGTGTGATCCGAATCGGTCACCTCAATAGACCAGTCAGTTGGCTCACGTTCGTCGGCTGGCCATACTTTCGCCTTGAGCTCGTCGCCCTCTGCTCTGAACCGGCGATAGAAGAACGTATCTTCGGCGGGAGTCCCGAACCGCCCGAGATTCGTTAGTTCACCGTCAGTATACTTTGCTAGCCGGAATGCATTTTCTCGAGCTTCGAGTTCGATCCAGTATCCGTTTTCTCTGCCCGCGTCCGTTGATGACCGAAGGTGGACTCGAGCGTGGAATCCGAGATTCTCATCTTCGGTAAACTGCGGGACACGGAACTTGTCGAGAACCTCGACGTCTACTGGGTTGCCTACGACGTCACAGGAGATTGCATACCGGCTCCGGTCGGAACCGTCGTGTTCGAACTTCAGTGCGTGTCCGCCGTCGAACTCAGAGCCAGTGACGACACTCCAATCGGCTGGGTCGGATTCCCACCGCGGTGTCCAGTTGTCGAACTCCTCGTCGGAGCCATTGGACTCGTCGTCTTCGTCGTCTGTTTGATCGGTCTCGGTCCATGCACCGACCTCGTCTTTAGTCGGTACGATGTCGATATCCGTCTTCTCGGAGTCAGAATCATGCTGAATACGTAGGTTACCGTTGTTGTTTATATCTCTACCGCCGTTATTGGAATAATAATAGTTGTTGAGGATACCAGTCTCATCGCTACTCCAGACGAACGCAGTGCGTGAATTCGAGTTCGCCACATAGATATCCGCATTTTCTGCATCGAGGGACGGTTCGTTGTCGAACCACAGATCTACATTGACGTTCTCACCGTTATCACTGCAGACGATCTCGGAGCCATCGACGATCCGGTGTGTGTCCGATGCCTTTGCGCGCATCGAGTGATTCCCACTTCCGGTGATAACGACATCCTCCCACGTTATCTGACAGTTGCCACCAGTATCGGGTCGCATAAAACCCGACGAACGAGTGTCTTCGATTCGAACACGACGGTAGGTCGCCTCGTTCGTCTGTGGGGTGACTTTCGTCCCGTTGCTGCAGCCAACGGCGACAGAATCTTCTAAAATGGCTTTTCCTCCCGACAAATCAAAGCCGTAGTATCCACCGCTCAGTCCACAGCGCTCTGCGAGACAGTGTCGAATTTCAGTTGGAGGGTCTTCGACACCTGAGTTGTCGTTGTCGGGTGAAAAGCCGTGGCGTTCGGCGTCTCGAGTGGTACACCGTTCGTAGACGACACCACCGTTGTTCGTACTCAGTGCCGAGCCGACGGTCTCGATTACTTCGATATTCTCGTGGCGAATATCGATGTTTTCACGCGCTGCAGCTGTTGCATCGCGAATCAAAATCCCATGTCCGACACCATCATCAACGAGTTGATTCTGTTTGTTGCCGTCCAACAACAGATCGTGGAACCGCAGTCCAGAGATCCCATCACCAACTCGCACCCGAATCATCTGGAAATTGCTGTCGTGGCCATCAGCCAATTTTATGACAGATTTTGCTCCATCACCGTATATCGTCAAGTCATCTGGATGGCGATCTCCATCTATCGTAATAATCGGACCGTTGTCATTCCTCTTGTCTTGGTGAGCAATACAGTAACTGTCGTCTGGTTCCGGAAGGTACACTGAATCGCCCGCGGACGCATCGTCGATTGCTTGCTGAATCGCTCTCGAGTCGTCCGTCTGTCCATCTCCGGTTGCCCCGTAATCCAGAACGTTCAGTACGGTCATAGTTCGCCCTCACTGAAATCCGTCCAGTATGTCTCGACCGCATCGTTTTCGGTGTCTTCTGCACGCACACCGCTCGTTAGAGCGGTGCCCATAGCGATCGCCCCAACAGAGAGATAGGTTCGCCGATCGAGAAGATACTGCCTGCTTGCTGTGCCCGGTCTATTTCGGGAATCCTGTTGTGGATCCCGAGGAGTATCGAATCCCATGCGTTCGGGCTGAACTACCAACTAAATATATAATTTGTGGTAATTGCATATATGATATTATAAATTTCACAGTAACTGGTAACTAACGGTATGCAATCTGTATTATTTATATAACGAAAGCTTACATAAATCGCGTGAGTATGTCGCGCTCGAACCATCTCGAGCAGACCGAGACCGAACTCGAGCCGGATGGCCTTCCGTTATAGTTCGCTTTGGGTTCCTGTCAGACGATACAGTTCGAAATCACCGTTGGCATAAACGCGTGAGACCGACCGATCGGATTCAAGCTGATCGAAGTTTTCCGGTGTGTACCGCCAGAACTCACGGTAGGAAGGAAACTGTTCGGGATACGAGCGTTTTCCCAACTCAGTGAGTATGAGATATCTATCCTCGGCATAGCTTTCTCCAACCGTGTCGTTTTCCTCGTAGCCGAAGCGGAAGGGGGGAGATGTCCCTTCTTGTCGAATTGTTTCCGAGGTGTCTATGGTACCGTAATGGAGGTGATGAAACCGATACTGTCTCATACCGATCTCATCGATGCGTAGTTCCTCGTCACGGTTGTCGAACAACCATGCAGTCCCTTCGATTTCAGCTTCGGTCACCTGGTGGTTCGTGTCTGTCGCCTGTGTAGAAGGATAGATTGTGAGTACGGTGAGCGTAGCCAGCGCGATGAGCACGAGGCCGAGAGATACCGAGACGACTGTGCGACGTCTGGAGTCGTCAACCCGCTGCCAGAGCTGATAAAAAAGCGACGCCCCGAGGAACGCAGCGAAAATCTTTGCGAACAGCAACGGCCGTTGGGCACTCGCAATAAGGTCTGTGATGAAAAACACACCACTGATAATTGCAAAACACATGAATACACCGCCAAACCAGAGTTCGGTCGTTGATGGCTGGTCTCCCTGCCGAACCCACGATATAACTCTGAAAATAAGATATCCGCCTGCGAGCGGGAACAGAAACGCTTCGATCCCGTACTGGTAGAACCCGATTGTTAACAGATCCAGTATCGACGGCGAATAGGCGCTGAGTGTCTCGGAATACGTATCGATTTGGGTATCTTCCGTACCCTGTCCGAGCACCGACTGGATGGCGAACTCGAAGCGTCGAACCACGCCGACTGACGTCAGATACCACGTCACAAAAACGACGACAGTCAACGAAAAGACCACCGTAGGTGACCGTCGTTCAGCATCCGGCATCGGCAGCCTCTCGAGACCACTGTATATGCCAAAGACGATAATGCTAAAAGCTGCTGTCAATGGATGATAGAGCACAAGGCCGATCAGTGACACGACGAGAGCAATCCGAATCGGAACCGCTGCTGTTCGATCTCGGCTGGTAAAGAGATACAACACGAACGGGACATACAACGCCGATAGCTCATATGGAGCAACGTCAACATGAATGCTACTCGCGATGGGGATCAACAAAAATGGGAGACAAAAGAGTGCCATCGAGCGTTTCTCGAATACGAACACAGCTGTATACCACAACCCTCCAAAAAACACGAAAGAAAACACAGGGGAAAGTAAATTAACTACGGCTGATGGCTCGGTACCCATTGCATGTGACAGCACATATGTCAGCAGGTGTGTCGGCGGGTAGATGCTGCCGTCGACACCCACCTGAGTGAGGTCTCGAACCAACCCGATGTGAGTAAGTAGATCTGCCCGGCCGTAGATCGGATACCCACGAATGAAGGGGATAAATAGCAAAATCGTGTTGACTGCCAGAAGCAATCCGATTCCAACGGGCCAAAACGTGGCCTGCGACCCTCGGTGTCGAATATTTTCAATTATAATTGCTTGACCAACGACGACCGCCCCGATCAAACACACCCACATGTACCACGGGTATACCTGATACACTGAGATTTCGTAGCCAACTGCTGGCGGCACTCGATGGAGCGTGACTACCACTACCGACAGCAAACAGACTCCGACGAGTGCGAGCAGTTTGAGTCGAGTGCGAAATCGTATCGAATTCATAGTAGCTCTCGCGTGTGCTCTCGACGTCTTCTGAGCGATTTAGACTCCTTTCTGAGACTCAGGGATGTGAGAGGTATAACAGAACCAACCCGAGAGACACAATTAGTAAACCACTTGCTAGCGAGCTAATTCTGATCAGGAGTCGTTTTGAGTAGAGAGTAGTATCATAGTAACAGCCGATACACAGACGATCACGCCGGTAGCAGTCGTATTATTATATCGCGAACGAGCGTAGCGTAGCGAGTGAAAACGACTTGGTTGACACGCCAGCAGATATCTCTCGACACAGATACGCAGTGGGTCGTGGGTTCTTTGATACTCTGGATAGTCGTTTCAGCAATCGCCCTCGCTGTGCTTGGTGTATTTACTGCGGAAACGTACTTCGTAACCTCGTATATTGGGCTCCTATCGATAATGCAGGTGTATGCACCGACCGAATCGCGGCCCGCTTGGTGGGTTGGTCTCAGATGGGCCGCTGCAGTCGGATTCCTCGTATTCGTGGTGGTGATGTATCTACAGATTTCTCCTCTCGTTCAAATCTAGTCCACGTGGAGCCGACACCACGATCCCGCAGAGAAATTAATTTCCGATCGAATCAGGAACATCGACCCAGATATACAACGACCGATAGGCGTTTTCAGTCGATGGATTTTCAGGCGGCGAATCGGCATACAGCAAGAATGTCATTCGCAGTCCCTCACCGATCATCGTTGGATCGGCCGATATGCGCTCTTCGTGCGATTCTGCATGTTCGAGCGACGTTGATTCCCGCTGGACCTCCTCTCGTTCGACAACAGTCGCATTCGAACCCGACCCCTCGAGTCGGTGAAGTTCGACGATGACCGTGTACTGTTTCTGTTCGTGTTCTCGGTTGGTGATTCCAACGAGGAATTCCGATCCGTCATCCAACGTTAGTTCCTCAGTCAACGGGTCGGCGTCCGTGTTATTCGCTGTTTGATCGTCGGGTTGGACGGAAAACTCGGTGTACTGCTCTCCGTGTCCCGGTGAAACAATCGCCGCACCGATGCCAACAGCGATAAAAACGACACCTACCACAACCAAGAGATTCAGGACAACCTCCCAGCGTGTATTGGCCCCACCCAGCCAAGACCAAATGGTATTCGGGGCCGACCGGACATTGATTGGGATGCAAAACTGCTGAGTCGGCGGGAGCTGGAGGCGACGAACCACAGCAGCACACACTAATGCCAGCGATAGCAGTCCTATTGTGTAAATAAGCACTGTCGGATCCAGACCCAACGCAGAGTAGTTCAGTATCAGCCCGACAGACGGAACCATCACGAGACTGAGACCAACGGCAAGCAAGAGCCGCTCACCGAGTGTCGGTAACCCGCGAACGGTCTCGTTCGGCTTGCCTGTCGTCGAGGAACCGGGAAACAGGACTGAAACCAACGCGTATCCGGGGACAAAAAACACGAACAGCAGCCCAAATACCGACTGAAGACGAGTCGCATCAGGACCCGAATCGATTGCGAATACCAACAGCCCTCCGGTTACGAGCGTAATCAAAAGGAGATCAACCGGTAGCTTGTTTCTCATCTGTTCGTTGATCTACGTACATCCAGCCACAAAAATAGCCAATGGCTACCAATTAGCAAAAAGTTAGTAGCAACGTACTACTCTGTTGAAACCCATAGTTATACTTCTGGCAGGAGGCGGCTACCTGGAAGTTGATACGTTCCGTCCGGCGTTTCGATTGCCGTGGGCATCTGGCCGTCGGTACGTAGGTCTACTGCCTCGAGTTCCTCTTGTGTGAGTAGCATTCCAATCGTTGCAATAGGACTCCCATTCGTCGAGAGTTCGACTACAGGACGTGTTATTTCAGTTCCAAACCGAGGATAATAATATCCGTTTGCGATGTCGGTCTGGGCCGGCGTCACTGGATACAGATACCCTGTCAGTTCGTCAGGAGGCACCTCGAGTGCAATTGGCTCGCCGACCGACGGATCGACCAACGGATGAAGCATCAGCCGACTCGTAACCGGGGCATTGCGGTGACCAGTTACGGTATCGTACACGAACCACCAGTCGTCACCGGCGTAGACGGCTCGGTGATGTGTGTACGATGGGCCGAACGGTGATGCTGAATCATAGCGTGCCTCAACGAGCGAGATATCGCCGTATGCGGTTCGAAGCTGGGGTGTTGGACGCTCGCCCATGAGGTATTTTCCGCCGATTTCGATTGGCTCGACGGAATCAACCTGTACCGTACTGTGGCTGCCAACGCCGCGTGCGTACGACCGACGTTCACCACTCACATAGCTGTAGGTTCCAGTGTCAGTTATGATCGGACGGTCATCAAGCCACAACAACACGCTTAGTGTATCGCTGTGAGAGTGCCCGGGCAGATGCGGTGGGCCTGTTGGGCCACCATCGAACAGCATTGCACCGCTGTCTGTTCGAAGCCACCGGTAGCCGGATTCACCAAGGGTGTCTTGTTGGTGTGGACACTCACGATATCCTGTCGAGATACCGGTCGCTGTTGCATACCGTAGACAGGCGCCGATCGGCAGTGCCTGTCCATAGACGGCGTCATTGAGCAGCGGTATCCTACCATTGGGCGGCCGTAGTGCTTGTAAGAATCCAGTTGCCTTAGCCGTCGTTGTTTCGATTTGACCAGGAACTGTGCGGTCATATCTCTCGAGTAGATCACAGGCGGTGAGAAGTCGCGTCAGCGTCAAGATGTGATACATCGGACTCCGCTCATAGTGACAGCCATCGTCGAGAAACTGTCGACTCGCGGTCTGTCTGAGAATAGCACTCCCGACATCAGCCCAGTCGGAGTCAGTGTCAGCGTAAAACAGCCCGGCGACAAGCAGCGCGATACCGTTCTCGACGAGATGGTTTCCGCCGACATCCCATTCGATGTGATTCCGGAGAAAAACCGCGTTCTTGTACAGTTCCTGGCTGAACGCCGTCTCGAACTGGGTGTTGGCGGTTGGCTCGCCGCTGACTGACTGTCGCCAGGCCGCATACCGAATCCATCGCTGCAATCGGAGCGAGACTGCCCACGGTGTCCAGGCCCGACGCAGATAGCGTGGCCGACCGATCTCGACGTTTTCGATCCAGTTTCGAATCCACCCATCGAACTGATCTCGGAGCTTTTGGGCCATCTCTTGTTGTGGATCGACACCGAACACCACGTCATCAAGCGGTTCGAATGCGTACAGTTTCAAGCGCCAGAGAAGCGGCAACTCCTCGAATCGATCATCATACCACTCGAGGGACGCTCCGTCTCCAATCTGGAGCGAGTGGTTCATGAACCTCACAGTACCATTCGCCGCAGCCTGAGCCGCTTTCCGGTGTTGCCTACGGGCAGATTCGTCGAGACATGACCGACGTACGGCGTTGTTTTCGGCGAGCGGACGGTGTTGAGTCCACGACGACATAGGAACGGATTGTTCGTAGTAGCTGTCGATATCGACTGGTATCCGGGAGGCGAGCCGTTCTTTGAGTGTGCGTTTGCACATCCCAATGACTTGTTGCGGCTGGAGTTTCAGCGCCGTCGCGCCATACAGATAGAGTGGCTTCGTCCACTCGGGGACTGAGTTAGGAGTCATAGTTCCTCGCCGTCTACGAGTTGAACAAACACATCGCTCAGCCGTGTTGCGATTGCCTCACGATCGTATCGGTCGGTGACGTATTGGCAACCCTGTTCGGCGAGTTGGTGTCGTGTCTGTTCGTCAGCCAACAGTGCGTCGATTTGTTCGGCAATCTGTTCGGGATCGTTATCCGCGTGCACACCGCCGCCGGAGTCATCGACGAATCGCTCGATCTCACCCGTTCCAGTGACGACTGCAGGAAGCCCACAGGCCATGTACTCATAGAGCTTTGTCGGCATTGCATAGGCTAATTCGTCCGACGGTTCGATGGGCGCAAGCCCAATAGTTGCTTCATTGAGAAGCCCCGGAATCGCTTCCCGTGAGACGACACCGGTGAACTCAACACGATCAGCCACGCCGAGGTCAGCCGCGAGTTGTTTTAGCTGCGATTCCCGATCACCGCTGCCAACGAGTCGAAAACACACCTCATGTGAGAGATGGGGAATCGCACGGAGACACGATTCGAGATCCTGTGCAGCTCCCAGATTCCCGGTGTATATTACGAGCGGTCGGGGACGATCTGGTGTCTCATCCGTCTGCGAAAATCCGACCATCTGATCGCTCCGTTGGGCCGTAGAACCGGAGTCAGTGATGGCCTCGAGATCTCGTGTTCCTGATGGATCGGTTCGAGAACGTGGCTCCTGTTGGAACCGGTCGATGTCGACACCGTTTGGGATCACGACGGTTTTTTCGCCGAGCGACTCGCCGTAGGTCTCCCGCAAGGAGTCGCCAATTCCATCCGTCGTAACGGTAATACGATCCGCCGTGTGCAACACTCGATGCTGGAACTGCCGGCTGACGCGTTCGATCGGCGTTCCAGCATCAAGGTAGCCAAGTGAGATCGAAGCATCAATCCAGAGATCGCGGACATCAACGATCCACGGTTTCCCGAGAAGGCTGGCAAGCAGCCCTGGCCCACCAGTCGAGATCGGTGGCGTCGAAGTGACCACGATGTCGTACTGTCGGCGATACAACAACAGCCAGATCATTGCATGAATCCCAAAAATGAGATAATAACACAACCGGTTGACCATCCCGGGATCCGTCTGTTGTGGCTGCCACGTCCACAACCGATAGACTGTGATATCCCCAACAGCGTCCTTTGTCGACCGCTGCCAACTCCGGTCGAACTCACCGGGTGGATAACACGGCGGAGGCGAGAGAACGATTGGTTCCCATCCTTTCTCGCCGAGATGCCGCACCGTGTCGTGAATTCTCGACGCATTGCCCCCTTTTTCTGGTGGGAACAATTGTGAAACGAAGACGGCACGACGAGTATCAGTCATCGGTAGGATGCAAGACGAGTGGTGAGTCTTCTCGAGGAGCGTATCGAACCGTTGGGGTACGCTGTCGGTCTACGGGCTGGCACAACTGAAAGTCAATATCAACATACCTGTCTATACACGGGCTGCAAGCAGTAGTATGGGTCATCGAGGCCAGCTACTGGCTGTGAGTATTTACTTATATTTCGACTATCTCAAACGGTGTGAACGGTACTCTGTATGTACTACGAGTAGTCGGCATCTACGGCGGTGTCAAATCGGTCTGCTGAATGGTGGTCTTCTGAAACGCACAGAATCAATCACTCACACGGCAAAGCTGGTTAAACACCCTTCAGTTCCGTAGACGGATTCAGTGATCGAACAAGCGAGAGGCGACAAGAGCTAAAAACGGGCGAGCCTCGAGGCACAAACAAATCGGCGTCGTCTCATCCGTCGTAGCCTTTATCCAGTGTGCTGAAGCGCGTCGGATTTGCCCGGTCAATGTCGTCTCGACAACGGTTTACCGTTGGGTTGCTGAACGCTGTAGCAGATCTACTCTGGTAGTAGCGTCGGTCTAAAAAACCACCGAGAGGATATATCTGATATCGATGAGACCAGACCCAACTGCGAGGAGTGCCCAGACAAGAACGCCGACAAAGACGACCGAAACCAATGTTACAATTCCACTGACCATCCCTATCAATAAATAGACAACTACCGACATAACCGCAGTTACAAGCAGTGCAGACCCGGTGTGACGAATGAGATACCGAACCCGAAAGCCAAGTTCAAGATGCATGATATAGAGATTTGCAACGGTAAAAAGCGAGAACGTAATGACCGTAGAAATAGCGGCTCCGACGACACCGATCAATGGGATCAAAAGAATGTTGAGACCGACATTCAGTACCGCGGTAATACCTTTGATGATCGCCCGCTCGCGGGCTCGTCCGAGGAAATCGAGGCCGTTACTCGTGATTTTCATGATGGCCCGCAAGACGGCATAGATTGCCATGACTTGGAGTACGATAACTGCACCCTGGTACTCTGTTCCGAACGCTTCGAGAACCAATGGCTCGGCGACTAACATCAAGCCTGCGGCAGCCGGAATATACAACAAGAGTCCGTGTGTGAGAGCCTCTTCATATATCTTGGCAGCAATCTCAGTATTCCCCTTGGCTTTCTGTGCCTCGTACGTCGGGGATAGTGCAAATCCAAGAGCCGCCATCGGCGTTTCGACGAATTGGATCACCTGCTCGCCAACGGTGTAGTAGGCAACACCGACCGGCCCTGTAAAAATCCCCACTAAGATGGTGTCTATCTTTTTATCGAGAACGTCTGCGGCACTGGTCAATGTAAGTGGAGCAGTGTACTCTACAATCCGGCGTCGAAGCCCTGTTTCGATTTCAGCCGAGGGTGACGTTTTGTAGAGACGAACGTACAGGTATCCAAGCCCGAGAACCGTAGAGATGGCGTAGCTGATAATATATCCTAAAAGTGCGCCAACGACACCATATCCTACGAGTACGAGGCTTACGGCGAATACGAAACGCAAACTGCTCGAGACCGACAAAAGCACCGAGGCCGGTTTGATCGCTTCGAACCCCTGAAGTAGCGTTCGAACGAACTGATCGAGGGTATTGAACAGGATATAACACACGCCAACAACTAACAACGGGCCGATCTCGGGTTCTCCAACGAGTCGTGCAATATGTTCGTATCCAAGTAGCACTGCGATACAGACGACACTGATCGTCACAACATTCAGCAGCAGCGAGAATCGGAAAATTCCCCGTAGCTGTCCAGGATCAGTCTCTTTGTACTCTGCGACGTAACGAGCCGCAGATTTTGCAATCCCCAATTTGCTGAACATTTCGATCATTCCGAGAACGGAGATTGCAAGAAACAGTAGTCCGTACTGATCTGGCTCAAGAAGTCGAGCAAGAATAACTGTGAGCAGCCCGGCCGAAACGACTGCGATGAGTTTTCCAGCGAACTCAGCTTTGAATCGGTCGCCGAGATCAGATGCGAGACTCATTGGAACCTACTGTTGTCGGTCATAACAGATCTGTCATGTCTGGATGGTCAGCGTACTGTTTATACTCCGATGACAGCTCCGAGAGCTGTTCTGCGGCTGCAATCCGTTCGCGCATCTCTTGCCATTTGGTATGTCTAACCAACACTCGAACAGGTATTTCAGGAATATCGAGGATTCTCGCAACCGTAAATCGATGCCGTCCATCAGTTAAAAACATCGTGCCATCACGGCCGATACTGATGACGACCTCATGATGGTTCGGGTGCGGAGTCGACCTACGTACAAATGGGCTCTCGGAAGACTGGTTGATAAGTTGCTTCTGACGCAGATACCCTAACTCAGCCATGTCCTCGTATAGCTCGTCGAGATGTCTCAGTTGTCGCTCGATTTTCTGTGGCGTTCCGTACCGGCGACTGTCGTTTTTCGATTCAACTTGGCTGAAAAAGTACTCATATATCGGAGTTTGTTCCCACGGTACGTCTTGTTCGAAATGTGTAGCAACGGAGTTGTAAAACTCGTAGTTCTCGAGAGCGATGATTTCAATCGTTCTAAATCCATCCAGTTTCCCTTGGAACGGTAATGTCTTTTCGGAGTACTGTTTGTCCCATGTACCGCCGACAACATTCGTATCAAACTGCCGTATATCCATTTTCTCATAGAGGATTGGAGCAATTATACTATTGATAGATTGAGGAGAAACGGTGATGAGATCGTATCGCTTTGGTGTACTTGCGGGGTATCGAACTTTGCGCTTGGCATACTGGTACCGAGCAGCAACAGAATACTCATATTTATTCGACATGAACGCAACCGTTGCACTCAAAAACGGCACTACCCCTTCATCTTGGATGATTTCTTTTGTTCTCTCATACATTAATTTATAATCTGATATTTTGTACATGGAATTATAGCATGCAGTAGTTGGTGCTTTGTATACTCTCGAACAAACACCTCCGCTATTGGCTGATTTGTTGGCTCATGTACCACTCGACAGTTTGTTCAATTCCGTCCTGAATCGACGTCGTTGGTTCATACTCGAGTTGTTCGGTCGACTTCGAGATATCTGCTTGTGAGTGTTTGATATCTGCCGAGCGGCCGTCTGTGTGTACAATGTCGGAATCGCTGTCGGTAACGGTTCGAATCAACTCGGCTAGTTCTCGGATCGTAATCGAGTCTCCGGTTCCGATATTAAATGGCTCTCCAACGGAGTCTGTGATACTCCCACGACGGTTTGCCTCGACGATATCGTCAATGAACACGAAATCACGGGTCTGTTCGCCGTCTCCGTGGACAGTTATGTCGTCTCCCGAAAGCGCCTGCTCGATGAAAACCGTGATCACACCCGCATACTCGCCGCCAGTCTGACCAGGCCCATAGACGTTGAAATAGCGGAGTGGAACCGTCTCGAGTCCGTACAGTTTGTTGTATATCTGGGCGTACTGATCGAGAGCTAGCTTATCGAGCCCGTATGGAGAGCCCGGTTGTTTGGGATGATCCTCTGTGATCGGAACCGTATTTGGCGGGCCGTAGATTGCCGCACTCGAGGCAAGCACAACCCGTGTGTCGTGCTGCCGAGCTGCCTCAAGAACGTTGATTGTCCCGTTGACATTGATCGCATGGCTCGTTTCCGGGTCATCAACCGAAGCAGTGACACTCACGAGGGCTGCCTCATGGAAAATTATATCTGCGTCTGTGGCGGCAGCCTCGAGTGCCTCTTTGTTTCTTACGTCCGCCTGGATAAATGTGGCCTCAGCAGGAATATTCTGAGCAGAGCCGCTAAAAAGCGTATCAACGACGACGACATCATTCTCCGGGATGAACGATTCGGCAATCTGTGATCCAATAAAGCCCGCGCCACCTGTGACCACAATCTTCTGCTCGGAGGGTGTTTCCATACGGTCTGTCGTTGTCGGATTCGCTCTAAGTAATACAGACAGTTCTCTGAGTTAAGAGACTCATAACGGCAGACACAAGCAGTACAGGCCGCTGGTACGATCTACAGCTGTTGGAGTTCAAACCCCTCGCCTTGCCATACAGCGGAGTCCAGACAGCCTCTCGTATCAACAATGACTGTGCCGGCCATTCGCTCGGAAAACCGCGTGGGATCGAGCGATTCGTACTCGTCGTGGTCTGTTGCCACGACAACTGCATCAGCGTTCTCGATTGCGTCCTCGAGTTCACAGAGGTCGAGCGTGGGGTCTGCAACATGTGGATCATGCATCGCGATCTCAATACCGTCGGTGGCCCCACCGTCTGTCGCAACAGGCATTGTTTTGTTGCGGCCAAGTTCGCGTGCTAGTTTCAAACCAGGGCTCATGCGTGTATCGTCTACGTTTGCTTTGTAGGCGACACCAAGTACGGCTACTTTGGTATCGTCGAGATCCCCAAGGGCGGTCTGGAGCAGATCAGCGACGAACTCGGGCATTCGGTCGTTGACAGCCCGTGCCCGTTCGATCAAATCAAGCTGATCAGAGTCCGCCCCGAGAAACCACGGATCGATCGGCAGACAGTGGCCGCCAACACCCAGACCGGGCTGGAGTAGCTCGACACGCGGGTGTTCGTTCGCAAAATCAATGACTTCTCGAGAGTTGATCTCATAATCGTGCGCAAGCCGTGCAACCTCATTTGAAAGCGCAATGTTCACATCCCGGTAGGTGTTCTGGATGAGTTTGGCGAACTCAGCGACAGTTGGGTCTGATGTCGTCCGAATGTCTCCGTTGACGAACGACTCGTACAGTCGAACCGCTGATTCAGTCGACACACCATTAACACCGCCAATAAGTCGGTTATTCTCTCGGAGTTCCGTGATAATATTCCCCGGAAGAACCGTCTCTGGACAGTGTACGAGTGCAAAATCGTCGCCCGCGACCAGCCCTGATTCTTCGAGAATCGGCTGGAGTTCTGTGACGGTTGTTCCTGGCGGAACAGTCGACTCTAAAATAACGGTATCGCCTTCTCGGAGTTGTGACAGGAGTGCTTGTGCAGCGTCTCTGATATAATCGAGCGTCGCCGTCTTTTCGCCCTCGTCAAACGGTGTTGGAACGCAGATAATCTGGTACTTCGCGGGGACGACCTCGTCTGTGATTTCGAGTTGTTCGGATTCAATCGCTTGAGTCACGAAGGCTCGCAGTCCAGGCTCGTCGAGATGAACCTCTCCGCGCCGGAGGCGCTCTCGAATTGATTCGTCTGTATCGTAGCCAAAGACGGTATGATCGTAGTTGGCCAACATCGCAGCAGTCGGCAGCCCGATGTAGCCCAACCCATGCACACAGACCGAACTCATGGTTCCACCTGCAGGGGCTGTGAGACAACAGTCTGGACGATCCGTTTGCTTGCCTGTCCGTCACCAAATGGATTTTCCCAGTCGCCTGATTTTGCAATCATCCGGTCGATACTCTCGGCGAGAGACTCCGGTTGCGGTTCGGCGAGTTCATTTGCGCCGACAGCGAGTGTCTCGGGTCGCTCGGTGCTGTTTCTCAGTGTCACACACGGTACGCCAAGAATACAGGCTTCTTCTTGGACGCCACCGGAGTCGGTTAGTATGAGCTTTGCTTCGGCCTCAAGTCGAAGGAAATCGAGATACTCACATGGCTTGATGAGGCGAATCCGATCAGGCACTGAAATTTCGAACTCGGAGATTTGTTGTTGTGTGTGCGGATGTACGGGGTAGACAACCGGCAGGTTGTAGTCGGCTGCCGTTGCAGCTACCCCCTCGAGAATCGAGCCGAGCCGCTTTGTATCCTCGACGTTTTCCTGTCGATGTGCAGTCATTAAAAAGTATCTGTTGGCTGTAAGATCCAGTTCCTCGAGGATAGTACTCTGTTGTTGTGCAACCGACCGATACTGTTCGAGAGCATCGACGATCGTGTTTCCGGTGACTGAAATCCGGTCGCTGTCGATGCCTTCCGCAAGGAGGTGGTCTTTGCTCTGTTGGCTTGGTGCAAACAGATACTCAGCGACGTGGTCTGCAAGGATTCTATTCGTTTCTTCGGGCATCTGTCGGTCGAAACTCCGGAGCCCAGCCTCAACGTGCCCGAGTTCGACCTCGAGTTTACTTGCTGCAAGTGCCCCGGCGAGAACGCTGTTGGTATCTCCCTGTACAAGTAGTACCTCTGGGTTTTCTTGCCGAAGAATCCGCTCAATTCCAATAAGCATCTTGCCGGTTTGTTCTCCGTGCGGCCCCGAACCGACTTCCAGATTGTACGCAGGCTCCGGCAGCTCGAGCTGTTCGAAAAACACCGCATCAAGCGTTTCAGAGTAGTGCTGTCCAGTGTGAATAATGGAACAAGGTATGCCTGTTTTTTCGCACGCGTGGACAACCGGTGCGAGTTTGATAATTTCGGGTCGTGTCCCGACAAGAACAGCGATCTCACCAGTCATATGGAACTCCTTGTAAAGAAGCCCGGTTGCCAACCGAGAATGTGGGTTGTTTTTGGACTCGTCGCAATTCGTCTAGCGCGGCGGTACTGATTCGTCTGTTGAACATAATTGGTACCCCCCATCCGTTCTACGCTGCACAGTATTGATGGACAGGGAACTACTAACACAATGGTTTGAAAATGACTTTGTTATGTATTACCTATCGTACAGTTAGTACATTGAACAGTTCCCAGATCAACTGACCGACACGAGAGCCAGTAGACATATAGAGCCCAGTACTGTTCGCGAATCTCTAGTTCGGTATCGGACCGCTCGAAGTACTGCGGAACCTCGTACGCAGATATCATCGCACTTTACATCACAGTTAGAGACATATTACTACAGTTTTGGAGCTAATTTAATTTTTGATATGAAATCCCATAACTGGTAGAGACAACATAATTATATGTCACTCTAATCATCAAACAGTTTGTCCGTGATCAATATATTCACTAAAATGTGCTACAGTCCCCAAAAATCGGTAAATAATATGTATGAAAAAAATTGTTACTGATAGTGGCGTTACGATTATTAAAAGGGTAAACGCTACTGAGGAGGCGACGATATTCAACTATGAAATCGACACGCACGGTTCGACAGCAGGCCATCTACAACTAACAGAACAACTTTCGGAGCCAGTTGAGTTCGCTGAAATCACTCTCAGTGAACATTCCTGTGGAAGTTGGGACGTTCACGGGGATGATCGTATTGCGTTTACCGCAGATTTTTCTCAATCCGAATCTGTCGAACCGACTGCTCGTATAGCATCCACATCAGTAGAGCCCCAGAGATGTATCTCAAATGTAACTGTTTCTACGGCTGTTTCTACTGAGGGTTATTCAGCGACCACCACGAATGGAAACCGTAGTGATAATTCTGTAACAGAAATGGCTAGCTATTTTGATAGTAAAGATGATTTTCAAACGAACGGTAACAAGACAATCACACGTGAGAACTCGAAGGCGACAGCCGCCGCACCTGTCGAACAGCACCACCCTTCGGGGAACGTCAGTATGCCAGTGGTTGGCCTCATTGCAACTGATGAAAACATTGGTGCGGTTGCACGCACCATCGTTCGTGCGGCCGAATACGGACTTGCAGTTGTTACGGTGGTCGAAAAAGACAGTACCACCGCCGCTAGCATCGTCAAACAACTCGACGCAGTCGCGATTCAGTCTGAGGTTAGTAGGTTGGATATCGAGCACCTCAAATCACATCTGACAGACATTATTCGAGACACCTCCTATACTGGAGTAATCTTTCAACAAGACTGTTCTAAACCGATTTCGTTTGAGCAGTCAGTACGGACATTCGAAGCAGCCGAAAAAACGGTTGTTGAGGCAGTATCAAGATCAAAAGAGGCTGGCGTTCTAGTGGGTATCCCGGCGTTCAACGAGGCAGAGACCGTCGGAACCGTTGTTGCCGAAGCAAGTAACTACGCAGATGAGGTGGTGGTCGTCGACGATGGCAGTTCCGACGACACAGCTGCTGTGTCACGCCAAGCGGGAGCCACAGTGCTAAGCCACGACCACAACAGAGGCTACGGCCGAGGACTCAAAACCCTCTTTAGATACGCAGCCGACCGAGACGTTGAGTCGCTGGTCATTCTCGATGCAGACGGACAACACGACCCCAGAGATATCCCGCAGTTAGTTGCCGCCCACGAAACCAGCGGTGCGGAGATTGTTATTGGGAACCGATTCGGCGAGACCGCAGCCACAGAGATGCCTCTCTATCGGCGATGTGGACTCTGGGTAATTACACAACTACTGAATCTAACTCTGGGTAATATACGACCGTCAACACAAATTCAGGATGCCCAAAGTGGGTTTCGGTCGTACAACTCGAGTGCAATTCGCTCGATTGCTGAACAGACGAACGTGATCGATGACCAAATGAGTGCAAGTACTGATATATTGTTCCACGCACATGCCAACGATTTTCGTATCGAAGAGATCCCAACAACGATTTCGTACGATGTTACCAATGCGAACTCACGTAATCCCATCACGCATGGGATATCGATTGTTAATAATATCCGAAAGAAACTCGAGCGGAACTATCCGCTCACGGTCGTCGGTATTCCAGGAGTGCTGTTGATGAGTCTCGGAATCGGTCTTGGGTACAGCACACTTTCGACATACGCCGCGAGCGGAGAGTTGGCGGTCGAATCAACAGTTGGCTCGTTGGTGTTTGTTCTTATTGGCGCTTTCGTTCTGATCACCTCACTGGTTCGATATGTACTCAACACATCGTTTGATGGCCACAACATTAGACAAATTTGAACGCTATTTGAGTGGTGATAAAAGAGGCGTCCTTTTCGAATGGTCTGTGGGATCGAGGTCCCACGCTACCCTCAAGGATCGAGGTGTGTCACCTCGAGTGAGTAGGGTGGGGTAGTTTACAGCAGATCCAAGTGCCAACGCGGTTGTCGCGATGGGGCTAGTCGGGCTCATGGGAATTGTTTGGATCATTGATGGTGTCCCCGGACTCCGGGAAACGGCAATAATCATCCGATGGCCGTTCGCAAAACTCTGCAGGGCAGTTACGACCACATAGTGCAGCTACGCAACCGACCGAACCGTTGCGGCCACAGTTGCTGCATCCGGGCCAAGAATATACGAAATCGGTTCGATCCCAAAGCCGCCAGTCTGATACAGCACAAACGTTTCGGTCACCTCGAGGCCAGCAAGCGCCTCGCCGATGGCCGCCTCGAGTTCATCGCGGGCTTCGGTATCGAACTCGACGGTTGTGTATCCCGCCTCTTCGAAGGCTTCGATAAGCGCTGCGTCGTACGAAATGTTTAATCCGGCCTGAACATCGACAGCCTGAGCCCGAACCGCCAACAGCACTGATGCGGCGTGTTCGCTCACGCCGAATTCGGGATCCGAGGGAACGGTCGCCCGACCCTTGATATCGAAAATCCGGCCCGGTACGCCCGCAACGTCGTCAACGGTCGTCGCATCCGGTAGACACTCAACGAGATTCGATCCCACATTCGGAATCAATCGCGCAAAGCCGCTCGTGCTTGTCAGTGTGCGCAGCCCCCGGCGAACCGACGACCGAACCTGTTCTGTGGTTCGGATCTGGCTGTCGGGGTCGTGGACTGAAAAGTCAACGTCGGCTTCGGTAAGCGCAGGCATCGCCGACTCGTGCAGTTCGGCCAGCAGGTCGCCGTCCTCGAGTTGGCGAATCAGAACCTCGAGTTCGACGAGTGCCTGAACCCGGCTCATATCACCGGTTGCCAGCCCGTCGGCGACCTGTTCGACGAGATCGACCACGCGGTCGTCGCCCGCGATTCGGTCGTTTCGAGCAACCTCGCCGTGGGCGTACTTCGAGACTGCCGACTGGCTGATTCCCAAGACGTCGGCGACCTCACGCTGGGTCAAGCCGCGTTCGCGGAGCGATTCGGCGAGCATTGACCGGATCGTCGGCAAGAACTCCTCGACGACGAGTTCTTCGATGAATTTCATTGTCCGTCTTCTTGGGGTCGGTCGGCATTGGGTTCGTCGGTTGTGAGGAACTCTGGGTCGTCTTGAATCTTCGAGGCACGCGGGCCGACCTGATCTTGGTACTTCGAGCCGCGTTCGCTGCCATACGGCCGCGTGGAGGTAGATTTGAGTTCGGTAAAAACGAGTTGGGAGACACGCATCCCCGGCGAAAGCGCGACCGGCGCGGCACCGAGATTCGAGAGTTCAAGCGTGATCTGCCCACGGTATCCCGGATCGACGAAGCCCGCAGTTGCGTGGACCACAACCGCCAGTCGACCAAGTGATGATCGGCCCTCGACGGTGGCGACAAGATCATCGGGAATCTCGACGCGTTCTTTGGTGGTTCCGAGGACGAAATCGCCCGGATGGAGAATAAATTCGTCGCCCTCTTCGACGTAGGTTTCCCGAACGTACTCGTCGACCTCTTCGGCGCGATTTGGATGGATACAGGGAATGTTAGTGCGCTGGAACTCGAGAAACTCCGAGCCAAGCCGCATATCGATGCTCGCCGGCTGGACCTGGGTGTCGAGGTCGTCAATCGGGGCGACGACAAGGTCACCCTCGCCCAGACGCTCGAGCAGATCGGTGTCCGATAAGATCATTGTGTGGTGAGTTCGACGGGGAGGTTAAAATTCATCTGATCGTTCGTCGGCGATCCACACGCTCTTGAGTGTTCCAGCCAACACTCGGATATGAAACAGGTTATTGCCGCTCGGACGGATCTCGGCATGGGTCGCGGGAAACTCGCCGCTCAGGTTGCCCACGCCTCGCTGTCGGCCTACGAAGACACCGGACGAAAAGCCCGCAAAGCCTGGAAAGGCGGCGGCCAAAAGAAGATCGTCGTCAAAGCTCCCGACGAATCAACGCTGTTCGATCTCGCCGATCAGGCCCGTCGTGATGGCCTCCCACACGCGATCATTCGGGATGCAGGCCACACCCAACTTGAGTCTGGCACCGCGACAACCGTGGCGATTGGCCCTGCCAAGGAGAACGTGGTCGACCGAATCACGGGCGATCTCTCGTTGTACTAACTCTCTCGAGGCGAACGTACCGCTCGGCGTGTTATTCGTCGCAGAAAGCGCCCGGAGCGGGATTTGAACCCGCGTCACGACCGTGACAGGGTCGTATGATAGGCCACTACACCATCCGGGCTTTCGCATCTATTCGTCTTTGGGTGACGTAAATAAGGCTTCCTTTTTCAGTCGCCCGTGGCAGATGGTGCCGAAGGCCCAAAGGCATATACTCATCGACACCCTGCGATATAGTATCACGCCCGTCTGCGGCCGACGAGCCGCTGCTGTCAGGCGGAGTTGGCAACTGTTAAATGGCTTGGCTTAGTAACTCGCTGTAGTATCTCGTGACAGTAGCTTCTTCCCACCACCAGACAACTCACCCATGGTAGATGTCAGTAATCACACACTCGTCCCAGACCATATCCTCATCGAAGAGCCCGAAATCGGTTCGGTTCTCCAGGAGTATGGTCTCAGCCGCACCGATCTGCCGAAAATCAAGTACAACGATCCCGCACTCCCTGAGAAGGCATCACCGGGCGATGTCATCAAGATCGTACGGGATTCACGCACGGCCGAAACCTCAATCTCATACCGATTGGTGATCGAATGAACCGGCAAGACCGACGCACGATCTCTCGAGAGTACTTTTCGGACGAACGGCTCGCAGAACACCACTTCCGGTCGTTCAACGCGTTTCTCGAACGCGGTATGCAGCAGGTCGTCGACGAAAAAGAGACTATCGACACCGACATCGGCGACAAGGAGGGCCAAGAGCCCGTGTATGTCGAACTCGGAGACATTCGTATTCTCACACCGCGTGTGCGAGAGGCCGACGGCTCCGAGGAGTTGCTGTACCCACAGGAAGCCCGTCTTCGTAATATCACCTACGCCGCGCCCGTCTTCATGGAGATGTCGATTATCCGCGGCGGCGACGAAGAACCCGAACAGGTCGTCGACTCCACAGAGACCAAAGTCGGCCGTATGCCGATTATGGTCGGTTCACAAAACTGTAACATTCAGGGCTTTTCGGATCAAGACCTTATCGAAATCGGCGAAGATCCCGTCGATCCCGGTGGCTACTTCATTGTCAACGGTTCAGAGCGGGTACTGATGACCAGCGAGGATCTGGCACCGAACAAAATCCTGGCCGAGGACGACACGAAATACGGCGACGAAATCCAGGTTGCCAAAACGTTCAGCCAGCGACGTGGCTACCGCGCGCTCGTACTTTGCGAACGCAACCGCGAAGGACTCCTCGAGGTCAGTTTCCCATCCGTTTCGGGTAGTGTCGATTTCGTCACACTCGTTCGCGCACTGGGCCTCGAGTCCGACCAAGAGATCGTCCACCGCGTCTCGGAAGACCCCGAGATTGTCAAGTTCATGCTCGAGAACCTAGAGGAAGCCTCAGTTCAGACAACCGAAGAGGCAATCGAAACGCTGGGCCAGCGAGTCGCCTCCGGGCAGGGCAAAAACTACCAGCTCAAACGCGCGAACTACGTCATCGATCGGTATCTGTTGCCACATCTCCACGAAGAGGGCGTCGACGAAGAAGAAGTCCGAATTAACAAGGCCTACTACCTGTGTCGAATGGCCGAAGCGTGTTTCGAGTTGGCTCTCGAGCGGCGCGACCCCGATGATAAAGACCACTACGCCAACAAACGGCTGAAGGTCTCGGGCGATCTGATGACCGATCTGTTCCGCACCGCGCTCAACAAACTCTCTCGGGACGTCAAATACCAACTCGAGCGTGCTAACATGCGAAACCGAAACCTCTCGGTAAGCACAGTAGTGCGTTCGGATGTGCTCACAGAACGACTCGAACACCCGATTGCGACTGGCAACTGGGTCGGTGGCCGCTCGGGTGTAAGCCAGCTTGTTGATCGGACTGACTACATGGGTGTACTTTCTCACCTTCGGCGGCTTCGGTCGCCGCTCAGCCGTTCGCAGCCACATTTCGAAGCACGGGATCTACATGCGACCCAGTGGGGTCGGATCTGTCCTTCCGAGACGCCGGAAGGGCCAAACTGTGGGTTGGTGAAAAACTTCGCTCAAGCAATGGAGCTAAGCCAAGATATCGAAGACGAACAGCGACTGAAACGAGAGCTGTCATCGATGGGAGTCGAGGGGATCCCCGGCATCGACAGCATTGAACGAACCACCCCTGCGGACGACTAACAATGGCTCAAACGCGAGAAGCGAAAGTATACGTCAACGGTAGTCTGGTTGGAACCCACCCGGACCCAGAACAGCTTGCCGAACAGATCCGCGAAGCCCGCCG
>SL_4KL_010_BRINEDRAFT_10000214_pt1 | contig 28383 bp, 26 predicted proteins | sample SodLak_010_BRINE_2_FD_10664 | JGI IMG/M metagenome (IMG submission 10664) | reverse complement strand
TGGACAGATATAGCTTCGAGGGAACTGTTGAAGGGGGAGAAGTTAAATTATACAAAACCGGTAACCAGTTTATAATGAGGTCAGGGTAAAAGATGTCTTTCAACTTTCTCCACCTACAGAAAAAACTTCAAAGAATAAAACATCCGGAAAGATTTGAAAATAAAGAGGAAGAGAAAGAAATAAAGAAACGAGAAGATGGTGTAGAAATACCTGTACCAAGCGAATTCGACCCAGAAGTCATAGAAAATAATGAAGATGAAGACGAAGGATTATCNGACGTAGATCAGCATTATCCATTAGTACCTCAAGATCCTGATGAAGGCGAAACCGTCTACGCATGGGCACATATAAAATGGGACGAAGATAAAGGAGAAGTAATCTACAACGTTATAGAGCCCGAGTTAAACCCTGAAACAGAAAAAATACTAGACAGAATACACGGAATACTTGAGAGAAGCTTCGACCTAGACTTCACCGACCTAGAAACAGAAGAAGCAGAAGAATACCTGGCAAAAAAAATAGACGACATCGTAGACAAATACAATATTTCACTAACCGAAAAGCAAAGAGAAGTAATAAGATATTATTCAAAAAGAGATTTCGCCGGTCTCGGAAAACTCCAGCCATTAATGAACGATACAGAGGTAGAAGACATATCATGTGACGGGATAAACATACCGGTCTACGCATATCATAGAAACCCTAAATTTGGATCCATAAAGACAACTATAGAATGGGATAACCATGAAGAGCTTGACAGTTTTGTTATGAAGATTGCACAAAGATGCGGAAGATCAATAAGTGTGGCACAACCTTTACTGGATGGTTCTCTGCCCGATGGTTCAAGAGTGCAAGCAACCCTGGCAACAGACATAGCAAGAAAAGGATCCAACTTCACAATAAGAAGATTCACCTCAGACCCGTTGACACCGATTCACATGATGGACTTCGAGACAGAGAATGCGCAGATCCTGAGCTATTTATGGACTGTTATAGAACACGAGAAATCTGTACTAGTGTGTGGAACGACAGGAGCAGGAAAGACAAGTCAATTGAACTCTTTATCACTTTTCATTAGACCTGAGAAGAAGATAGTATCAATTGAAGACACTCCCGAGTTAAGGCTACCTCACGATCACTGGGTGCCTGAAGTAGCACGTTCCGGATTCGGATCCAGCGTAGAAGAAGGTGGAGACGTATCAATGGATGACCTTCTCAAAGAATCACTGCGTCAGAGACCAGAATATATTATCGTGGGAGAGGTTAGAGGAGAAGAGGCTTACATACTTTTCCAGCAGATGGCAACAGGACACACAGGATTATCAACTATCCACGCAGACAGCCTTGACATGCTTATGGATAGACTAACCACCAACCCCATCAATTTGTCACCAAGTCTTATCGAGACTTTGGACGCCATAATGCTTATAAAAAGAATAAGGAGAGATGGAGAATACATTAGACGTATAACAGGTATTTATGAAGTCGAAGAATACAACGAAAGATCAGGTATAGAAGCTAACAAAGTATTTAGCTGGGATCCTCAAACAGACACCTATGAGGCTACAAACAACTCTGTCCTGCTCAAAAACATTGTTGAACAGACAGGAGGTAACAAAGAAGACCTACAGGAGGAGCTGAAAAACCGTCAGTACGTGCTCAACTGGATGCAGAACCAGCAAATAAAACATTATAGAAAAGTAGGGGATATAATAGCACGTTATTATGCAAATCCTAGATCTGTATTAGAACAGGTAGGAGAAAACCAGGACTCAGAAAAAAACCAAGTTGAAATCGAAGGTTAACCGATGTTAGAAGAATACTCAAACTTCTGTTATAACCAGGTTGGGAATTATGCCCTAGATTACCTAGAGTACTTCCAAGCCTTGAGACCTCAGTTGGCGAAAGCTGATATCGAAATATCTCTGCCTGAATATGTTAGTATGACGGTTTTCTCAACACTAGCTTCAGTCATGATAACAGTACCTTTATTTATAACAGTCCTGGTGATATTATCAGGTGTTTCAGGAGTATTTCTTGGCTTATTTCTTGCTCTTCTAACGTCTGTAGGCGTGATGGCAAGCTTCTACATCTATCCTTCTATAATAATTCAGAGTAGAGCATCGGAGATGCGAGATATGCTGCCTTTCGCAAGCATGTACATGACAACTCTTGCAGGCACAGGCACACCCATAGGAGAACTCTTCGCAAATCTTGCAGAAACAGAAGAATACGGAGAAATATCAAAGGAAGCAGAAAAGATTCATAGAGATATAGACACCTTCGGCTTAGACGTGAGTGAAGCATTAAAACGTGCAACAGAAAGAACACCTAGCAAGGACTTTGAAGAACTCTTATGGGGTATAAACCATTCTATGAGTTCAGGAGGTTCACTTAGATCATTTCTACACGAAAGATCTGAAACCCTTATGAACGATTACCAGAGAAGAGTAGAATCATTCTCAGAACAACTATCCTTACTGGTAGAACTTTATATTACTCTAGTAATTGTAGGGTCTATAGTTTTCACATCGATGAGCGTGGTAATGACATCATTCACAGGCTATGGACCTGAAACAATAGTCCTTATACAAATGGCTGCAATATTCGTAGGTCTACCAGTAATATCATACATGTTTATTCTAATAGTTCAATCAATGACTCCTGGAGGGATAAGATGATAGACTTTTTCAAAGATGAAGAGTTCGAAGAAGGATACTCGCCAGAGTACAAAATATTCTTGGCATCAGTTATAATAGGTTCAATACTGATCGTCACAGGTCTAATAATATTCCTATCTATCTCAGACCAGATAGGAGGGATAATAATGATCATAGGAATACTTGCAGGAGTACTACCATACGGTATTCTATCTTTCCTGAAGAACCGAGCCATAAGACAAGTCGAGGAACAGTTCCCCAACTTCCTCAAAGAACTGGCGGAATCTAAAAGGGGCGGTATGACACTGATACAGGCGTTAGAATCATCAAAAGAATCAGATTACGGTAAACTAAACAGTGAAATAAAACAAATACACGACGAACTCACATGGGGAGTACCATTACCCACCGTAATGGAAAGATTCTCAAGAAGAATGAACGATTCCTCAGTAATACAGCAATCAATCTCAATCCTTTTACAAAGCTTCAAAAGCGGAGGGGATATAACAAAAACAATAGAATCAATAGCCGAAGACTCATCACAGCTAAGAGAAGTTATAAGAGAGAAGAACTCTCAAATAAGACAACAAATACTGATAATGTACGTAATATACTTCCTGTTTGTAGGTATTACAATAGGACTCTACATGATGATGGGAGAGCTCTTAGGGCTAGGCGTGGCAGAAGACGGTGCATTAGACAATGTAGAGTTTATAGGTGAAGATGGTGGTACCTTCAACTTCTGCGACGGATCAATAATTTACGCACAACCATTATGCAGCATAGCGCAAATATTCGGTTTTGTGCCCGGAGAGATCACAGATCTGGCAAGCCAAGAGGCGATGGAATACAGTTATGGACAGATGGCTTACTACAAGTCGCTTCTTTTCACCATGCTCATGGTACAGGGAATATGTACGGGCGCGGTAGCAGGTCAGATAAGTGAGGGAAGCCCTAGCGCAGGAGTAAAACACGCAATGATAATGATACCGATAGCCTTCGTAGTATTTATGTACACCGTAGGACTATCAGGAGTGTAAAAAACTATGTTTAAAGGACAAGTAAACTTCGAATTCTTGGCAGCAGCACTGCTTTTCCTCACAGCAATAGGAGGTATACTATTAGCAGGCAACCAGTTACTGCCCTCATTCCATACCGAGATGGAATCACTTTCAACAAACCTTGAAGCAAAAACAGTGACAGACAAGATTCTTTCAGAACCAGGAACCCATTCCTATGGGAGCGGGGGTACAGACTGGGATAAGAACAGTTCAACCCTAGAAGAAATAGAGTCATTTGGTCTAGCAAAAGACTTCCTAGAAGTTGAGAGAAGTAAAGTGGAAAATCTTTCAACCAGAGGCAGCGAAGACCTTAACTATACAGTCTTCCGCGAGACAACAGGTGCCGAAAACCATTATAACATGCGTTTTGTATGGCTGCCAGTAATACACACTAGTCAAGGCTTTACTAGAGGTGATCCTCCAAGTAAAATAAGTGAGCCTGGAGGAAACAATTTAGAACCTTATATTTCAGCAGACAACACAGTTAAATATGGTTCATCGAGTCTGGAAGACGAAACACATAAGTTCCTTGTAACATCTTCAGATGGAAGTTATGATGCCGTATATGTAAGTGATGACTGGGATTTCAACATAGATAATCGCTATAGTGAGGGTGAAACTTTCAGTTTGACGGATACAGAGTATATAGTTGAAAGTTTTCAGAATAGAGAAGATGAGGAGGGTTCAATACTTGTGTTGAAGAAGGAGATCAATAGTTTCGGTGTAAACCCTGATACAGATGTGCCTATTCAAAGAATGGACAGATTTGCAATAATGGATAATGAGCCATTAAGAGTGGAGGTGTTAGCATGGTAAAGAGGAAAGGTCTGGTATATATGATAGAAGCTACTATCGCATTACTGATAATTTTCTTGTTTGTGCTTGGAAATACTGTAGATGCTCCTTCACAAGACTGGTCAGATTATCAGGATGAAGTATCTGCTACAGATCTTACGTATACCTTGAAACAGACAGGCGATCTTGAGAAAATGATACAGAGAAGAGACACAGGTTCTATAGAGACTGTAGCAGAGTCTTTAACAGATGACCAGTTAGGGGTTAGTGGTACAGTCCAAGAACTCCCCTTGAACAGTATATCTGCAGGTTTCCACACTCCTGATTCGGAGATACATGATGATTTAGAGATGAGGACTATGGAAAATGGTGATGAATGTTATAATGATTTAGAAGAGATTGAAGAGCGAAAAGAGGATGGAAGCAGTATATACAGGAGTAATGAAGCTTACAGTTGGCATGGAACAGTTTTATATTTTGCAGATCTTGATCCTCAACTTGAAGACTTTGATAAAGGGGTGTGGGTGGATAGAGAGGCAGATGAAGGAAACGAGTGCCAATTTGCAGATGAAGACGGACCTTACAACATAGATGAAGTTTTTATGTGGGGCGATAACCCCGATAATTATTATGAGCTTAAGGAAATTAATTTGGGAAGTGATTTCCGAGTCCATGAAGCAACCCAAATGGTCAGAATCAGAGATGTAATGGATAAACCTGTTAATGGTATTGAGACATCTCAAGAGGTTGAAACTTTTGATTACCGCGAACAAAATGTAGACGAATATGATATAGTAATACTAAAAGATGAGTCTGTGGACGAGCTTGATAGTAACTCCGACTGGGTTGATGAGACCAACAACTTCCTTGAAGACAGTCCTGTCTTATTACTGGCAGATTTCCAAGAAGAGGATTTGGAGACCGGTTTTTTGGAGGACAAAGGTTTAGAATGGGTCGATCTTGATACCGAGTTAGAGGGTAGAAGACTGCTTTTCGGAAGAAATAGTGATGGAAGGGAAATAGAGACATATTTCACAGGTTTAGAAGGAGATACAGATAACATAGATCTACGTGCTCAAGAGAAAGTATCATCCTCTAACAGCGATACAATAATGGAGGATGAAAAACTTTTCTATAATCCTTTGCACACCTATACTGTTTCCGAGTGGGATTCTTACAGCGAGATGGATACTACAAACGAGGACTTTGAGGGAGCTCCTGAAACGGCTTGTAATAGCGATACAAAGATAGGAGAGTTTGATTTCGTGGACAAAGGTGAGGTAGAGGTTATAAGCACAGAGTTAGGGAGTAGCGAGGAAAACTGTGATGGTTTGAGAGGTTTGAATATGGATCTTTCAGGTGATGGTGACTTCGGCGAGGTTGGTCCTCTACTTCCTGGAGAAAGTGTTGAAGTGGCAGGAAGAAATTATAATGCAATGACTGAAGATTCTGATGAAGCAGAGTTCGTATTTAGAGAAAGAGATGAGTTAGAGTTGATCAATTACCGTGAAAGCTTTGATGACTTCAGCGGCGATAGGTTGGCGACAATATCTTACGAAGATGAATATAGTCAGGACGACAGAAAAGTAATTGTATCAACAATTTACTGGTTGGTAAGAGAAGACATGGAGTTCGGGGATACAGATTCGTCAATCTCAACCTCTGTGACAGGAAGTTTCAATGAAAACACTTACATGCCATACAAGACAATTTTGAGGTGGGAATAAGACTGTGAAAGGACAGTTCATGATAATATCGGCAGTGATTGCAGGACTTCTTATCTTATCAACTGCTTCAATAGTCGCAGAAACACAGTCCCAAGAGTTTAGTGTGGACGAGACTGGTTATATGGTAGAAAATATTAAGCAAGAAGCGGATAAGGTGGATAAATCTTCTTTGGAGGATAGACAAAAGTTTAGGCAGATGCTTAACAGCTTGGATTATCAAACAGAGGTTGATTATTGGAGTGAAGAAGAGTGTTTTAATGTAACACTTCAGAGACCTGATGAGTCGTTAGAACTAGATTGTATCTAAGAAACTACAGCATCAGAAGTTTTTGACGAAGTCGGCTTCATCTTCGTCCAGTTCTAACTGATCTTTGAGTTTGGGGTTTTCTTCCATAAGTTTTGATAGGAAGTATATCTGGTTTTTGGATTCTTGTATGGATATGTGCAGTTTTTCACTTATTTTTGTTGATATTGCTTGCAGTTTGTTTCTTGAGGATCTGCTTGAGCCCATTTTACGGATTTTTGATGGGTACTGATATTTTGTCCATCCACCGTATTTTTCTTCTTTGCTTAGTGCAACTCCGACTGTTGAGTATAGGTAGACGTATTTCAGTAGTTTCCAGTTCATCCGTCTTCTTATTCTGCCGTTGAAGACGTCTGCCTTAGATACCCAGTTGTAGGCTTTTGCTGTGTCCTCTGTTTTTTTGTATTCTCTTGGAACGTTTTCTCTAACCCATTGCAGGAATGTATCGGCATCCTCTTCAAGATTGTCTGTGGCTTGTTTGGCTGTAGATGGGTTTTTGGTTTTGAAGATTATTTTAAGTGAGTCAAATATTTCTTGTTCTGTGTCCCGGTTTGATATTGCTGATAGGTCTTCAACTTTTAGTTCTTGTTTGCCTTTAGATATTGCTTCGAGATCGTTGATAGCTGATCTTAGCTGTCCGTCTGCTTGTCGAGCTATTCTTTTTACGGCGCTTTCGTCATATTTTATGCCTTCTTCTTCTAGTATTTGTTTTAGATGTGCGTTTATTGAGTTTGTATGTACTTTGCCGATCTCTATTGTTTTGGATTTGTTTTTTAGCGTTCTTATTTTTTGGTTGTAGGCATCGTTTGCCGTCATAACTAATGGGAATTTTGTTTCGTCTACGATACGGTTTAGTTCTTGGCTTCCTCCTCTGTCGCTTCTACCCATCCCATCTACTTCGTCTATGAGGATCAGTTTTTTACCTCCGAAGAAGCTTTTTTGTCGGACTGCTTCTTTGAGTTCTTCTTTGAGTTTGTTTTTTGTTCTGACGTCTGATGCGTTTGTTTCAACTAGTTCATATTCTAGTTCGTTTGCTAGTGCTTCTACGAGACTTGTTTTTCCTGTTCCTGCTGGACCGTGTAGTAGTACTGGTTTGTCTCCTATTTCCCAGTTTTCAGCCCATTTTTTCAGTTTCTTTTTTTGTTTGGATGCTCCTCTGTATTCTTTCAGTGTTTCTGGACGATACTTTTCAACCCACATCATTGTTTTTTGGTCAGCTCTTCTGTTTTTTCAGTGTTCTATGTTTGCGATTTTAGCTAGGAGTGCTTCTATTTGTATGTCGCTTGTGCCTCCTTCTGCTATCCGGAACTCGAATTCTCCCAGGTTATCAATTATTTCTAGTTTAGCTTGATCGGATATTTCAAGATCTAGTACTTCTCTGTGGATGGCGTTTATTACGTCTTGACCGTCTAGACCTCTGTTTATCATTAGGTCTGCTAATTGTTTTCTTGACTCCATGAATTTCTGGTTTAGTGCTTTTTCGAGCACTTCGTTTATTTCTTCTGGTTTTAGTGATGCTGCAGCTCCGTAGATATCTTCTTCTTGGATTTTGTCTTTTTGCATTGCTGTGGTTTGGAGGATATTGGTTACTCTTCTTAGATCCCCTCCCGCCACTCTTAAAACTGCGTTTATTGCTTCTTTTGATATTTTAAAGTCTTCTTGTTCGGCTATACGAGTTATGTATTGTTTTACTTCGTTTTCTTCTAATCTGTTGAATCTGAATACTGCGCATCGGCTCTGTATAGGGTCTATGATTTTACTGGAGTAGTTGCAAGATAGTATGAACCGGCAGTTGTCTGAGAACTGCTCCATTGTACGTCTCAAGGCTTGTTGTGCGTCCGAGGTTAGTGCGTCTGCTTCATCCAGGAAGATTATTTTGTATTCTGCGTTGACTGGTTTGGTTCTTGCAAAGTTCTTGATTTTTTCTCTTACTATGTCGATCCCTCTTTCATCGCTTGCGTTGGTTTCCATGAAGTTTTGTTTCCATTTATCTCCGTACAGGTCTTTGGCTAGGGCTATTGATGATGTGGTTTTGCCGGTTCCTGCAGGTCCTGAAAACATTAAGTGTGGTATTGTGCCTTCTTCTTCGAATGCTTTTAATCTTTCAACTATTTTTTGTTGTCCTACTATTTCATCAAGTGTGTCTGGTCGGTATTTTTCAGTCCATACGTCAATCATTTTTAGAAGGTAAACCTCTTTTTACGTATGAGTTTGTGTTGACTATTCTTTTATTCTTTCAAGGCACAGTTTTGAAACAGTCGAATGATTATCTGTATAACCGGTACCCCTGGTACGGGAAAGACCTCTGTATCAGAAAATTTAGATGATTTCGAAGTCTTGGACTTAACTAATTTCATAAAAGATGAGGATCTTGGATCAAATAACAGTGAGATAGAAGTTGGTATAGAAGAGCTTGTTGATGCTTTGAACAATGAAGTATCAGATAAGAGTGACTTAGTAGTTGATGGTCATCTTTCTCACCACTTAGAGTGTGATTATTGTGTGGTTTTGAGGTGTCAACCACCTGTGTTGGAGGAACGTCTCTCAGAAAGAGGTTATCGTAAACAGAAAATCCATGAGAATGTTGAGGCTGAAAAGCTGGACCTGATTCTTTCAGAGGCTGTAGCCCAACAAAGCAATATTATAGAGATTGACACCACCAGTAGAGAGGCTGAAGATGTTGCCTCAGAAATAATTGAAAAAGTTGAAAATGGTGAAACAGGGTTTGGAGGAATAGATTGGTCAGATTATATTTAGGTATTTTCTGCTACCCAGTTCTCAAGTTCTTCTTCTTTCATTGCTCCAGAAGTTCTGGCGACTTCTTCACCATTTTTGACTACTATAATTGTCGGTAGTGCTCTTACACCGAACTGTGTTCCTATGTCTTGATTTTCTTCCATATCGACTTTTCCAAAGTTAGCTTCAGACTCTTCTGATACTGATTCGAATACTGGTTTGAGCATTTGACAGGGTTTACACCATTCTGCCCAGAAATCGATTACCCATGTTTCATCAGAGTTTTTGATTTGTTGAATCTTTTCAGAATCTATATTAGTCGGCATAGTTCAACTTTGAGTTTTAGGCTTTAAAGGTTTTTAGCGAACTTCCAGGTAAGTCCGGAAGAGGTTTTTATTCTTCCATGTAGATTGTTCTGATTGGGAACGGTATTTCTATATCATTCTGGTTGAATTTGTCTTTGACCAAATGTGTTATTTCGGAAGAGGCTGCTACTATACTTGCTCTTCCTGTGTCTGTCCAACCTCTTAGTTTCAGGTTAACGCTGCTTCCTCCTAGTTCGTCTACCAGCACTTGCGGTTCTGGATCTTCTTCTACTGTTTCTGCTTCTTCTAGTGTTTCTTTCGCTAGTTCCTTTGCTTTTTTAATGTCGTCTGAATAGCTTATACCTACAACAACATCGAATCTTCGGTTATTGTATGCAGTATTGTTTATTACAGTGTTATTGTAGAGTTTTGAGTTAGGTATTATAACTTTTCTACCGTCGAATGTTTTGACATCTGTTGCTCTGATTCTTATATCTTCTACTTTACCTATTTCTCCTTCTGCATCTATTTGGTCTCCTATTTTGAACGGACGGTTTACCATTATCATTAGTCCTGAAATGAAGTTTGATATCATGTCTTTCAACGCAAATGAAAGACCTAGACCTATTAGTCCTACTGCTGCTCCAAGAGCTGATGGCGATACTCCGAACGCTGCTAGAACGGCTACAAAAGTTAGTATGTATATTACGTATGCCGATGTCTTTTTTGCTGTCACTGCCGCATGTTTGTCACCGCTCCTACTCTCTATGGCTCTATCAATGAATATATTTGATATTCTGTTCGCGAAAAATCCTAGAAGTATTATTACGACCGCCAGACCTGCTGAGGCTGTAGTAAGCTCTATACCTAGCTGTTCAACCCCGGTTTCTTGTTGTGAGAATGTTTCAAGTGTCACTGTACAATTCTTGTTAGATGGATGTAGATTAATAAACTTTCTTCATTGTTTCTACAACAGTTAGGATGTACTCTCGCTTCAATGTTTTACCAGGTTATGGGAAGGATGAATTAGAGAAGCTTAAAGATTCAAAAGTAGGTATTATAGGTTTAGGTGCCACAGGATCTGTTATAGCAGAGAACCTTGGTAGACACGGTATAAACCTTTTTATTGTAGACAGAGATTACTTGGAGACGAAAGACGTTTATTCATCGAATATATACACGACCAGAGATTGTAGGGAAAACTTGCCGAAAGCTTTAGCAGCTTCAAAATACTTAGAGGATTTCACAAAAGTTGAATTCAAAGTAGCAAATCTTAGCCCCGGAAATATAAGTTGTCTGGAGGACTGTGACTTGATAATAGACGGTACAGACAACATGGAAACCCGTTTTATATTAAATGAATTCAGTAAGAAAAAAGAAATTCCTTGGATCTACACATCAGCAATAGGTGATAAAGGATATTCTATGTTTTTCAAGAATAAATGTTTCAACTGTGTTTTCGAGGAGATCTCAGCTGGCTCTTTGGAGACATGCGAGACTACAGGTATTCTGAGAGAAATTTCAACGATTATAGGAGCTATGAGTTCGAAAAAGGCAGTAAGATATCTTTCTGGTAAAAAAGTGTCGGAAAAGCTTGATACCGCGGAGGGAAGTGGTTTTGAAGTCGAAAGTTCTGGATGCAGGGTATGTCAGGAAAGATGTTTCGACCGGTTGAATTCCAACGAGAAGACAGTTTCTGTTTGTGGAAAAGACAAGTATCAGTTAAAAAAACGGGTAGGAAGTGATGCATTCGACAAACTGAAGGATCAGTGTAGCAAAGTAATTGCCGATAATGAATATTTATTGAGGGTTGAACTAAAGGGTAGAGAATTTACTTTGTTCAAATCAGGTAGGGCGATAATTGAGGCGGAAGATAAAGGTCATGCAGAGGCTGTCTTTTCAGAGACGGTAGGGCTTTAAATTTGTATTAGTAAGAAAATCTAATGTTATGGATCTTGGAGAGGAGTATGTGCAGTACGCCGGACAGTTCTCGCTTTCTATTTTAGCGGTTTCTTCAGCATATTTTCTTGACCTTCAGGAGCCTTTAACTTACATGGTTCTTGTTATGATACCTTTGTTATTTGGTTATACCGCATACATTTCAAGAGAGGGTTTTAAGACTTCAACGCTGCTTGCTTCTGTAGCACTGATTTTTGCACCTTTAAATATTAAAATGGCTGTTATTGGAGTTGTTATATTTGTAGGAAATATTTTAACATCGTTATTTTCGAGGAACAATGGTTTTAGGAATTATTACAGGACTGTTTCTATACCTGTTTTTGTTACAGGCATAGTTCTTGGAGGAATGTTTTATGTTGGTGTTTCAGCCAGCCCTGAACTGGGTGATGAAACAAGGAGTATTTTAGCCTCAACAACTTCTGATAAAGCTGCTTATATGATAGAGGAAACTCAGATCATCGAGATGCAGAGACGTCAAGAAGCCCAAACAATTGAGCAGACAAGTACTTTAACAGTCAAATCAACCCAGAACCATGTTTTAAACAATTTGGAAGGTGAATTACAAGAAAGCGATATGGAGAGCGTTGTCAGATCCTTTCAGGACGCTGAAAGAGAGGTTCCTTCCCAACTTGAAACTGGAGAAATCGATGAAGACTCTATGGATTTAGAAAATAATCTTAAACAAGGTGTGAAAAATCTTTTTGCCGGAAATAACATAGCTTTCCTCGCACCTGTTATAGTTCTAAGTGTGTATGGTCTCAGACCTTTAATAGGTGTTTTGACTGGTTTGTCAGCTGTCCTGTTCGAGAGGGCTGACAGGATGAGCGGTTAATAGAGACAAAAAATTGATGTGTGAAGGTTATTTACAATAGCAGTATTAAAGAATTGGAAACGCAGACTAAGATATGAAGAACGTAAAATTTGTGGAAGAGGAAAAGGGTTCTGAAACGCTTCCAGATGATTTTGAGCCTTATGTGAAGGAGTGGTTTAATGACCAGTTCCCTGATTTGAGTGCTCCTCAAAGGTATTCCTTCGATCTTATACATGAAGGAGAGAATTCATTGATCTCTGCCCCCACAGGTTCTGGTAAGACTCTTTCCGCTTTTCTTTCTGCGCTCAATGAGTTATTTTCCATGGGTAGGAATGAAGAGCTAGAGGATAAAATCTATGTGGTATATATATCTCCTCTTAGAGCGCTTGGTAATGATATAGAGAGGAATCTTGAAGATCCTTTGAAAGGTATAAAAGAGAAGGCTGAGGAAATGGGTTATGATGTTCCCGAGGTTAGAAGTGCTGTTAGGACAGGGGATACAACTGATGCTGAGAAGAAGCAGATGAGAGAGAAGCCTCCTCATATATTGATAACGACTCCCGAGTCTTTAGGTATAATTTTGGATTCTCCAAAGTTTAAGGAGAATCTACGTGATATAAAATATACTATTATAGATGAGATTCATAGTTTGTCTGAGAATAAGAGAGGTGTACATCTGTCTATCTCTATGGAGAGGTTGGAAGAAATGGCTAATAATTCTCCTACAAGAATAGGTTTATCTGCAACTCAAGCACCTATAGATGAGATAGCAAAGTATCTTGTTGGGTATCAAAACGCGGCAGAACAGGATTTAAAGATTACAGAACGAGGTGACGAGGTTAAGACATCTGAACTGTCGTCAGAAGAAGATTATAATACTAGAGGTTGTACTATTGTAGATGTAGCTGCCTCGAAAGAGATAGACTTAGAGACTATTTCACCTGTCAGAGATTTGATTTATACCAATCCTGGAGAGGTGAATGAGGCAATGTACGATAAGATACACAATCTTGCTCAAACACACGAATCCACAATTATATTCACAAATACACGTAGTGCTACAGAAAGAGTTGTAAATAATTTGAAAGAACGGTTTCCAGATAGCTATGATGATAACATAGGAGCTCACCACTCCTCAATGAGCCGCGAGGAAAGATTGAACGTTGAGGAGAAACTTAAGAACGGGGAGATGAAGGTTGGAGTCACATCCACCTCGCTCGAATTAGGTGTAGACATAGGAGCTGTTGATCTTGTGCTACAACTTGGTTCTCCAAAGGGAGTGGCTAGAGGTATTCAGAGAGTTGGGCGTTCAGGGCATAAGATAGGTGAAACTGCCAAGGGTAAGATGATGGTTACGGATAGAGATGAAGCTGTTGAATGCTCAGTACTTACCAAATGCGCTAAAGAAGATGAACTGGATAAAATACAGATACCAAGTAACTGTCTGGATGTTTTAGCACAACATATAGTAGGTATGGCATGTAATCACAAATGGAGTATTGACCATGCTTTCAACATTATCAGGAAAAGTTACTGTTACAAAAACTTGAGTTTGGAAGATTATGAAAACGTGTTAAAATACTTAGCAGGAGAGTACGAGTTAGAAGATCAGAATGTTTACAGAAAGATCTGGATTGATCGAGAAGAAGGAATATTCGGTAGAAGTGGGAAAATGACGCGCGTAATCTACATGACCAACATAGGAACTATACCGGATGAGTCGGGTTACGATGTTGTTACAAGAGGAGATAAGAATTATGTAGGTACGTTAGACGAAGAGTTTCTTGACAGATTAACGAAAGGAGATATTTTCACATTAGGAGGTTCAACCTACCAGTTTAGCTATGCTAAAGGTATGAAAGTGTATGTAGATCCTAAACCTCAGAAACAGCCAACAGTTCCATCCTGGTACAGCGAGAGATTACCGCTAAGTTATGACCTAGGTATCAAAATCGGGGAGTTTCGTCAACAAGTTGCGAAGCAGATTGAACTAGGTGCAGAAGATGACGACATTATTGAGTGGGTGATGCATAACTATTATCTTGATGAAAACACTGCAGAAGCAATTTATATGTATATAAAAGAGCAGAAACAGTTCTTAGGAAAGGTATCAAACCATGAAGAAATAACTGTGGAGAAGTATATTGACGATGAGAACAGGCAGAACTTGATATTCCATACAATTTACGGAAGAAAAACTCATGATGCCTTAGCTCGTATAATGGCTCATCTTCTTCAAAAAAGGATAAGCTCTAACATAGGTATGGTGATAGATGATAATGGATTCATACTGGTAACACCGAGAAGACCTATAGATATGAACAAGATTTTGAAGCAACTTGAAGAATGTGATTTGGAGAAGGAGTTAACAGACTCTATAAAGAAAACCGAGTTGATGAAAAGGCGTTTCCGACACGTAGCTGGAAGATCATTAATGATTCTCAGAAACTATGGAGGTAACTCGAAGACAGTCGGACAACAACAGATGAAAGGTCATTTCTTACTTGCAGCAATTAGAAATCAGCATGGAGAGAAGTTTCCTATGATTAAGGAAACTTATAGAGAAATAATGGAGGATGCAATGGACATAAGGCATACTAAAGAAGTGGTTAGAAAGCTGGAAGAGGATGAAATCACTGTAGAGCTTTTAAACCCTGGTATACCCTCCCCATTCAGCCATAATTTGCTGGTTCAGGAGAGCACAGACGTCATTAAGATGGAAGATAAGAAGGAGAGGCTTCAAAAGCTCCATGAACAAGTACTTGAAAGAATAGAAACTGAAGAGAAAAAATAAAATACCTTGATCCCCAAACTTGTTGATGTAAAGAACAAATGGTTTCTATAAACAGCTTAATAGCCATATCGAACCAATATTTTTTGGACCCCGCAGGATTATACGCTTTAACAGCTCTTATACCGTTGATAGTGTTTTATCTTGTGAAAAAGAAGCCTGAGGAAGAGTTGATGCCCTCCATGATGTTTTTTATGGAGGATAAAAAGTCTAGCAGAGTCCGTAAAGCCTTCAGGAATCTTCAGAGAAATAATTTGCTTATCCTACATATTCTGATTATAAGTCTTTTGGCTGCAGCAGTTGCACAACCTTATGTACAGACTAAAGACGTTCCTGAGGAGACAGTGGTTATTTTAGACAGTTCAGCAAGCATGTACAACCAAATAAATCATGCAAAAGACTTTGCAGAAGATAATCTAGGTGACAAAAATACTTTGATTGTGGCAGACAGTAATCCGGAAGTAGTGCTAGAAGAAGCTTCAGACCGTCAAGTAAGAAATTATGTTGAAGAAATTGAACCAACCCATTCTCCAGGGAATGTTGCGGATGGTTTGAGCTTAGCATCACATTATAGCGGGCATATAATCGTAGCTAGTGATCTACAGAGTTCAGAAGGTCAAAGAGATCCTGTAGATGTGTTGAAAGATTTGAAAGATGAGGGAAGATCAGTAAACGTTTTTGACCCGGAACCAGATAACTCTTGGGGTATTATAAACATTCAGAATGAAAAAGATGAAAGCTATGTAGACGTAAAAAATTTTGAAGAGTCTGAAGCCGAAATAGAGGTCAAGAAAAATGGAGATTTGCAGAACTATATTTTGGAGAGCGGAGAGGTTAAGACCATAACTTTCTCTACAGATCCCGGTAAAAACAAGATAGAGCTGATGGATAACGGTTTTAAACCAGATAACACTGGTTATGTTTCAGTCCCTAAAGAAGAGACTTTTGAAGTAGCGTTTATATCTGAGAGAGATAATCCTTATTTTGAGACTGCATTGGATCTTATAGATTTCGTGGATGTAAAGAGGTATAATCCTCCTATAGAAGATGAAAATTACTTGGAAGCTGATGTTTTTGTATTCGGTGAGACAGACAGAGTTCTTTCCGATACTATTGAAGAAGTGGAGGGAAAAGTTGAAGAAGGATCCTCAGCAGTGGTTTTCGGGCACGAAAATGTTTTTGACCAAGGTTTCAATATTCTGCCTGTCGAAGAGTCCTCAGAACGTGTTAATACATCCGTTGAAATATTCAAGCCACAAACCACTAATATACAGTCAGAGATATTTAAGACAGACAAGACTGAAGGTGATAGCCACGCAGAACCTGAAGAAGCATTAGTAATGTCTAGTCATGGAGAAGGAAACATTTTGTTTTATAATATAGATGATAAAAATTTCCGGAATGAAATCACCTACCCATTATTTTGGCAAGAGATTTTGAGAGATCTTGTCAACTCACCTTCTATAGATGAACTTAATATTCAGACAGGTGAAGAGCTAGACTATCCCTCCATAGAAAGACCTGACGGAGAAAAAGTTGAAGGTACCACAGAAATAGATGAAAAAGGTTTCTACAAGACAGAATCTGGCATATATGCGGCAAACCTGGAGAATATAGATGAATCGGTTTCGCAGCCGCGGAGCATAGAAGATTCAGGCTTATCAGAAGAAAAGGCAGATAAGGAGCTTCAAAGCTATCTAATAAGTATAGTTTTGATGCTTCTAGTGCTTGAAGCATTGTATTTGAGATACATAGGTGATCTGTAAATGATAAACTTTGGAAGACCTGAGATACTGATCCTACTGATCATGAATATTCCTTTGATATATCACGGGATTAATCTTGGAGATAAAACGAAGAAATACATTGTTTTGAGCAAGATAATCACATTTTCGATTTTTGTAATTGCTTTGAGCAGCCCTTTCATAGAGACTGATCAAGAATTACGAGAAGATGATAAGATAGTGGTATTAGAGGATCAGTCTTTTTCAAATAATATTTTAGATGATCATGATCTGGATTTCGATGGAGTAGAAGTCGATAGAAGGGTTATAGCCTCCGGAAACAGCTCTAATCTTAAAGAAGGTGTTGTAAGGAATATAGAGGAGAATGAATCTCATCTATTAGTCAGCGACTTACAGTCAGACGATGATCTGGATGGTCTGTCCGACAAAGTTGTGGAGAAGAACTCTTCATTAAACCTTTTGAAAGCAGAGACTGAAGACGAAGTTTCTGTGAGCATAGATGGACCTGAATCCACTGTACCAGGGGCTAGAAATCTTTATAAGGTAAATATTTATTCAACTCTCGAAGATGAAGTTGTTGAGCCTTCAGTGGTCTATGATGGGGAAGAAGTTCCTCTGGAGAAGGAAGATGAAAATACTTGGACCTTTGATAAAATGTTCTCCGATGAAGGCGTTGAGGAGCTCAAGGCAGAAGTCGAGTTTGATGGCTACTTTGAAAGCAACAAAAAGTATTACAAGGCTGTAGATGTTCGTGAGAAGCCAGAGATACTGGTTTTAGGTAGTGAGAACCCTCTTGGCGGACATTTGGAAGACTTCTACGAAGTCAGTTATTCAGAAGATATTCCTTCAGATATTGATGAAGAGTATTATACTGTTATTGCTACAGAGGGTTTTGAAGAAACAGAGGTATTGGAGTATGTTACTGAAGGGAATGGGTTAATATACACTGGAGAAGTTAATGAAGAGTATAATATTCTGCCAGCTACTCCTGTCGAAGAGGAAGATTCTACTGACGGAGCGGAGATAATGCTTGTGATTGATGCATCAACTTCAGCAGGAGAAACAGAACAAGGATCAATTCAAGAGGCTATAAGTATTGCATACGGACTTGTTGACAACCTGCCATATAATAACGAGGTTGGAGCATTAGTTTATACTCAGGAGGCGAACCTTATAACCGAGCCAGAGCCATTAGCATATAATAGAGACGAATTAATGGATAAAATTAGTAGGATTGAGACAGAAGGTAATACTTTCCACCACAAAGGTCTTAGAGGAGTGGAAGAAGTTATGGAAGATGAAGGGAACGTAATAATGATATCTGACGGTATAATACATCCTTTAGGAGAGAATGTGGATACTAGAGAAAAATCTTTGGATATCGCCTCAAGGCTTGATCAGCAGCTTATCACTGTAGGAGTTGGTGATAGAAGGGATGAAGATTTCTTGAAGGAGCTTTCAAGCAGAGGAAATGGTTTTTATTTAGATTCCGATGATTCCGGTAGACTGAGTTTTGCGTTTGATGCCGGTGGCGCAGAAGAGAGGACAGGAGAGTTGTTTGTGGTTGATCCCAACCATTTTATAACAAGAGATTTTGAGGTTTCTGCTCAAGCCTTAGGTTACGACTCTGTTGAACCTAAGAGAGGTGCTGATTTATTAGTGAGTTCCGCGGAAGGGGATGAGTTCTTGACTAGCTGGAACTATGGTTTAGGTCGTGTAGCTGCTTTTAGTGGAGATGATAAATACTTAAGTAACATTGTCGATCAAGAACCAGGTCTAATCACTCGAACAGTCTCTTGGGCTGTTGGAGATACGGAAAGGCATAGAGATGATTGGTTGGAGATAGAATCTGGTAGAGAGGGAGAAAGTATAGAGGTGAGCTCTTCAGAAGACTTAGAAGGCTTAAATCGTGAATCAGAAGATCTTTATACAGGCACAATTGAAGCTGATGAACCAGGTTTCCACGAGTTTAATGGTAAGACTTATTCTTTCAACTACAATAGTGAGATAGAACGTATTGGTTATAATGAAGAAAACAAAGAACTTATAGGATCTACCGGCGGCGAAATATATTCTGTCGGGGACGAAAACCGTATTGTGGAGGAATTGAAGAGTTCTTCAGATAGATATGTTTCGGATGAAAAATCATTGACTAAATATCTTATCTTGGCAGGTTTAGCTGTATTGTTGTCAGAGATAGGTTATAGAAAATTTAAAGGTGTGAAATGAAAATCTTCTTTTATAGAGATATGAGTGGTGAAGAGAAGTGAAAACTCCGTTGCTCAAAAGAAGGTTAAATCCTTTCTTGATTATTATAACCGTCTTAGTTTTATCTTTATTAGCCGGTCTTTCGGTCATGTATCAAGAGCAGTTAAATAATGTTGTGACAACAAATGAGGGCTTGGAAGCTGATTTAGAACAGAAAAGCGAAGATTTAGATGCTCTGAGAGAAGAAAGAAATGTTCTTGAAGAAAAGTTATCCGAAAGGGATAGCGATCTTGAGGACCTTACTAGAGAAGTTGATGACCTGGATGCAGAGATATCAAGACTCAATGCAGAAATAGAAAGCTTGGAGTCTGAAAAATCCCGGATCAGGGAGGAAAACGAGAATTTAACAGATATAGAGAGTGATTTTGAGAGTATCAATCTAACTCTTTCGGATATATGTCTGAATGAGAACAATACTATTGAAAGCGGTACGGCTCTATGTGGAGAACAAGGACATAGTTATGAGGGAGAGTGATTGTGAGAGTAGAAAAACTTTTAACACGTTTAAAAAGAGAGTTTATTAAAGTAAATATACTGCAAGCATGCTTAGACACCATAATATTCTTCCTGACCTCAAATCTTATCTTATTCTTATTCTCACTTCAACTGGTTTCAGGAACATCAAACATAAAATCTCTGACCATTCTATCAACAGTGTTCTTCCTCTTCAATATCACCTACCGAACCAAAAACTACAGACTGGAAATATATGAAGAAAAAAACCCTGAGCTCAAAGAAGTACTGAGAACAGCACGAGATAACGTTAAAAAAAGTAATATAGCCTCACAAGCCTTATTTGACGAATTAATAAAACGCTCAAGATCAGTAACCTCAGAAAGCATAATACCAAGCAAAAAAATAGTGAAAAAATCAATAGCAGTAGGAATACTAAGCCTAATAACTGTAACATCCGGCATAGTAAACTTCAACATAACTGAAAACGGTGGAGAAATCTTACCGGAAATAGATAGACTTGAAGAAATAGTGCAAGGAGAAAATGGCGGCGAATTTGAATTAAACAATGATACAGACATATTTGGAGAACCCCGAGACATGAATAACACCGGTACCCCAGTAGAGTTTAACATAACAGGCGAGGGAGAAAGTTCTGAAGCCGAACCCTCTATAAATACTGATGAACAAGAAGAAATGTTTGTGGATAATTCAAACCCTGATGAAGTTGAGGATATAGAATTAGCTAAAAAATACATGATCGAAATCAGAGAACTTGAATAAAATTAAACCGATTTAAATCTGGGACCCAATAATTCTTTTTATATGAAAATCCGGTCAACAGGTGAAGCAGGAAAATACGAGAAAGCTGGGGAAAAACTAACAGCTGTTCTGGATGAAACAGAGAAAGTTATAGTAGGACAGCAAGAAATAGTGAAAAATATACTTGCATCAATACTTTGTGATGGAAATGTTCTACTAGAGTCAAAACCTGGGCTTGGTAAAACTAAAATGACTCGGACAGTAGCGCAGATACTAGATCTGGATTTTTCCAGGATACAGAACACTCCTGACCTGATGCCTTCAGACATAACCGGTACACAGATAATCAACGAGAACAATGATGGAAAACAGTTCGAATTCCAGAAAGGACCAATCTTCGCAAACATGGTATTAGCCGACGAAATCAATAGAGCGACACCAAAGACACAGGCGGCTCTACTAGAAGCAATGGAAGAAAAACAAGTAACAGCAGGAAACAACTCCTATGAACTAGAAAAACCTTTTTTCGTGATTGCAACACAAAATCCATTAGATCAGGAAGGTACATACCCATTGCCAGAGGCTCAAACCGACAGATTCTTGATGAAATTGAAGCTAGATTATCCTAGTGAAGAAGACGAGGAGAAAATTGTTGAACGCTTCACTGAAGAACTTGAATACTCTCCTAATCTAAAGTCCATACTCTCTAAGCCTTCAATCATTAAATTGCAGGAATTTACACGCCAAGTACCGATTGCTGACGATATAAGGCAGAGAGCTGTTAAGATAGTTAATGCAACCAGACAAAATCAAGACTTGGAATTTGGAGGGTCGCCTAGAGCCTCAATGAGCCTGGTTTTATCAGCGAAAGCCCGCGCACTTATTGAAGGAAGAAGTTATGTCTCATCCACAGACATAGATAAAATGGCTAAACCAGTTCTAAGACATAGAATAGGTCTAAGCTTCCAAGCTGAGAAAAAAGGTTTGACAACAGACAATGTTATAGAGGAGATTTTGGAAGATTTATGATTGACTCTGATTTCCTGAAAGAGTTGGACCGGTTTAATCTGGCTTTAAAGAAGAACTCGGTAGGAATAAATGAGGGGGAGCAAAAGAGCAGTTATACAGGAGAAGGTATGGTGTTTAAAGATCATAAGAAGTATGTTCCAGGAGATGATATCCGGCGTATGGATTGGAAGGCTTACGCTAGGACAAACCAGTTCTATGTAAGGCGTTTTGAGAAAGAGAAAAATGTCACACTTCATATATTGGTGGACAGATCCAGTAGCATGGATTATGGAAATCCTAACAAGTATGAATACGCGGGAAAAATGGGTTTGGCAATAGCTTATATGGCTTCAAATACTAATGACCGTTTCCGTTACTCAGTTTTCTCTGAGACTATCACCGATATTTCTTCTGCTAGGAGAAACCCTGAGATGGCTGAAATGGTTGATACTTTGAATAATCTTCGGAAGACTCCGGAGAGTCTTATTGAAGAATGTGTTACAGAGTATAGTAAGAGAATACAGAACAAGTCCTCAATTATAATAATATCAGACTTTTTGACAGATACGGAAGGTATTGAGTCAAGCCTGAAGAGACTTAAGAATATTGACACTGTCTTAGTAAATGTTTTTGATAGGAAAGAGCTCAGACCAGATATAAATGGAGATAAAATTCTAAGAGACCCTGAATCTGGTTCAAAAATCCGTGCATATCTTACAAAACGTTCTAAGAAAGATTACAGGCACAGACTTGATGAACATACTGGACGTATAGAGGAGTTAGCTGATATGTACGGTGCAGAGTATATCAAGGTATCTACTGGCGAAGATTTTTTTGATTCATTTATTTCCGTATGGAAAGCCTTAAATCAGTGAGAAGTGTGTAGGTTTTCTAGCTAGTTGAAAATGAATATTTTCGGATTTCAAACTGTTGATGGACTGCCTTGTCTCTATTACCCTGACACTGATTTATTGGTATTGTCAGATCTTCACTTAGGATTAGAGGGCACTATGACAAGTAAAGGGAATTATGTGCCCAAACACCAGTTGAATAACGTAATGGATGACTTAGAAGATGCTAGAAAGATTACAGGAGCCGACAGAGTTATTATAAATGGAGATCTGAAGAACAACTTCAAGACTAGTTACAGCGAGAATAGAGAAGTCCAAGAGTTTCTAGATTTTTTAAGACAAGAGTTTGAAGAAGTAGTGTTGATCAGAGGCAACCATGATACTTTCCTAGAAAGGACTTTGAATAAGAAAGATTTAGAAATGAAAGATTATCATGTTGAATCCAGCATACTTTTTGTTCACGGAGATAAAAGTATGGAAGATTTAGGTGTAGAAGAGTTTGATACATTGGTTATTGGTCATGAACACCCTGCCTTAGCTTTAAAAGATGCTGTAGGCGTGAAGGAGAAAATAGATTGCTTTCTATACGGAAAAACGAAGAACAAAAACAATATAATCGTCCTACCAGCGTTTTCACAGATATCAAGAGGTATAAACATTAATGAAACCCCTAATAGCCAGTTACTATCACCTATACTAAAGAATCAAACCAATAAAGATGAACTGAAAGCTGTAGGAGTTTCAAAGAATGCAGGAATATTCAAATTTCCTGAAATCGGCAAACTATGAACTATTTCTGGCGAAACCGAAGAATACTGATACCATGAAAAACAGTCAAGGCTATAAACGAAGCAAATAAGAATGATGCGCTTATACTCCATATTGAAGCAACCGTTCCAGCCATTATAGGTCCTAAAGACTGACCTATATGCTTAAAAAATTCTAGAAAACCTGTCATCTCTCCCTCAACCTCGTCAGGAACACAAGAATCATAAAAACCATGTAAAGCCGGGCTAATACCGCTCGACAATAACCTAGAAACTAAGAAAAACACTGCCAAAACATATATACTTTCTATAAAACTCATCAAAAACAGTACGGGAGTCAACAACAAAGAAAGAATAGATATCGCCTTAATCCTTCCTATCCTATCTGCCCAGTCACCGAAAGCAAACTGGAAAATACTTGGAAGCGCTGCAAGACCAAAAACAACACCCATCAAAACATAATCAGCACCCATTTCATCCAGAAGAAGTGGTATTGCAAGCCAAAAGAACGTAAATACTATAGAATACAAGAAAATCAGAAACAATGGAAGCCTTACATTCGACCAGTTTTCCTTTAAGTCACTAAAATCGTCAGCGTACGTCTTTCTTTCAAAGAGCTCCTCTATAGATGATACAAATCCTTTTTTTCCTTCAAGACCTATGTACAGGTAGAAAACGATTACAGATAACCATGCCGTAAATATCCATAGAGCAAAGGTTATTTCAAAACCTCTTGAAGCTATTAAAAGCCCTCCAACAACTGGTCCGATTACTGCCGCCAGATTCGCCCCTAATAAAAACACTGACTGAGTTTCTGATTCATTAGACTCATTTCCACTTCTCAGCGATAACGTCCAACCACCATTCCATATCATAGATTTAACTACACCTTCAAGACCTCTTCCAACCACAATAAGCAGTGGAAGCCCTGTAAGATAGAATAGACCTGGCAACAACTGAACCACCAGACCTGTAAAAATCACTACTTTTTCTCCAGCTCTTTGGACGAGATTACCCATAGGTATATCAAGTAATAAAGCAATCAAAGGTGGTAAAGAAGTTAGAACACCCACAAGAAACACATTCTGTATATTTTGCTCGAAGAATATTGGAAGGAACATCCATACTGTGTTACTGCCCAGCCATGTTAGCATGAAGACCAATGACAGGTATTTGGCTATATTTGGTACAGTATCTAAACGCATATTTTTTCTTCTCCTAAAGAATAGTTTTCCAGCAATAATTTTTCAGTGAGTTATAAATGAACCTTTTTCGTCATCTTCAGAGTCCTCTTTTTCTTTTTCCTTCTTTCTCTGTTCCTGTTTTTCTATGAATTCTTTTTTTGCTTCTTCTTTAAGCTTTTTGAACCGTTTCTTTGCCATATCTTCTTTTTTTGTCCCTGCTTCTTCCTTCTTAATTTTTTCGTATCTTTCACGGCTGGAATCTTTCTCTTCCTGGTTTTCTTCTTTACCATTGTTTTTTATCGCATCTAAGAATTCATTGCTCATTTACTCCACCTTTTTTGTAAGTCCTAGCCTGGTTTTAATCTNAGAAATAANNCNTTNTTTANTATCTCTCTGTGCTTCTCTCGACTTGATAGTCTTGTCTATATTTCTGAGTATTGATGCTGTTACCACAAGTATTACAACTAACAAGGTTTTCAAAGTGATGTCAAGCATCGTCTCAAATACCGAGAGTGTCTCAATCACAAAGACANATATATGTTTGACNGGTTTTATAGGTGATGGAAAGGACTCCGAACTATTCTTATAGAATGATCTTAATTTCCATACTTAGAAACTGTCATCCTGGTTTAGAAACGGAGAAAACCATTAAAAGCTTCTAAAGACAATGTTTCTACGTGAATTAAAAATGGTAAACATACCCGAAGACGTTGAAGTATCCGACCTACCTTTCACACATGCAAGAGTGAAAAGAATGGTCAGAAACGAGGCAGAAGATGGACAGTACGTCCGAAGCGAAGTATACTACGGACTAAACCTACTACTAGGAGAAATCGCAGAAGAAATCATAAAGAAAATGATGAACACAGAATCAGCATACGTAGAAAAATACGACCTAGACAGAGCCTCAAGAAAATACGAAAAAGTAGAAAACATCATCAAAGAAAAAGAAAGAGTCTCAAGAAAACTAGACGCACTAGCCAGTGACATAGAACACCTCTCAAGAGAAGTACAACAAGCAGACCACTAAAACCCAATCCCTCCCTCCTTCTTTACCTCAATTCTTATTATACCAAATAACTTCTCATAACTATATTCTTTCAACTTCACTAAACTAGAGTTGTGATGTTGCAGCTAGTTTTTCCCAGGTCATAGAGTTAGTCTCCTACGGTTATTTTGTTTCTATGTTTTTTTTATTGGTTCTTAAGGGGGTTCGAGTTTCGATGTTAGTATGTTCTTGGATGCTTTCTCGCTTGTATAACAGTGTTATATAAGTTTTTAGTTTCTAAAATTGAAACGTGTCATAGTTATGAAATTTGAAGCAGAAGTTGTGGTTGAGGAGATACTTCCAGCTGTAAGGAAGATACTAGCGGATAGGCTTAGTCAAAGTTATGGCTTAAACCAATCTGAGATCGCACGAAAACTGGCGGTGACTCAGCCTGCTGTCAGCCAGTATTTGAAGGGTAAGCGTGCAGACGGAGAAATAGTGAAGTTGCTGGAGGATGATCCTCAAATAAGTGTTCTTCTTGATGATGCTGTATCTCTGGCTGCGAAAAACGAGGACTTCTCGAAGGAAATAGGTCAGATACTTGATACTAGCAGGGATAAAGGTTTGTTCAAAGAGAAGTTTGAAGATTCTAAGAAATTGATGTGAAAAATTTAGCGTTTGAAGCCGTCCCATTCGAACTGTTCTGCTTCTTCCTCATCCTTGATAATTGACTCTATCTTAACCACTATGTCTTCAGGAGTAGGTATATCTATATCAGAGTCGTAGTATTTGTTAACATCCAAATCATAGTCTTCGCTGTATGCAAAGAATCCTACAGCCCCTAAAGATCCTAAGAACATGAACGCGAATAGGGCTATAACTCTTCTTGTTCTTCTATCGGAGTAATGTTGTTCTTCAATCTCCGTGAACTCTACTTGCGCTGAATCAAGCTCCGAACCAAGACTTGCAACAGAACCATCAACATTATAGTACTCTCCACTTTCTATTGATTGCTCAATTTCATTCAACTGCTGTTCTAAGTTTGTGAAAGTTGACTCTAGTTCTTGTTCTCTTTCTTCAGATAAGCCTTGGTCTTTGAGATCTGTAATATTTTCTTCTAAAGCATTCAATTCGTTATCGTACTCTGAAAAATACCCGTCGATTTCCTGTCTTTGTTCCTCGTTTGCTGTAACGTATAAAGGTATCTCAACTGTTTTTGAAGGATTGTCTGTAGACATTTCTAGTTGGTGTTCCCCTAAGTCTTCTTCCTCTGTGTCAAATGTTATATCGAAGGTTGTTGAGTCATTTACCCCTATTTCAGGCAGTTCTTCTTCCTCATCCACTACTCCTTCGGATACGGCTTCAAATACAGACTCTTGTACTATAATATCTCCTACATTACGTACTGTTATTTGGAAGTTCTTTGATTCTCCTGATGTTACTGATATATTTTGAGAGGTTTCTATCTCTATTTCAGGTGATTCATCAGGCAAGTATTCGAATTCAAATGTTTCTGAGTCACCCCATCTATCTACTTCATCCCTGGTTCTCAAGTATAACGTGTTTTCACCCGTGTCCAGATCAGATGTTTCGACAGTAAAACTATTTTCCCCCTCATCTGCACTAAACTGTTCTCCATCACCTTCATTGCTTAAGCTGAAAAAGTATTCGGCTCTTTCAGTCCCTGATACATCATCAAAGGATTCAAACTCTGCTTCAAAGTCATCATTGAATATATCGTGTCCTGTTGAAGAGTCTAGGTCGAATACTTCGGGAGGATCTTCATCAAAGCTGTATTCTTCAATGCTTGTTTCATCACAGTTTCCTGCCATGTCACATATTTCAACATAGAAATCAACTGTCGATCCTCCGTAATCACCCATATCTATCTCGCATTCAAACTCTCCATCACTATTTTGGATGTCTTCATCCCCGTCACTATCTAACTGGTCTCCTGAACTATCATCATAACATGCGATCTCTTTATCTGTGACTGCATCTTCTTCCTCGTCAACTGTTATCTCTACTTGTTCATTATAGTCGTCTTCGAACTCTTCAACTGTAAAGAGTCCTCCTTCCGGGTCGAGATCAACACTGGTGCTTGCCTCCAAGTCTTCTGTTACTGTGAATTCTTCGGACTCCGAGTCATTGTTTCCTACCATGTCGGTCGCATTAGCATATATCTTGTAATCATCGCCGTCACTTAGATCAACGTCAAGCTCTAAAGTCTCCTCTTCAGTATCATTCTCATCAAGATATACTATATCCTCTCTATCCCCATCATCCAAAAATTCCAGAGTAGCGTTCTGAAGCTTAGAAAGTTCATCAGTAAAAGTAGCTTCTATGTCAAAGTCTCCATCATCTAGGTAATTGTCGGAAGGTTCTTCTATACTTATTTCAGGTGCTTCATTATCTACAGTGAAATTTTCTGCAAAAGCATATTCCTCACCGTTTCCAGTGTTTTCTGCTTTGACCGTCATATTGTATGTTCCAGCATGGTCATCCCCTGGACTGTAGGTTTCATTCAAATATTCTTCACTATTTTCTTCTTCACTATTTTCTAGTTCATGATCTTCAATATCTATAGCCGAGTTATCGCCGTCAGTCTGGTTGAACATAACTGTTATATTCTCATAGTCACTTGAATCGAACGAAATATTGTAATATAGCTCGTAAGAGTGTGAAGAACCGTTTTCAGGATCTAATATTTCTACTTCTTGCGCAGATACTATGCCCGATATTAATACGGTCAGTATTAATAGTTGTGTAAGTTTGTAGAGCGTTTTAGTGGTGATGGATTATCACTCTGTAATATTTTAGTTTTGTGTGTATGTTTAAGTAAATTTTTTCCTTGTTGAACAACTGCGGTGTGTTTAATATAGTTTCTTTTAGTCTTCTCTGGCTCTCTCGAATTTTTCGATTGCTTGTTCTCTCTTTTCTGAATGCTTTACTATAGGTTTTGGATAGTTTTCACCTATTCTACATCCGGTATCTTCCTGTACGTATTCTGGCATTTTGTAGGGCTTGTGTATGAATTGGTCCGGGACTTCTCCGAGTTCTGGAACCCATTTTCTGATGTATTCGCCTTCAGGATCGTATTTTTCTCCTTGAGTCCAAGGATTGAATACTCGGAAGTAAGGCTGTGCATCCGTACCAATTGAGTATGCCCATTGTATTCCTCCAATCATTGAGGCGACTTCAGCATCCA
>SL_4KL_010_BRINEDRAFT_10000212_pt1 | contig 28434 bp, 31 predicted proteins | sample SodLak_010_BRINE_2_FD_10664 | JGI IMG/M metagenome (IMG submission 10664) | reverse complement strand
GGCTCGTCCGAACGAGCCGTAATGAGTTGTCGAAAACGATCGACAGACAGTCCCTCGGTGTCGATATACAGCGCACTCCCGCCAGCGACGGCGACGTCCACGGCCGCCGACAGCGCGATGTTGGTTTTGCCTGCCGCCGGTGGACCGTACAGTTGAGTGACTGTCCCACGTTCGAACCCACCGCCCAACAGCTCATCGAGTGGTCTACAGCCGGTCGAAACTGACTCGCTCACAGTCGGGGGTTGGACGGTCATACAAAAAGCACCTCGGTATTGGCCGCCGCAGCGAGACGATCCACATCAGAGCTACTCGAGGGACGAAAAGGAATCTAATCTGGACTGTCGGCCTGCAACAAGCCTCGAGTGTCGCCGAAGGTCGTTCATCGAGACCGGAAAGACAGTACGGATGTCGGCGAGTGCTGCATCAAACGTCTCGGCTGTTCCGTGCGAACCTTCGAAGGCATGACGAACCGCTTCCCGAACCTGCCAGACGCCGACTGGCCCCCAGTAGTCATCAGAAACGTGCCGCAACACGAGGACTTTGGCCTGCCGTCCAATCGACTCGAGATACTCCAAGACGGCCAACCGTGCGGCATAGTAGGCACCTGCGGTCTGTTCGACGTACTCGTTTCGACCCGATGGGCCTTCGTGATCGCTGGCAATCCAGACGCCGGCTTCCGGATCGGGGTTCCAGACGCTTCCTGGGGCTTTGGCCTCGAGAAGTTCGAACTCCCAGCCGCCGGGTGTGCAAATTACCCAAAAGCTGTTGCCCAGATACTCGTTGTGCCAGATAGAGACCGAATCAACGCTGGGAGCATCGCGCAGTTTGCCGCGGAGATACTGTCCGACCGTATCATCGACTGCCGTAATCGACCAGCGGGTCGGTACGAGCCGGCGATTGTTGCGTTGGCCAAGTGCGCCCGCTGACAGAATCGTATTGATCTCATAGACGTCAAAGCCCCGGTTGTACAGGTAGTTTATTGCGCCTGTCGCCTTCCAGTCGTCGTCCTCGAGGGTCTTTTTGACTGGCCGAGGGACGTGTGGGTTCTCGGTGAGCGTCGCGTCTGTCGCGTGGGCACGCGGACCGGTAGGCGTCGAGACATCCCCCGGCGACAGACCCACCTCGAGTTTCGGTCTGCCGCCCAGGCCGAGTTCAATCCCTACGGGACGATCAGCGATCGCAACCTCGCGCTGGACGCCGAGAAATCCCTCCCAGGCGTCGTGAACGGGAGTCTCGACCGGTGTCGATTGGCTGGCGTTGAGCAGAGAGGTTCGTCGTTCGAACACATCGCTAATCTCCAGTCGCTCGTCGTACCACCTCCCGCTGGTGGCGAACTGTGCGGCCGTCGCCTCGTTTCCGACCGGTGACAACAGTCCCGTCGAGACGTTGGGATAGCCACTATGGCCGACGAAAATCGACGGCGAAACACTGCCGAAGTCGTTGTTGTCGGCGACCGTTGCGAACTGCTCGCCGACTCTCTCGAGTCGGTCGAGAATCTCATAGGACTTCTCGGAGGCAAGCCGTCTGCGCTCGGCACGCTCGGAGGCCTCGTATTCGATGAACTCCGAGAGCTGCATACCCAGACGTGGGAGCCGGCGGATTTGAACGTTTGGCCGTGCGGAACGAACCACCTTTGGGCCTGCTGTCCCGAAATCCGGTATGCCAACAATCGAGTGTGATCCCGACCGCGCGGCCGAACGACTCGAGTCGGCGGGCCTCGAGATCAGGGAGGGAAATACCCCCCACGAGCAGTGGCGCGCCGAACGCGACGGTGCGGTCGCGGTTGCCTACGACGACAAAGTACTCATTCAGGGGGCGAACCCGAGTCGTCTCGCATTGTTGCTCAAAGACGGTGGCGGCCGAGCCCACGTCTATTTCGATGGTGCCTGCCGGGGAAATCCCGGCCCGGCGGCAATCGGTTGGCTGTTGGTCTCCAGTGACGGCGTTATCGCCGAAGGCAACGACCGAATCGGCGAGACAACCAACAACGACGCCGAGTATCAGGCACTCATTCAGGCCCTAGAGGCCGCCGACGACTACGGACTCGAGGAAGTCGATATTCGAGGCGATTCCCAACTCATCGTCAAACAGGTTCGCGGCGAGTGGGACACGAACGAGCCAACGCTGCGAGAGCGTCGTATCCGAGTAAGGCAACTGCTAGAAGGCTTCGAGCGGTGGTCACTCGAGCACGTCCCGAGAGAGATAAACAGCCGCGCCGACGAGTTAGCCACTGACGCATTCAATGAGTGAACTTCCTGCAGACGTTGTTGAGGCCGCAACGCGACTGACCAGATTAGCCCGCCAGGTCGGCGATCCAGCCGAGGCTGCGGCCTATCGGCAACGGCGCGATGCCCAACTGGCCGACCATGGGTTTACCGCTCGTGTCCGTACAGACGACGAGACGCTCGTGTTGTATCCCGACGAGTGGCTCGAAGACGGAACGGTCGTCCTCGAGCGAATCAAAGAGACAGACCGGGCGGTCGAACGTTCGCTGACCGCCAGCAATGAGGGGACGTGGGCAGAAATCGAAGCTCACAACCGCAAGATCGTCGCGGCCGTCGACGATGCGTACGGCTCGCCGCACACCGAAACCGCCCGGGCGTTTGCGGATTTTATGGGCAATCACTATCTGGGACGGATCGACAACGCGACCGACGCCCAACTCGAGGAGTTTACTCAGGAGTACTTCGTGCGTAATGCGTGGCCGTCGGAAAAACAGCGAGAGGTTCTCGAAACCTCTCTTTCGTACATTAGTACAGTTTCTGAGGCCGACTGCCCAAGTCAGCTATCGGAGTAGCCTTACTTCAGGGCGTCGACGAGGTCGTAGATGTCCTGTGCGCGGTCGTGGTTGGTGACGAACTTCGAGAGCGTCCACTCATATTGGCCGACAAGTGCGTGGTAGCCATCTTCGGTAAGTTCGTACTGGTTGGTTCGTTTGTCCAACTCACTTTTGTTGACGAATCCGAGATCAACGAGATCATCGAGATTTGGGTACAATCGACCGTGGTTGACTTCTGTTCCGTAGTAGTCTTCGAGTTCCCGCTTGATTGCCAGGCCGTAGCGTGGCTCTTCGGCGAGAATCATGAGGATGTTTTGCTGGAATGCGGTAAGGTCGCGTGCCGTGCCCGATGTGTCATTAACTGATTGTGCCTCTGACATAGTTGGGAATATGTCATCATGCTATTTAACGCTTCGCAACTCCAGACTGTTGAAACAGCTACATCGGCCACAGACCTCCACTATTACCCGTTTAACCACAAGATAATATTGTCAAATTTGAGAATAATACATGGTGAGTACACACCCACTTCGCAAAGAAGCTTCATGTTCTGAGTCCTCACAGAGAATCGCCATCTTCCGGTCGGCAACAGCCTCCAGAGACGTTTTGTGTTTCACTGATGGCTTGGTGGGACTCTCGAAGACGACTGGGTGTACAGCGTCTCGGAGATCAGCATCCGCAGGCCGCGTCGGAGCCGACCACCGGCAGCCGACGACGAAATCCCGAGTTGGTCAGCAACGCCTTCCAGTGAGGTGTCTCTGGGTTGATTGAAGTATCCCGTCTCGTAGGCAGTAGTGATCGCCGCGCGTTGAGACGGTGTCAACCCGAAGGCCTCGCCGGCCGGGCCGGCCTCGATGCGGTATAGTTTCTGGATTGCTGTACTGAGTCCCTGTTCTGCACAGAAGGCCCGAAACGAATGGAGCGTTTCGACCTCACTGAACTCGAGGACGACATACCAGCCGCCGTCGCCGCTGGTTGCCTCGAGTAGTCGCAGGCCCATCTCGACGGCACGCGCAAGCACCAGATACTCCGGTTCGACAAGTCGTGTTCGGTACACCCGAAACGTCGGGGTCTCGATCACACTCGAAACGTCGGTCACTGTCGGATCATCATCAACTGCGGTCTCAAACGCCTCGAAAGCCTCGCCGTAGACCTGAAATAACAACACGTACTCGCCGCCGGCCGCAATCAGTTGATACTCCAGTTTGATTGCCATTTCTGGACACCGTTCGATAGTTGGCGTCAACAGGAGTTTTGGATGCTGTAGCTGAAGTTCGGCGATAAACCGCATTACAATAGCATCCGATAGCCCACCGTAAGGCCGTTCTCACCAGTTATATACTAGGTACTATTCTGTTGGGTATCCGACCGTTCGCTCGAGTCGTCAGATGATGTGTTATCAGATTGTGTTTCGTCGGTTGGTGTGTCGTCACTCGAGTCGTTCGGAGCCGCCTTTTGGTCTCCCACTGCGCTGTCAGCCTGTTCACTGTCGGTGACCACATCGTCAGCCGACTCACTGTGTGTAAGTTCACTGGTAGCCGAATCGCTCTCAAGAAGGTCGGCTTCAGGTGAGTCCGTGGCTGTTTGGCTCTCTTCGAGCGGGCCGTCGGTCTCGGAGGAGTCAGTATCAGCCTCAAGATGATGGGTCTCAGCCGCCTCAGTTGCCTGCGATTCTGAGTCGAGATCACTTGATTCGTTGGCCGGATCAAGCACAGTGGTCTCAGCAGGGGACATGAGCGCGGTGGCGTCCTCGGCCCCCTCAGTTTCGGCAAACGCAGACAGCTGTTGGCGAACCACCGGGCGCTTGATCGTCCCCGAGGCCGTCCGGGGCAACGCCTCTGTAAAGGCGATTACACGCGGGAGTTTGTACCCAGCCAACCGCTCTCTACAGTGACGTTTGATCGTCTCTTCGGAGAGCGGCTCTGTTCGCGGCACGATCAGCGCAGCCACACGCTCGCCCCAGGTTTCATCACCGATGCCAACGACTGCGGCCTGATCGACCTCCGGATGCATGCGCAAGGCTTCGACGACTTCGCCGGGATCGACGTTCTCACCGCCGGTGATAATCCGGTCGTCGATTCGGTTGAGCACATGCAGATACCCACTGTCGGAGATATAGCCGATATCACCAGTTCGAAGCCCATGCTCGCAGAAGGCCTCGACGTTGGCGTCGACATCACCGTAGTAGCCGGCAGTTACGGTCGGCCCCGAGACGACGATCTCGCCGCGGTCACCTGCCTCGACGGGCTCGCCGTCGTCGTCAACGATTGTGAGGTCACTCCACAACAGCGGTCGACCGACTGTTCCGGCCTGCTCGAAGGCTTGCTGCGGTCTGGCGGTCGCGATCTGTGAGGCGGTTTCGGTCATCCCGTAGGTCGGAAAGACGGGAATCGAGTAGTTCCGACAGCGCTCGATTAGCGAATCAGGTGCGGGTGCACCACCGAGCAGCACCGCGCGCAACGAATCCGACAGCGTTCCACGACGCTCGAGCATCTCCGAGAGCATTGTTGGCACAAGCGAGACGACCGTCACATCGTAGCGTTCGATGTCGTCAGCAACTCCACCGGGATCGAACGACTCGCGGATGACGACGGCCGTCCCATACAGCGTCGACCGGAGGATGGGAGCAATCCCGCCGACATGATACAGCGCAAGCGTCAACAGCCACCGATCATCCGGCGAGACACCCAGCCGAAAGCCCGAAGCTGTCGCGCTCGCAAGGAGGTTACCCATCGTAAGCACGACCGCCTTTGGTTGGCCAGTCGAACCGGACGTAAAGACCATCAACTGTGGGTCATCCAGCTCCCAGTCGACGGGTTCGACCGACTCAGGTTCGACTGCTCTGAACGATTGGACGTTTTCCCACTGTGGGTCGTCAATCGAGGCAATCGGCGTCGAACCGGCGGCCTCGACGGCAAGCTGTTCGGTATCGACTCCACAGACCAGTACGTCCAGGTCGCTGTGGTCGATCTGTGCGGTGAGTTCTGCGGACGTCAGTCGATCATTGAGCGGGACGAGCCGAACGCCGAGGCGCTGGGCGGCATGAATAAGACAGACCGAAAGCAGCTGTGTCGACAGCAACATACCGACGTGGTCGTCCGATTCAATGCCGAGTGCAGCAAGTCTACCGGCAGTTTCGTCGACTGCCGCATCCAAGCCGCTGTAAGACCAGCGGGTATCGGTCGCGGTGTCGATCAACGCGAGATCGTCCGGCGTAGCCGCAGTGCGGTGAGTAAGCCAGTCGTACATTCAGGTGTCTTCGTCGCGGTCAGTTACTGCGCCACAGGAGGTCTGTCGACAGCAGCATACGGACTCTCGGTTACTCATCATCGGAAACACGAACGGTTAAGACGGGCATATCCGCCGTGCGAACGACTCGCTCGGTGACGCTGCCCAGCAGGTAACGATCCAGCCCCGTTCGACCGTGTGTACCCATCACAATGAGATCGATACCGGNGTTTTCGGCGTACTCGAGGAGTTGTTTGTACGGAGACCCAGAGATAATCTCGGAGACGACCGACACGTTGGCGTCTTCGGCTCGCTCAGCGACTGCCTGTAGTGCAGTCTCGCCTTCTTGTTGGAGCCCACTAATGACGGTCTCTGCGCCCGCATCGAGCGAGGCGTAGGCAGTGGTATCGACGACGTACAGCGTATGCAGTCGAGCATCGTACCGCTCGGCGTGATCGAGAGCGTGATCAAGCGCCGCCTGCGAAGCAGGCCCGCCGTCTGTGGGAAAGAGAATCTCACGATACATGTGAATATGTTGTCTCTCCGGTCGTACATAATCCCTTGGGCCAACAGGCCATCACGCGTTGATATATCACCGCAGCGTCGGGCGATTATCAGGATCAAACAGGCGGTAGCTTCTTATGTGTTAGTTGATCGTAGACAATACCATTGTCGCCGAGAACTGCTAGGGTATCGCCGCTACGTATTGCGTTTGTATGACACACAGCAGACAAAGGTTTATATACATCCGGCAATTACCATATGTAAGGAATCTCGCGCGCTGTTTTTCTTTTCTCTGGTGCGTGAGACAATCCGGGGGATACCATGAGCGAAACCACAATCAGAAGCTACACCCGAGAGACCGAACAGACCAAAACCGAAACCGAACACGGCGAACAACACAGCTGTCCAGAGTGCAGCGGCCAGCTAATTACCGATGAAGAACACGGCGAGACCGTCTGTACTGACTGCGGGCTCGTCGTCGAACAAGACGCTGTCGATCGCGGCCCAGAGTGGCGCGCATTCGACAGCAGCGAGCGTAGTTCGAAATCACGTGTGGGCGCACCGACCACGAAAATGATGCACGACAAGGGGCTTTCGACCAACATTGGCTGGCAGAACCGCGATGCCTACGGTAAAGCCCTGAGTTCGAACCAGCGCCGACAGATGCAGCGGCTCCGAACGTGGAACGAACGGTTCCGCACCCGTGATTCGAAAGAGCGTAATCTCAAACAGGCACTCGGCGAAATCGACCGCATGGCCTCGGCGCTGGGGCTACCGAAAGCCGTCCGCGAGACAGCCTCAGTGATCTATCGCCGCGCGCTTGATGAGAATCTGCTTCCGGGCCGCTCGATTGAGGGTGTCGCAACCGCCTCGCTGTACGCTGCAGCCCGTCAGATGGGCAACCCACGCAGTCTTGATGAGTTCGCGGCAGTCTCGAGAGTCGAAAAAATGGAGATGACCCGAACCTACCGCTATGTCGTTCGGGAACTCAAACTCGAGGTTCAGCCCGCCGACCCCGAACAGTACGTTCCACGCTTTGTCTCACGGCTCGAGTTGAGCGACGAAGTCGAACGTGAGGCCCGATCACTGCTGCGCGGTGCCAAAGAAGCCGGCATTACCAGCGGTAAATCACCGGTCGGACTCGCCGCAGCCGCGGTGTATGCGGCCGCACTGCTTACCAACGAGAAAGTCACCCAAAGCCAGGTTGGTACTGTCGCCGACATTTCCGAGGTGACGATTCGTAACCGCTACAAAGAGCTACTCGAGGTCGACCACGGCGAACTGTTCGGCTGATCCAAAAAATGTTTTTGATCCAATAACTTCAGACAACGTTTTGTGACCACAGACGATAACATATATCATGGACGAAGCGTTTGTCCGACTCTCATGTCCCGAGTGTGGCAAAAATTGGCAGACCTCACCGACTGACGTTCCGGAGGTTCGTTCGAACTTCAGTTGTCCGGACTGTCATCTAACCCGACGGGCCGCGGAGTTTCTCCGAACTGAGCGCGACCTCGAGACCGTAAAACAGTTCCAAGAGACCTAAGCAGTGAGTTCATTCTCAGTCCGGTTTTGCTGCATATCACCGTGGGCTGTACTCATCGCTGCAGCGACGGTAACGCAATGAAAAACGAGCGATTGACAGCGACAACACCCAGAGAGTGGCCTACCGTTTGGTTGGTTTTTTATATATTGTTAGCCAACTGACCGTATGAATATTGCAAATCCAGCCGTTCGCTGGGGGTTTGGTCTTTGGGGCGGAGCCGTGATCGCAGCGGTTGCACTCCTGTTTTTCGAAGGAACGATGCAACTACTACTGTTGAGTTTTGCCGTCTTCGATGCAGCGTTCACGCCGCTGTTTTTGAAGTATGTCGCCGAAAACCCGGGGTGAAGTTTCGAACGGTATCGAACGGTTATTTACCCCACTAAGCTAGTGTGAGAATATGAGTGCCGACGAGACCACAAACCAAGACGTACACGAAAACGCCAGACAGGACGTAATCGCCGTTGATGCCGACGATACTAGCGAGGGGTTGGTCAACCGCCTCGAGGCCCACACCGGCGACGGTATCCGTCACCGTGCGTTTACGTGTCTCGTCTTCGATACCGACGGCCGAATCCTGCTGGCCCAGCGAAGTCCTGAGAAACGTCTGTGGGATACCCACTGGGACGGAACTGTCGCTTCGCATCCCGTCGAAAACCAAAGCCAGGAAGACGCCACAATACAGCGGCTCGAAGAGGAACTCGGCATCACTCCCGACCAGTACGACGGCGTTGAAGTGACCGACAAATTCGAGTACAAACGCTACTACCCCCAAGAGGGCGTCGAGTGGGAAGTCTGTACAGTTCTCAAAGTGACGCTCGAAGAGACGACACTTGAGCCGGATCCAGCCGAGATCGGCGGGCGAATGTGGGTCGAATACGAACATCTCTATGAGAACCCGCGACTGTATCGTCAGCTTCGGCTCTGTCCGTGGTTCGAGATCGCCATGCGGCGGGATTTCGCCTAAGACGAGCGACCGACGTACTCGGGGGAACGTACTGTCCTCACTACTTTGTCCGCGTTACGTGCGTCCCCTGTTTTGCGCCAGCAATCTTGACCGAAAACACCCGTTCTCGTGGAATGAGTTCATAGACGTCCCGTCCGTCGTTCGTGCCTGCTTTGACTCGCCAGTGGTCGATGTCGTCTTCGTAACTAAGATTCGATGCAGCAACCTGGTATTCAATGGTTCCGTCCGGGGAATCGTATTTGATGACTGCCATACACGCTGGTAGGACGATTGGCGGCATATATCCGGCGGGCCAGCGACACCCAACAGGCCGAAGTGTTTAGGCTTGCGGCTGAATGTCGATACGTATGAGCCTGGAAGATTTCACCGATATCGACGACCCTGAGGAGACGAGCGATGGGACTCGCCAAGCGCAGTCGCCTGCAGAGACTACCGCAGGAAAATCACCTGCAGACGCTTCGGGAGACGAACCTATCTCGGAGTCTGCTGATGACTTCGAGGAGTATCCCGCCGCCATAGAGGGTACCGATGTCGGCCTCGGGGCACTGTCAGTAACCCAGGGACTCCGGGTCAGCGAGGAAGACGACGATACGACGATTCGGGCGTTTGTGACGGCGGATAACCGCGAGTCGGTTCGACTCGGCAAGTACGTCCTGGTTGCGTATCCGGACGGCGAACAGCTGTTTTGTCGAATCGCTGGCCTCGAGTACGCCCAGGAGTTCCAATCCGACGACGCCACCGAGATCCACGCCCGTCGGATGATGCGGCAGTCAGGCATCGAAGAACACGACTACAAATTTATGGCTGACCTCGAGCCAGTCGCCGTACTTTATGAAGAACACGACGACGACCAGTCGGAACTCAAACGCCGGATGACCGACCGGGTGCCGAAACCGGGAGCAAACGTCCAAGAAGCCACCGACAGTTCAGAGATCAAAACAGGGCTCAACATTCCAGAAGAAGGTGTTTTTCTGGGTCATCTGTCGGTCGGCGGCAAGAAAGTCGAAACCGCAGCCAAACCGCCGCATATCGACTACCGGCTGAAAGACGACTACGATGCCGGTGATCCGCTCGTCTTTCGGCACACGCTCGTCGCCGGAGGGACGGGATCAGGAAAAACCCACGGGTCGAAAAATATCCTCCGACAGTATCTCAGTGAAGACCGGATCTATCCGATGGACGATGGTCGGACAGTCCAACCCGCAGTCGTCCAATTTGATCCGCAAGACGAGTATGCCCAAATGCACGACGACAACCCTGCGTTGGACCGTGGGTATGCTCGCCAGTTGGACAGACAAGGCGTTGCCTACGGCGGAGTAGACGACACCATCGCGCTTGTGCCGAAAGAAGACGGTACCACCTACGCCGGCGAGAACCATCGCGCCGAACGCGTCGAGTTTACGATTCCGTTTTCGATGACCCGCGATCGGCCGTGGCTCGTCGCCGGCAGCAGCCTCAACGAAAATCAGTTTGCAGGGCTTCGAACCCTGCTTGATCGGTTTTTCCAGCAGTACGGCACGAGCGGTACCTACAGGCAGTTCACGCGGTTTCTCGACGACACCGTGCTCAAAGCAGAACTCGATGAGTCGGGTCGAATCCACGAGGCGACGTTCGATGCGATCAAACGGCGGGTGTTTGCGATGCCTTCGGGCATTTTCGATCAGTCGGCCAAACCAATCACCGAGCTTGATCACCAACTCGTTCGTCCCGGGGGACTGACCGTAATCCCAACCTATCATCTTTCCTCGAGCCGCGCAAAAGAGCTGTTTGTGTTGGCGGTCTCGACGTACCTCATTGATGATAAACTCTCGAATACGCCCTCGAGCGAGCGAATCAAAGACACGCCCGTCGTCTTGGGGATGGACGAAGCACACAACTTCCTCACTGAAGCCGATACCGTCCAGGCCCGAAAGGTGATCCAGAAGTTCACCGAGGCGGCCAAACAAGGCCGAAAAGAACGCCTCGGGCTGTTTTTGATTACTCAGGATCCCCAGGATATTGCGGATTCCGTGTTCAAACAGATCAACACGAAACTGGTGTTAAACCTCGGTGACGAAGAAGCGATTAAAAGTGTGAATATCCCCTCGAATCTCCAGTCAAAAGTGCCCTACATGGAAAAAGGCCAGATGGTCGTCTACTCACCAGACAACTCCGAGCCTGTCGAGTTGATCGGGCTCTCGAAGTGTCTGACTCGCCACGGAAAATAACTCGGTGTGGTCGGTCTTCGAGTGTCCCCCGAGATGATTCGTGTGGTCAAAATGGTGATTGTCGTTGTGTCCGTTAGTACCGGTGTACTTCCGGCTTACTGTTCGTAGATCTGGATTTCGCCCGACCCGGTGACGATGATGCCCCACGCCCCCAACGTGAAGCCAACGAAACACGACCGCGTCGGTGCGGTGTTCGGCTCACGGACGATCAACTCGAGTGCGTCCGGATCAATCGCTTCGTACAGCGGCGGTAACTCGAGCGGTTCGGTGCCGCTGACAGTAGCCAGCGCGTCGATAATCACCTCGGTGATGGGTTGCTGTTTCCGATGGTCGTACTGTGTGACATAGTGAAGTTTCCCCTCCCCCTGAACTGCTGCATGAGACATACAACATATCGGACGGCCTCGAGCCGAATGAACCTGCGCCCGTTATATGTGTGATTTTATACGTGATATCACACACTGCCGGACGTTCTCGAGATATGTGGAACTGGGCGGTACTGTTTCAGACCCCATCTCTGTCGGAACGGATGGCTGACGCACAGTAACATAATAGCAAGCAAAGACATTCATGTGCCACTGTCAATAAACAAAACATATTTGATCAGCGGATATGACGAATATACATGAACAATGAGTCGTCAACTGCTGAGTCCTCACACGAGGCCCTTCAGTGGGAAACCGAACCGGAGGATGTCGGCACACATGAAATCACTGTGAGCACACCGGACGATTCTGCAACAAAAGAGATTCGCGTCTATGAGCCACCGGCATTCGACATTGAACTCATCGATATGACCGATACCCCAGAGGGCGGTGAGCCAGTTAATTTCGAAGTCGAACTCACAAACCCCGGAGAACTCGAGGGCGAGACGGAACTGACGTTATCTATAGATGGAAACACAGAAGACCGGATTGAGACTGTTTCGTTGACACCAGACAATCCAAAGCGAAAAACACTCACATGGAACCCGTCTGAAGATGATGCTACGTCTACCTACGACGTAGTGATTCAAACAGACACCGATGATGTAAGCCGATTTGTATATGTCTACGAACCTGCCTTTTTCGATATATCTATTGAGTCGATTCCTGATGTTGTCGAGGCAGGAGACGACATTGATGTTGAGGTACGTATTGAAAATACTGGCCAAGTCTCAGACACCCAAACGGTGAGTCTACAGGTAGATAGATATCACCCACCGCCGAAAGACACGAACTATACTGCTGATAGCAAAGAAGTGGATCTATACGGCGGGAGATGGCTTGGTTCCGATTCGACCGAAATTACGCTTACCTACAGTACTACCAAAAAACAACATTGGGTAGTGTATAATCTGACAGTCGCTACAGATGGCGACGGTAGTGAACTAGGGCGGGAAGTTGAACTCCAGGTTCCGGTGGATTTCTCAAAATTCAATCAAAATATCATCAGATATAATGCAGAAAGTAGTGGCGGAAGCACTTTTCAAAGCAATGATTTTGCGGTTAATGCATCATCAAATACGGTTCCAGACAATGGTAACTGGCCTCGTGCGGTAGGCTCTAGTACCCCATTTGTTTCGCAGGGAAGTGGTGCACGCATTGGCTGGAACGTAATACAGGGTGATTTGGGCTATCCGTCAGCGAACATTCTCGAGTTGCGTGAACAGGAAATAGATAACAAATTAGAACCTAACAGGCAAATTATGTCGAGGGCAATCGGTCAAGAAACAATCAACCTTGGTACATATGACAGTGGCGGCAGTGTGGGTGAGCAATCTATAGAGGTAGATTTAGCAGACGAAATTAATGATGGACGCATCGGTAGAGATGTTGATTTCAGTTGGAGTGGTGACGACACACTTCTCAGCGTTCGGTTAGATGTTGATGTTGTAGACAGACACGTTCCTGATACTGGCGGTGGGTATATTCATTCAGTAGACCCGTTTGGGACTGTAGAAGTACGGTTGAATTATTCGAGAATAGAGGTCGAACCGAGACTAAATGTTGCGTGGATAAGGAACGACCATCCAAGTGATCACTTCATTTACTTTGAGACAGCACAAGTATTTGATCAAATCACAGGAGGGCGTGAAACATATGATGAAAATTGGGCAAATAGAAAAATAGAACAGGTTCCAGATAACATTCATCTGCGCAATCGTATTCGGTTCCGTAGGTATAGTGATTCTACAGATCCAGAAGAAATCAAAGAAGATATCAAACGTATTGTGACTGCTGATTTCGAGTCTGACTTTGAAAACTATGATCCGGATAGGCATACATTAGTTGATTGTACACTAGATGTCACGCCTGACTCGGACAGGTGGCCAGATTTAACTGGTGGGAGGCTTACAAGTGTGACCGACACTGAGGCAAGATATAAAATCAATCTGGCAAAGGGTGGTGCGCGTGCGTATATCACGATTGCGTACGTAGTCGACTGAGCGGTTTCACTGTACTCAACAGTCTCAAGGCCAGTTGCCACCCTGCATATAGGCATCAACAACGCGTTCGATAGCGACAACGTAGGCGGCTGTTCGAAGCGTCTGTAGGTCGTTTTGCTCGTAGGCTTCGACAAGCCCATCGAAGGCCTCGACGATCACACGCTCGAGTTCCTCGTTGACCCGTGTTTCAGTCCACGAGAACCGCTGGCGGTTTTGCACCCACTCGAAGTACGAAACGGTCACTCCACCGGCGTTAGCCAGAATGTCGGGGATGACGTAGGTGTCTGTCTCAGCAAGCACACGGTCGGCACCGGGAGTCAGCGGCCCGTTTGCGGCCTCGGCGATCACGTCCGCACGGACGTCTTCGGCGAGCGATTTGTCAATCGCATTTTCGAGGGCGGCTGGAATCAACAGATCAACATCCAGGGTGAGCAACTCGTCGTTGCTAAGACGCTCGGCGGCCGAATGCTCAACAACTGAGCCGGTTTCCTGTTTGGTTTCGGCGACTGCGGCGGCATCCAGCCCCTCGGGGTCGTAGATCCCCCCACTGGAATCCGAGACGGCAACGATATCTGCGCCCAACTCATCGATCAGTCGGGCCGCAATCGATCCGGCGTTCCCATACCCTTGGACGGCAACTGTTGCGTCTGCGATATCCCGGCCGAGCCATTCGAAGGCCTCTCGTGCGGTAAGCATTGTTGAGCGACCGGTCGCCTCAACGCGGCCTTCTGATCCGCCCGAATCGAGTGCCTTGCCTGTGATCACACCCGGTGCAGTCGTTCCTTCGAGTGTCTCGTAGGTGTCTTTGATCCAGTTCATCTCCCGTTGACCGGTGTTGACATCCGGGGCGGGAATGTCTCGGTCTTCACCGATCAGCGGCCGGAGTTCAGCCGCAAACGACCGCGTGAGTCGCTCGAGTTCGCTTTCGCTGTACTGTTTCGGATCGACGACGATCCCACCTTTCCCGCCGCCGTAGGGGATATCGACGATAGCGCATTTGTAGGCCATCCAACCGGATAGTGCTTTGACCTCATCGCGGGTGACACCCGGATGGTACCGAATCCCACCTTTATACGGTCCGCGATCACCGTTAAACTGCGAACGGAACGCCTGAAACAACTCGATAGAACCGTCATCGAGTTCGACCGACAGCGTCGTCTCTAAGACGCGTTCGGGATGTTTCAGGCGTTGAAGGATATCTGGTCTGACGTCGACGTGCTCGGCGGCCACGTCGATCTGGGCTTGAAGGCTCTCAAAAGGATTGGCTTGGTCAGCCATACGTATGCTGGGCTAGGGATTCTTGTTAACTGTATCGCACTGTCCCATAAACTGAAAAGTATCTAACCGGTGTTGTTTCTCCTACAGATTGTCTGTGAGGTTGTTCAGTTGATGACGTCTTCGGTCGAGACTTCGGCCTCGAGTTCTTCGATTTTTGTCGGGCGAGCCTGAGAGATAATCATCGTATCGTAGGATTGCTCGGCCGAAACCGACGAGCCAACACTGAGCGAACCAACCATTCGGCCGGCGTTTTCGCTGCCGATAAAGACGATACTCGCATCCCTCGTGCGGGCAAACTTTCGAATGGTGTTTGCGATCGTACCGGCCGGTGCGTTTCGCCCTACTGAGAGATGCTCGAAGTCGGCACTCGGTGCGATTTCGGCGACCGACTTTCTGAGTGATTCGACGATTGCTGGCTCGTCGAACGAGTCGTTGGGGCCGACCCAGCCGCGCGAGCGCGCATACGACGTGTTGCTTCTTGGTATCACGGTGACTGCTATCAGACCCTGGTCGAACACCGCATCGAACTGGGCGGCTCGAATTAGTGCGGTCTTCGAGAGCTCACTGCCGTCGTAGGGGACGACTAACGTCATACCTCTTCCGTAGACAGCCAGTATCAAAATAGCCGTTGGTCGGCTGACCGCCATACGACTCGAACCACTGACCGCGAAAAAGCCATATACTGTCGGGACATGATAACAACACACATGGATGTTCGCGTGCAGGGAACCGTCGCTCCGGATCCGTTTTTGAGCGCGGCCACACTCCTCGAAACAGAGTACAAACTCACCAACCCGGTCGACGTCCAGATTCGGGAAAACCCCGACGAGCGAACGTGGGTTGCCCACTATGAGAACCGGCACGTCCTCAACATTTCCCGACAGGCCGCAACCAGCGTGATGGCTCGAGAGTTGGCACTGCATGAGTTTGCCCACATGGCCCGCTACGAACAGCACCACGCTTCGCACACCCAGTCGACCGAAGAGGCGCTGTTTTTGGCACTCGCAGGCAAGTCAGTCGAACGCCGCAAACTCAGCCACTGTTATCAGATCGCCAATCACATGAAAGACATCTACGCCGACGATATCACCCTCGAGTTGGCTCCGGCCACCAAACTCATCGATTTCTTTGCGGCGAAACTCGCAACCGCCCTTGCTGACCGTCCTGCCGAAGACGGTCGGCCCAACTGTCGGCTCGAGACACACGGCTCGGACCCCGAAATCACTGCAGTCAACGCCGCGTTTGCCCTTGGGCTCGTCGAGCGGCACAGCTTGGTCGACAGCAGCCACCGACTGTATGATCTGGCCCATGCGGCGGCCGCCGACGCGCCAACGGTTGATCTGTCGGCATTCAAACAACGGTTCAGATCACTCGGTAGCGACCCGACCGAAAGCGAGTACCGCAAAACACTGGTAGATGTCACGCGTGCGTACGCGGCAGCCGATTGAGGTGGTCAGATACTCTGAGTACTAGCTCTGTGGTGGTCACAACTCGAGCCAACAGTTACAGCGTGATAACAATGTGAGCCGACAGCTAACTCATAAAGAGCCGCCGGTCGGCTCGTTCGTGAGTCATGCCCATCACATCGGCCAGTGGCGCGAACGAACACATCGCCTCGAGTTCGACATCGTGGTACTGCTCGCAGATCGCTTCAACTACCGGAAACAACCCCGAGAGCTGTGCTTGGATATCGGTGTGGCCGAACCGTCCGAGCCGCTGGGCAGCACCCAACAGCCCTGTGACTGTCGAGTAGGCACTTACCAACGCCGCCTCCAGACAGCCGACGCCTGACTGCTGGCAGACCATCCCGAGAACAACCGGATAGTGGCCTGCTGTCGAGCCGGTTTCGAGCGCATCGGTGTACGCCGCGACAACTCCCTCGTGTTCGGCCGCAGCAAACGGCCCCTCGTCGATTTCGACCAACAGCGACAGCAGTTTCTCGCCGGCCTTCTCCGAACTCTCGCGGAACTCTGCCGGTAGGGTGGCTGCACCGAGCCGTTCGTCGGCTGCCAAAATCCCCTCGAGGTCGCCGGCGGCCGCCGACCGGTGGGCATGCCCGAGGGCGACGATCTCTGCGGGGCCGATAACACCCCGGAGATACCCCTCAATAAGCTCGCCCAACTCATCGGCACTCTCGATGTAGCCGTCGTTGAGATACTGTTCGACACCGTAGGAAGCCGTGTACGTACCGACCGGCAGCATCGAATCCGAGAGCCGAAGCGCGGTTAAAAACCCTGTCGAATCACTCATGGCTGTGGCCTCCGTCGCTATGGCTGTGATTTGATTTGCCATGCCCATAGTCATGATCTGGCTCGTCGTGGCTGTGGTCGTGATCCAACCCGTGGTCGTGGCTGTGATCGGCGTCGTAGTTGTGACTGTGATCGTGGCTCGAGCCATCGCTGTGGCTATGTTGGTGGCTATGGTCGGCGTCTCCGCTATGACTGTGGTCGCTGTGGCCGTGGTCGATTGACTCTCGGTCGATGAACAATTCGGCCTCGACAGTCTCATACCGCGTGTTGGCTCCGGCTGGCAGATACTCGCCGAGGACGGACTCGATAATAGATTTATCGGCCGCAACCGGAACGTACACAGTCCCGTCTTCGACGGCGACATCCCAGTGTTGGTTGCCGATTCGGTGACCAAGTTCGACCGCCGCCAGCAGTGTCGAGTTTGTGGCTTCAGGCAACTCGATCACGAACGCTTCTATCTCCTCGAACTCGATGACTGCGGCGTGATCGCTTTCGACAAAGAGTACATCACCGGACGACAGTTCTGGTTGATCGACGAGGATGCCCAGATCGGTGCCGGCGTCAGTCTCGAGACGAAGCCGTGACTTCCGGCGGTCGCCCGTATCGAGGACGACGCGCTCGAGCGTCCCGTTTTCTTCGTGGGCCTCGAGTTGGGCCTCGAGTTCGGCATTGGTGTGTCTGTTGCCGACAATGCCGTCAACGCGTTTCATCGGCTTTCTCCCACCGGCGCACGAACGCCGAGTACCGTTTTTCGTGTTTCGTTCCAGACTGCATCCATTGCGTTCGAAACATCAGCATTCCGGTCGCCCAGAATACGAACAGTCAGCCCAGCGTCGTCTTTCAACAGCGAGGTACCACCATGGACACTCGAGTCGTCGGCCAGCAGTTCGTGGATGCTGTCGGCCAGTTCGTCCAGCGTATCAGCGCTGGGTGCCAACACATACAGCGTCCCGACCACACCGTACTCACCGACGGTCGCCGGATCACGCGGGTCGCGCTCGCCGGGCCGAAGGTCAACGGCGTCTGCACAGACTAACGATTCTTCGACTGTGGCCTCGAGTCGGCTGTGATAATGATCGAAGCTGAACGGCTCGTGGTCACTCAGACCGTTGGGGACGAATACATCACCCACTATCACGGTCGCATCAGTGGCCAGCTCAATAGTCGTGGTCTGGAGACACCGGGCCGTCTCGTTGAGGATTGTTGGCCCCGGCAGGTACTCGAGATACGCACCTGAATCGACGACGAGTGTGGCATCTAGATGCGCATAGCTTGCTTTCATGCTCTGGACTTTCGTCGCACTCTGCGTTGTTACGTGGACGCGCGCATTTGGACGGGCCTCTACTGAGAGGCTGTGGCGGTCGCCCTGGGTAACTGCACCGGTCGGATCTTGCAGACACACTGTCGTCAACCCCGGTGCCGGATCGCTCTCGAGGGTGCCGGTGAGATGATACGGCACCTTCAGATAATCCGAGACCAGCCGCGTCGGATTCTCGCCGCTTCGAGAAAACACCAACTCGGCGATGCCGTTTTTACCGTGACCGAACGCCGGCGACTGCGGCAGTTTTTGGGTGCCGTACTCCCGGAAGGCTGGCGGAATCAGTGTTGAGTTGGTGTCGGTACTCACGCGAACAGAACGCTCCGTTCGATCAACTCGACCACCTCGTCGATTCCTTCTTCGGTTTTGCAGTTCGTAAAGACCGTCGGCTCTTCGCCGCGAACTCTGTTGGAATCGCGTTCCATCAACCCCAAGTCGGCGTCGACGTAGGGTGCCAGATCCTTTTTGTTGATCACCAACAGATCAGCCTGCGTGACGCCGGGGCCGCGCTTGGCTGGGATGTCGTCGCCTTCGGCAACCGAGATGACGAAAATAAAGTAGTCGGCGAGTTCGGGATTGAACGTCGCCGCGAGGTTGTCGCCGCCGGATTCGACGAGCACGACATCCAACTCGGGATGAGCCTCGGTGAACTCATCGATTTTGGCGAGGTTCATCGAGGGGTCTTCCCGAATGCCAGTGTGTGGACAGGCACCCGTTTCAACACCCGCGATGAGGTCTTCGTCGAGTCGGCCTGCGAACGATGCCTGCAGTTGTTCGGCATCTGCTTGGGTCATGATGTCGTTGGCGATCACACCGACGTTGTAGCCTGCATCATCAAGTCGTGGAACGAGTTGTTTGACCATCGCCGTCTTCCCAGAGCCGACAGGGCCGCCAAGACCGACCTTTGCGACGTCTCTGTACCCCATTAGTCGAGTTGCTCCGCGCTGTCGGCCCGGATCGGATCGTGGACTGTCACGAGTTTCGTGCCGTCCGGAAACGTTGGTTCGACCTGGACCATCCCGACCATCTCGGGGACCCCCTCCATGACGTCTTCGCGCGAAAGCAGGCCCGTTGCCTCTTTGCGGATTTCGGCGACGCTCATCCCTTCGCGAGCGCGCTCGCAGACCCAATCGGAGATGTAGGCGACTGTTTCGGGGTGATTAAGTTCGATACCGCGTTCTTTCCGTCGTCTGGCCAACTCTGCGGCCATGAAGATCGTGAGTCGTTCGTTGTCTTTTGGTGAGAGTTTCATAGTGTGTACCTCTGTGCCAGTGGAATCTCCTCGGCCGGTTCACAGGTGACGTGTTCGCCGTCGACTTCGACTTCGAACGTCTGGGCGTCGATCTCGATGTCGTCGGGACAGTAGTCGTTGTGCAGCATATCGGATTTCTCGACATCGCGGGTGCCGACAACCGGTCGAACGGTCGACTCCAGGCCAAGTTCTTCGCCAATGTCGTTGTCGTAGGCTGCCTGACTAACGAACGTCGTACTCAGGGCGTTTTTCGCCTTGCCCATTGCGCCTGCACGAGACCGCTGCATGACGGGCTCGCAGGTCATCAGCGAGCCGTTTGCTTCGCCCATCTCGCTGTGGACTGGGAAGCCACCTTTGATGACGTACTTCGGTTTGATGCCGAAGAACTCGGGTTCCCACAGGACGATGTCGGCCATCTTGCCCGGCTCGAGAGAGCCAATGTACTGATCAATGCCGGCGACTTTCGCAGGGTTGAGCGTGTATTTCGCAACGTATCGCTTGATGCGGGCGTTGTCGGCTCCTGTGTCGTCGTCGGCCGGCAGTGGGCCGCGCTGGGCTTTCATTTTGTGGGCGGTCTGCCAGGTTCGACAGATGACTTCGGCCATCCGACCCATCGCTTGTGAATCGGAGGTCATCATGCTGATCGCACCCATATCGTGAAGTACGTCCTCTGCGGCAATCGTCTCCGAGCGAATCCTTGATTCCGCAAATGCGACGTCCTCGGGGACATCAGGGTTGAGGTGGTGACAGACCATCACCATATCCAGGTGTTCGTCAAACGTGTTGACCGTGTAGGGCATCGAGGGATTCGTCGAGGAAGGCAACATATGCTCGAAGCCAATGAGCTCGAGGACATCAGGTGCGTGGCCCCCGCCTGCACCCTCGATGTGGAAGGTGTGGATCGTCCGGCCGTCGATGGCCTCGAAGGTGTCCTCGACAAAGCCTGATTCGTTGAGCGTGTCGGTGTGGATACAAACTTGGACATCCTCGTCGTCGGCTACTGTAAGGGCCGTATCAATTACTGCAGGCGTCGAACCCCAGTCTTCGTGGAGTTTGAGCCCGCAGGCACCGGCTTCAATCTGCTCATAGATCGCCTCAGGCTGGCTGCTGTTGCCTTTGGCATAAAAGCCGACGTTCATTGGCCACTCTTCGGCAGCCTGCAGGAATCGTTTGATATTCTCTGGGCCGGGCGTGCAGGTTGTTGCCCCACCACCGTAACCGCCGCCCATCATTGTCGTCACACCGCTTGCGAGTGCGTGTTCGAACAACTCTTTGCTGTTGAAATGGACGTGAATGTCGAACGCGCCGGGCGTCGCAATGAGTCCGTCGGCAGGGACTGCGTCCGTACTCGCGCCGATGACGAGATTTTCGTCGACGCCGTCCATCGTATCCGGGTTGCCGGCTTTCCCGAAGCCAGCGACTTCGCCGTTTCTGACGCCGAGGTCACCCTTCTGGACGCCGAGAACAGGATCAATGAGGACTACGTTGCTGTAGACCCAATCGAGTGCGCCTTCTGCTTGGGTGGTGCCCGGCTGCATGCCCATTCCATCGCGCATTGTCTTGCCGCCACCGAAGACGGCCTCGTCACCGTAGGTAGTGTGGTCTGTCTCGATTTCGGCCAGCAGATTCGTATCACCAAGCCGGAGGCGGTCGCCTTCGGTCGCACCAAACAGTGAGGTGTATGCCTCACGGGAGAGTTCGCGGCTCATTCTTCTGGCTCCATATATCCTGCCTCGCGTGCACGCTCGAAAGCCGCCTCGCGGATATCGTCGTCGTCGAGCGACCCTTCGACAAGCCCACCCATACCGCGCATGATTCGGTTCCCACCGAACGCCACGAGATCTACGTCCTCTTGGCAGCCTGGCTCAAATCGGATTGCAGTGCCGGCTGGAATATCGAGGCGCATCCCGTAGGCTTCCGTGCGGTCGAACGAAAGCGCAGGATTTGCTTCGAAAAAGTGGAAATGCGAGCCGACCTGCGAGGGTCGGTCGCCGGTGTTTTCGACGGTGATGCTCGCCGTTTCGCGGTCGGCGTTGATTTCGACTGGCTCGTCGGCAGTCAACAACTCACCCGGAACCATCTCACTCATGGTGAGACACCTCTTGTGGTGAGCTGCTGGGATGGTCTGTTAAATATGCCGTCATAACGAATTCATAGTCGGATAACATTAACAAAAGTCTTTCTTTTAGTGTATATCTCATTGAGTAAATGGGTGTATGAAAGATATAAGCGCGCCTATGTCGTCTAAAAATGAACGAACGTAGCTAGGTTATATATTAGTCTCTTGGGTACACCGATGTTGGGTTTCGTTTTTGGATTGTTGGTTCACGTCTAACTTCCGGCCCTTCGAGTCTCGAGTCAAAAACGAGCTATTCGTGTACGTACTAAGGGTGTTTTGTTGTCGACTCACAGCGGGTCAATTACCCTCTTTGTCCACCACCGCGCGCGAGCCGACCACCTCGGCTGCTCGAGCTGTCGGGGTACTTTTCTATTTATATATTCCGGTTTGTGTTCTCGGGTACGTTCCAAACCGGGAACTAATAGCAAAAAATACCATAAATCTGGCTAAAGCTACACATTCTTATATTCATATATTGATTAGGCTTGAAACAACTCATTTAGCAAATCACATCTGAATATAGTGGTCAAAAATTTATGTCTACTAAATATATAAGGATATGTATACACCTACCAGCTACATTCAGAATATATTTTATTCCAGTGAAATAACTGATAAGGTTTAAATACATCTCTCTTGTTCGCCGTTTTGTCGAAAATGAGTCGACAAACACCGTCCAAATCGACTGACCAAGTCGTATATGCACACAATTCCGCCGAAACGATGGAGGTTCGTCAATGACTAACCCGAACGTCTCGCGCCGTTCCGTACTGGCTGCCGCAGGAACCGGACTCGGAATCTCCCTTGCAGGCTGTACTGGTGGCGGCAGCGATGGTCCGACAGTTGGTATTCTCGAAGATCGATCCGGAGAGTTCCAGCTCAACGGCACCTCGAAGTGGCAGGCTACCAAGATGGCACTCGATGAAATCAACGAGGATGGCGGTATTCTCGGTGAGGAAGTCGAGTACATCGACCCAGACCCACAGTCTGACAACCAACGGTACCAGGAACTGACCGAACAACTGATTCTCCAAGACGAGATTGATGCGCTGTGGGCCGGTTACTCGAGTGCGACTCGCGAGGCCATTCGTCCGATTATCAACGACAACGACCAGCTGTACTTCTATACGACACAGTACGAAGGTGGTGTCTGTGACGATACGATCTTCCCTGTCGGAGCGACTGCCCGCCAGCAGCTCGGCATTGTCACGCCATATCTTGCCGACCAGTACGGCGAAGACATCTACATCATTGCGGCCGACTACAACTTCGGCCAACTGTCGGGTGACTGGGTCAACATACTTGCCGACGAAGAAGGATACAACATTGTTGGCGAAGAGTACATTCCGCTTGATGAAACTGATTTCTCCTCGGTAATCAACCGGATTCAAGAGGAAGATCCCGATTTCATTATGTCAATGCTCGTCGGCAACAACCACGAAAACTTCTACGATCAGCGAGCTTCCAACGACCTCATGATCCCAATCGGTACCTCGACTACTCTTGCACAGGGATACGAGCACCGACGATACGATCCACCGGCGCTCACTGACGTGTACGCGGGTGTGAGCTACATGGAAGAACTCGGTGACGAGCGCGGCGAGAACTTCGTTGATGATTTCTATGACCGCTTCGAGGACGCCAACTACCTCAATCAGGAAGCCCACAACAACTACTTCTCGGTGTACATGTGGCGCGATGCGGTCGAAGAAGCCGGTACCTTCGACCAAGAGGCCGTTATCGAAGTCCTCGAAGAGGGAGTTGACATCAGCGCGCCATCTGGTGAGATCACACTTGATGGTGCGACCCACCACGTGACCCACCAAATGCGCGTCGCCCACGCTGATGAGGATCACGAGATTTCGTTTACCGACCCAGAACCAATCGAACCGACGTTCCTCCGAGAGGAGGTCGAAGATGGCGCTGGGTGTAATCTCCGTGAAGATTCGATGACCACACAGTACGAACCTGGTGACGTCTACGACGTATGACAGTGTTATCAACACGACTCGCGCAGCTACTACTCGAGCGACGGGGTGAGCCTCGGTGATCGGTCTCGAAACCCTGCCGTTGAGCACCTCACCAGTCTACGGGCTGTTGGCACTCATGTTCCAGTTTTTCAACAGCTTCGCGTTTATTGTCCTCGCGACGGTCGGACTGGCGATCATCTTCGGGATGATGGGTGTTATCAACCTCGCCCACGGTGAGTTCATCCTCGTGGGCGTCTACGGGACGGCGCTCGTCTTCCATGCGGGTATTCCCTTACCGATTGCCATGATTGCTGGCGTTGCGATTACAGTGGTATTCGGTATCGTCGTCGAGCGCACGATCGTCCGGCATTTCTACGATCGGTTGCTGGATTCGATGGTTGCAACATGGGGGCTTGCGCTTGTGGTCGCCCAGCTGTTGTTAATCGTCTTTGGCTCGAGTCTCGGAAGCATCTCGACGCCAATGGGAAGTGTCAGCTACGGTCCATACACCTCTTCGGTCTACCGAAGTATCTTCCTGCCAGTGGTCGCGGTGTTGATGCTCGTTGGACTCTACGTGCTGTTTACTCGCACCGAGTTCGGTATCAAGGCTCGAGCGACGATCGAAGACCCTGAGACTGCACGTGCAATGGGGATCGACACCGACCGAATGTACATCACAACGTTCGGTATCGGCTCCGGTCTCGCCGGGTTAACCGGCGCGTTGTACGCACCTGCGCTCGGATCGATTACGCCTGACCGTGGCAGTGCGTTCCTTATCGAGGCGTTCATTGCGGTCGTTGTCGGCGGTCCGTCGGTGATAATCGGGACGCTGTCGGCCGCAGGGCTCTTGAGCATGTTCAACGCCGTCGGGAGCTTCCTTGCGGGAACGTTTGTCGGCCAGATGCTGATGCTGCTGGTCGCAATCTTCGCGCTTCGAATGCTTCCCAACGGCATCACTGGCTACGTCAAAGATTGGCAACAACGCCGGAGGGCTGAAGAATGAGCGAGACTGCGTCCTCATCGATTATCGACCGCATTCGTGGTCGACTCGAAGGCCCGAACACGATTGGCAACTCCAAGCCGTTTTGGATCGGTTTTGTAGTCGTGTTTCTGGCCTTTGTAGCGTTCCCGCTGCTTACTGACCCATACACCGCACGGCAGTCTTCGCGATACTTCGCACTCGCGTTCCTTGGGTTGAGCCTCTGTTTCGTCTGGGGCTACAGTGGTATCCTGAGTTTCGGTCAGGTCGCTTTCTTCGGCGTAGCAGCCTACACCTTCGGTATCATCGGGATTAACTTCTCGTCGGCTACCGGTATCGGTGCGGCCACCATTGGCGCAGTCGCGGTCGCAACGCTGTTTGCGGCGTTCCTCGGATACTTCATGTTCTATGGCGGGGTTCGTGATGTCTATGTGACTATCCTGACACTCGTCGTAGCGTTGGTGTTGCACACATTCATGGCACAGACGGCCGGCAGCGAGTGGGCCGTCGGAGAGGCGCGTCTCGGCGGATTCAACGGCATGACCAACATTCCGGATCTCACACTCGGTGTGGGTGCCAGTGGATTTGTCATCGACGGAGTAGGACTCTACTATGCGTTGTTGTTCGCACTCTTGGGAACCTACCTCGGATTGCGTGTACTTGTCAACAGTAAGTTTGGAATGACCATGGTTGCTGTCCGCGAGGACGAAGAACGAACTGCCACGTTCGGCTACGATGTGCCGTTTATCAAACTAGTCGTCTTTACNATCGGTGGTGCGCTGGCTGCGGTCGGTGGCGTCTTCTATGCCAGTTGGGGCAACTACATGGATCCAACGATCTTCGGGATTGCCTTTGCGGCACTGCCCGTGATCTGGGTAAGCGTCGGCGGTCGAGAATCACTGCTCGGTGCGCTCGCAGCAACGTTTGCCATCGAACGGATGCGAACCGGACTCTCCAGTGGTGTCGGTGACGTACTTGGCCCAGAGTGGGCCCTCGTCATCGTCGGTGGCCTGCTGTTAGTGGTCATTATGTACCTGCCTGCAGGAGTCGTCCCAACGCTGGATAAGCTACTCAAACAACAGATTGCCCAACGGACAGGCCAATCGCCAACACCTACTGCAACAGAGGAGGCAAGCGACTAATGTCTGAACACGAACGCACAATCCACAGGCCAACTGCATTTGAGACGCCAACGGTGCATCCATGAGTTCATCGAGTGATCCAACCGTTAGACAGACACCGCCAGTCGCCGCAACCGGCGATGCAACAGACACTATCTTGGCAACCCAACAGCTTACGAAAAAGTTCGGTGGGCTAACGGCGGTCGATACCGTTGATTTCACCGTCGAAGAAGGCGAGATCAGGTGTTTGATCGGCCCGAATGGGGCCGGCAAAAGTACGTTGCTCGAGTTAATCACTGGCCAACTGCGGCCGACCAACGGTGAGATCTATTTCGATGGCCAAGATCTCACCGACCTCGAGCCGCACGAGCGGATCGACACCGGAATCAGTGTCAAATTCCAGTCGCCACACGTCTATGAGAACCTCTCGGTCGAACAGAACCTGCAGATTCCGCTGCAGCGAACCGACCGGGATGTTGATTCAGTGATGGCAACGACCTTAGAACAGATCGCGCTGACCGACAAAGCAAAAATGCGTGCTGGGGATCTCTCACATGGCCAACAACAGCGCTTAGAGATCGGTATGGCTCTCACGCTTGATCCCACGCTGATGTTGCTTGATGAACCGGTCGCCGGGATGTCGGTCGAAGAAACCAGCGAGGTCGCCGAACTCATCGAATCGCTGCACGCCGACGGTATGGCGTTTGTCGTTGTCGAACACGACATGGAGTTCGTCCGCGAAATATCCGATCAGGTAACCGTGCTCAATCAGGGCCAAATATTCAGACAGGGATCAATCGAAGAGATCGAATCCGACGAGGACGTTCGGCGGATCTACTTGGGTGAGAACGCATGAGTCTCACTGTCAGTAACCTCTCGGCAGGCTACGAGGGAACACCGATTCTTCGAGATATCGATTGTACGGTCGAAGAAAACGAAATCGTCGGTGTCGTCGGCCGTAACGGAGTTGGTAAGACGACGCTTTTGAAAACAGTCATGGGACTGTTGGAGCCCGAATCCGGCACTGTCCAGTTCAAGGGCCAAGACATGACAGACGAACCGGCAGATGTCCATGCCCGAAGTGGGATCGGCTACGTCCCACAGGGTCGGGACGTCTTTCCTGGACTTTCTGTCCAGCAGAACCTCCTAATCGGCGAAAATATCGGCAGTGGTGAACAGACGCTGTATGATCGCGTCTATGAGTATTTCCCGATTCTCGAAGAGCGAGCCGACCAGGACGCCGGCACGATGAGCGGTGGCCAACAGCAGATGTTGGCTATCGGCCGTGCGCTCGTCGGCGATCCAGATCTGCTCGTCGTCGATGAACCGTCCGAGGGTGTCCAACCCTCAATCGTCCAGTCGATCACCAAAGATCTCAGACGAATCAACCAGGATCTCGATACGACAATCCTGTTTGTCGAACAGAACCTCTCGGTGATCCAAGGACTGGCTGATCGCTGCTATGCGATGGATCACGGAACGATCGTCGACGAACTCGATGGCGACGAACTCGCCAACCGCACCCAGCTCGAAGAGTACTTGGTTGTCTAAGGCCCGCTGGGGTCTTGTTTTATATGTAGTCGCACAGGCCGGCCGAAAACAGTCTCAGTCGGCGGCCTCGAGCAACAATCCTGGCGATAGCCGTCTTTGAGAGCCGCGAACGCCGTGGCTCACACCAACCGAAACCGAAAAAAAAATGCAGCTTAGCGGGCTGCAGCAGCAACGCGTTCGCGTTCTTCTTTCTGGTTGATCGCGTACGTCCCAACGTCGTAGTCGGCCGCGCCGATGAGCTGCTGGGCGAGTGCCTCGGCGGCACTCGTTGGGGATTTGTAGCTCGCGCTTTTCGTTCCCTCTGCGATGAACTTCAGTGCCTCATCAACACGTCGCTGTGGGGCGACGTCGACGGCTTTGGGCACTGAAATTCCACCGTATTTGAGGCGGACGGTCTCTTCTCGAGGTGCTGCGTTTTCGACGGCCTCGACGAGCACCTGAGCCGGGTTTTCGTCGGTTCGAGCGTGGACTTCTTCGAACGCCTCGCGGACGATCTTGGTCGTTCGCTGTTTTTTGCCCGTGTTCTCTTCGGTCTGCATCAGACGGTTGATAAGACGTTCGACAACCGAGATCTCGCTTTTTTCGAACTGCTTGGAGGCGTGTCGACCCATTGTGTGAGCAATCGGCGTGACGTTGAGATATCGCTTTGTCGAGGGATCGGCGTACTCAATTTCGGAGACATCCCAGACGCCGAACAGCAGTGCGCCCTCGACGGCCGACTGTTCGGTGTCGTCGGCTTCAGCTTCGGCTTCGGCAGCCTCTGTCTCAGCGTCGATTTCTCCATCAACGTCCTCTTCGGGTGTGGTTTCGCTCTCGGACATTATCGCACCGGTTTCTCGGCGTTGCCACGAACGAGCTCGATCATCGAGACGCCGTTTACTTTCTCGACTTTGTAGTTGACACCCGAAAGGTCACCCATTGCGCGACCCTTCGCGCCACCG
>SL_4KL_010_BRINEDRAFT_10000210_pt1 | contig 28496 bp, 30 predicted proteins | sample SodLak_010_BRINE_2_FD_10664 | JGI IMG/M metagenome (IMG submission 10664) | reverse complement strand
GCAGCACAATCAGCAGCTATTTACGCAGTTAGAAGCGGAATGAATGTACTAGTTATAGCAGATGACTACGGAGGACAAATAAACAATACAGATGTCGTAGAAAACTATCTAGGAATTAAACATATTTCCGGTCCAGAGCTAGCAGAAAAATACGTAGAACATATGAGAGAATACGACGTTGAAGAACATACTGGAGAAAAAGTTGTAGATATCAGAAAGACAGAAAAAGGATTTGAAGTAGAAACTGAAGGAGGAGAGCTCTTTGAAGCCTATTCAACCATAATAGCTACTGGAGGGAGTAGAAGAAGACTAAATGTGCCTGGTGAAGAAGAATACCGTAACAAAGGAGTAGCTTACTGCGCTGTATGTGATGGTCCTCTTTATCAAGGAGAAGAAGTAGTTATTGTAGGCGGAGGCTATGCAGGTACAGAAGCAGCAGTGTATATGTCAGACGTGGCAGAAAAAGTGTATGTCTTAAACCGCTCAAATCAACTGTCTGGAGAAAAAATAACAATTGATAAAGTAAAACAAGCTGAGAATATTGAAGTACTTCACAATGCAGAAATCCAGAAAATTTTAGGAGAAAATCTAGTGACCAGCATTGAATATGAAGAAAACGGTAATAAAAAAGAGCTGGATGTAACCGGAGTTTTCGTTGAAATAGGAACAGTGCCTAATTCAGAAATTACTGACTTAGTTGAAACCGATGAATCCGGATACATCAAAGTAAACCAAGAATTTGAAGCAAGAGAAAAAGGTTTATACGCTGTAGGAGATGTAAACAATATTGGCGCTCAACAACTGGTTATTTCTGCAGGTCAGGGATGTCAAGCTGCTTTAAACGCTTCAGAATATGTGAAGGAAGTTAAATCCAAGTCAGAATAGTTTTTGTTCTAATTTTTCTTTTATCTCTTGATATATTTCTTCATGACCCTCATTATTGGGATGTATTCCATCTTCTAGCAATTCACACCATTTTTCTTTGGTGAATTTTGACCTCAGATCAACTAGATGTACGTTTCTTTCATTACAGACGTTTCTCTGAATTTCAATATATTCTTCTAATTTATTTCCTGTGTATGATTTGCCTTCAGCCCAAGGTATCTCTCCCTCTATTTCTTTGTAACCATCATTTACAAAAATTATTTCGTCAGCATACTCCTTAGCTCTCGCTATAAGCTTGTGATTATTTTTCTTAAAATCTTGTTTAGAAACTCTTATTCTATCTTTTTCAGTTAAGTATATCGCGTCATTAGCACCGATCTGAATTAGAATTACAGTCTTACTTCCTTTGGAATTTCTTCTTTCTATTTCGTCATCTATACGTTCTAATAGCTGATTTGTATCATCGCCGGAAACTCCTAAGTTGTAAACTTCAAAATAGAATTTGTTCGGATTCTCTAGTGTCTTCTCATCTAAATGGGTGCGTAGTCTTTGGACCCATCCTCCTTTGGTATCCCAGTATCCCTGAGTTATACTATGTCCTATGGCAAATATTTGGACTTCCACAATCTAGGTTTTTTGAAAGCAACTACAAAAAAATATCTTCCTCAAACTGGTTTATGCCTATCGAAACAAAAATGACTAAATGCGTTTTCTGCGCAAAGAACGCAACAACAAAAAATAAGGCAGGACAACCGGTTTGTAAAAAACATAAAGGCAATAAACCGCGTGACGTGGCATGTCCAGAATGTGGTATGCCCATGAAAATTAAAGAAGGAAGATATGGCTATTTCTGGGGCTGTGAAGGCTATCCGCAATGTGAGAAAACTTACCAGATAGAAAGCATTATAGAAGATGAAGAAGAATGAACTGATTGTTTTATTGGATTATATCTGAAAGTTTATCACGTCTGTATAGATCTAACTCATTGACTGTATTGGTTTTCTCTTGTTTGGCTGCAAATAATACCGCATCAGCTATATCTTCGGGTTCAGATACTTCTCCCTCTTCGAAACGTTCTTCAAAAGAAGTACCCGATTCAGAAGCAAAATCAGTTCTTACTTCTGAAGGATTAAGGATAGTAACTGCTATATCTTCATCACCTATTTGTGAAGATAAACTTAAGCCAAAGCCTCTCACCCACCACTTGGTTGCAGAATAAACAGGATTAGCCGGTCTAGGATATTGTCCTGCAATACTGCCTATCAGAATCAAGTTGCCTTTACTTTGCTTTAGATAAGGTATAGCAGTTTTTGATGTAAAAAACACGCCATCACAATTGACATCCATCATCTTATGGAACTCTTCTGAATCCATTTTTTCTACATTCCCGCCTACTGCAAGACCTGCACTTGCCAAAACTAAATCTATTTTACCTAGTTTTTCTTCAGCTTCTTGAAAGAGATTCTCAACCTGTTTCTTTTCTGTTACATCCGTCACAACCACTTCAGATTTGACATCGTGATCATGTTCTATATTTTCGGCAATATTTTCTAGACGATCTTGACTTCTTGATGCTAAAACGACATTTGCACCGTTTTCTGCTAATTTATAAGCTGTCTTTTCTCCAATACCTGAGCTTGCACCAGTAATAACCGCGTTTTTACCAGATAACTTGTCCTTCTTCATAATATTATAAGCAACACTTAGCCGTTTTAAAATAATTACACACCACCAAACACCCTGATCCATTAATAAACATAATTAAACATCAAAAACCATTACACAGGGCCTCTAGCCCATATTTTTAACAGAATTAAACGTTCGTTAACACCTTTTATCTATAAACATCACTTATCTTCTCAGTAATTGGTGAAATAAACTAATGAAGAAAATAATTGGAATCGCAATAATTGCAGGATTATTAATGTCTGGTGCAGCACTAGCGGCTGAACATGGTCCAGACGAAATATCTGAATCAAATGAAACAGAGACCAATGAAGATTTAGAGGAACAAAACATGGAGGGACCACCAGAACATGTTAGCAGCGGAACATCAGATAATGAGAGACAAGGACCACCAGAACATGTGACTCAAGGTCCGCCCGAACACGTTACTCGAGGACCTCCTGCGTTTGTAGCAGACTTAGTTCCGAGCCATGTGGTTGAAAGGTTTGATCTCGAGTAGAGAATTCAAGAACCTTTTTTCCAACAAATTACTTTTTTTCTTTTTCTACCCCAAAATTAAATTATGTCTACACCTCCTCCATTTCAGGAACCTACTAATCCGATAATATATGTTTTGATAGGAATACTAGCTGCCTCAACGGCTATATTAATCATACTGTACTTCAAAGAGAAAAAAGAGATGCGGAGAGCTAAAACATCTGATGAAAAAGACAATTTACGCGTAAACAATATAGGACTAACAAAGAAAGCTCAAGACGTGCTAGAAAAAATAATGGAAGACTCAGAACTTCAAAGCGATCTGCCTGATAGATTAAATGTATCTAAGGCGACGATCAGCAATGCAATATCGGAGCTTTTCGAACGAAATCTAATAATAAAGAAAAAGAGAGCTAACACTTATCTGATTGAACCTAATTTAGATGAAATAAAGAAGGAGCAAAGATAACACGGATTCTTTTCATATGCTAACTCTAGGTTCTAGTACCGTATACCTCTCCTCTTTTAACTGTAAACCCTATTTTAGATATATACGACTTGGGCCCGTAGCTCAGTCTGGACAGAGCGAGCGGCTTCGGACCGCTAGGTCCAGGGTTCAAATCCCTGCGGGCTCGTTTGCCTTAACTTAGGCAAAGCCGTTTTGTAAAAATGTAGACCTTCTATTAAAACTATTCTATAATAGTTTTTGACCTAGTCTGCTTCTTATTTTTCGTTCTTTCAACCGATATTCTCCTTTTTCTACAGAGTATAGTTCGTAATCGTGTATTGGTTTTATGTCTCCCTCTAGATCGCTTGCTATTAAATGGTAATGTTCAGGAAATGTGTTCATGCTTCCGAAAATTATCATTTCACCTTCCCTTATTTGTCTAGAAGTTATTTCTGCTAGTTCTTCTTTTATTCCTTGACGGTCGCTTATTGAGGGAACACTACCATGTTCTTTTATTACTGCCATATTGCGTATACTATGTCCCTTGAGCTCGTTGGTTTCTACTATATAGAAGTCTTCGTCTTCAAAGTATATGTTTTCATCTATATGATAAGGGTATCTGTTTATCTTGCATAAGTTACAGTTTTGTCCGGTTTCTAACTGTATTTCATAGCCTTCTTTATCTGGAGACAGATTTCCCTCTAGTATCTCGTTTATTTCTCCTTCTTGTTTTAATATGTCTTGAGGCGTCATCGACATTTTTTAGCTCACTTGTTATTGAGTGTAATTGTGTAAAAAATGATTCAAAATTGGTAGTTATAATAATTATTAAATGGCTAGGAAGTCTTCTTTCCGTTTTATAAAGATAAAAGAGTTAACTATGATACAAGTAATGAGCTGGATTTACAAATTAAAGGAACTTACAATCCAAAAACTCAAAAGGGTGTTTCCAATGTCTGACAATAACGAAAGCAAAGAAAACGAAAATAAGAAGGCAAAAAACAAGCAAAACGATAATAAAAGCAATAAGAAGACACAAAAAGCTAAACAAACAGTACAGTTCCCACAATACTTTCAGAAAACAAAAAATAAGGGAGATAATCCGCACGGAACTAATCTAAAAACTCCAGTAATCCGAGGAGTAGTTGTATCAGAATTTGACGGAGACAGAGTATGGGTAGAAGCATCTGGAAACATGAAAGGCCGATACGGAGTTGAAATACCATCAGGATATTCCCCAGAAGACTTCGCACCCGGAACAGAAGTAGCATTAGACCCCAACAGCTTCAAAATCACAGACATTGTAGAAAAAGGAAAAGACGCGGAATTCAGTTCAGTTAGAACACAAGTCACATTCGAAGACGTAGGAGGATTAGACCACATAATAAAAAGCTTGAGCTCTAACGTTGGAGCTCAACTAGAATCAGATAAAAGGAAGAAAATACAGGAATGGGGAATGGATCTAGACAAAAGCATCCTATTAATAGGAAAACCAGGAACTGGAAAAACGCATATGGTCAAAGCATTAAGCAACGAATACGATGCAGAAATGTTTATGATTAACGGACCTCAACTTGTAGAGAAATTCATAGGAGAGGGAGCTAAGAAGGTAAAAAGATTATACGAACAAGCAAGGAATACTGAAAAACCTGCAATTGTATTCATAGACGAAATAGACGCAATTGCTAAAAAACGATTAGACGATCGCCGACATGGCGGAGAAGAAGTTGAAAGAACAATGAGCCAACTACTATCAGAACTAGATGGCTTAGATACTGAAAAGAATTCTAATGTTATCTCTGTATTCGCAACCAATAAACCCGATGTAATGGATCCAGCTATTTTGAACCGTTGTTCGGCATTAGAAGTACCTGTACCAAGTCGGGAAGCTAAAAAAGAAATCCTACAAGTACATACTAGAACTTTAGACATGGAAGAAGATGTTGACCTAGATCTGATATCTTCAGAACTTGAAGATAAATTCACAGGACGAGACATTAAACAAATTGTACGACAATCAGCAATAAATGCTCTAGAACGATTTGAAAATGCAGAAGAAGCAAAAGTCAGTATGAAAGACTTCCAAGACGCAGTAAAAGATCTAAAAGAAGGTAACTTAGGTGTAGAAAAAGACTTCCTAACAGAAGACATTAGACATCCTGACGAAATGTTTGCATAAGTGATTGTTTATGAGCAAGAATGTAGAAAAGGAATTCTGGCTTGATGAAGACGAAGCTGCAGAACTATTGAAGGATATAGCCGACTCTTTAGAGAAAAATCAACAAGTGGCCTTGGACGGCGATGATTGGAAGGTTTTCAAGAAGAATGAAGGCAAAGTTCCCTTAAGAGTTTTTGCAGATGATACAGGATTAGAAATCGGATTCAAAATATCTAATAGTTAATTTTTATTCTTAAATTTTTCTTTGGAGGTTTCCCATTCTGGCGAAGGCGTTCCAATACCTCTCGTTACATGTTCAATCATTTTATCGAGTTTCTGTTCTTTTTTCATGGTGCTTGACGTGTTTAAAAATTCTTGAGCTAGTTTATACATGTATCCGTCAAACTCTTTCAATCTTTTAATCTTGTAATTACTTTTAACAGGTATTTCTTTTTTTAGCTTGTATTGAGTATCTAAGAGATAATCAAATAATTCATACATCATATAGCGTTTTTGTCCTACATCCTTTGTCTTTATATCTTGCTTATAGTCCCATATATGGTACTTTATCTCCTCATGATCTAGTTCAGATTCCAAATAGCTTTGTTTCTGTTCATCCAGTTTTTCTCTAATATCTGCTATCATATTTTGCGGATCATATTTGACATCTGCATTTTTAAACCAATGATAATTCTTCCACCAATCTCTCTGATCTAGATACTTTTCAACCCATTTTTCAGAGTTAAAGAATTTTTCAATAACCTTCCCTTTAACTAATTGAGTTTCTCTTTTTCTCCAATCTTCATTAACTATTACAAATAAGTCAATATCATTATGTTCACTTTTAGGATCTCTGGCATAACTTCCTACAATAAATACGGCTTTGACATCTTTTCTATCTTTTAATTTTTCTATTTCGTTTTCAACCAGGTCTTGCAGCTCCATAAATCTAGTCTACCCTATTGCTTATCTTTTTACGGACATCATCTGCTTCAGCCCTGCCTTGAGTATTTTTCATTACTTGGCCGATTAAGTAGTTTATCGCAGAGTCTTGACCATTTTTTAAATCCTCTAAGGCTCTTCTGTTTTCATCTAATACGTTGCTTACTACTTTATCTAAGTCAAAATTGGCTTCATTAATATTAATTTCTCCAGTTTCAGCAAATTCCTGAACTAATTTCTGCATGTGAGTCTCATTCTGCATATTTTTCAAGATTCTTGAAACAACCGTTTGATTATAGTTGTTTTCTTCTCTTTCAAGTTCTTTTAAGACTTTGAATATTTTTTCCGGCAAATATTTTTCATTAAGTGATGTAAATAACGGGGCATTGCCGCTGCGGAGTATAAATCTTGATTCTTCTGACTTTAATCCCTGTTCAGATAATCTTTCAATATCTTTCTGATTGTGTAAGGCGATGTCTTTTACTTCGTAGTTAAAATCTGAGTTTTCTAAGGCTTTCTCAAAATCTTCTCGTTTTATAATAACTCCTTTATCTGTTTGACCTATTGTAAAAGACAGTTTATCTTCTTTTAGTAGCCTATAATCAACTATATGAGGTAAGTCTGTTGAAAATGGATGTACTGTTCCGCTTTCAAAACCCGTGATTTCTTTAGATTCTTTAGGAGATACCATTCTATTCTCCCCAAACTTTCTTTCAGATACTTCCCTATCTCCTGGTAAAAGTACATGAAAGCGGTTAGACTCTTTTGTTTTTCCTTTCTCTTTGTTCCTATCTATTATTAGACTTTTAGTAATCTGAGATGTCTTAACTCCTCTTTCTTTGGCAGCATCGTCACAATTCTTAGTAGGGTTGTCTTGTTTCACCAGTTCGTAATCTATACTGAGATTTTCTAGTACTTCGTTGGCTTTCATTCTTCAATTCTTTCAACTATTTTGTCTCTAGCTGTTTTGGGGTCAGCTTTCCCTTGACTTTGCTGCATTACCTGACCGACTAAGTAATTGATTGCGTCTTCTTTACCCTCACGGTAATCTTCTACTGCATCAGTATTTTCTTCAATTATTTTATCTACAATCTGATTTACCTCATCCTCTTCGGCCTTGAGTAAGTCTTTGTCTTCAATTATTTGTTCTGGGGATTTAGTTTCAGCTACTATTTCTCGTACTAGTAGTTCTGCGTTCCTGTCAGATATTTTGTCTTCTTCAATAAGTTCTAAAATATATGAAATCCATTCTAGTTTTACTCCAGACTCTTCGTATGATTCTTCATTGTAGTTTAGTACCTTTCTAAGCTCTCCTGTCAGGAATGATGCAGTTATATCCTTTTCATGATTCTTAGATAGTTTTTCATAATCTTTTGCCATTTGTTTTTCAGTAATTAGTGCTTCAACCATTTTAGGTTGTAGATTGTATTCTTGTAAGAATCTTTCAAACTTCTCATGAGGTAGTTCAGGTATTTCCTCCGCTACTTTTTCTTGTAGATCTTTTCCTAGGTCTTGATAAGTTAGGTCTGGATCAAAAATGTAACCATAATCTTCTTCGGTTTCTTTTTCTCTTAGCTTTTCTGTAATCTCTTGATTCGCATCATAGCTTCTTGTTTGCTGTTTCACTTCTCTTCCTCGTTTTTTAAGCTGTTTTTGACGAGTTACTTCATATTTCAGTGCCTGTTCTATTCCTTTTGTGCCTGTAATGTTTTTTACTTCTACTCGTTCACCACCATCAATAGATATGTTTGCGTCACTTTTGATTGATAAGCTAGATTCTGACTGGTAGATTCCTAAGTATTCCAGGATTTTAACGAGTTCTTGTAAGTACGCTCTTGCTTGTTCGGGAGAAGTGAAGTCAGGTTTAGTAACTATTTCTAATAGCGGTGTTCCAGCACGATTATAGTCTATTAGAGTGTAATCAGCTTTACTTATTGAACCGCCCTTGTGCACTAGTTTTGCTGGATCTTCTTCAATGTGAAGTCTTTGAATACCTATTTTTTTCTTTTCATCACTTATCTTGATTTCTAATTCTCCCTCCTGTCCAACGGGAACTTCATATTGAGTAGTTTGGAAATTTTTAGACATATCAGGATAGAAGTATGTTTTTCTTGAAAAGTAGATTTCTTCTTCTATATTAAGTTGTAGCGCTTTGCTTGTCTTAACAGCCTGCTCTAGAACACGATTGTTTAGTTGTGGTTTACTTCCTGGATGTCCTAAGCATGTGGGACAAACGTTTGTATTCGGTTTTTCTGCTTCTTCATTTGGGCAGCTGCATAGTAGTTTTGTTTCTGTATCTAGTTGTACGTGAGTTTCCAATCCAATTTTGACTTCGGTCATATTAAACTGATGAGATAGTAAGTCTTTTTACTTTTCTCGGCGATAACCCAATTCTTCAGTCATCCCTTTTACTTTCATAACAGGTTCTTTTTGACTGAAAACATCTATGTCGTCAAGATAGTCATTGGCTTGTTCTACCAGATACTTTGCCTGATTTCTAGAAGCCTCTACTGCAGGTGTTTCTTCAGCAATTATTTGGTTTGCTCTTTCTAACTCGTAGTCAAAAGGATTATCAGTTCTTAATAGATTAGAAAGCTCTCTTCCTAATTCGTTTTTTCGCTCATTTGGATGAGTATGAAGATATCTTTCTGCTATGTATATAGTGAAGGAATAATTATTTTCTTCTAAGTCTGAATTCCTTTCGAGCTTTATGTCTAATGTATCATCCCATATCTGAAATGCTTGTCCTGCATTATAACCCCATTCCTCTAATTCGTCTCCAGAATATTCTTCAGATAGTTTTTCTAGATATGTGCCTATTAACGCAAATAATTCAGCAGTTTTTCCCATGTTTGCTTTGGAAAGGTGCTGTATAACGTCTTTATCTCCTCCCATGTAGTTTGGTTGGAATCCATCGTACCCAATTACACTCCCGGATAGATCAAGATTCTGACCGTATGTGAGACCGGCTTCAGAATTCTCTAAAGCTCTTCTGAACTCTTCCGCTATTTCATATTTTATTTGGTGTCCCTCTTCTTCGGTTTCTCCGAACTCTGCCGGGTTTAGTTCTGATATCATTTTGTAGTTTCTTGACTTTATTGCCAAGAAATAGTTTAGCGCGAAGCTTTCTCCTAGTTGTTCTGCCTTCTCTTCTGGTACTCCCTGTTCATTGAAGTATTGTTCCATATAATTGTGAAGTGTCGGATAACCATTTCTTTCACTATCTCTGTCTTCTATATCGTCTATACCTTTCGAATATACATGTGTGCCTTCAATAGAGGCGAAGAGTTGTATAAGTTGGTCGCGCGACATATCTATACCCATAGCATCTGCTAAATCTAATGCCACGCCTACGCGAAATCTTTTTTGATCAGGCGATAGAAGTAGTCTTGCTCCATGCTTCTCAAGTTCTTCCAGTTCAGTTTCATTTGGTTCATCAATTAGATAATCTGCTAAAACCCGAGATACTTCTTTCCAATCTTGTTCGTCAACTACAGAAACTGGTGGTTTACTATTCTCTACTTTTTCTAGTTCTTGGTCTACTAACTCCTCAAGTGTGCGACCGTCTTTTAGTAAATTCTCTGCCTTTTGAGTATTTGTTGATTTTTTTACAGAAATTATGACCAACCTCCCACTGCTTATTATTACCTTAAAGTGGTTAAGCTATTTATTCATGTATGTATAAGCAGCATTCAAAATTTTCATTTCCTCAAAATGATCTCCTACTATATGGAGGCCTGTTGGCATTCCTTCAACCTTACCATTAGGTACCGAAATCATAGGCATACCTGCCAAGTTAGGACCAACAGTCAGAGTATCCATTGCATATATTTCTTCAGGATCCATTTGTTCTGCCTCTTCTATCTTTGGTGCAATATTCGGCATTGAAGGCGATAAAATCACATCATAATTTTCAAATACTTCTTTAAATTGATTTATGATCTTAGTCCTTACTTTAGCTGCTTTAATATAATATTCATCACGATATCCTGCTTGTCTTGTGTATGTACCAATCATTATTCTCCTTTTAGCTTCTTCGCCGAATCCTTCGCTCCTAACTCTAGAGAAGTACTGGTTGTAATCATCGAAGTCTTCAGGATCTTTCTCATAGCCATATCTTATGCCGCTCATCTTCGCTAGATTTGTTGAGGCTTCCGCCATAGCTAGTACATAGTATGCTGGTACAGCATAATCTGCAGATAGCAGCGGCATGTCAACTTTTTCAACCGTTATTCCTAGATCTTCTAGTTCCTGAACTGATTGTTCGAAGTTTTCTTTTACGCCTTCTTCAAGACCATCTAATTCAACATATTGTTTAGGAATTGCTGCTTTAAAATCAGACTCTTTGCTTAAGTTAGAAAATTCAGGAACCTTTCTATCAACTGTTGTTTGATCTTTTGGATCTTCTCCAGCTATTGTTTCTAAACCTTTAGCCACCAACTCAACACTTTTAGATAATACGCCTATTTTATCTAGGCTGTTACCGTAATCTACCAAACCATAACGGGATACCCTACCATATGTTGGGGTTATTCCTACTACCCCGTTGTATGCTGCAGGATTAGTTATGGAACCCCCTGTTGACTCTCCAATAGATATTATGTTGTTTTCTAGCGCTGCAACTGCTGCTCCTGCTCCTCCAGATGAACCTCCTACAACTCTTTCAGAGTCATGAGGATTTTTTGGAGTTTCAAATGCGCAGTTAGTATTGAATGTTCCGAAACCAAATTCGTCTTGGTTTGTTTTACCATAAAATACTGCACCCTCTTCTTTGAGTTTTTTTACAACAGTTGCATCGAATACGGGTTTATAGTTTTGTAGTATTTTGCTTCCTGCTGAAGTTGTAACATTTTTAGTACAAATCGCATCCTTTACAACGAAAGGTATATTTTCCAACTTTCCTGAATTATTTTTTTCTGAAGGCTCGTTAAGTTCTCTAAGAAATCGGTATTTCTCGTCTTTTTCTTTAAGTTGCTTTAGAAAGTCTTGATCAGATTTAGCGATTTTGGTTTCTTCCATGTGTGGCACTTAATTTGTTGAAATTTAAATAGTGTTTTATGTTGTTTTTATTGAGCGTTAGATAGCCATTATAAGTCATGATATTTGAGATTTCCATTATTTAAATCCAATATTGCAAAGCTGTAACCTTCCTGGTTATTGTTGGGAATCTTGATACCTCCGGGATTGATTACCCTTGCTTTGTCTATTTCTTTGTCTGACTTTTGATGAGTGTGTCCTCTAAATACGTAGTTATATTCTCCTGACTTCGCCAATGCATTGACTATTTTTTCATCCGTCCCGTGATAAGCAGCTATATTTATACCCTTTATTTTAAATTCTGCAACGTGTTGATAATATTGTCCAAATTCCTCTATTAATTGTTTTAGGTTTGTTTCTCCATCATTGTTGCCTTCTATGTAGTGGAATTCAGGTTCTACGTTTTTGAACAATTTGGCAGAAAACGGAGATACTAAATCACCGCAATGCACTATTTTTTCCACATTTTTGTTTTCTATTATTTCTATAGTTTCTCTTATTATGTCTAAGTTATCGTGAGTATCAGAAATAATTGCTATTTTCATTTTATTTTACTTTAGGACCTTTAAAGTAGTTATCTTCCTCGTTTGATGTGTTCTGAAATACTTCTTTTTTGTCAAGTGTTTCTTTTGTACTATCTTTTCTTGTTTTTGGCTCTACATCTATCGGATGAAAAGATGGCTCTACATTTTCTGTTTCAATATCTTCAAGAGTTTCAAACATATTTAGAATCGATTTAAAGTCTTTTTTCAGTTCTTCAACTTCTTGTTCTTCCACATCTATCCTGGCGTTTTTAGCTACTTTTTTGATTTCTTTTTCTTCAATCATGTTTTAGTTTGGAGTGTTGAGTTTTTTTATTTGAACCGGGTTTCAATATGATTTTGGGCATACGTGAACTGTTCAGAACAGTAGAGTGTTTGTTCACGATGAACAACGAGTTGTGTAATATTTACCCAACATTTATAAACAAGGCTATTAATATGTTAGAATAAGAACATTCATTTCACCGACTTCGTGCGGGCACACGAATGAAGTGAATTTCGAGACTCGTTCGGGCAAACGAGCTTAATATCAAATCGTACTTCAAGTTTGGGCAAACTTGAATCAAATTTAGGTAATATTTTGCAAGTCTTTGGGCAAAGACTCTTAGTTCTATAGATAGAATTACATACGCCAGTTTAAAAAGGTTAGGTGTAACTATATCGCAGGCTGAAACACTATGGAATCAATAATAAACAACTCCAAAACCGAAAACGCAGAAAACGCACAAAATCTAGACGACGTAAAAGATGCTAAAATTATAGTAGTAGGAGTAGGAGGCGCAGGAAACAACCAAGTAACAAGAATACAAAACAAAGAAATAGAAGGAGCAGAAACAGTAGTAATCAACACAGACAAACAACACCTCCAAATGAGCTCCGCAGACAGAAAAATACTAGTAGGAAGAGACCTTACCAAAGGTCTTGGAGCAGGAGGACATCCTGAAAAAGGAGCACGAGCAGCAGAAGAAAACCGTGCCGAACTAAGAAACCTCTTCAAAGAAGCCGACATGGTATTCCTAACATGCGGACTAGGAGGAGGAACAGGAACAGGAGTAACACCAGTACTAGCAGAAATCGCAGCAAAAGAAGACTGCATTGTCATCGGAACAGTAACCATGCCATTCGAAATAGAAGGCGCAAGAATGAACAAAGCAGAAGAAGGTCTTTACAAACTAAGACAACATGTCGACACTGCAATTGTAATAGAAAACGACAAACTACTAGATATTGCAGGAGATATGCCACTAGATCAAGCATTCGGAGTAGCAGACGAACTAATCACAACAATGATTAAAGGAATAACCGAAACAATATCCAAACCAAGTCTTGTTAATCTAGACTACGCGGACGTACAAGCAATAATGAATGAAGGAGGAGTAGCAGTAGTAGGATACGGAGAATCAGACACAAACCGCAAAGGACAGGAAGCAATCCACGAAGCACTATCAAACCCACTACTAGACGTGGAATTCGATGGAGCAAACGGAGCACTAGTTCACGTAGCTGGAGGACAAGACCTAACATTAAACGAAATCAACAATGTAGGACAAACAGTAACAGACAAACTAGAGAAACACGCCCAAGTAATATGGGGAGCAAGAATAAAAGAAGAACTACAAGGAAAAATCCAAGTAATAAGCATAGTAACCGGTGTGGAATCACCATATGTCCTCGGCGAATTAGAAGAACAAAACGAAACAGAAGTGAAAGGAGACGTAAACGACCTAGGACTAGAAGTCATGAAATAAAAACATTAAAACAATATTAGGAGGGTTTGAGCGACAATAAGGTTGAGAAGAGCCTGATTTTATCTCTTTTTACCCTTAAAACCAACACCCCCTCCCCCCCCTTCAAAAGAGAATCAGGTGTCTTCAATACACCTTCGACGCTCAAACCCTCTCAAACATTACCCTTATACATTATTTCTCTCGAAAATTGCCAGATACAACTAAGGAATAACAAAAGAATTTAACATTTCAGCATTAATAATATTGTGTGAAACAAAACCTAGTTGATAACAAGGAACTGTTACTAACATATGTCCTACTACTGCTAACAGCAACATTAAGTTTGACCGATACACCAGCTTACCTAGTAGCTTTTCCACTAGCAGGAGCAGTATTATCCATACATCTTTCTAACAAGAAACTCCTTAAAAGAGCTTCAACAAATAGAACTAAAACCATTTACACGCTAACAACTAAAATAGTAGAACTAACAAGCTTGTTAGTATTATCTGTATACTCAACCAACATACATGAAGTTGGATACATTCTTATAGCATCTTATGCACTGCTAGAAACTCTAAGGAGCACACTAAGAATAAAGATGCAAATCATACCTAAAACAATAATAAATTATAACGAAAGAACACTAATAGTGGGTTTAACTCTGTTTTCATCATACCTCAACAGCTATTTACTATTCTACGGGTCACTACTATACATAATAATTGTAGCAACCGAAATAATTCGACTCTGCTACACCAACATTTACAAGAGATAAAAACTAGAAACCGTCCTCACCTATTTAATTTTTCTTAATCCTTTTCTAATATATGAAGGCGCCAATATGTAATGTATGTTTAAAGAGCGATGTGCTTTGCAGCGCATGCAAAGAAAAACTTGAAAACCAAGAAATCTCAGAACTAGACATAAAAGTATCTAGAAAACTCCACGAACTAAGCGATGAATACGGATCACTAAGAGACAGCGAAATAATCAAAGTACACGATACAGAAAACGTGTTAGTAATAGTAACAGGCGAAGACGACGGAGCAAAAGTAGTAGGAAAAGGAGGAGAAATCGTAAAACAAATAGCAGAAGAAGTAGGAAAAAGCATCCGCGTAGTAGAAAAAGCAAGCAAAAATCGAGAGATAATTCAAGGCTTACTATCCCCTGCAGAAGTAGAAAGCATAAACACCGTATTCAAACCAGACGGAGAATCAAAGAAAATCGTTGTAGACGAAGAATATGAAGGAAAAATCAACATGTCACAAAAAGAATTCGAAGAAGTAATCCAAAAAATAACAGAAACCGAGTACGAACTCAGCTTCGAATAAATCCCCCTTCATACAACTTCTTTCTTATAATCTTTACAACCCAAAGGACAATTAAACAATATAGTCGTTCAAAATGGCCTCAGAAAAAAACTCCAAAAAATTTGTAGCAGTAATAGATCAAGATAAAATAGAACCAGAACTAGCTAGAGAAACAGTAATAAACTACGACCCCTTAAACCGAGCAGGTAAAGAAGGAGGCTTCTACATAGATGAAAACGAAGAACTCCACATCGACGACGAAGATGTAATGGAAGCCCACAAAATGGCAGCAAACAAATACCCAAAGGAAGGAGCAGTAAAGATTGTACAGTTAGACTTTGAGGAAGGAGAAAAAGTACACCAATTCGGAGAAAACACATTCAGACTATACGGCCTACCAATACCAGAAGAAAATCATGTAGTAGGTATTTTAGGAGAAAACGGTATAGGAAAAAGTACAGCACTAAAAATATTGTCAGGACAAATAAAACCTAACCTAGGAAATTACAAGAACCCTCCAGAGTGGGAAGATCTAAAAAAACATTTCCGAGGGACAGGACTTCAAACACATTTCGAAAAACTAGCAGAAGAACAAGTAAAAACAGCCTATAAACCACAACAAGTTGAAAAAATTCCCGAACTATTCAATGGAACAGTTAAAGAATTACTAGAAAAAAATGAGGAAAGAGTAGAACTAGAAGAAATAGCCAAAGAATTAGATGTTAAAAAACTTCTGGATCGAGAAATAAACGAACTATCCGGAGGAGAATTACAGAGAGTAGCAATAACTTCAACACTACTAAAAGAAGCAGATCTATACATTTTCGACGAACCAAGCTCCTTTTTAGACGTTTCACAAAGGTTAAAACTTGGAAGATCAATTAGAAATTTATCCACAGAACACAACAAAAAAGTACTAGTAGTGGAACACGATCTAGCAACATTAGACCTTATTTCTGATCATGTACATATATTCCACGGAGAACCTGGAACTTACGGGAAAGTAACCAATAAATTTACCAGCAAAGACGGAATAAACCAGTATCTAGATGGTCATATCCCAACACACAACCTCAAAATACGTACCGAACCAATAAAGTTCGATAGATCAAAAAGAAAACAAGTAGAAAATAAAAAAACTGTTTTTGAGTACCCTGACCTAGAGAAAAACTTCGGGAAAAACGAATTCGAACTCAAGTCTAAAGAAGGAAAAGTACATGAAGAAGAAATAATGGCAATATTTGGAGAAAACGGTCTAGGAAAAACAGTATTTGCTAAAATGCTGGCAGGAGCACTAAAGCCAGATAAAAACGACTTAGATCTTAACATAAGTATCGGATACAAACCCCAATATTTAGAGCCAAAAGATGAAACCGTATATGAAGCAATAGCTAAACACACAAATCCTGAGAATAAGAGATTTGAAACACGTCTAGCGGATCCACTCAACCTAGAACCGTTATACGAAAACAAGGTAAACGAACTATCCGGAGGAGAACTCCAAAAAGTTGCAGTAGCAATAACATTAAGCCAAAAAGCAGATCTATATCTTCTTGACGAACCTAGTGCATTTCTAGACGTTGAAGCAAGAGTAGAACTAGGAAAAACGCTAAAGAGATTTGCAAGAAAAACAGAGAAACCATTACTAATAATTGATCACGACCTAATGCTATTGGACTATTTAGCAGATACAGGAACCGTATTTAAAGGCGAACCCGGAATAAAAGGAAGTAACACCACTCCACAAAAAATTGATAAAGCGCTTAACCAATTCCTGGAACAATTAGAAATAACTTATCGTAAAGACCCGGATACTGGCAGACCAAGAGCTAATAAACCCAACTCACAGAAAGACAAACAACAAAAACAAAATAATGAATACTACGAAAAATGAATCAACCCGAACTAGATTTCTCACGCGGTGACGAAGATATCGTTTTCGTAAAAACTGATTTAGATATGAATAAAATTTCAGAAAAAGAAAATCCCAGAGAAAGCCTCTTGGAAAAAATGAGAGAAAAAGGGCTGAAAATTCAAAACGGCCGTATAATGGCGATTTTTAAAAGCGAATTCTCATTAATCTTACAAGAAAATACAAAAATAAGTTTCAACGGAAATCAAGTTTATCCAGGCCGATAGGAAAAATGTCTGACAAAATATTAGTTGCTAAGGTACTTCTAGAACAAGACGGAAAATTTTTGGTAGTTCGTAAAACTGAGAATTATGACTGGAAAGCTGGTAAATGGGAAGTTCCTGGCGGAAAGGTGGAAGAAAACGAGGATTTATTTGAAGCGGCTAAGAGAGAAGTAGAGGAGGAAACAGCACTTAAGATAAAAAATCTCGAAAGAGTGGTTAAAGTTGAAATACAGAAAGATGAATGTGTCCGTGGCGAAATATTACACACCAGTTCCTTCTCAGGTAGTTTGCAGCTAAGCGATGAGCATCAAGAATATAGATGGGTTAGAGCAGAAGAATTTCGTAAAATGGATTGGCACAGAGATGCTGGGTACACCCTACCAGCGATGGCCTACCTAGACGAGTATATCTGAAAAACAGTCCGTTTATTTCTCTAGTTCAAATATTACTCTTTCTGTATCTGCTCCTTTTGTTTCTCTTTCTTTAATTCTTATCTTACCTATTTCTTGTAAGTTGTCTACATGGGTACCTCCGCATGGACACAAGTCTTCTTCTCCTATTGTCACAACTCTTAAAGGATCAATATAGGCTGGTATAATATCGAGATTTGTTCTACCTTCTTGTACTTCCTTTTCTACTTTTTCTCTCTTCATGAATTTCTTTTCTACTTTTAATTCCTTCTGTATCAGAGAATTAACCGCCTTTTCAAGCTTATCTAAGTTTTCCTGGCTAAAACTTGCTGGTTCAAAGTCTATTCGAGAATATTCTTCATGTATTTGATTTCCTGCTGTTGATGCGTCATACATGTTAAGTACTACCCATGAAAGGACATGCTGTGCTGTATGCATTCTCATATGTTTGTATCTTCTTTCCCAGTCAATACTACCCTGTATTTCTGTTCCTTTTTCAGGTATTTCCCCCTCTATATAATGTCTTATTTCTCCTTCTTCTCTCTGCACATCTATAACTCTTGATTCTTTATCATCCCAGCTTATTTTTCCTTTATCGCTTGGTTGACCTCCCCCTTCTTTATAGAAAGCAGTTTTGGTGAGACAGATATAGTTCTGTTTTTCACTGGTTTTAGCTACTTCTGCTTTAAACTCTTTTTGATATTCGTTGCTAGGGAGGTAAATTTCTTCAGTCATGAGAAAGAGATTTTTAATTAAATACTTTATTTTTTGTTGTCTGTACTTAGATATTGCTTATTAGCGCAGTTACTATTCCAACCCCAATACCGGCTAATATCATCCAAAAAGCGCTTTTCATCTTTAATCTTCTGTCTTCCGGAAGGTATGCTCCTAGTAGTGCCAAGGAAATTAGAGATATTATAAAGGATAGTTCATAGTAAAGCGTAAAGCTTGTGATCTGACCTATAATGAATGGTAGAAGTACGATTGTCGAAAATAGTAGTGGCGAAAAACCGTTTATCATTGATGTCTTCTTTATAGATTCTTTGACTTCTTTCTCTTTTTTAGTACCTGATAAATCGGCTTTCATATGTTCTTCAACTTCATTTAATTCTTTAAGTCTCTGCGCTCTTTCTGTTATATACGCTGCAGAAAGTCCAGAAAAGAAAAGTCCTGTTGCGGCTCCAAAACCACCTATAAGTACGTTTGATGCAGCTGTACCTGTTAAATAGGATCCTATTGTTACTCCTAAAACTGTTAGTATACCGTCAAAACCATTAAGTACGAAATATCTTGAACCTATTTCATCCATTTTTTAAACCAATAGCTTTAGTCTTGTGGAGTATCAATTTGTTCTATTATCTCTTCTCCTGCTACAACTTGATCTACACTGTGTATAGTTCCTCCTTGATTTTCTATTACTTCTTTAAGCTCCTCAAAATTAATATTGCCTTCTACAGTTATCTTAATGTTTCTTACTTTTTCATCTACTTCTACAAGCGATATATTTACTCCTTCTATAAAGTCTAGTTTTGCAACTTCTTGAGTGAACTCAAGCATTGGTGGTTCATGAGGCTTCAAGACATCAAGAACAATTCTTCTAATTACAGCCATATCAATAATACAACGTATTGAATCTATAAAAAAATAGTATTGAAAAAACAGGTTTAGCTTTAATAAAACTTACACACCACAATTTTAGTGTAATGGGACGTGTAAGACAAAACTATATCAAACGACTCGCAAGAGACTTAGTAGACGCAGATCCTGAAAAATTCAGTGAAGATTTTGACGAAAACAAAGAAGCACTAAAAGACACAGGAGAATTCAACTCCAAAAGATTAAGAAATCGTGTAGCAGGATACATAGTAAGAGTCAAGCAGAATCAAGAAATTAGAGCTTAGAAAAAAATATTATTTTTCTACACTTTTCTAATTAATACAAATAGTACTAGAGCGACAGTAGTTATTATTTGAATCAAGTTAATTCCAGGCACTCTATTCACGGTTACATCTTGAGTTTCTCTCACATGTACCGGGAGAGTGTCAACATTAGTGGATCCTAAATCAGTATCATTTGTTTCTACCGTTAATTCATGATATCCTTGTTCTTCTTCCGAAATTTCAATAGATCTGGTCTCAGTTTCACCGGGTCCTAGATCATTGATAGTAATTTCACTACTTTCAGTATCTTCAAATTCAGCATCTAAGCCCTCAAGTTCTAATTCAAGATTTTTAGTATCTGAAGCATCATTTGTAAGTTCAAATACTACGAACTCTGTTTCTTCTTCACTTTTAATAACACTTGAATAATCATAGTCAAAATCCGTGTTTATCCTAAAACTGCCTCCTGCTAATACGTCAAAACTATACACCTCACTGTTTATTACGTGATCATAGTTTGTCAGATATGCTTCGACCTCCCAATAATATGTCTCGTCAAACTCAACTCCGCCATAATCTTCTTCAATTGTTTCTTCGGTCTCAAAATTACTTTCTCCCAGATTATCTGTCCTGTCGCCATCCTCATCAACCCTATACAACGATGCAGTTACTTCTTCTTCATCAAGACTTTCTACGTTAACTGAAACCAGAGTCTGATCATCAATAATAAAACCTCCATCTGAAGGCGACTCAGAAGCAAAATCAGGGTCAAACAATGTTGTAAATGTATAGGTATCTTCACTAATGGTACATTCATGATCGTCACAGGCCTCAACGTACCAATCATATTCTTTACTGGTTTCAAAACCGTCCTCCTCTATCCCTACAACATTATCTTCTTCTACATCATCTACAGAAAAGTCGTGGTTTTCATTTTCAGATTCAACAAAGAAAGTTACGTCTAAATCATCTCCATCTTCGTCTTCAACGTAAGCCTCAAATTCTATATTATCAGGATCCTGGCTCTCGCTGTCGTCATCTGGAGAAATCAACTCGGGCGGCTCTGGAGGCGTATTGACTGAGAACATCCATTCTGAGCCTTCTTCACTTTGTCCTTCACTATGTGAAACAGCGTACCAGTTATAGTCATAACCTGAATCAACATCCACATTAATTTCACAAGTTTCTTCATCCTGTAAATCATCACAACTCTCTGTCTCAAAATCGGTATCATCTTCTCTCATATAGTGTATATCCATACTACCATCTACGCCATCTTCATGTATATATTGTGCACTCATCTCTAATGTGCCCTCAGGCTCTCTAACAACCTCTTCATCAGCAGGATTCGGGTTTTGAGGCTCTTCAGGACCGCCACTTACCTCAAAGGTCCAAGTAGAACTTGTAATACAATCATTATCTTCATCACAAACTTCTACAAACCAGTCGTACTGTTCTCCTCTCTCTCTATCATCCCATACTGTTGTAGCTGTGTCTCCAGAATTAACGCTATCTGTCCCTATTTCTGTATTTCCTCCATCTTGATGATAGAAAGTTACGTCTAAATTCTCATCAGCAGGGTGATCGACATCTACACTTAGTTCAGGATCATCATCGTAAACTGGGCTAGTATCTGTCTCTTCAGAAGGTTCGGGATTTGAAGGGTCTTCTGGTTCAGTTTCTAACAGTGTTATCTCTACGCTCCCTTCTTCGGAGTTTGCTCCTCCAATATTATTTTGATTATTTCCTTCATTTAATGAACCGCCTCCCCCGCCACCGTGTTGGCTGCTGCTCGCTCTATAACCTGCAGCTCCTCCAGAGTAACCTCCACCGCCGCCGCCACCTGTTCCCCATCCGCCTCCGAAGCCTCCGCCTCCGCCTCCGAAGCCACCAGCACCTTCTTGTCTACCTCCATCAGATCCTGTGCCTCCTAAGCTCCATCTTCTAGATGAATGACTGTAGTAACTTCCGTCTAATGTGTCTCCATCACCGGAGAATCCTGCTCCCGAGTAAGGAGTACCAGCATATCCTGAACCTGCTTGCACGTCACCACCAGAACCTCCGGTACCTCCCTGAACATTCCCACTACCGTCTCCGGTACCAGCAGTACCTGTATTAGCGTCCTCTCCGCCGGAATTACTGCCGCCTCCGCCTCCACCACCAGCGACTAAAATAGGTTCGCCGTTAAGCACTACAAAGGAGCCTCCTCCACCCCCACTACTCCCGCCCGTTTGTCCTACTATTATTTGTATTTCATCTCCCTCTTCCAATTCAAATTCGCCAGAAATTTCTGCACCGTCACCACCAGAGCTTCTACCTGATGCTCCTTCAGCCATTATCTCATATTCTCCTGTTGACGGTACCTCCCATACCTGTTTACCATCTTCTACAACGTCTACTTCGTCTGCAAAATCAGAATCATATTCAGAGTCACAGTCTGCCTGAGAAGGTCCGGTCCTTCCGGTTTGATCGCAGGTCTCAAACTCATAAGTTTCTTGTCCTACTACTAGGCCTGTAAATGCTAACAAGAGTATTATTATCGCTAAACCTTTACGCATATATTTAATGTATATAATTGCTTCATTTTAACACTATTCAAACTGATTGTAGCTAGAATAAGTTAAAAAGTTTGTAGCAAAATTTTACCTATGGAAGAAGACATAAACCACTTATTTTTAGATTTAGACTCCACTGTCTGGTATTGGGATGAGTTGACGACGGGAGCAGCTGATGCCTTAAGAAGCTTAAGCTACTCAGGAACCGATATAGGTTTTTTTACAGACAATTCTCTTCTTGGTTCAGAAGATTATACTAGAAAGCTTACTAAAATGGGATTAGAAGTAAGTGAAGATCAAGTACTTAGTATAGAAAATGTAATAACATCTTATCTTAGTGAAAATTCAATAAACAACGCCTATGTCATAGGGAACTCTAACTTCATTGAGCACTTGAGTCAGCAGATAGAAGTAAAAGAAGAATCAGAAAATCTGATAATCGGATTTGACCAACAAGTAAACTATCAAAAGATAGACAGAGCATTACAAATAGCAAAAAGAGACGGAGAAACTATCCTATGCAGTAAAGAATCAATATTTAGGAAAGGCAACCAAGACCACCTACATCAGAAGTTTGTAAATGACGCTCTATCAACTTACACAAATATTGACACTCTTTATTTAGGTAAAGCATCAAAATATTATAGGAAGAAGTTTAGAGAATACTTTACCTATTATTCAACAAATTCTCTTTTGATAGGAGACAGTAAAGAAGACATAATATTAGGAAATCACTTAGGCATGACAACCGCTCTTATAACCACCGGTAATATGTGTAAGGAAGACTTTAAAGATCTTGAAGGTATGGCAAAACCAGACTATGGTATCTCCAACCTTAGAAGACTTAGATCTAAAATAATATGAGCAATTAGTTATTTATTCAACAATGAGTACTAGATAGTTATGAAATCTACTGTAAAAGAGTTTGAAGGAGATAATATCCCTGATTTCGAGGACGATTTTGATTTTGCTTTTATTTTTCTAGCACCTGATGAAAATTTAGCAGAAATTGCTGAAGAAATAGACAATAAAATTTCCTGCGACTGGATCGGTTGTACTTCCGCAGGTCAAATAAGCCCTAAAGCAGTTAGAGAAGAACGAAATATTATTTATGGGCTTCAAGCAGAAGAAACAGAGTTCGAACTGTTTTCAACAGACAATATATATGAAGAACCTTATGAGAATACTAAAAAAGCAGTTGAAAGCTCTGAAGAGCTAGATGTTATTGTACCTTTCGTAACTGGTTTTACTGAGGAAAAACCTTCTGTAGAATTCGAAGTAATCAAAGCCCTAACAGAAGTCTTTGGTACGGAAACACCTGTAGTAGGCGGCGCAGCAGGAGACAATAACCATTATAAGGAAAACCATGTCGCTATAAACGGAGAAGTGTACTCAAACGGTGCCGTATTCGCAGGGATAAAAACCAGTCATAAAGTTAGTGTAGAACTTGTTCACGGATATTCTAAATCAGGCAAATCATTCTTAGCAGAAACAAAAGGTAACAAAGTCAATAAACTAAATGGAAAACCTGCTACAGAAGTTTATGCAGAAGAATTAGGAGTTAAAGAAGAAGAATTAGAAGGTCATATAGAGCTTCCTTCAGGTACTAATATGCCTAAAATACTTGCAGAGTACTCACACAGAAAACCTTTTGCAGTAAAAATAGGTTCTAATAATATTCTAAGAGTTCCTAAAGCTGTGGAAGGAAATTCTCTAGTTTTCTCATCTCAAATACCCGATAAGGCAACCCTACAACTAGTAGAAGGTGAGAAGTATGAAATAGCAGAAGAAACCTGTAACACTATTTCTGAATGGTCTGAAAGAGATATAGAAGCTGCATTAGTATTTGAATGTGCCGGAAGAAAAATTACCTTAGGAGAAGAGAATTTAAAAGAAGTTAAAACTATACAGAATTCTTTAGGAGATAACTTTGCCGGTTTCTTTAGTTATGGAGAATTAGGAGGTTCTCAGGAAGATTTCTGTACCTCGAACTTCTTAACTGTTACCGCAATAATGTTTGAGCCTAGTTAAAGAACTCTTGATTATAACCCGGCAACCTATAAGGACTGAAGAATTCTCCGTTCAGTTTCTTTTCTGCTTTTAATTCTATAATAGAGATTTTATCAGTGCTTATTATCTGCTCGAACTCTTTCTCAAGCTCTGAAGGGTTTTGAAAGCTATATGATTCTACGTTCTCAAATGGCTCCGCTATTTTCTCATAGTCAATAGGATTTATCTTAGGTGTAAGCCTTTCACCAAATTCTTTCTCTTGTCTTTCTGTCACTAGCCCTAATCTTTCATTATTAATAACAAATATTTTCGCTTGTGTGTCTTGATACTGCGCCTCTGTTATAACAGACAGATCCATCTCAAATTCTCCATCCCCCATTACTATAATTGGTTTATCTTCTCTGTTAAGCCCTGCGATAACTTCTCCCATTGAACCGCTTCTAGAAGTTTCTTTTTTAACTTCAGGACCTAAAGCATAAGGTAGCCATAGTGTTGAGTTCCCCACACCTAGGTTGACTACCTTGTTAGAATAATTTTTGCTTATAATTTCTCCAAGCTTCAAAACATTTTCCGGAATATGCTCAAATAGTAATTCATTATTGTAGCTTTCCTCAAACCAGTTTTCACCATTCACTTCTGTTAGAAAATCTATCAGTTCATTAAAATCAGTTTCAAGCCATTTTTCTGCAAATATACTTCTTCTTTCCGGGTTTAATTCGACTTGAACGACTTTTTGTTGAAAATCTTCAATTATTGAAGGTTTAAAAGAGGTTAAAACATTATGTATTGAGGTACCTAGTGCTAATACTTTTTCTGATTTTTTAAATGCTTTATTAGCTGATGGCGTCCCCATTATTCCTATTCTCCCAACATAATTTGTATCGAAATAACCTTCCATCTGCATTGTAGTAGCGATTACTGCTCCTGAATTTTCAGCAGCTTTTTCTATTTTTTTAACATATTCAGGATTTCTCATGCCTCTACCAACTATAAACATTCTTTTTTCGCTATTTCTCCATTCTTTTTTAGTTTCTTCAAGTTTTGTAGTTCTAGGTTTATGTTGGAGAACTTCATTGAGCTCATCCCCTAAATCTTCTTCCGTATAAGTAGGTACATGCAATATCAAAGCCCCTTTTTGCTCACGAGCTTCTCTTATCCACTCTTGTACGTTATCTAAATCTTCATCCTTATTGATCAGTTTTCTGTTAACTATATTTTCATGAGCATGCAGTAAGTCTTCCTTTTCTCCTAGTTTTTCTGGAGTCTTACCTCTGTCTGTTTGATGTGCTATGTTTATGGAATTATCTATATGTTCAAATTCGGCTTCGGCCACCAAGATCAGTACAGGACATGTGATTGAACCGCTCAATAATGGTTGGAACATCATCGCCTCACCCATTTCTCCAGAAACAATTACTACAGGTATTTCGTCCTGTCCGTTCTCCTTTAGTCGGTAGTAACGCGTTTGTGCTAAATGTAATAGATGTTGCTCTCTAACCACTTGATTTATTTCTATGTCATTTTCTAAGAAGTTTTTGTATAGATATCTTGGAGGGCTTCCCGGATACGTGAAAACTTTAGAAGGATTTGCCTGATTTATTATTAAATCTACTAATTCCGACTGAAAGCTCATAAAAATAATAGTTTTCAGAATTAGTTTAAAACTTCATAGTTAACATGTTTCTTAGGTGAACACCAAAAATTACAGATGATAGAATAACCGTAACTTCAGCACTACCTTATATCCATGGCGTACCTCATTTAGGCAATATAGTAGGAAGTATGCTGCCTGCAGATATTTTTCATCGTTATCTGGATCTAAAAGGCGAAGAAAATGTTTTTATCTGCGGTAGTGATGTACACGGCACTCCTTTAGAGCTTGAAGCATTAGAAAAAGGAATAGAAGTAGAAAAATTGAAGGAAAAAAATCATGAAAAAGTTAAACAAGTACTAGAAGACTTTAATCTAGATTTCAGTATTTACTCTGATACACATAGCGAATACAATAAAAAACAAACACACGAAATGTTTACTCAGCTCTATATAAACGGCTACATCAAAGAGAAAACTCAAACACTCCCTTATAGTGAAGAAGATGAACGATTCTTGCCGGATCGTTACATTGAAGGAGAATGTCCTCACTGTGAAGGTCTAGCAAGAGGAGATCAATGCGATGATTGTGGTAAACTCCTAGAACCTGAAGAAATAATCGAACCTTACTCCACAATTTCAGGTAGCAAAGATATCACGTTTAAAGAAACCACTCATCTCTTTTTGGACTTACCTCAGTTTGAGGAAGAACTTAGAAATTGGCTGGAAAACGCAGATCCTAAACCTGTACCTGAATCCTCCTATAAAGAAGTTTTAAACAATATAGACAACTTGGAACCTCGATGTATTACTAGAGACATCGACTGGGGTTTTGAAGTACCTGTAGACAAAGTAAATCAAAAAATAGAAGAAGAAAACGCAAGCGTACCAGAACTAGATGCAGAAAGATATAAAGACAAAGTACTTTACGTTTGGTTCGATGCACCAATAGGATACATAGGATTTACCAGAGAATTGTTCGAAGACAACAAAGAGTGGGAAAAATACTGGGCCAATGATCAATCAAAAGTCTACTACTCTATAGGCAAAGACAATACCATCTTCCACACCATAATATGGCCTAGTATGCTCTTAGGAAGTAGCACTGAAGAAAAACAATATAATCTACCTCATTATGAATTCATACAGCAATTCCTATTAGCTGAAGACACTAAATTCTCTAAAAGTAGAGGCAAAGGTCTTAGCACAGAAGATGCTTTAGACATGCATCCTGTAGACTACTGGCGTTTCTACCTAGCCATGGAACTCCCACAAAGCCACGATTCAACCTTTGCCTGGCAAGACTTTGAAGACAAAATTAATAATATCTTAAACGACACAGTAGGAAACTTTGTAAACAGAACCCTAAGTCTTGCAGAACAATGGTTTGATAACGAAGTGCCTACTGCAGAATTAACCTACGAAGATAGGGAAGTAATAGAGGAAGCAGAAGAAATAGTAGAAGATTATCAGCAAGCATTCGAAAATCACGACCTCAGAAGAGGATTGGAAAAAAGCATTGATCTAGCCAGACTAGGAGATCAATATCTTTCAGAAGAAGAACCTTGGAATAATGAAGAAAGACGGGAGCCAGTAATACAAACCAGTCTAAGAATTATAAGAGCTCTATCCGTAACGCTTTATCCATACACTCCAGATTCTTCTGAAAAAATTGCAGAAATGCTAAATGTAAACATACATGTTGAAGAGGGAGCAAATGAGTTTATTGACCCACTACTAGGAGGTTTAGAGGCAGGNCATAATCTTGGAGAAAAAGAGATACTCTTCGAGAAGATTGATACCTCAGAACAACAAGATCACGAAGATGTCTATACCGAAGATACTGTAAGCTTTGAAGACTTCCAAGACATGGATATAAGAGTGGGTAAAGTAGTTAGAGTTGAAGAGCACCCTAATGCCGATAAGCTATACAAAGTAAGAGTAACGGTAGGTGACGCCACATTACAAACTTGTGCAGGACTGAAAAATCATTATGATAAAGAAGAGCTAGAGGATAAGCAAGTAATTGTTTTAGCTAATTTAGAAGAGGCCGAGCTTAGAGGAGAGAAAAGTGAATGTATGATGCTGGCGGCAGAAGATGAAAGCGGAAATGTTAAACTTCTTAGAACAGAAGATGAAATAGATATAGGAAGTAAAGTCCGCTAATTTCGTCTTTTAGCCTATGATGATGTCATCATCATTTTCATTATCTTCTTCAATTTCTTCTAAGTCTGAAGCTATGCTTTCAAATGCGTTTTCTTGCCTAATTAGGTTTTCTTCGATGTTTTCTGAAGTTTGAATCTCTGACTCTATTGGCAATGGATAATCTTCAAATTCAGATGTTTCATCGGCCATTTCTTGAAGTTCTTGTGTTGATCCTACATAATGTATTCCGCTGTATGTTCTATCTTTACCTTTAGGATCTACTTCTAAACTTACAAATCCTTCAGGTTTTGTTACCCGTAGAGCTTCTTGAAGTGCTTGTGTTTGAGCTTCTCCTGGCATTCTAGAGACTGTTGTTTTGGTTAAAAAGTAATCTACAGAGTCGTTTTCTAATGGTATATCTGTTAACGATCCTTGTACAGGATAGTCAATCCTTTTTTTAGATTCTGCTTCTTTTAATTTTTCGTCACTTAAGTCTAAACCTATTACTTCTACGTTAACTCCATATTCCTCTTCTAGATATTCTGCATGTGTTTC